>JGI24698J34947_10001781_pt1 | contig 11485 bp, 13 predicted proteins | sample TergutMp193P3_FD_34947 | JGI IMG/M metagenome (IMG submission 34947)
TTTGTCTTCGGTTCGACAGGCCCCAAGGGCGGAAGGAAAGACGGCGTGTTACATACCGCCGCAAAAGATGCCGCGCGAACGCTAACCAATAACCTTGTGCGGGGATTATTGGGCAGTTTGAAATAGGCGTCAATCTAAAAAAAACGGCCGCGCGGAAAAGACTCCCGCGCGGCCTTAAACAACCGGTCCCTTCTGTCACAAAGGAACGCAGCCGGTCTTCCCTATAAGACAAATTAATTTGTCAGGGCCCCACCCAAGACCGGCATTTTTCACCTCAAAGAAACATAGTCCTATCTTCATCGTCCATCAGGACTGTTTTTCTACCCCCACTTTTTTTATCTCATCAATGAACTCATCCAGATCGTTAAAATGTTTGTAGACCGAGGCAAAACGGATGTAGGCTACCTTGTCAAGTTTTCCGAGCCTCTCCAGCACCAAATCCCCGATAATTGAGCTAGATATTTCCCGGCTTCCCTTGCTTTGAATCGCCGTCTCATCCTCAATTTCATTGACAAGGTTTTCAATCTGCATCTGCGAAAAGGGCCTCTTTTCCAAAGCGCGCACCACGCCGCGTTCCAGTTTTATGCGGTCGAAGGGTTCGCGCCTGCCGTCTTTTTTAACCACCATGAACTGTCTTTCATCGATCTTCTCGTAGCTTGTGAATCTGTACCCGCAGCTAATACACTCCCTGCGCCTTCGCACGGAATCGCCGTTTGCCAGAGACCGAGATTCGATTACCTTGTCTTCAATAGTGCCGCAATGGGGACATCGCATATTATTCCTTACATAGTACCATATATATGGTTTTAATACAATACATATAGCGCCACATATATAGTGCCATATATATAGCGTCTTTGTCAATATACCACGCTACTTATTGTGTATCAATAGAAGGGGCTTTACTTCGAGCCGAACTTGCGGTTGAATTACTGTATGACCGCCGTGGAAAAACAAAAGGTTGCCGGATTTCTCGATCTTGCGGGGGATTACCTTTCATCGGGCTACCGGAGCGAAAAGAAGGACTATAATTTTGAGGATGACGCCGCTCCCAAAGTCGATGAAAAGCCGGCTGTTGACGGAGCTGAGACCATCGAAAAAATCGCGGCGGAAATCAGGGCTTGTAAGCGCTGCCCGCTCGGCGGCACAAGGAAAAAGGCGGCTCCCGGAGAGGGAGCAGCGCGGCCTCTTGTCCTGGTCATAGGAGAGGGGCCGGGCGCCGAGGAAGACGCGCAGGGCAGACCCTTTGTAGGCAGAGCCGGCCAGCTTCTTGACAAAATGCTCGCTTCGATTGATCTTTCGCGTAACAGCAACTGCTTTATCGCCAATGTGGTAAAGTGCCGTCCCCCCGGTAACCGCGACCCGCGCCCCGAAGAAACGGCGGCCTGCGCGGGTTTCTTGAAAAGGCAGATTGTTTTGTTAAAGCCGAAGTTCATCCTTGTCGCGGGAAGGGTCGCGGCGCAGACCCTTCTGCAAACGACCGAACCCGTCGGTAAACTGCGGGGAAAATTTACAGAGTATCAAGTTGACGATATGACAATCCCGCTTTTGATCACATATCACCCCGCGGCTCTTTTACGCGACGAACAATTAAAACGCCCCGCCTGGGAAGACTTAAAACTTCTGCGATCAAGAATCGACAGTTTATAACGGAGGATTTGATTGGCGGCATTTTTCGATCTTGTTTTTGACATTCCTTCTGATCAGGCTTTTACCTACAGTATTGATGAAAAAGGAGAGGCCGCTTCCGGCAGGCGGGCGATGGTTCCCTTCGGCAGAAGGGACTGTCTCGGCTATATCATCGCGGAGCGCGAAAGCCTGCCGGAGAGCGTAAAGGAAGAGGCTGTAAAAAAAATCAGGCGGGTGGTTGACGGAGAGGCTGTCTTTAATCAAAACGACGTTGAAATCGCCCGCTGGATGGCGGGTTTTTATATGTGCGGAACGGGACAGGCCCTCGCGGCAATGATCCCCTCAGGAAAGAGGATGGTCTACCCTGCCCTGCCCGACAACGATGAAAATGCGGAAATGTCCCTGTCAATCTCCGATGAACAGGCCGCCGCGTTAGACGCAATTACGTCAGATGTCAGTATGGCTAAAGATAATCTTACGCAAGGCAGTTTGCCGCATAGCGGCTCGCATAGCGGCCCGTCAATGTTCTACCTTTACGGCATAACAGGCTCCGGTAAAACCGAAGTGTTCCTCAGAGCGGCGCAGTTTATGTTGAACGCCGGTAAATCGGTAATCTATCTGGTACCGGAAATCTCGCTTACACATCAGACCGCGCAGATGATTGGAAACCGTTTCGGCTCACAGGCGGCGACGCTTCATTCGGGGATGAGTCCCTCAACGCGCCTTGCCGAGTGGATGAGGATACGACGCGGAGAGGCGCCGATTGTCGTCGGCCCGCGCAGCGCGGTCTTCGCGCCCGTTCAAAATCTTGGGCTTATCATTATTGACGAGGAACACGACGGCTCTTATAAATCGGGCAACACGCCGCGCTACCACGCGCGTCAGATCGCCCTTCGCCGCTGTTCGACAGAGGGAGCGCGCCTCGTGATGGGCTCCGCCACGCCGTCAGTCGAGGCGTGGAAACTCATGTCGGAGGGCGGCATAAAACGCCTCGATCTTTCACGCAGGCTTTCCGGCGGAGGAATGCCCGAAATAAAGCCTGTCAGTCTCGCGCAGGCGAAGGGCTGCCTGACTCAGGAATTAAAGGACGAAATTCGCGTAACGGCTGAGATGGGAAGGCAGAGCATCCTCTTTATGAACAGGAGGGGCTTCGCTCATTTTTACCACTGCCCTTCCTGCGGATGGGAACAAACGTGCCGCCGTTGTTCCGTCTCCCTTACATGGCACAAGGATCGCGGACGCTGTATCTGCCACTACTGCGGTTACAGCGAAGCGCCGCCCTCGGCCTGCCCCGAATGTGGTTCGCTGGAAGCGGGCTATCGCGGCTTCGGCACGGAAATGATCGAGGATGAAGTGAGGCTCACCTTCCCCGATCTGAAAATCAGGCGTGTAGACGCGGACACCGCGGCGAAAAAAGGCGGCCTTGAAGACACGCTTTTCCTTTTTAAGAAAGGAATGATAGACATCCTCCTTGGAACGCAGATGGTCGCGAAGGGGCTGAACTTCCCCGGCGTCCGTCTAGTCGGCGTTGTCTTCGCGGACACCGGCCTTCACCTGCCTGATTTTCGCGCGGCGGAGCGCACCTTTTCATTGATCGTGCAGGTCGCGGGGCGCGCCGGACGCTACTTCCCCGACGGCAAGGTCATCGTACAGACCCTGCGCATGGAAGATCAGGTGATCAAAAAATCCTGTACTCTTGACGTGGCGGGTTTTTACAACGCTGAACTCAATCAGCGCAAGGCGCTTAACTTCCCTCCTTACTCAAGGATCATCCGTTTCACAATCCGCGCGAAAAACGAAAAACACGCGGACGACGCGATCAGGCGGCTTGCCTCTCTCGCCAGATCGCTTCTTCCCAGGGGAGCGGATATGCTCGGGCCGGCGGAATGTCCCATCGGCAGAATTAACAACAGTTACAGGCGCCACCTTATACTTCGGGGTCCGGTTATGGGCCCGCTTCACTCGTGCGCGCGCGAACTTGCCGCCCGTTATGAAAAAGGCAGGGACTCAAAGACGTATTTAGAAATAGATGTAGACCCCGTAAGTATGCTATAAATAAATTATGAATATGTACGAATATAATACAGAGGGAACCTGTTCCACAAAGATCAATTTTAATATTGAGGATGGAAAGCTCAATTCCATCAAATTTGAAGGCGGCTGTAACGGCAACCTGAAGGCGATTTCGGCCCTGCTTGAGGGAATGGACGCCTCTTTTGCCGTTAAAAAATTGAAGGGCATTAAATGCGGAAACAGAGACACTTCCTGCGCCGATCAGCTTGCAAGGGCAATTGAACAATTTACATGAAAATCCTTCTTCACTGCTGCTGTGCGCCCTGCGCTCTCTCCTGCGTCTCCTCGCTTCGCGCGCAGGGCATAGAAAGCGAATTGTTTTGGTTCAACCCGAACATTCACCCCTGCGTCGAATACAACGCGCGCCTTGAATGTCTGCGCGAATTTGCAGCTAACGAAAAGCTCAATCTGCGGCTGATAGACGAATACGGCCTTCGCCTGTTTCTGAAAGAGGTATACGGGAAAATCGACGAAACAGTGAGCGTCCCTGAGCGCTGCGAAAGGTGCTACTCTTTGCGTCTTGAAAAAACGGCGTCCGTCGCGGCTGCCCAGGGGTTTGCGGCTTTCAGTACAAGTTTACTGATAAGCCCCTATCAAAATCACGACGCGCTAAAGCGCATAGGAGAAGAAATGGCCGCGAAACACGGCGTGGATTTTTATTACACAGATTTCCGCCCTCTCTTCCGCGAAAGCCGCACAGCCGCCCGCGAAATGGGCCTCTACATGCAAAAATACTGCGGCTGCATTTTTAGTGAGGAAGAGCGTTATGCGAGGAAGAGCGTTATGCGAAGAAGAGCGTTATGTGAAGAAGAGCGTTATGTGAAGAAGAGCCTCACGCAGAGGCGCGGAGGCGCAGAGATTACGGAGGAAAGAGAGATGGGATTTTTGGATAAGAACCTCTCGCAGAGGCGCGGAGGCGCAGAGATTACGGAGGAAAGAGAGATGGGATTTTTGGATAAGAGCCTCTCGCAGAGGCGCTGAGACGCAGAGATCGCAGAGGAAACGGAGATGGGGTTTTGAATAAGACCTCACGCGGAGGCGCGGAAGCGCGGAGATCGCAGAGGAAAGAGATATGGGATTTTTGGATAAGAACCTCTCGCAGAGGCGCTGAGACGCAGAGTTCGCGGAGGAAAGAGAGATGGGATTTTTGAATAAGACCTCACGCAGAGGCGCTAAGGCGCGGAGAGCGCAGAGGAAAGAGAGATGGGATTAATGAATTCCTTTAACAAAAATTATCTTAATACAGAAAGCTATGATGAAAGACGATTATTTTTCGGACAACAACTCCTTAAATTAAATCCTTTTTCTTCTCTCCGCGTCCTTCGCGTCTTTGCGCCTCCGCGTGGAATCTTTTTCGAGAAGTGTTATGATTAACCCGATTTTCGAGAGGCTCGCTCTAATCACCGGCGATGAGGGATTAGAAAAATTGGCTAAAACTAAAGTGCTTGTCTTTGGCGCGGGCGGTGTTGGCGGCTGGGCGGCGGAAGCGCTTGTGCGTTCAGGGATTGGGAAAATCGGTATAATTGACTCCGACACTATCTGCGCTTCCAATGTCAACAGGCAGGTAGAGGCTACAAGCCTGACTGTCGGACTGCCGAAAGCCTCAGCCTTAAAAAAGCGGCTGCTGGAAATCAACCCTGAATGTGAAATTACCGCGTGGGATGAACTTTTCTGCCGTCAGAACGCGTCCGTTTTCGACATTGCAAGCGCGGATTATGTGATAGACGCCATTGACACCCTCAACCACAAACTCGATCTGATAGAGACAGTCTGCGGCGCAGGCGTTACTCTCTATTCATCCATGGGCATGGCGCTGAAAATGGACCCTTCGCAGATAAAGAGCGCGTCCGTCTGGAAAACCACGAACTGCCCCCTTGCGCGGCTTGTGCGCCAGGGACTGCGCGAGCGCGGCTTTTCATCGGATTTTACCGCTGTTTATTCTACCGAACTGCTTTCACACGCGAGTTTCCCCGCGCCGGTTCCCGGGCAGAAGCGAGTGAACGGCAGCGTTGTTACTGTTACCGCAAGCGCCGGCCTGCTCCTCGCGAGCCTTGTGTTACGCGACATTACGGGGCTGTGATGGGATCGAGGTTTTTCCGCAGGGTCGGCGCGGCGGAGCTTGTAAAAAAACTCACAGTCAAGATAGTGATGGAAAAGGCGCTTATCTGCGAGGGCGACCGTATCCTTATCGCCGTTTCGGGAGGGAAGGATTCTAGCGTCCTTGCGTGGGCGCTTTCGGCAATAAGGCCCGCGCTTAAAATAAATTATGAATTAGCCGCGCTTCATATAAGCACCGACTTTTGCGCCTGCTGTAAAAAATCGGTGCTTTGCGAAAGACTTGACGAGTGGGGAATCCCCTTTACAGACCTTTTCGTCCCCGTAATCGGCAGGCTCAAGGAAGGGAAAAAAATGAACTGCTACTGGTGCTCCACCCAAAGACGCACTGAACTCTTAAAATACGCTGTCGAAAACGGCTTTAACAAAATAGCCCTCGGACATCATCTTGACGACATCATCGAAACTTTTTTCATGAATCTCTGCTCAAAAGGAACGTTACTCGCCATGCCGGTTCTGCTGAAGTACCGCAAATATCCCGTCAGTCTTATCCGCCCCCTTGCGCTGATTGAGGAAAAACAGATTATCGCCTGCGCCGCCGAACAGAACATTCTGAAAAACGCCTGCACCTGCCCATACGGGCAAAATTCCAAAAGGCGCGACATACGCGGGCGCATTGCGGACTTTACCGGCGGCAAAGATTCAGGTGAAATAAAGCGGCGTATATTAAAAGCCCTTGGCGATGGAAAGATCGATTATTTGACTGACAGCGGTTAAAAACAATATAGACAGGATCAATTTTGTTGATTGTCCACGGATAAAACCTCTTCCAGTATCGCGACGCCCTGCTCTATTTCGCCGTCGGTCAGCGTGTAGGGCGGAAGAAGGCGCAGTGTATTCGCTCCCGATGACAGCATGAGAAGGCCGCACTGGTCTTTGGTAATGTCGGCTCTCGCTATCGCGGCTTCAAGAAGCGGCCATGCGTTGCCTTCAACATCAATGCCTATCATCAGTCCCCTGCCGCGCGTTTCCCCGACTTTGGGAAGCTGCTTAATTGCCGCCGTCAATAATTCGCCCTTGCGTTTTATTTCATCCAGAAATTCGGGAGTGTTCACGGTTTTTAAGACAACAAGCCCGGCGGCGGCGGCGATGGGGTTTCCGCCAAAGGTGCTGCCGTGATCACCTATCGTAAAAACACCGCAGGTTTTCTCTCCGGCCAATACCGCGCCCGCCGGAATGCCTCCCGCAAGCCCTTTCGCAAGCGTCACAATGTCGGCTTTTATCGGAGCGCCTTCGTTGTCCCTGTAATGTTCAAGCGCGAGAAATGTTCCCGTCCTTCCAAGTCCGCACTGGATTTCATCGAAGATAAGAAGTATGTCCCGCTCGGCGCATAGCCTGGCTGCGCATGCCATAAATTCATTCGTTTGCGGAATTATGCCGCTTTCACCCTGTACCGCTTCAAGTAAAAGGCCGGCAACGGTTTTACCGTCAAGCGCCCTGTCAAGTTCATCAATATCGCCCGCGGGAATGTGGATAAAGCCTTCGGTAAAGGGACCAAAGTCGCGGTGGAATCTATCCTGACCCGTAGCCGACAGCGTTGTAATCGTCCTTCCGTGAAAACTTCCCCGCAGCGTTACTATCGTGTGCCTGCCGGGTCCGTATTTTAAGAGCGAATACTTTCGCGCGAGTTTACACGCGCCTTCGTTGGCTTCCGCGCCGGAATTGGCGAGAAACACATTTTTCATTCCGGCGGGAGCGCAGGCCTGCACAAGTTTTTCAGCGAAGGCGGCGCTTACGTCGCTTTGGTAGTAATTGCAGACATGGAAGTACTTTGCCGCCTGTTCGGTAACGGCGCGCACAAGGGGCGGGTAATTATGACCGAGAAGGTTAACCGAAATGCCGCTTCCAAAATCAAGGTATTTTTTACCGTTTATGTCGTATAACCAGGAACCTTCACCCCTTGCGAATGTTACCGGCAGCCGGTGGTAGGTATCCATGAAAAAACTGTCCATCAATTCTCCTTAAAAATAATTCCCAATTCCTCATCGTTGATTCATTCTTCTTTCCGTTTCAGCCGCTTCATTTTCGTTTGCCATCGCGGTATAAATCGCCAATGCGCGTCTGTACGCTTCATCCGCCTCGCTGTGTTTTCCCTGTTTGCGGTAGACATCGCCCTTGGCGCGCCAGCTTGCGGCAAGCCCCCAGGAATTTTCTATGCGGCGGTCAAGCGCTATTGACGCATCCAATGCCGTAAGAGCGCCTGCCGTATCGCCTGCCAGAGAACGTATCGAAGCTATAACATACCAGTCATACGAGGCGTTTTCAAGATACCTGTCCCTTACATGAATTTCAAGACTGCGTTTTACGGCGGCTTCGGCTTCACGGTACGATCCCAGAACGCGAAGGGTAAGGCCTTTTACCTGCCAGGAAAAGGCAAGATAAAGCCGGTCTTTTTTAATATTAGCGCTCTCGCGGTTTACCTCATCCAGTACCGCCTGCGCGCCTGCCCTGCCTGAAACAAGATTTCCCCTTGCCCTGAAAATTCTGCTTACCGATAAAAGTTCAGCGTTTCCAAATCTTTGCGCCTCACTGAGGGCATATTCCCAGTCGGCGAAAGCATCGTCCGTTTTTCCGAGCGTTAAAAGAACGTTTCCCCGTGATAAACAACAGCGGATAATCAGCGAAGGGTCGTCCACCATAATCGCCGTCCGTTTACATTCATCAAGCAGCAAGAGCGCGTTTTCAAAATTGCCGCGCCCCGCGTCTTTGTTGGCCGCTTCCAGCAGCGTTTCCGTATGAGAGCGGAAATTGTAAACATCTCCCGGATTCTGGGGGGCTGTGGAACAGGAGATAATAACAAGAAAAATTGATAAACCCGCGGCAAAAAAAGTAAATATTGATACCTGTCTTATTCTTATCATTTTTAATACTCCCATGCCTTAAAATTCCATATTTCTCGGGCTTGCCGCGCCGGGACCTGTTTCTTTGTGTTCGGGAACGCCGCCTTTCAACAGAGGGTTGTTCGCGATGGCGATCAGTAAATCCTGCGCGTCTCTCAGCGTGACGCTCAAATTGCTGATCAAAACGCCAATCTGCGGAAGCTGTGCGGGAATAAAATCGCTTGTTTTTTCAAGGTTATCAATAATACCGGCCAGACTTTCGATAGCGGATGAAAGGTTTGATCCCAGCGATCCTTCGGAACCGAGAACAGTCATTACCGTTCCCGAAGGGTCTGAAAGCTCATCGGTTATAGCTTTCAGATTGTCAAGGATGGGAGCAATTTGCTCGCTGAGCGTCTGCGAAAGGCTTGCAATGCCCGCGGTGGTAGATTCTATATTGTACATTGTCTGTCCAAGTGTCATCTCATCCGCTCCTTCCGCGCCGGAAAGGGAAACATTGACGGTTTTTAACAGCGCGTCCAGATCGCTTAAAATAACGGGGACCTGGTTTAATATGCTGCTTATGCCGTCGCTTGCTTCGGGGAGTTCGACCATTCCCGCGATTATGATCAATTTGGCTTTATCGGAATTTTTCTCGGGGATTTCCATTCCTTCGGGTATCAAATCCCTTCCCTTACCGGGATAAAAAATAAACGAATTGCCAAGTCCGATAGGACTTACCGATACCTCAACGAGAGAGCCTTCTTTTACCCTTTGGGAATGTTCCTCAAAAATTGACAGGGTAACTTCAACAATATCGTTATCCGTAAGCTCGAATTTTTTAACATGACCGATGGTAAAACCCTTGTACTGTATCGCCATATTGTTGCTTAGGCCCGAAGCGGAACTGAAATATGTTTTATATACTAAATCGCGCGTAAACCACCTTTGGCTTCTGCCTAGCATAAAAATGACAAAAACCAGTATCGCGAGCGCAAGTATAACAAGAGTACCGACAATTTGGTCCGCAAATCGCATAGAAAATTTCATATTAACCTCAATTTAGCGCGTCTGAATAGACGCGCTGTAAAATCGAAAATGAAACTTTGTTTCATATTAACCTCAATTTAGCGCGTCTGCACAGACGCGCAGTCAAATCGAAAATGAAACTTTGTTTCATATTAACCTCAATATAATATTCATACCGCTATCTCCATTTTTAAGAAATTACTGAGCTCCGGAGAATTCAGAAGGTCTTCCTTTGTTCCCTCAAACGCTTCCTTGCCGTCAACAACAACTAATACATAATCTGCCAAATCCCTGATTATGCGCATATCGTGGCAGACAAAAATTATTGTAGCCCCTTCTCTCTTTTTGCGCTTGACAACATCAATCAGCTTGTTAGCCGAAGATTCATCCAGGGATTCTACCCATTCGTCAAGAAACAAAAGGCTGGGATTGCACAGCATCGCGCGCGCGAAAGCGATCAGCTTCTGCTCTCCCATAGAAAGTCTGTCCGGCCTGATAGCCAGATTCTTCTTGTAATCAGCTTCGGCGGCAACTTCCTTTATTCGCTGCGCCCTTTGGAACTTGGTCATCTTCGGATAATGTATCTTCAAAGGAAGTTCCAGTATCTCATACAGACTCTGATTTGCCCAAAGCGCCGAATCCTGAAATACAAACGCCGCTTCCCGGCGAAATTCAAGATTTTCATCGCGGTTCATCATTGCTATATTATTTCCCCTGTAAAAAACCTCCCCGCTGCTGGGAACCAAAAGACCCGCCGCGATTTTTAGCACGGTGCTTTTTCCGCTGCCCGAAGGCCCGATTATGGCGGTTATTTTTGATTTCTCAAATTCGACAGAGATTCCCTGAAGTACATCCCTGTCCTGAGCCGAGAAATAAATATCCTTTAACTCAACAATTTTAGCCATTATATCACAACATAATATAATATTGATAAAAGAACATTTACCAATATACAAAGCGCAAACGCTCCGCTTACGGCTTTTAAGCCGGCTATCGGAACCTCGGTACTGGCACGTTCAACCGAAAAACCCTCAATGACCGCGACTACTGAAATAATCGCGCCAAACGCGATGCTCTTTATAATAGAGAGCAGAATATCATTAATTGAAAGATGCTGAAGAAGGTTTGAAAAATAATAATCCATCGGGGTTGAGTTAAACAACTGGGCTACAAGAAAAGAGCCAGCAAGCCCGAAAATTGAAAAGTAAATATTCATAAGGATAAGTGAAAAAGTTACTCCCAAAAAACGGGGAACCGCAAGGTGTTCAATCGGATCTACCCCGACTGAGATATAGGCCTCTACTTCATGGTTAATTACATTTGTGGCAATTTCCGTGGCGATAGCGGTAGCGGAACGGGCAATAACAATGAAGGCTGTCAAAAGCGGCCCCAATTCCCTTGTAATAAACATAATTAACAGCGTATAGATCAGCGACTGCTGGTTAAGCATAGTAAGCATCGGCATACCGATTATATTAACGGCAGCGCCTATTGCCACGGCAAGAAGCATTGAAATGCCCATTGCGTGTACAAAGGTATAGAGAATCTGCATGACAAGGATTTTGAACGAAGCCCTGTAGTTGCGGGCAAATTGTCCGATGCCTTTCAGGATTTTCGCGAAAAAACCCAAATTATAGAAAATATTTTTGATTCTTGACGCGAGATTCCACATTTACCTTTATTATATACTTTTTAACAGGTTTGTTGAATAGCCAAATCACCCTGCTTGACATTTTTGTCAATTTTTTGTATCAAGACAGTAAGGGGCCATTAGCTCAGTTGGTTAGAGCAGGAGACTCATAATCTCTTGGTCCGAGGTT
>JGI24698J34947_10001782_pt1 | contig 11479 bp, 10 predicted proteins | sample TergutMp193P3_FD_34947 | JGI IMG/M metagenome (IMG submission 34947)
AGGCAGGCATTTTACAATTGCGGCAGTCTTACAAGCGTAACAATACCGGCAAGCGTTACTTATATCGGAGAGAACGCGTTTAACTATTGCGACAAGCTTACCGGCATATTGGCAGACGGGAACAATCCGTATTACACAAGCCAAGATGGAGTGCTGTACAACAAAGTAAAAACAGTGATTGTCGCTGTTCCGCAGGGAATAAGCGGAAGGGTAAACATACCGGAAAGCGTTACCTCTATCGGGAATAGCGCATTTGCCGAGTGCGGCAGCCTTACCGCCATATTGGTAGACGGGAATAATCCCAATTACGCAAGCCAGGATGGAATACTGTACAACAAAGAAAAAACATGGGTTGTTACTATTCCGCGGGGAATAAGCGGAAACGTAACCATACCGGCAAGCATTACCTCTATCGGGAGCAGCGCGTTTTATGGGCGTACCGACCTTGTCAGCATAACAATACCGGAAAGCGTTACTTCTATCGGCAGCAACGCGTTTTCAGGATGTACCGGCCTTACTTCTATTAACGTTGCCGCAAATAATCCTAATTTTACAAGCGTTGACGGGGTTTTATTTAACAAGGAAAGAACCACGCTTGTAACGTATCCGATGAGCAAGGGTAGGTCCTACACGATACCTTCAGGCGTTACCTCTATCGGGGCAAGCGCGTTTAGCGGGTGTACCGGCCTTACAAGCGTGACAATACCGGCAGGCGTTACTTCTATTGGGGCAAATGCGTTTTATGGGTGTACCGGCCTTACAGGCGTGACAATACCCGCAGGCGTTACCTCTATTGGGAATAACGCGTTTCAAGGGTGTACCGGCCTTACAAGCGTGACAATACCCGCAAGCGTTACCTCTGTCGGGAACAGCGCGTTTTCGGGATGCAGTAATCTAAGAACGGTTGTTCTATCAAGAAGGACAACAATAGGCACTAACGCTTTCCCAAATAGCGTACAGAGAACCTACAGCGATTGATGAAGAAACAAAAACGCCTCGCTATCATACTGATAGCGGGGCTTGTTGGAATAACGCTTTTTCTCTTTTACGGGCCGTTTGAAGGTTTCCGTCTGCTGTGGATCAATACGGCTATGTATTCAAGCCGCCATCAATTCCTGGCGACGGCCCTGTATCCCCGCTCCTATATAGACAAGGTACTTGATATCCCATTGCCGAAAGAACAGACCGACATCCAGCCGCCGCCGGAAAATGATTCCATGAAGGTTGTTTTCGCGGAGTTGAAAGGCGATTACTTCAAGGGATATATCATCAGGATTGAAGACCCCCGCAGGCTGACATTAGTTTCATCCGCGCAGGATGAAGGACAGTATCTGGAAGATATGGTTGAAACCTATCAGGGACTTGGAGGCGTAAACTGCGGGGGATACCGCAATCATCAAATGCGCGGGCTTCCGTGGGGAACGCTGATTGTCAACGGCGTACTTGCCGCGTCCTGTACCGAACACCGCCTTCACAGCATCGGCGGAATGACGGCGTCGCACAAATTTGTAACAGGCAGAATGGATGATCAACAGATTACAGAGAAAGATTTTATATGGGCTGTTGAGTTCGGGCCTATCCTTATAATCAACGGTGAAAAGACCGTGTTAAACCAATACACAGGCGGCCTTGCACCGCGTACCGCCGTAGGGCAGACGGAAGAGGGATACATTCTGCTTGTTGTAATAGACGGAAGACAGGCTTCCAGCATCGGCGCATACTTACAGGACGTTCAGACGATACTGTACGAAAACGGAGCGGTAAACGCGATATGTCTTGACGGCGGAGCTTCATCGTGCATGGTTTATAACGGAGAACTGGTAAACAACCCGTCGGAAGGAAGACAGGGCCGCCTACTGCCAAACGCGCTTGTCTTTAGGTAGGCGCAGATTGCGTAAAGCGATTAAAAAGGAGTGGTTCAATATGACATTCCCACCAACCAGCGTATTCTCCGTGCAAAGGGTGGTTTTTATGTCTTGACAGCAATGGTATTTCCTGTATGAGCATACGCATAACATCACGAAGCTTGTGTATATCTTTATGACGCTTTTCCATCAGTCTAAGGTCTTTATTGAACGGACCGTGGAATTCAAAGCCAAGCATAATGAAGTAAAGCAGGGAACACAAGTGTAAAACCTCACCCTTGGTGCTGTTTATTTGCCGGCGGGCATTGTACGCGGGATACTTGCATCTTGGGAGGATGTGCGACTGTCTTATAAGTATCAACATTGACAAATATTACGCCCGGTGGTACTATATATAGTGGTGTATGAAATTTCATACGCTATATATAGTATAGGGAGGATATTATGATAATCAATCACAACCTGAGCGCAATGTTTGCGGACAGGTCCCTTGAGGTAAACCAGACTTACCTGACCAAAAACATGGAGAAACTCTCCTCGGGACTTCGTATCAACCGGGCCGGCGATGACCCGTCAGGACTGGCTGTTTCAGAAAAGATGCGCAGCCAGATTAGAGGGCTTAATCAGGCATCACGAAACGCACAGAACGGAATCTCGTTTATTCAGGTAACGGAAGGGTATCTCCAGGAATCGCAGGATATTCTTCATCGTATAAGGGAATTGGCGGTTCAGGCGGCAAACGGCATCTACACAGAAGATGACAGAATGTACATCCAGATTGAAGTTTCCGCTCTTGTCGGCGAAATCGACAGGATTGCCAGTCACGCGCAATTCAACGGTATGAACCTTATGACTGGACGTTTTGCACGTTCTATTGGTGAGAATGTTGTTACAGCTTCCATGTGGTTACACATCGGCGCCAATATGGGACAGCGCGAGCAATTGTTCGTCGGCACAATGACCACTAAGGGACTTGGTATCCGCAACTTTGACGAAACCTTTATCTCTCTGCAAAACTCGGACACGGCAAACACGACAATAGGCACTATTGACGCTGCGTTAAAAATCGTCAACAAACAGAGAGCCGATCTTGGCGCATATCAGAACAGGCTGGAACATGTTGTCCGCGGTCTTGATATCGGCGCGGAAAACACACAGGCTGCAGAATCCAGGATAAGGGATGCCAACATGGCAAACCAGATGGTTGACTATGTAAAGAATCAAATCCTGAACCAGACTGGGACAGCGATGCTTGCGCAGGCAAATCAGAGGGCATCTGCCGTCTTGCAGTTACTTCAGTAACTTAGCGAATCAACATAGAGGGGTGTTTTGTTTTCAGGACACCCCTCATCCGGCAGTTTGACAGGCAGTAACCTTGTTGACTTCTTAGAACGAATACGCCAACCCTAATTTAAAGTATGGTAAAAATGTCGGTCTATTCGCCAGCCTGATATCCATTCCCAAATTGATTGGCAGCATAAACCCGTTCTTTTTACCGACGTCAATATTCCACCCCATACTTGGCTGAATTAAGAATCCGTTTTCGCGTCCGGTCTCATTATACTCATGGCTTTTAAATTCATCAGATAATACCCACAGACCCAATGACAGAATTATCATCGTCAAATCAGCCGTTGCCTGAGCGGCTTCAGTTAAAACATTGTAACCATTGGAATAGCCAAGACCCAAATCAATGAAAAACGCCCCGCCGAACGGGTACCATCTTCCCTTGGCTGATACGGAAAGGCTGTCCGCAAGGATCAAGGTGTTATATGAAACCTGAGCCAGAACCGAAAAATGGGGATTTAACATCCGTTCATAGGACAACTCCCCGATAATAATGCCCGCCGAAATCGCGATTCTGTTCTTCGCCATTTCCTCTTCCTGTTCCTGAGCGAAAACATTTCCCGCAAAGACTGCCGATAACAGCAGTAAACCCAAGATTTTCTTTCCCATTTGTGCGTACCTCCTGCAAATAATTAAGGACATTCTTAACTTAATTATACCACAAGTTTTCATAAACCGGTAATATGTATATACTATCACTTATGCGGTTTCTCTGCGCCTCCATGCTTTGCCTCCTCCTTATGCCTTCCTGCGTAAGACGTAACAATATTAACCATGAAATAAATACGGTTTACAAAGCTGAAAATGAGGACGCCGCTTTCATAACTGACCCCATAAGGGCACGCGCCGTTGAAATTACCCTTTCCCTTGACGACAGCCTCCTTGCTACCCAACTGCTAATCTGCGGTATTGACGGCAGGGAAAGGCTTCCCTCTTATATGACAGGTTTGCTTGCGGAATGTCCGCCGGGAGGGGTGATGCTGTTCAGGTACAACCTCAATACAGACAATGATTCAATCCGCGGCTTTTTATCGGAAACCGCTTCGCTTATTTATGATAAGTCAGGTATTCCCCCCTTTATGGCTGTAGATCACGAAGGCGGCGTAGTAAACCGTTTCCTGCCCGGTGTAGCCTCCCTGCCGGGCGCGTTGTCATATTGGGAACTTTCACTTGAGGAAGGAAGACTGTCGGCTCTCTCAAAAATAGAAGCCGACAGTTTCAGGGCAGGTTCTGAAATAAATAGTTTGGGCATTAACATGAATTTCGCGCCTGTGGCTGAATACCTTACCGCCGAAAACAGCTACTTTCTTGAGAGCCGCTCCTATGGGCCGGACCCGGTTTTTACAGCCGATGCCGCCGCCAGTTTTATCCGCGGCATGGAACGCTCAGGCGTGTTATGCGTCATCAAGCATTTCCCCGGCAGCGCGGGTGATGATCCGCACTACTCTACATCGGCTCTGAACGGCGATAGAGCCGCCCTGGACACCCTCGTTTCCCCATTCGCGGCGTTAATCGAAAATGGAGCCGGGGCGGTAATGGTCGCGCACACTTCGGTTCCGGCAATTGACAGTGAAATCTCAAGCCTTTCACCGGTTGTTTTAAGAGACTGGCTCAGGGGGGATTTGGGCTTCAACGGCATTATAATAAGCGATGATTTTTCGATGGCAGCCGCCGGCGGCGCAAGTCCCGAAGAAGCCGCAATTCGCTCTATCGCCGCGGGAACGGACATGATTCTTGTTTGGCCGCCTGATATAAGGCGCACTCACCGTGCCTTTGTTTCCGCTCTTGAAGACGGACGGCTTTCACGTGAGAGGGCGCGAGACGCCGCCGTTCGCATTATCTACGAAAAGCTAAAAATGGGTTTAACGGATTGAGAAACAATAACCACTTATACATGGGAGGGAGTTAATATTCATTTGCCAATTCAATCACGCATACTTTACCAAAACGCGGCCTGTGTTGTCGTCAACAAATTGAAGGGAGAAGCAGTCGAAGGAGCGCGGGACGGGATGGGTAATTTGCCAAAAGAGCTGAAAGCGGCGTTAGGCGCAAACACAGAACTGATTGAAGCTGTCCACCGCCTTGACGTTCCGGTAACCGGCTGCGCTCTTTTTGCCCTGACCAGGACTTCTCTTTCATTTTTGAACGATGCCTTTGCCGGTAAAAACGCTCCGGAGCAGAACCCCAAACCCTGCCCTGTTGAAAAAAGCTACTGGGCTATCGTAGAAAAGCCGTCACGTATTCCGCCTGAAAGCGGAGAGCTTGTTCACTGGATTGAAACTGTTCCCGGCAAAAACAAATCATCCGCTTTTAACGAAGCCGCTCCCGGACGAAAAAAGGCATCTCTGCGATACAGAATTACAGGCGAAGGGCGGAATTATCTTTTTGTAGAAGTAAACCTGCTTTCAGGCAGGCATCATCAGATACGCGCCCAGTTTGCCGCGACCGGATTACACATCAAGGGCGATCTTAAATACGGCTCGAAACGCAGTGAAAAAGACGGCGGTATCCGCCTGCACGCCCGCTCTCTTTCATTCCCCAATCCACTGAACACAGGCGAAATCATTCACATAACAGCAGATCTTCCCGAAATGGACAACCTGTGGGAAGCGTTTTTATCAAATATTCGATAGATTTTATCTCATAATATTTCACACAGAGGACACGCAGTAAGTGATTAGAAAACATTACGCGAATTAAAACTCTGTGTCCTTAGTGTTACCCGTGCGATAAAAAACGGGATTAATTCAATTCACGCAAGAAACTGACAAGGGGTTCTCCCCAGAATTCGCGGGTCCGTCCTTCCTCAAGGAAACGGCGGTAAAGAGCAAGTATATGGCTTTTAATTTCTGCCCTGTCCGCCTGCGGCAGTTTTGTCGAAGGAGACGCGGCGGGATGAACGCGGCAGCCGGGAGGCATTTTGCTTTTATCGGGCGCGGGAGAGAAAAGCCGCTCGGCAAACGCTTCGGCTTCTTCAGGAGGGAAAAGGTCAGGGCTGAAACATGTCATGGCGTATAACGCGGCGGGAATACAGTTTACGCTGTGCTGTTTTACAAAAAGAATTGCCTGGCTGATTGCCAGAGCGCCCTGCCTCATCTCTAAAGCCTGCTCTTTTAATCTTTCTTCCTCTCCCAACGATCTGGCAATAACCGCAAACTGTGTGTATGTGTGAATCGCCACCATTACATGAAGGCTTGGGATGCACATCAGGTGGGGGTCCAATATGTGAATTAACAGGAAACGCGGACGGGCAATGTAGAACGGACGCTTTGTGGTGGAAAAATTCTTTCTGTAAACTTCCGAGGCAAAGGCGTAAAGTTCGCCCATTGACTGAATAAAATTTCCTGTCTGGTTGTACGCCCTGCGCCCGTAACGGCGGAGAAAGAAAGAGAGCATTCTTATCCAAAAATTTACAAAATCAAGGTAAATTGTAACCCATGAAGGGACAAAGGGAATCTTTTCGTCCAGGGGATGATCAACCTTACTGACCGGAGCCCTCCCCGGCAGGAAGGCGGCATGGTACTGTCGAAGAAAGAAATTGAAAAATATAGAAGGTACGCATTTACAAAAAGCCCGGCGCAGTGAAGGGACAAAAACGGACTTGAAGAAGGCCAGCCAGGAACTTTCACTGTAAACGCTGTCGTATACACTCATTACCTGTCTAAGATAGCAAAAAACCTTTCCCTTGTCATGCCTGCCAAAACCGTACTATAATTGACTTGTTAGGGAACCCGGTTGGTTCCCGGACAACTCTACTGAACTGTTCAATCGCGGGTTTTTAACGCTTAAAAGGGGTTATATGGCAAAAGTAAGGCTTGGAATTATCGGTATCGGCGTTATCGGTTCCGCCCATACAAAGACCATTGTTGACGGACAGACCCCCGATATTGAGCTTGCCGCGGTTGCGGACATTTCACCGGAAAGGCGATCATGGGCGGCGGAACTTCTTGGCGCGGGCTTCCCCATTTACGCGGACGGAAGTGAGCTGATCGGCAAAAGCGGCGTGGACGCGGTGCTTATCGCTGTTCCCCATTACCTGCACCCGCCCCTTGCGATTGAGGCGTTCAGGGCGGGTCTCCATGTGTTATGCGAAAAGCCCGCCGGAGTTTACACCAAACAGGTCCGCGAGATGAACGAAGCTGCCGGAAAAAGCGGAAGAGTTTTCGCTATGATGTTCAACCAGCGGACAAACAGCCGTTATAAAAAAATGCGCGAACTGGTAACGGACGGCGGCTTTGGCGGCATTATGCGCACAAGCTGGATTATCACAAACTGGTTCCGCACCGAAGCCTACTATGAATCAGGCGGCTGGCGGGGAACGTGGGACGGTGAAGGCGGAGGGGTGCTGCTCAACCAGTGTCCGCATCAGCTTGACATGTTCCAGTGGATCTGCGGAATGCCAAACCGTGTGCGCGCGTTTTGTCATAACGGTAAATGGCACAATATCGAAGTTGAAGATGACGTTACCGCGTATTTTGAATACCCCAACGGCGCGACAGGCACGTTCATTACAAGTACGGGGGAAACTCCCGGCACAAACCGTTTTGAGATAAGCCTTGAAAAAGGAAAAATAATTAACGACGACGGCAGCGATTTGACAGTGTACCGCCTTGAAACAAACCTGCGTGATTTCTGCAAAACATCAAAGGAAGGATTTGCCTCTCCCAAATTTACGGTTGAGAAACCGGAAATAGAAGACGACAATCCACAGCACGCCGGTGTTATGCGATCATTCGCGGGGCGCATATTGAGGGGAGAGCCGCTTGTCGCGGAAGGACATGAAGGGATCAACGGGCTTACACTGTCAAACGCGATGCACCTTTCAAGCTGGCTGAATAAGACAATCGAAATCCCGTTTGATGAAAATATGTTCCTTGCGGAACTCAATAAAAGAAGGGGAAAAATGTGAAAATCGGCGTTCAAACGTTTACTATACGCAGCTATTTAAAAAACGAACAGGAAATTGAAGCGTCTCTTAAACGCATCAAGGCGATGGGTTTTGATTTGGTTCAGCTTTCAGGACTTGGTCCCTGCGACACGGACAAACTCGCGGCGATGTTAAAAGAAAACGGAATTGAAGCCTGCGGGACTCACTCTCCCTGGAACCGTATCGCCGACAGCGCGGAACTTGATAAACTTATTGAAGAACACAAGAAACTTAACTGTTATCAGATCGGTATCGGCATGAAGCCTGCCTCTTTCCCCGATACTCATGAAGGCTACACGGATTTTATCAAGAAGGCAAATGAAATTTGCGATCAGACAACAAGGGCGGGTATTGGCTTTGGGTATCACAACCACGAACTTGAGTTCATGAAATTTGACGGAGTACGCGCCATCGACCGGATGATTGAAGAATGTCCCAAACTTGAGTTTACACTTGACGTTTTCTGGGTACAGGCGGGAGGGGCGAACCCATGCGACTACATTGACAAGTTGAAAAACAGGATCAGAATCCTTCACCTGAAAGATTACCGTGTTATCGGTCGTCAGCGCCAATACGCCGAAATAGGGCAAGGAAACCTTGATTGGCCCGCGATTTTCTCCCGCTGTAAACAGTACAACATTCCCTACGCGGTAATCGAACAGGACGACGATTTCCTTGTCGATCCCTTTGAAAGCCTCGCCTTAAGCAAAAAGTTTTTGGTGGAAAGCGGTTACTGGGGAAACAATCCATAAGTTAATGTGAAATGATACGGCAGTGCAGACTGCCTTATTTTTCACGGTAGTTATAGGATTACGTACATAAAAGATACAAATAAGTAGAAAGTGCAAGCCTGTCCCTGCGGACAGGCACGAATAAGTAAAAAGTGCAAACGAATAAGTAGAAAGTGTAATAGAAAACCCGCCTCCCGTCCTTTACAATAGCCAGAAACATACGGAGGTATTTATATGTTACTGGTTAATTCATCGTTATTTCTCAAAAACAAGGAAAAAATCGGCGGCAAGCCGAAAACATCGATCAAGCGGAAATTTCTTATTTTTACCGTTTCCCTGTTCCTGGTCATTCTGGCGGGGGGCGGGATCGCGTTTTTTATAAACATGGACAACATCGTAAGAACCGATGTCGTTCAAAAACTGTCACGCCTCATTGAGTTTAAGGCGTCCAAACTGGAAAGCTCCACCGCGAAGGAAATCGCCATCGCCCTGAAGATGGCGGATTCCCCCATTATAAGGGAATACTTCCTGTCGCCGGGCAACGCGGAACTGGAACGGCTCGCGTTCATGGAAATTGCCGGATACAGGAGGGCGTTCACCGGAAATAATGTTTTCTGGATAAACGACACAGACCATAACTATTATTTTGGCGATGAATTTTCATATACATTGGATCCTGACGATCCAAGCTCAAATTGGTATTCTTCGATTATCAAAAATCCGGGGCCTTACTTTTTTAATGTTGACACCGATATCGGGACCAAAAAAACAATGCTATGGATAAACGCGCCGGTTATGCAAGGGAACAGGGCAATCGGCATTGTCGGCACGGGAATAGATCTAACAGGATTCATTGACGCCATATTTTCTGATGCAAGCGAAGATATGCCCTTTTACCTGTTCAACTCAGGCAATATGATCACGGGCGCCGCGGACTGGAATTTAACGGCAAGCCGGCAAACCCTGGCGCAGTATTTCGGAAGCCTTGGAAATACCATAGCTGACAACGCGAAAGAAACCAAAGACGAACTGCGCGCGTTTATGGTAGACAATACCGAATACGTGATAAGTTATATCCCAAGCCTTGACTGGCATATCGTCGCTATGTCGCCGCTTAATATGGGCATGGTTTTTACGAGCGCGATGGCGTTTCTGTTTTATATAATACTCTCTGTTGTATTGATTATTTTCGTTATCATCAATATTTTTATTTTTCGCATGGTGAAACCTCTTGACGAGGCGGTGGGGCAGTTAGGTGAAATTGCCGAAACATGGGATTTGACGCGCCGCTTCAAGGTAACCGGAACCGATGAAACGGGGAGGCTGGCGGAAATCCTCAACCTTACTTTCAGGCGGATTCAGGAACTGGTTATCATTATCAACAGCCGCGCCCGTTCCCTTGCGGAAACTGAAACGGAACTGGCGCAGCAGATGAATACGACAGCGGCTTCGGTTACACAGATAGCGACGGCGACACAGAACATACGCGGGCAGACGGACAGCCAGGTCGGACAGGTCGGCAGGGTGGATACGTCAATGGCAAACATAATAGCGTTAGTTGAAAAACTCAACGGACATATCAGAACGCAGTCTGAAAACGTCAGCCAGTCCTCCTCGGCAATAGAACAGATGTTTGCCAATATCAGCATGGTGGCTGCTAACCTTGAAAAGAATTCCGAGAATGTACACGCGTTGGAAGATTCTTCAGGCATTAGCCGAAAGGAGCTGGAAACCGTTTCAGCGGAATTTAAAGACATCACCCAGCAGGCTGAGGGGCTTTTGGAGATCAATTCGGTGATCAACAATATCGCCAGCCAGACAAACCTCCTTTCGATGAACGCCGCCATTGAAGCCGCCCACGCCGGAGATACGGGAAAGGGCTTCGCTGTAGTAGCCGGAGAGATCCGCAAACTCGCGGAAAACTCAAGCAGCCAATCCAAGTCTATCGCGGATATGGTGAAAAAAATGAAGGGAGCAATCGACACGATCACCAAATCTATCAACCGTGTTTTGGACCGTTTTGAGGATATCGACGGAAAAGTGAGAACCATATCCGAACAGGAAACGGAAATTCGCGGCGCGATGGAAGAACAGGAAACGGGAAGCAAGCAAATACTGGAAGCGATAACCCAGCTTAAAAATCTGACCGGGACGGTGCTTAATGACGCCGGGGCGATAGTCGTGGAAGGCAACGCGGTCATTGACGAAAGCAGAAACCTCAAAGGTATTACCTCTGGTATTGAGCGGGGTATGCATGAAATGGCAGCCGGTGCGCAACACATCAAGACAGCGGTGAACCGCGTTAATGAAATATCCAACGAGAATAAAAACAGCACCGACATTTTGATCGGCGAAGTGTTGAAGTTCAAGGTTAGTTAGGCGAAAAGGAGGGTAACAATGCACAGTTTAAAGTGGAAGTTTTTCGCGTTTTTTATCGGGTTGGGGCTCCTCGCTTCCCTCGGTGTGGGACTCGTTATGTACGTTCAATATGACCGGTACATCACCAGCACCTATCGGGAAAAACTGGTCAATGTCTTGCAAATGATAGACGTTGACTATCACCATATTATATCCGACCCGGATAATCTTGTCAGGCTGGGAACAGCGGG
>JGI24698J34947_10001783_pt1 | contig 11478 bp, 14 predicted proteins | sample TergutMp193P3_FD_34947 | JGI IMG/M metagenome (IMG submission 34947)
TCCTCTTCACGGTCATAGACCACTCCCATACCGTCACAATATTCCTGTTTGGAATCCCCCTCAGCCTCTGACCTCAGTTCGAGATTCTCAACTGCGAACTTCCGTGATAACATTTCAGTTGGCATCTTCTGCCTCCTTATCTTTATCTAATTTATTTCCTATACCCTCAATGGCGTTTTCCAAAGTATGCATGTTCATCGGAACGAGTCTGACATCACCATTGGGAATAGGATTTAGGTTTTCCTTAGTTCTAATCTCATTTATACTCAGCACTCCAAGTGAGGCGGATATTTTGTAACTCTCATATCTCTCCTTTGGATCCCCCCGTAACAGCCCATCCATTGAGAACTCGCAGAAGTATTGAGGGTCAACCACAGACACCAACTTGCTATTTATTTCATCCTCCCACTGATTGCAATGTGCAAGCATACAAAAGGTCAAAAATCCCTGAGTAATTTGACTCACCCCTGTACCCCATGAAGTCGTCTTCTCCAAATCTTGCAGCATATGCGGCGGGATATTAAATATTCTTGCGACCTCTGCAACAGTGAATTTTCTTGCTTCAAGATACTGAAGGTCTGTGGCTGGCATACCCACCTTTTCGAGCGAGACTCCCTCACCAAGAAGCAGAACCTTTCTCGTACCCTTCAGGCCTTGAAAATTGGCAAAATAATCTTCTATACTCTGTCGGGATGCCTCATCAGGTGAACCTTTGAGACCACTAATAACAGCAGCAGGTCTCAAGCCCTGAGAAAATGAAGCCTGTCCAAACTCCCTCGCTGAAATACCCTCCCCAAGAGCATCCCTGAAGACCTGAATTGGAGAAAGCCAGCCTCCCTCAAGTGTCGGATAAAACGGGAACATTATAAGTTGATGGGGCTGTTTTACCGTTACTTTCCCACCGTCGTCCCTTACGTGATAAACTAAATCACCTTTAACCGTCTTGGCAGGAGTCACGTTCTTGGGATGAATAGGCTTCAGCCCTACAGGGTAGCCATTACTGTCAAAGATCACTTCTGAAATCCCACAGCCCCAAAGCAACTCAAAAGTCATCATCAACTTGCGCCATTGAAATGCTGTCAGGGTCTCGGTTGGCTTATCATGTAGTATCCTATACATCGGATAGTCAGCAGCCACTTCTTTTCCGCCATTTATCCTTCTGTATGTATGGAGCGGGAACGTCCCCATTGCATTACTTATCACTTGAATAGCCGACCACACTGGTGTCAAACTTAGAGCTTTCTCCGAATTAATCGAAACTCCTGCCGAAGAAATGCTTCCCCCAATTTGTTCAGCCCATGAGGGAAGACCGCCATCTGAACGTGCTTCAGGCTGTTGGTGAGGGGCGAAAAGTTCGGAGAAGAAACCCATTATTTATTTTTACCCCTCTTGAAAAGCAAAAGTGGAGACGTAATTGACAGGGCTACTATGATTAACCCAAGTGTAATAAGGAACGCAGGAAAGGAGATTAACCATGCCCCTGTGAGTATACAGGTAACTCCCATAAGCCCAAAAATAAAATCTATGGCCATTTTAATGTCTCCTGCTAAAGTGGGAACGTCCGTTTAGGGGTGGTTCTTTTAATTTATATCATAAGAACTCCAGTAATTCACTTCCTCAAGTTTCTTTAAATCCCCGTTTGAATCGAAGTGGAGTATAATTTTTCCCTCAGCATTGCCTTTCCTTTCAGGTCTCTCCACAATCTTCCTATTTAATAGCATACGAAGTTGCTCTCTGTTATCTAACATAATATACCCCCTCTTTAGTGTTATGGCAATACTCTTTTCTAAAATAAATACAAAAATTTATATGAAAAACAGAATTTACTAAATTTTAGTAAATTTTATGGTCCTACACATGTCTCTACCATACCCCCTACACGGAATGGGAGCCTATAAAGCCATTACCCCACACCAAGCGTCTTTGGTGCTGTCATCCAACATTGCCCGTGATAGGCTATTTATCATGGCATCAACTGGATCAATTCTGTTAATGCTCTTAGATTTGTCACAGACCAAATTTTCCTGAGAATCCATACGTATTACGGCGTTGGACATACACCAGTTCAACAAAGGATCATTTTCATGGAATAATCTCTTAGCATAAACAGCTTCTCTGAGTTCTTTAGTTGGGACAGAGAGATGTTTTATTGTTTGTTGAAGGTCTATAACTGTTTTCCCATTTTCCATGAGTGTATTTGAAATAGCTGTCGCACCCCAAGGGTCTACAACATATTGTATGTCGGTCCACTTATTTTCCTCCACAGTATCGAGGATATACTTAACGACTTGTTGATAATTGACCACAGCCCCGTCCGTGACAGTCAAATAACCCTCGTCCCTCCATACATTATAGGGCATTTTGTCTGTTTCCATTCTCTCCACGAACTTCTCAGATGGGATAAAAGAATGCTGTTTTACAGCGTAACAATTATTGCCATTTGCATCTTTCCATACGAACGTAAAGCAGCTGGAAGTCAAGTCGATTTTCGTAGAAAGATCTAAACCCACAAAAACCCTACCTTCAGCCTTCTCCTTTATTAATTTTTGGAATTCTTCAGGAGAAACAGCGCAAGCTGCCCACTTGGACATATCCATATAACCTGCGACCCCAACCTCTTGGACCCACACATTGTAATGCTTTGTCAACAGGTTTTTCATTTTTTCTTTAGACTGCAATGCCTGTTGGGTCTTTTCGATAATGTCCTTCTGCACAACCTCCAAATAACCAGTAACAGGATTAGACTTCAGGATTGCGGTCTCTGTTCCAAGTTCGTCTATCAGCCCTCCTGCCGGAATCTCCCTACCATCCACTACAATGGTATCTGTAGACTCATTCCTGTCCAACTCGCAGACAATAGCAAAATACCGCTCAAAGGCAGGATTGGTGTGGTTCTCAGGTTTAAGCATTTTGGTTACAAGAGCATACTCAACGCGATAACAAGGGTTAGACAATTCAAAACCTGCTGTGGTGATAATGTTTAGCAATGGGTTCTTTCTCGTCCCAAAACCTGAAATCATCAGGTCTACATACTCTGAAGTCGGATGGGCATGATACTCATCTATACAACAATAGCTCGGATTGGACCCATCCCCTGACTTACGGTCGTCCTTACTCAAACGTGAAAAGACACCTCCACTCTTAATGTGGGTAATAACCTTAGTTTGGAAGCGGTCCGAGTGTTTGTATGTAAAATATTTAGACAAACCGCAGTTATTAATTAACCAGACTGCTTCGTCAAAAACATATTGACATTGTGATTTCTTTGTAGCCGCTATGAATCCTTCAGGACTCGGCTCCCCAACACCTATGCTTATCTCCCAGAGTGCACAGACAGCTTGCATCTGGCTCTTCCCATTCTTTCTGGCAAGAATCTGGCAACTCTGCCTGAACCTTCTAACCTTGCCCTCTCTATCCCACCAACCGTACAAATTCCCACAATAGACAAAGAGTTCATAGTCTGATAAAACTTTAGGCTTACCGGCCAGCTCTCCTTTTCTATGCTTCATCTTTTCAGCAAAAGTCTTAAACCGGTTTGCCTGTTCTTCGTTGAAATACCATTGGAAACCCTCAGTCCCTTGTCTACTAATGTCTGTCAGCCATCTTTGACATGCCTGTTTGTGTTTGACACATGCCACTATTTTACCATCCACAATGGCTTGGGCATAGTTAGTTATTTCTGTTAGCAGTTCCATAATTATAGCCCCATATTGTCAAATTCTGTCTTAGGCTGTGGTTTAGGTTCAATAGGGAGGCCACGTTTACGAACAAGAGGTTGTAAAAATAATTTCTCCTGTAAGGTTGCACACATCCTGACCTTACTGTCTATGTTTCTGTGGACTTGGAGTATTTGATTAGGGGGCAACTCAGGAGTCCTCAACATGCCGCGTAGCTCAGCTACATCTGCATAGAGCAGACAAAGTTGAGCAATAGCCTCTGTATCAGCAGAGGTAATATAAGAAGTGCCCTTATATATCTCTGCGAGGTCAGCCCATTTTGATCTTGCTACAGGATTGTTTTTTACTTCGAGGGGCATGGCAATTTTGGAATTGCCTAACTCAATGGGGACTGTGGTGGCCGCCTCTATTTGTTTTTTGGACAGCCCTTTCTTACTTCTTGCAATCTGGTTTTCAACTGGAACTCTTACTTTACCCATATTAGCCTCCTTTTGTTATGGCGAAAAATGGGATGTTTATGTATAATTTTGGATAGAGTGGTCAAATTAAGGAATCTCTAAAACTTTTCGACCCCTTTCCCCCTGTCAACTTTTTCATCCTGATAAACAAATTCACCTGTAATATCATCTATATATACTTTCCTAACTTTAACCTTCCAATCTTTTAGGCTGTCAGACTTAAAGCCCACAATCCAAATCCCGTTACCGCACTGTAACCATCTTCTTGCCTTGGCCGGTCTTGCGTTGACCACTGTCTCGCCTGTTTGGGTATCCTTAAACTCACTGTCAGTTATCTTATGCCAACGACTACTTATATTATCCCAACCTGTACATTGTATGCCTAAAGTACATGGTTCCCCATCAGGATTAAGTGAGATGGCATCAAGGTAGCCATCGAAGTCCTGTTTAACTCCTGCCCAAGAGTTCCATGCTTCCACTATAGTAGTAGAGTACCCTAACCGCTCCATAAACCTTTTCAGTTTATTATTATAGTTAGCTTTCTTAGCCATCTTAACCTCAACCCGCCCTGTTAGGAGGTACAGGGCGGGACGTGCGGGGGAAAAAATCTCCCCTCTTATGAGGGGCTGGCTGCTTTTAACGCGGGTGCCTCCGCGAGTTTATGTATATATAGTATTGTATATATACTATAGTATAGTATAAGACCGGCTTCGGCTTCCGTCAAGGGGGGTTTATGTAAAAAGTATGTAAAAAGTATGTAAAATGCCTTTTGTGGAGGAGGCAGGGATGTCTCCCCTAAAGGGGCTAAGTGGTGGGTTGACAAAGGCCTCTTTGTGTTGTTATACAACTCTCACTTTATGTTTTTAACCTATATTAATATTGGTTAAAAACATGAAATCAAAAGTGTATAACTAAAAGTTTAGGAGAAGTCAACCCACACTTCCACGGGAGCAAGAAAGCCCCCACCTCATCCCACTTCAACACCATAAATAAAAACAGACCAAAAGGCCCCCTGAAGCCCCTCTCCGTCTCCACGGACCCCCTCCAGAACACCACCCAGGCCCTTTTTTGAACTTTTTTTATTTTTTGCATTTTTTTATTGCATCCCTACAAGAAAAGTGTTATATTATAGTATAGCCTAAAAAACGGTAGCTCTGGTTGATATTGCAGATAGGTCGTAGAGGAGCGACACGCAAAAGACCCTCCTCAACCCTGACCAACGCAGGGGCATTACAACCCATATTAATAACATTAGCCTATTATTTTATATTTTATAGTAGGAACGAGAGGCTGATCCCCTTTCGTTGCAGTAACTCCTGTTAAGTTAAAGTCTGTAGCACGGGGCGGGACAACCGCCCCACTCTCTTTTAACTAATCAGGGGGTGTTAGAGAGCTACCGGAGTTTAACATTAACTTAGGAGTCCAAAGATGGAACCCATCCAAGTATCGTTTTATGCTCGCCGTGTTGTTGAAAAACAAACCCACAGCATGGTAGGCTCCACCTCAATCAACATCTCTATAGACGAATTTTGCGGGGAATACCTCCCCTTGCTTGCCGAGATCACCCGGAAGCAATATCAACAGGCCCTTACTGAGGCCTCAAAAAAACATCAAAACCCCAAAGAGGCTTCTAAGGAGGCTAAAAAATCCTGCTTGGCTATATTCGCTCAATATCGCCACCAGTGGGCAGGTAGGTCCACTATAGTTACCATTGATACAGATTGGCATAAGACCACCAAGGACTTCAACAGCAAAAAACAGTATTATATCAACCAGTTAAAAGCCCTACCTTACTGCCTCGCTATTGTAGGTAGTGTTAATGGGGGAATCTCCCCCCTGTTTTTGGTCGATACGGACACGCTTCCCCCGGAACTCAAGCAGGGGAAAAAAGTTAAAAAATATAATACCGTATACAAAGTTATGGAGTTACCCCAATTTATTTTCGATGGACTCGAACCCTCCAAAAATTTACGGGACAAAAGATATGTTGGTTGCAATCAAAACCAACCACGGATAGTGTATGATGTTATATGGTCAAACCCTGATTGTACCCCCTACGAGTACAAACCCCTATCAGGGGACTACTTATCTCATGTAAATAAGGGCTTAAATTGGGCACAGAAAAAACTCACCCCTAATCCCTTATCAAACTTTACCCGTTGGTTGGACGGGGAACTGCCCCTCCATGATACTATAATAGATACCTTTAAAGCTATGAATTGGATAACACCAGCCGCCCCAGTGATAAGCACCTTGCCTACCACAGAAGAGCGAAAAGAGGCCTTATCTGAGGTAATGAGAAAAGTTTATAAACATAATAAACAGGCCTTAACCACAGTAGCAGAGGCTTTTGACACCGTACCTGAAAACATAGCAACTATCAGAGATAATGTTACAGGCAAGTTGTATACCCCCACTGCTATGGGAGATGAGGAGTTTAGGCGGGAGTTTATGCCCTCCTTAAATTATGAGCAGTGGCAAGTGGTTATAAATCGCTATGGCAGTGGCAAGTCTTATTTTTTTCAGGGAGGCAAATTAAGGTGTTTACTCCTTGTCAACTCCCGTGAAGCAAGAAAACAGATGTATCAGGATATGGTCTCTCGCCTCGGACCGGATAAGGTGTGCATGGTCAATGTCAATGGGGCTAATTCTAAGATTAATCTAAATGCTACTGTTTTTGTTATGACACATGCAAAACTGGCCAAACACTATGGGCAGTCCGTTGAGATACAGCGCATGATTAACTCCTGTGTTTGCATTGTAGCTGACGAGTTCCAAAACCTTAAGACAGTACATTATAATGAGTTATTGCGTTACGGTAAGCCAGTTACCTTGCTTTCTGCAAATGATGCCACAGCCATGATTCCAGACGAGGTAAAGGCCCTAATCCCTGCTGAAAACTTCCATATTTTTGAAAGGCCTGAAAACGAAAAGCCCGTACTTAAAATCTTTATCAGGCAGACAGAAAAGGTGGACTATAGTATACAATATGGGCAATCGAGGCTCGTTAATAATAGGGCCCATGCCGACCTAAAACAGGCCAAAAATAAGACTATTGATGCATTCGGGGAGAGGCCGGAAGACCCCTCCCCTCTAACCGTGGTTGAGTATGAGACTGCCCTTAAGTCGGGAAAAAAGGTATCACATACTACTGCATTAGGGGAGGGAGTGTCAATCAGGGCAGGACATCCCATATCTGTTGAATGGAACGTAGGGGGAGGTGCCCTTAATGGTTTTGCCCTAACCCAGTCTTTGGGGCGTTATCGTGATGGGGTTAAGGAGCTCCACTTGACCCTTGCAAGGAGCGTCTATGGGGATATACAAAAAAATGAGCTGAACTGGTTAGTATATTTTGCTGATATGGTCAGTATAAAAGATTTTAAGGGTTTAAAAAATAAACTTAAATTAGCACCTCAGCTCTCTGAACTCCAGAGGAGTTATACCCTTGATTTTGAGTACGTAGGCATGGTAGATAACAACAACGCCCGCGAACGTACCCCACGAAAAACAGGGGTGGAGTGTGTTAGGGCAGCTATAGTTAAAGCCCTCCAGTCAACCGCCCGCGAAGCTGACCAAAGTGGAAACTATGATAGACTCCCCCCTACTACGGCAGAGGAGGCACTTGCTACTGTCCCCAACAGTGAGTGGGGTTTAATTTTTGAAAAGTTGGACCTCCATAAAAACCTGCTGACGATGGAAGAACGCAATGTCCCTATTACCCTTTCAGGGGAGGAGGCCGGAGTTTATAACACCCTGAGTGATATTACCATTACTATTAACGATGTTGTCAATTATGCCGCCAATAATAACTTTACTGTTATAATTACTAAAAATATAAAAACTAAAAACAATACTATACTTACTGATGCAAGCCTCAATGGGATAATACCGAGTCAAGTTTATATTGAGCATATTCGGTCCGGTCTACCAGAAAACTCCCGCCCCGAAGAGAGAAAAGTTGTTGAAATAAAAGATAAAAAAATTGTAAATAAAAAACAATATGAAACGGTTAGGCGGGGGCTTAATAACCACTATTACCGGTTAGGCTTTGGAGGGAACGCTATAAAAAAAGTACATAACTTCCACCTTACCTACCCTGAAATGAGCACAAAAGAGATTGTTTCATTTTTTAGAGTAATCCAAGGGGGCCTCTCCGACCCTGAAGTCGAATTTGACTTCACGCAAAAAGACCGCCTACAGGCGTATGAAAATGAGTTGTGGGAGGCTTTCTACACCCCCACCTTGGAAGAGGCTGCTGAGGATGAAATGGTTATACTTGATGATGAAAAAATGATAAGCGAGGTTGTTATTACCCCCGGCACAGGGGAAAACGAAAAAATAAGTGCTACTTGCTTCACTGTTCCTATATTTTTCACCTGTACCAAAGGGGTGAGAAAATTAAAAAATTCAGGGGATACTCCACTTGAATATTTTAAGCAGTCAGAATTCCCCCCTGAAGGCCGAGTTCTTGACCTTAACATTTTTACCACCGACTTCAACAGCGTAAACAAAATTACATAATAAAAATGCCTCCAGATCCGTGACAGTATGAAAACCCAAGGATTTGGAGGCCAAAAATAATGCCCAAAAATGAAAAAATTATAGAAATAAGGCTTTTTTATAAAATTTTATTGCTTTTTAGTGGTAAAAGTGTTATACTATATCTGTAGGGCAGGGGAATTAACAACTCATTAAACTTAATTGTTGGGGGTGTTGTATGGCGGCACAAATCCAGGGTATATCGTGTTATCTCGCGGGTAAAAAGGTTGTGAGGGCCCTTGTTAAAAAGTATGGGAAGTCCGCGTGGGACGCGATGCCAGCCCCTGAGAAAGTCGAAAAAGTTAAGCAATACCACCGGGATCTCGCAGCAAACAAAGAGGCAGAACTTGCGAGAAAAAAGGCTGAATGGGATGCTTTACCACAATACAAAAAAGACCGCAAAATTAGAGAAAGGGAGCGGAGAGAGAGGGAGGCAGAAAAAATGACTCGCGAGACGATGGCGTTTGGTGATGCGTTTGATGATGAGTTTATAAAGCCTTACAGGTCTCCGGCAGAGCAAAAACAAGACAAACTGTGGGATTTTTGGACACAAAAGTTGGCGGATAGCCTTAACCAACAAGGAGGTGTACCGGCAATATAGTTGTACAAGCAGTTCCCAAAATTTTAGTATCTACATATTAATAAAATCCCAAAAATTTACATTTTATTTTGTACCCCACAGAGCATCCTGCCCTGTGGCAACCTATTAATATATCAGGAGGTTCCTATGGGGACAGGAATTGATTTCGCAGGCGTAGTGGAAATGGTTGAGACCGGTAATTGGGCCCAGACTGTAATTGGGGGTAAAAGGTCCAGTACGTGGGATAGGAGCAGGTGGAAAGACGCGGCATTTGTCCATCAATGTTGGCGGGAGAGGTTCAGGGGGGAAACTGTCGATTTCTCCATGTTTGCTGGGAGAGGCCCAAAAACAGACCGAAACGCCAAAAGGAGGCTAAGATATGCCCTCAACAAAAAGGCCACATAAACCAATAACCCTAACCATAAACCAATAACCATTAAAAAAAGGAGATGTAAAATGAAAAGGTCGGAAATTATGCAATATGTCCCTTTGGACAGCACAAAAACCCATTGTATCAATACCAATCTTAATTTTAGTTTTGTGGTAGACACAGCTGATATGCCTCTCGTGGCGGGGCATACGTGGGGTAATCTTGAGGGGTATGTTAGCAATGGCAAGTTGGGCCGGTTACATAGGTATCTAACTAATGCCCCTGCTGATAAGGTTGTTGACCACCATAATCACAACAAACTGGACAATACACGGGGTAATCTGAGGGTTTGCACTACAATGGAAAACGCCAGAAACAGACACCGCAACCGCAGTAATAAGAGTGGGTATAAGGGGGTGTCATGGCATCAGAAGACGAAGAAATGGCAAGTTTTTATAACAGTGGACGGCAGGGATAAATTTTTAGGGTGTTACGAAGATAAGGAGACAGCCGCACATGCCTATGATGAAGAGGCAATTAGAGAGTTTGGGGCGTTTGCTCATGTTAATTTTCCACAGGCTGTACCAGCTTAATCCTTTTAACTTTTAACAAGGAGGTTTAAAATGCAAGCCCAAAAAACAAGAAGTGAGGAAGTAAAGGACTTGGCCAAGCAATTAAAAAATATTAATACCCAATTAGATAGGGTATTAAGTCTGCTCGATGTCCTGCAAAAAGAAGTAGAAGAGGCCCTCAATAGCAGAGGTGATGTAGTAACTGTAGAGGTTGCCAGAACAAAGAACTCTAATAATGTCACTATTTTAACCGAGGAGGTTTAAAATGAAAGAAATGTCAAAGGAAATGTTTGACGCTACAGAAGACCTGTATGAGAAAATCTTTATAAATTCTTCGGATCTGGCGAAGTTGTTGGGAGTCTCAAGGGGCTGGGTGGAAAAGTATCGGAGGAACCTTATAGGCTCGCGTCAAATGGGGAAAAATGGGCACTGGTTCCACGATCCACGGGCCATTAGGAGGGCAGTTGATGCCGGAGAGTCGATCTTTGTAAAAGAGGAGGATAAAAAATGACCCAGCGAGATTACGCCCAAGAAGTGTCATACCATAAGTGTATGGCCGCCAAAAAAAGTGACTGTATAAATTATGAACCTGACCCCTATTGGGGAGATGATACTTGCACCTATAGTAGTGGTATAGGTTATGGTATTACTACACACACTTGTTTGTACCGTGCCAAAGTAAAACACAGGAGGAGGCCCCCTAAATGCGAGGTATAGAAAAATTACACCCATCAGTTCGGGCTAAAGCCGAGAGACTACTTGCAATATGTAAGGAGGCTGATTTGCCATTATTGATTACAGATACCCTGCGGACAAAGGAAGAGCAGGACAAACTGTATGCTCAGGGTAGGACTGCCCCAGGGCTTATTGTCTCGTGGGCGAAAGGCTCAGATTATGAATCTCCACATCAATGGGGCCTTGCTTTTGATTTTTGTAAAAATGTTAAAGGGGGGGAGTGGATTGACTCAAAGTTTTTCGGGACTATCGGAGAGTTGGGAGAATCCATAGGACTGGAATGGGGAGGCCGATGGGTAAAAAAACCTGACCGTCCTCATCTCCAAGACAAGGATTTTGATTGGAAAACTTTAAAAGCCAAGTATGGCACACCTGATAAGTTTTTTGGGGCGTGGCAATGAAAACGGAATCACTATTACAGTGGTATGAGAGGTGGCAATCGTGCCACGGTATCAACCCTTCTATAAGGAGAACAAAAATGAAAAGGGAAGAGCAGTTCAGCTTATTTTTACACTGTGTAGATTCTGTCCTGCATAAAGGAATCTCA
>JGI24698J34947_10001784_pt1 | contig 11476 bp, 8 predicted proteins | sample TergutMp193P3_FD_34947 | JGI IMG/M metagenome (IMG submission 34947)
GGGCCGGGAACAAATTTTCAACACTGTGTTTTTCAATGGCCAGATTACGATTCTGAATTCAAGTATCTCGGAACTTTTACGACTGAGTTTTTCCGGGGAGGGTGGGTTCCGATTGGGGTAATTGGACATTCAAAAAACACGGATACCGTTAATGGTTTGACAGGGTATTGGTACTATTGCTGGGTACCTGTGTATCCTGACATGGGCGGTGAAATTATTGAACCCTCTGGAATAATCCGCAACAGCGCATGGGTTTTCGGGCCGGATATTGGTTTAAGATAACCGGAGCCTTTCTGAAAATTAAAAAACCCGTATCGTCCATCTTATACCGGTAGAAAAACGGAAACTTGCGGAAAAGTCGGCATTCAGGTTGAAGTCTGTATCCTCACTGAAATATGACTGCCATGCGGCTTCAAGGTAAGGCGCGAAATCTCCGGCGGCGGAGTTAATAACAAACGGCGCGATGGTAATGCCTATAGTGCCAAGCCAGCTTGTTCCGCCGGAATAGCGGCGCTCCGCTCCGTCAATGGAAAGGGAGGCATCTCCAAAGCTGAACACCGGACCGGCAAAAATTCTGATTTTATCGCTGGGTCCCCATGAAAGCGTTATGGGCAGACGGAAAACTCCAAGCGCCCCGTCATATTCCGGCCTTAGTTCAAGACCGAAAATCATCCGCATACCAACGAAAGAAGTATCCGCGAAAAGACAAACCTGCGAGGAAAAGCCGCGCACTACCGCGCTGTCTTTCAAAAAACCATTCCATGTCGGCGCAAACGCCGCGCCAAACAGAAGATGCCCGCTGCCGCCGTCTAAGGAAAGATTCGGCCTGCCGGTTCTGACCTGCCCGCCGCTTGAACCGGAACTGCCGTTCGCAATTGACGGACTATTATTAAAATTGACGCTGGACGCGGCTTCGGGAAAAGCGCGTCCCGCACCGGCATAAGCGCGGGCATAATAATTATCATCCAGAGTTGAATAAATAACCCCTGTAACCGGACCGGCGGAAGCCGCATGAATAAAACGGCGGCCTCCGAGGTACAAAGCGACGTGGGTAATATTGCCGGTGCTGTCGGTTTTGAAAAACAAAAGATCGCCCGGCTGCGCCCTTTCAAAAGAAATTCTTTCCACCCATGAAAAAAGACCGGATGCCGACCTGGGCAGGGATACCCCAATAGCGTCTCTAAAACTGAGATAGAGTAAGCCGGAACAGTCCAAGCCTGAGGAGGTTATCCCGCCGTAAAGATAGGGAGTACCCTCATATTTTTTCGCGGCCTCAATGACCCCATGCCGTGCGTTTAAATATGCCTGTTCTCTTTCTTCCGGCGTTGCCGATGCTCTGGGAGCAAGGGCAAACCCGCCCTCAAGAGGTGCGGCAAAAATCCAAGAAGCGAAAAAAAACAGCATTGCGGAAAAGAAAAGTTTCATTTTTGAAATTATCGGCATAAAACCTCCTATCCTTTTGGCCGTCTTCCAAGCGCCTGTTTCAGCGTTTCCATAACAGCCTCTGTCCCTTTTCCGCCAGGGAGCAGTTCTTCCTCGCTGACATCAAGCTCAAAAGGGCGGCGCGCCACGTGTTCGTCGTAATGCGCGTCAGACGAAGTAGTCAGCGGAAAATTGAGAGTATCCAGCGGCGTTTCGCCCAAAGCAGGCGGAATGCGAACGCACTCAAGAGCCGTCCACGGACCTTTAACCACAACGCCAAGCTGGCTTGTCATGGAAAACGCGGGACGGTCTACATGGGCGGGAATGACAATGCCGCCGTATTCGCTCACTTTTGCGCCTATGTTATCAATACTCAAATCGAGCGGATTTACCAAATAGTACTCAACCTCGCCTTCGATGTTCTCATCTTCGTCCACATAAACTTGATCTCCGGTTTTTTCGGGGTTGTTCAAAAAAGGCGTCAGTATTGAGTAGGCGTATTCGCTGAAAGCCATGCTCGCTTCCAGGCTGGTAAACAGGCACAGAACATGAATTTCTTCGCTGGTTGTAGCTTCCATGCCAAAGATAGGGATAATACCATATTGAAAACTGAGCTTCGCGAAAGCGGGGCAGTTAAGGCTTGAATTATGATCCGTCAGTGCCATAATCTTTAACCCCCTTGCGGCTCCCAGCTCAAGCAGGCGTTTCGGTGAAAGCTCCAAAGAGCCGCAGGGAGAAAGACAGGAGTGGTTATGCAGGTCAGCCAGCATGAAATATTTCCCATATTTTCCCCGAAACAGTAAATTGATTTTCTTTTGTGCGAATTACCGCGATACCTTCGTCCTTTGCCGCTTCAAGCATATCATCGGGGAGTGGGCGCGAGTTGCAGACAACGATTACCGAAATGTTTACCAATGTCGAAACCGCCACGGTATTTTTATGCGCCTGAATTGTAATAAGAGCGCCGCCTTCTTTGGCATGGGCCATCACGTCAGAAAGCAGATCGGAGGTGTAAGCGCCGGAAACCTCGACATCTTCAAATTCGTCCTGACAGATTTCCGCGTTGAGAGCGGCGGCAACTTCCCTTATTTTCAAAACCATCTCCTCATGTTTCATCCTTGACAGAATCTACAAACACGACGGCGCGCACTGTGGTTCCCTTTCCAGCCGCGGAATTAATCGTAAATTCATCAGAAACGCGCTTTGTATTTGCAAGCCCCATTCCTGCCCCAAATCCCAGCGAGCGGACATACTCGTTGGCGGTGGAATAGCCTTCTTTCAGCGCCTGATTTACATCTTCAATGCCGGGGCCGGTGTCAGCCGCCGTGATAATCACCTTGTCGGGCAGTATTGAACAACGCATTACGCCGCCGTTTGAATGAACCACCTGATTAATCTCCAGCTCATAACAGGCGATAGCAACCCGCCTTATTAATTTGGGATCGAAATTCCGATGTTTAAGCGCCTTTTTAATCTCAGTAGAAGCCCTGCCCGCCAGTTCAAAGTTATAATGCGCGGTGGTAAATTCCATTTCCGAATACACCGAAGGAATGGCCGTATCCGCACTTTTTTGGAGCTTTTCAAGCCTGAGGACTTCGCGGTTCATCTCGATAAGCAAGGCGCGGATCACATCGGTGGAAGTGAGAATGCCGACCAGTTCATTGTTTTTGTTAAGAACCGGGAAACGTCCGTATCTGTATTTATTAAGGTAAGAAATGGCAAAAGAGACAGGCATATCATCCTGCAAGTGAATCACGTTTTTTGTCATTCTTTCTTCAACCGGGCTGTCAATATAGCCCTTATCAAGAGCGTTAATAATATCTTCGGTTGAAACAAGGCCGACAAGCTGCTTGCCCTCCACAATAGGAATGCCGGCCACCTTGTTTTCACGCAATAAAGCCTGAATATGCCTCATTGTCTGGTTTTTGCTTCCGGTAAGAACGGCGGAAGTCATAACATCCTTCACCTTAAGCTGGTGGATAAGCTCAAGCACTACAGACGGCGAGTCTACGGTACTTATGGGAATGTCTTCTAAAACCTCTTTTTGTTCGGAATCGCTCACCTGTTACGCTCCTTTTTCGGGGCATTAATTTAATAATATCAGCAAAAAGCCAAAAAAACAACTCAAAGACAACCTTTAGCGCCTACATTATATAGTAAAGAACACCCAAAAAACGGTTTCCCGCTGTTTTTCGACCTTTTTCACTGAAAAACTAACGATACGGCAGTTTTCGTCTATCTTAGACAAAATAAAAAAAAAGTCTAATTACTATACAAAAGGCTTGATCTTTCTATCGTTTTATGGCATAATATCTATATGCTGCAAAGGAAGATCGTCTTAACCTGCACAATAAGCCTAATTTGCCTCTTGAATTCGGGCTGTCCGGAACCTGTCCCTCTTTATGGAACATGGTCTGATAATTTTGGCGATACGATTTCTTTTTTTAACGATGGAACATTTAACGCAAGAATCAAAGGTAACGGCACTATTAGAAACTACGAGGGAAATTATTCAATATTGTTGAATTCCCTGACGTTTGTCTGCACAAGCGAAACTCTTAATATAACAACTGAATGGGATATCCGCGGGAATATGCTCTACCTTGACTGGCCGCAGGATAACAGTACAGCTTCGCACTTAACGCTGTATAAAATCTCTAATTAGGAAATTATTGATGAAAATGACCTCTTTCACTGTCTATTTTATAATTCTCTCCCTGTTTTTTACAGCCGAAGTATATTCTGAGGAAATTATAGAAGGAGAGGAAGAGTATACTGAAACAACAGCCGAAAACCGGACACTTTTTATATTTAGCGAAGGGGTGGCCGCTTCCTGGCTTACCAGAATCATAAAACAAACGGAAAGAAGCAATTTTGTATTCGAAGACTTTTTGGTGGGTCTGTACTTCAAGACAGAAATGGTACACTTTGACTTATTTAAACCAATGATAAGGGTTGCCGCATATTACCCGTTGTTATCAACTTTCAATGACTTCCCGCAAAAACCAAATACCCCCCTGCATTTCGCGGCGGATATGGCTATAGGCCTGAATTTTTATCTTTTCGATTTTAATTATGTCCGCATAAATCTGGGCCCTGCCCTGCATATGTTTTTCCTCAATTCTGACCGCTGGAATTATTTTAACATGGGCGTAGCGGCGTTTGTGGGCATAGAAGTGCCTGTAGCAAGAAACTGGACGGTGCTTTTCAACGGGTATGCCTCTCTTGACAGCGGCAATTTGGGAGCCAATCGCATAATGGAGCCGTTTGATATTACATATCAATATCAAATTGACATTGGCGTAAGATACAGCAAAAAACTTGAAAATAGAACATTTATTTTTCCGGTTAATTCTCAGCCTGATTCGAACAGGCAATCAATTATGAGGTAGTATATGAAGAAGGCAAGAATTGGATTATTATTAACGGCATCTGTTATCTTCTTATTGTTTTCATGCGACAACCAACTGCTTCCAAGACCGTTTATTCCAGGCGGAGAAAATAGCGGTTTCGGCAGCAGGAACGCAGTACCGGACGGTCTAACCGCAAGCCACGGAGAAAAACAAAGCATTACCCTTTCATGGAATCAGAACGCAAACGCGGCGTTGTACTATGTTTACAAAGCGGACAGCCCTCTGGATACTTTTGTCCGCTGTGGGGAGACATCGAATACCCAGTTAAAATTTTCCGTAAATCCGGGAACAACCGCGTATTACCGCGTAAGTTTTGTTTCGTACGGCGGCAGTGAATCCGCGCAGAGTATGTATGTCAGGGGAACAAGCCTTGCACAGCCGTTAATAAGCGATATTACCGATAAAAATGAATCTGAAGTAACGGTTATATGGTACATGGATAATGTTTCTAATGACACCTATAAAAACAACCTTCTTTACACTGTATATTGTTTTAACGGCTCAATCGAAGTTGCCCAGCTTTCGCTAGACGGCGCGGCACTGGTAGAAAACAAAGCGACCTTTCCCAATTTAACCGCAAATACGCGGTACGAATATCAAGTTGAAGCGTACCTGCGCAGTGATCAAAACACCAGTGAAAAAAGCTTGAGAGTTGAAGCGGCAACCGCCCGCCGCATGAGACCCGGTGCGCCGATTAATCTGCGAACATCGCGCGGAATCGCCAGGGATAAAATTGAACTGTCATTTGAACTGCCGGATATGGTAGATATTCCGCTGGGCGATAATCAATATGATCCAAAACCTGTTTACTTTAAAATTTTCAAACGCCTATACAGCGCAAGCGGAACAAACCAGTACCAGACGGCCTGTTCGTATTTCGGCTCAATTCCGGCCAACGCTGCGGCTATAACGGGAGGGAGAAGTTTCGAGAGTTACACTCCCGGCACAACAGTCAGATGGACGGACAACACGGTAAGCAGGGGCGTAGAGTACGAATATCAGGTGCAGGCCTATGTTGACGATACGCCGAAAGTTATCACAGCCGATTCTTCAAAGGCAAGCGAAAGAGGCTGGGCTTTAAGCGAAGGAAGCCTCTCTTTTGGCGATATTAGTTATACGCATACGCCATCGGGGGATTTTTACGCAAAAGCCCAACTGCCGCTTGATTTCAATTTTGACCCCAAGGGCGTAATATACAACTATTCGCTTGTCGAAAAGATAGAACCCATTGATCTCCTTGAGCTTGATCCATACGACCCGGACGGAACCGTTACTAGGACTAATGCCCTCACCTATAATGAAATTAAAAACCATGTCGCGCAGATGAATCTTACCCAAAAAACCACTGAGATCTCGCCTGGACGCGGCCTATATTCCTACGCGGTAGAAATTAAACTGAACAACGAAACGATTGATACTGTTTCAACAATCGGCAAAATTGAAGTTTCAGAAAATACCGATCCCATTATCGTGGAAGGTTTCAGCGTTCAAGACGGCTACACCGATAAATTTGTGTTCAAATGGCACAATCATGAAAACAGAAGATACGTTCTTTATGAATCTGCCGACGGAAGCAATTGGACAGAAATTGCAACGGTAAATAACACTCCTAACAATGGCAGTACCAATTCCAATTCCAATTTTAGTTATCCCTACACGGCACAGACACCGGGCACCACCAAATACTTTGCGATTAGGCCGTACCGTGTTATTAACGGTACTCCCAAATCGGGACAAATGGTATACGCCGCCGGAGCTTCCAAAACGTTGGGCATACCGGAGCTGTCGCTTGGCACAGATGCCTCGTACAGCACCATTACCGCGATATGGTCAGAAGCGCAAAAAGCCGACACCTACCGGATAAAATACTGGTACACTGACGGAGGCAGTTATAATTCTGCGGTAACAGCGGCGACAGTCAGCAAAAACGAGCTTACAATTGACGCAAGCGGTAAATTCATGTACCCGTTCATTCCGTTTAGCGGCAATACAATTGATGCCGCCAAAGCCGGACTGGAAATACAGGTGGCAGTAGACGCGCTGAACGAAGGCTTAAAGGCGGAAGTCGGTGGCGGCGAAATTTCCACCTCATCTAGAGACATCCCTGCCTATACCCGTCTTGTCGGCCCGGCGCAGTTGAACCCAAGCGCAAGCAGGGCCTCTTCGCCTATGGAAATCAATGTTTCATGGGATAAAACAGCCGGAGCAAGGGGTTACTATGTATTCAGGCGGCAATTCAACATGAACAACACCGCCGAAGAGGGAACCGAGGCCATCGTGTATTACGTTCCCGCAGTTGAAAGTTCAATTAACATTATCGGAAAAAATCTTGAGTTGAATTCATCAAATGTCAAAGAAGATGCTACAACCGTAAAGGCGGCGGCTTCTTTCGCCAATTCGCGCTACACATTAACTGACATCTATATGCCTGACCTTGAATATGTCAGCAGTAAATATACTCCAGCCTACCGCGATCAACAGAACGATATGGCGCAGGGTTTTTCCTACCGTTACTATATTGTTCCGGTAGTCAACAGCGTCGATTTCGGCTCAATTGAGTTTGTTTACGCGAAAGACGGCTCCAACAAAAACACCAATATTAACTACTACACCATACGGGAAAACGGCAGGGATATAAGGTATAACGGCGCGTCCGCGCTTGAGCAGGAGGGCTTTACAATAGGGTTTGGGCAGGATGTTACCGCGACAAAGGGAACGTATGCCTCATCCGGCAATGTGAATGACCGTATACAGATAAGTTGGTCTTTGCCGTCCAAGCTTACTTCGATTGCAGGTTTCAGTCCCCGGTATACGTTGTACCGAAAAGCGTATGAAAGTTCAGTATGGGACACCGTTGCGAACAATATTAATGGATTACAGTATCTCGATACTCCGCAGAAACGCGGCGTTACCTATGAATACGTTGTCGGTATAGCAAACGGTTCAGGTACAGGTTCCCAGCCAAAAGATTCCATCCGCTTTATTAACCGATGCGGAACTCTCCACGATGAGCGAGGCAGACCGAACTACCTCGGCTTTATGCTTGATATGGTCAAAATGAACAACGTCAGCCGCGACGCGCGTTCAAAAGACGGTCAGTTTGCCGAAGAAGTAAAGTGGTACAGTGCCGGGGTGCAGAACCCATACGACGCTAACTACAACTGGGGCATAGACGGCTACACAATTTACCTGTTAAACAGGAATATGAACAATGGTCGGCAATGGACTGAGCTTAGCGATACAGTTCCGATGAGCAACCAGATTGATCAAATTTATACAGTTGCCAACGATGCCAATAACAGACTGAAGATATTTAGGGATTACAGGCACTATTACAAAGTGCGCAGTTATGTACTGAACAGTTTTGGCGAAAAGGTGTACTGCCCCGATCCCGCGCCGGAGTATGTAATTGCCGACGGCAGGAACGATGACTATGTTAAATGGGGCACGCGCCAGGTCAGTACCGAAGAATATGCGTCCATTGTCGCGCTGGCTATTGGAACGGGAATGAACTGGGTGGGGAATGATACTGGCGATGTTCCTGACCGGAACAGCGGTATTCCTGTCAGTATTTCTGAAAGCAATGTAGGGTATAACCGGCGGATTAATTTTAATAATGCAAAACCGTACTTTATTACGGTAAATGGGGATCTGCACGGTTATTGCACGGCGACACAAAACACCCCCACCCAATACGGGGCTGATTGCGACGGCGCTTGGGGCGCACTTTCAGGCGCTAAAGATCATCTGAGTACTTTAACCTTTACCGGTCCTAGCGATGCCGGCGGAATGTTCTCGGGACAAGTAACCATTTTGCGTATGAGCGACAGCAGCGGCAACGGGAACGCGTTTAGGATAACTTACAACGGCGCGAACAGCCAGGGCCTTGATCCTAAATATTGGCGTGACTGTTTTAGTTTCCAGAAAGGCAGCAAAAACTACAAAAAGACTAGGGATTTTGACTGGTCGTTAAGCGGGGGGGTTATCAATACCAGCCCCAGCAAGTGGTGGTATCCCATTAACGGCAGCAGGGCAGGGTGGGATTAAGCCATGAAAGATCGTACCGTATATCGCGTAGTAAATATGCTTCTAACCGCGCTGGCGCTTTCAGTGACGCTCCTCCTCGCTTCCTGCGAGGATATCTTTCAACCCAAGATACCCATGTCCCCGTATAATGACTCTCTTGGCGCTCTTTTCAGAAGCGCTGAAGGCGTTATCAAACTTGACACGCCGACACAGCTCTATGCGGCTCCCTATTATTCATCCACAGAAATACGCGTTACATGGAACGAAGTTCATGGCGCGGAGTACTACATGATTGAACGCGCCGTTGCCGTGCCTGTTTCCGGTTCAAATCCGGTGCGTTGGGAAGACCCCGACGAAGGCAGTTATGAACCGCTGGAACGATTTGTATACGGCAAATCATACGTTGACGAAATACTCAGAAGCCCTGCGCTGGATGCGCCTGAGTATCAGAACAAATATTTTTACCGAGTAAGTGCTTTTAATACCGCAAAAAAATACGATGAAAGCGACCCGACAGTACCGCAGTCCGCCATGCTGTTCCGTGCGCCCGTCAATGTACAGGCATCGGGCGGCGTTTCTGTTGAATACGTCGATCTGAGCTGGGAGCCGTCTCTTGGCGCAACTTCCTACGAGATACGGCGGAGCGAATTCCCGAACGGAGCCTCGGCTTCAACATTAGGAACAGTCACAAATGTACCCATTGACGGCAGAATATCGTTCAGAAACACAGTCAGCGCAACAGAACAGGGCAAGGATTTTTACTACATGGTAACGGCTGTCAATTCATTCGGCAAAAATACCCTGATGACAAAACCGGCCTATGGATATGCGCGAATGTTCGGCGCTCCCAATGAGCCAGCTAATGTCCGCCTTGCCGAAAATTCGGGAAGGGGTCATTCAACAGGCGCAATAAAAATCAAATGGGAACCGGTAGATGAACCTGAAGCGTATTATGCCGTCTACCGTTACAGCGAAAATGATTCTTCACTGACAAGGCTTACCGAAAGAACCGAGACTCCTGAATGGACTGATACGCAGGGACTAAAGCCGGGAGTATATTACTATTACCGGGTGCAGGCCATAGTTGACGACATTAGCTCCGGCAAATCGCTTAAGAGCCAGTTCTCTTCGCCTGAGCGCACGGAAAGCTTTATTTTAAGCAGTCCCGATGAGGTAATCGCGGAGAAAATCGATAACAGTATTATAATAAAATGGAGACCCGCCAAAGGCAATGAAAGCGAGCGTTCACAGTACACCTACAAAGTTTATGCAGGCAGTACAGTGGATGGAGACTATTCAGCGCTCGTTGCACAGGGAATTTCTCCGAATCCGGGCGCAGACGGGTATATTTCTACAGTTCCGCTTTTTTCCAGCTACTCTTTTTTCAAGGTAGCCACTGTAAATGGCAGTGTAGAAAGCAATAAAAGCGCCGCCGTTTCTCCGTCTCCGTCGGCGGCAGTTATTCAGGGTGCAAGCCAGCACGCGTTTATCCAGAATGAAAACGCAAATTCAAACGGAGTATATCCAGTATCAATTACATGGAAAAAACCGGATGGTGATAACCCGGCTTTCTATCATGTACAGCGTTCAACCAGAGCGGGAAGCGGCTATGCCAAAATCAACTCAATGCCGCTGAGAGCGGATGGTTATGGGAGCAACGAATTTTCTTACAATCCGTCAACCGGAGAATACACCTTTATTGACCGCAACGAATCCGCAAGAGTGGGCAGAAAATACTATTACCGCATACTCTCCCTGAATCAGCTTGAGCAGGGAAGCTTCCCGTCTGATGAACGTGTAGGCTGGGGCGCGTTAACGCATACTCAGTATTTACTGGAATACAACAAGACCATGAACGCGGCGCTTAAAAAACTTACCTATATGCACAAGCCGGGCAGTACTGAAAAACTCGGAACAGAAACAAAGTCCGGTACGATAAACGGCTCAATTTATTACAACGCGGCATTGGACGGTCTGGGAGCCAGGATCATAATCCAGCTTGCCAATTATCAGGAGTTCTATATTGAAAATGTGCCGGAGAACGGCGTATATTTCACTTTGAGCGGAAATTCCAACACTTCGGCGAACATGAGTTCCAACGGAAGCATGGACGGAACGGTAACGTGTACGGGAATGTACCCGGGCAGGGTATCTTACGACCGAATCGAAATCAAGGGCGGTGATGCTGGAGGCGGCACTTACGGAGTCCAGCCGGAAGGTTTCCCCCGTGTGGAAGTTCCCTACACTGTCTTAAAATAACGCGCTATTGCATGACCTTTCTCCATTTGCTAAACTATCAGCATGGGTGCAATTTGCGTCTTTGTAAACCAAAAAGGCGGCGTTGGCAAAACAACCTCGGCAATCAATATCGGCGCGTATCTTGCGGACGCCGGAAAAGCCGTGCTTTTGGTTGATTTTGACGCCCAGGCAAACCTTACCAGCGGCATTGGAGCCAAACCGCCCGCGCCCGGTATCTACGAACTTCTTTCCGGTATGGCTGAAATCAATCAGGTAATCAGAAAGACCGCAATAAAAAATCTTGAAGTGATTCCGGCCAGCATTGACCTTTCAGGCGCAGGGGTAGAATTAATCGATCAGAAAGAACGAAACTTCTT
>JGI24698J34947_10001785_pt1 | contig 11474 bp, 17 predicted proteins | sample TergutMp193P3_FD_34947 | JGI IMG/M metagenome (IMG submission 34947)
CGTCTTGATCCGGTCGTCCCGTTTCTTCGCCACCTTGTTCGCGGGTAGCACATAACAGGTTATCCCCGCCTTCTCCATCGCCCGCTGGATCACGTATCCCAAGCAACCGGCTTCNTAGGCTGCTTCCGTTTTCCCTTTCTCGTTGAACTTCGCGGCTTCCTTGACCAACAATGACGGGTCGTTGTTCAGCCGCCNCTCGTAGATCGGGTCATCTCCCTTTTCCTCAAANACCGCCATCTGCACGCTGGTCTTGTGCACATCCATCCCAATGTAGTATCTTTTCTCTGTCATTTTTTTGGCCTCCCCAAGATATGTGGTATGCCGCTTCTGCGGCTAACCCACGATACTCTATCTTCGGGGGGCCTTCATATTGTCTGAAACGCTAAGCCCTCAAGGTTAATCTATTCTTGAGGTTTTCAGTAGTCAGAGGGCTTTGGAGGCGGGTTCTCCAAACGTTTTCGAAGCGACGCCTACTCACCCATTAGCCGAAGTTTAATTCGAGTTCTTTGTGACATACTCACCGACAAATTAGAGTTTTGGCCTAATATGTCCAATAGAAGAGCTTATCAAGCAGACTGTCGCTTTGGGGAGTTGCGTTGGGAACCCAATGCAGGGAATTTTCCACAAAAGCGCTTTTATCGAGAGAAATGCTGTCCCTTACATACGCTAATTCATGGGAAGACGCCGGAATCGCTATGCCCTGCAGGGGGATAACGTGAAGGCCAATCTTTCGCGTGGTCCCGTTTTTCGCCCATGATGAAGGCACTGCCCGTGCCAGGGCGATCTCCAGATTATCAGCCGCAGTGACAATGGCGGCCTGTTTAACGCTGTCAGGCGTTATGTCAGCCGCAATGCCGGAAATTTTCACGCTGAAGTCAAGAATGTCGATATACAAATCCGAGGGGAAGGAAGTAAAATGATAGCCTTCAACGTTATGCAGAACCTGATCAAGTACGGCATTCCTGGCCTGTTCGTCCGTGATTGCGGGTGCGATGGCCCCTGCGAACGCGTCGAATTTCGCGAAAAGGTCTCCTATTTCCGCCAGATACACCTGGGATATAGTCGCGTTGTTCATGGACGCGTATTGAGCCGCGAAGCTGTCCTGAATTGAATTGCCCAAATCGTTAACTGTAAGATCAGGCTTGCCCAGAAAATCTGTAAACAGGGACGTATAATCCCAGCCATTTGAGAGAATTTCTCCTTCCGAGCCGAGAAACAGTTCCGCGTCGTTTCTGATCTGATAGGCAAGTTCCAGCACCGCCGCGTAACAGGTATCAAAGCCGATGAGCGAAAGACCTTTGCCCGCAACCGCCCTCCCGAAAGAGGGCAGGGCCATGTATTGGCCGTGGGTATCATCGAAAGCAACCGCTTTCACCGGCTCCCGCGAAGTTTCCGCCGGCAGGCCGCTTCTCCAGCCGGTTCCGTGTCCCCAGACAAACAGGGCGTAATACTCGGCCGGATACGTGCGTTTGGCGAAATCAATGAGCCGGGACAATACCAGAGGGTCGGCGGTATTCAGCTCGGTTTGCGTCTCTTTTGACAGGCCCAGTTCCGGACAGTCAAGGCGGTTTGATACGATTGTAGAATTCAGCCCGGCTGGATCAGTTTTTATCTCAAAGAGCCTTGTGTCCGGCCAATTTTCGTTAGTCATGTCATAGCCGGGATGACGATCAATCAGGGCGAGAATTGAAATATTGGCATTAAGTCTTACGGCTTCCATCTCATTGAGATCGGCTATAGCGGCTGACTCAAGGTCGTTGTCCGCGGCCATATAGACGATGAAAGTCCATTTCTTCTTAACAGCCGCGCCCTGGGAACCCTGTGTCAATCCGCCATCATCCTGGAAACCCTGTGTGCCGTTTAAAACCGTCTGTTCACAGGATGAGAAAAACGCAAGAGCCGCAAGCAGAAAAAGCATTTTCTTCATAAATAAAACCTCACCCTGTATCTTCCCTCTTTATCTTCCCAAATACCGCCGTTTGTGTAGTGAATCTCCGATATATAAAAGAAATCAATTAAATACGGCTCAGTCGGGGCGGTATAAATATAGTGATCAAGAGAAATGAAAATCTCCTTGTTTTCACCAGGGTAAACCAGGTCAAATTTGATGATTTCAAACCTTTTATTTCCGATGAACGGGCTGCCATTGGTATTCGCATCAAAGAGCATAAAAGACACGGTGATTCTGTCAATATGCTCCCCGGATTTATTCAGAAGCTTAAACACTATGCCGGCGTAATTATATTGATATGGCCTTTCGCTTATCTCCATAACGGGTTTTGTTATGACAAACGGCGGTATTTCCAGAGGCGTCGACGGAGGCAAGTCCGCTATAAACTGATCCATGCCGTCACACGCAATTAAAAACATCACCGGTATCAGAGCAAGAATTCTAGGAATCCGCATCACCCGCCTCCTTTAGCAGTGCAATGAATTTATCGATGTAAGGGTCCTTCGAGCCGAGGTCACAGGCCGCTTCCAGATATTTCAGCGCGCCGTCATAGTCGCGCCGCCTGTATTTGACCGTGGCGAAATAGAACAACGCTTCTATGTTGTTGGGTTCAATCAGGTACGCCCGTTCCGCCATCTCTTCGGCAAGAATGAAGTTATTTGCCGTAAGCGCCTCATCGACCAAATCAAGAAGCTGATTTTGTGACGGGATCCTGACGTAGATTATCTGACCCCTCTGTTTAATAAAAAATACTTCCGAATATTTTTCATAGCCGTCTTTTTGAACCGTCAGGGCATAATTTCCCACCGGCACTCCACGAATTGAAAATCTACCGTTAATGTCGCTTGTGCTATTAAGACCTTTTCCCCCCAGGGAAATATCGCAATACGCTACAGGCCGGTTTGAGAAGTCATAGATCATGCCGTTGACATCAAAAACCCTGTAGCCAAATTCCGCGGTTTTGCACGTAACAGCCGAAAACGCGGCGATCACACAAACGACTAAAACGAAAATATCCCGTTGGTTTTTTTTCATTGATTCCTCCTTTTGTTTTTTACGGCGAACACGCGCCAATAATCTCGATATACTCGCCGCCAATAATAAGCTTTGCCTTGATTGCCCGCAGCTCTTCTCCTTCCCTCATCTCGATTATTTCAAGGCTTTCCAGTTCCCGCGCCGCGTCTATCTTTTTCTTCCAGTTTTCCATGTTCCTGTCCGGTCTCGCGCACTCGCTTTTAAACGTCTCTGAGATGAAGCGTAACGTATGCGCCGTCCTGTATTCGGTCTCCGCCCTCTCCCACGCGCGCCAGGCCGGAAGGAAGGACTGCGAAAGTCCGCTCAGGAAAACAACGAGAATAACCACCGCGGCAATTACATCAACGAAAGTCATACTTGCTTAGTACCTCCCTGTTTGATTCCAGAATCGCAGCGACAACGCCAGCCTTATACTCGGCCGCGAATCTTTCGGCAGCGCCCAGGCGGGCGGTAAAGGCGATAAAAGCCGACGACAACACAGTGATAAGCACCATCGCCGTAATCGTCGCGTTTCCCCTGTCAGTCCCAGGAAAAAACATCCGCATCTGCTCCCTCCCCTCCTGCTCTTCCGTCGGCGCCGTATGACGCAATCGTAAACGGCAGGTTATTTTCGCCCGGGTTTTTGTAAACGTAATCGCCGCCCCACGGGTCTTTCGGTATCCGGCGGTTGGTGTACGGGCCGGCCCAGGCGGACGGAACCGGCGCCATGATTGGCTTTTCCCATAACGCCTGGAGCCCCTGCGCTTCCGTCGGATACCGGCCGCAATCGAGGTAATACGATTGCAGCGCCAGGCGAAATGTCTCGATTTGGCTGCGGCACGCGGCCGCCCTCGCCCTCTCGATGTACCTGATTGCCGAAAATCCAACCGCCGCCGAAAGAATCAAAATGACGGCGATAGTGACAATCGTCTCGATAAAAGTAAATCCCTTGTCGCTCTTCAAAATCAAAAAGAACCTCCTGTATAAGTGAGTATTGGCAACACTACGGTAACCATGATTATCAGCACGTAAGAACCGGTCAGAATGATGACCACAGGTTCCATAAGCCTTGCCGCGGTTTCCCGCGTCTTGCTGTCCCTGTTGTCAAAATAATCTCTGATGCTGCTGGTGATTTCGCTTATATCTCCGCGCGCGGCCGCAACGGAAAGCCAGCCCCGCACGTAAGGCGAAAATTGTTTTATCCGGCCAAACGCGGACGAAAACGAAACTCCCTGCGAAATGTCTTTTTTAATCGTTATGAGGGCTTTGGAAAACTTCGTCCCGCCCATGCTCACGACGCAATGAGAGAGGGCTTCGGGAAGCGCCACATTACTCCGCAGAAGAAAATCAAGAAGATAAAAAATCCTGAACTCAGGCGTTTCGCGGTAAAAGATTCTGTAATAAACGATAAAGAGCGCACCGCCTCCCGACAGCAAAACCAAAACCGCGATTCCAATACCGGTTCTCGCGTCACGCGCAATACTGGGCGAAATAAACCCTTCAGCGATTAAAAGCGGCATGCCCTTGACGATTAACGCTATCGTTCCGGCGATGGCGAGCAGGACAATAATCGCCGGGTAAATCAACACATTCACGGCGTTTTCCCTGGCAGCCTGTTTTCTCCGCAGATCGCTTATGATGCGCTCCAGCACCGTTTCAAGGTTCCCGGCCAACTCGGCGGCTGCGATCAGCGTAAGGTAAATGGGGGCGAAAAACACCCTGCCGCTTTTCAGGCGGCGCAGGCTTTCCGAAAAACTCTTTCCCTTTTTCATTGACGAAAGCAGAGAGACGGCGATATCCCTCACCGCTTTTTCAACACCGTCACGCGCAAGTATACAGAGCGAGTCAAAGAGGCTGGTCTTCCCCTTCAATAAAGTGAGCAGCAATTCCAAAAAACGCGCCGCTTCGCCCTTCATTGCCGCGCCCCCAGTTCCCGCCTTATTTCCGCTTCCATAGTTATACCCTGCGCCGCCTTTTCTTCCGCGTCGTCAAATATTGTCCTGAATTTCCTGTTTTGCAGATAACGCCGCAATTGCTGGATCGCCACGCCGCTTGAAATCATGTCAGCCATGGCGGTATCAACCGGAATAAATTCCGCGACAACGGTCCTTCCCCTGAAGCCCGTACACGAGCAGGAATCGCAGCCTGCGCCCCCGCACTCAGGGCAGACTTTCCTCACCAGCCGCTGGGCGATAACCATCTTGAGGACGGCCGCGGCCATGTAATCCGGTATGCCCATGTTCTGCAGGCGGTACACCGCCTCAACGGCGTTATTCGTATGCAGGGTCGCGAAGACAAGATGGCCGGTGAGAGCCGCCCTGATCGCAAGCTCCGCGGTTTCAATGTCACGAATTTCGCCTATCATGATGACATCGGGATCCTGCCTGAAAATGCGCCGAAGCAGCGCGTCAAACGTCAGACCCAGTTCCTCACGCACCTGAATCTGCGTGATCCCGCTCACGCGGTACTCAACAGGGTCCTCGATGGAAATGATCTTCGCGCTTTTGATGTCAAGCTCTTTCAGCAGGGCGGCAAGAGTCGTCGTCTTGCCGGAGCCTGTCGGGCCGGTAACGAGTACAAGCCCCGACGTTATCGCCAAAATGTTTTTCAGATAGAGGGTATTTTTTTCGGAAAAGCCGAGGGAATCAAGGCTGAGCGGACTGTCGGAACGGTTGAGCAGCCGCAATACGATAGACTCACCCCAGATAGCCGGCACGATGGATATTCTAACATCAAGGGAGTAGGAATCGGTTTTCACGTCCAGGTGGCCATCTAATGGGCGCCTGTTTTCAAGCACATTCAGATTGGCGAGGATTTTGAGCCGCGCCGATACCGCTGTCGCACGCTCGGTACTGATCCGTTTGAACGGGACAAGAATGCCGTCAATACGATAGCGTATAACGGTCTCATCACAGCCGGATTCGATGTGTATGTCGGAAGCGTGTTTGGAAAGCGCCTCAAGGAAGATGCTGTTCAGGAGGTTCACTATCGGCGCGTCATCCGCAACCCGGTCGATTATCGATTCGCGGCCGCCGCGTTCATCCGTCCCGGAGCCTTCCCCGGCCTCTTCCTCCGAAAAGAGCTGCGATAATTTCAGGTTAAAGTCTTCGTCCTCCAGTTCCTGAAATACGCATTGCCAGCCGGGGAACGCCTTTAAAATCCGCGTCTTTAAAATCGCGTCGTCAGAATTGACGAGCCCGAAGTAAAGCGATTTCCCTTCAAAGCGGGTAATGATAATCCCGTTCGTCGCGCAGAACGCAGGAGTAAGTTGAGGGCGTTTCATTCACTCACCCTCCTTCGCCGTTTCGACACTGCGCAAGCGCAAAACGCCGGCGTAAGCTGTGGATGGTTCATTCTGCCTCCCCTGCCGCTTCCACGAAGCGCGTGTAAATCGAAGCGAGTTTGTTAACACCGTTAACTGCGTACTCGTCATTCGCAAGATCAAGATGAGGAACAAGATAGATGAGTAATTGCGTATTTTCCGTCGTGTTGTTCCTGCTTTTGAAAAGCCAGCCAAGAACCGGTATCTTTGAAATAAACGGAACTCGCTGCTCTACAATCGTCGAATCATTCTGCCGCAGTCCGCTCAAAACGACCGTCTCGCCCGACCGCGCGCGAACCTGCGTGGTCAGCAGCTTTTCCGACGTGGGCGGCGGATTCCCCGCCGTGGAAGAAACATCCGCCCCGCGCTTCGAAACCGAAGCCGCGACGGTGGTAGTAATCATGCCGTCGCCTGAAACCCAGCCCTTTATGTCAAGCACCAAACCGGAAACAATCTCGCGCGTAACGCCTGAGTTGACAGGCTTGCCCGTGTCCGGGTCGATGTTGGAATCCCTGTACCTGAAAGTGCTTGTGTTCTGGAATTTAATTTCCTGACCGGAAAGCCCGAAGAGCGTAGTGTCTGCAAAGACGCTGGCCTCGTTATTCGAAATGGCGGCGTTGAGTTTTGCCGCGAACTGATAACCAAAAAGCGTAACGATGTCAAAACTGAGATTGAGCAGATTTCCAAGCTGCCCCATCACCATCGTCCTGTCGCCGGGACGCACGAGCCTCGCGTCGGCCTGAACGTTCCAGTTGAGGTTTATCCCGTCCTGCACCTGTATAATGAAGAGATCGTAGCGTATGCGGGGCTGGGGCCTGTCGATCACTTCCAGTTCTTTCATGAACATCGCCCGCCTGTCGCCGCTGCCGGTAAAAAAGAAAGTATTGCCGTCCCCGGCGTCAACGATCTCCTCCCGCCTTACCGTGGGCGGCAGAGAACGGAACAGATCTTCGGTTTTGATGTACTTCAGTCTGATGGCCTCGGAGCGAAGGGGCGTGTCGATAACCGGCATGTAGCCAATGATGCCCGCTTCGGTTTCCGGGTTTACAAACGCGAGGAAAGAGCCGTTGTCGGGCGTTGAGAGCGTCTGCAAACCCGTGAAGCGCGCCTGGATGAGAGGCAGAATCTCCGAAGCGAGGCGGTAGCGGGTTTCAAAAATCTTCCAGCTCTTCCCCTCATTTCTGAGGCCGGCAATTATGTCCGCCTGCTGCAATGGGAAGATGTAAAACATCTCGCCGATTTTCTTGTACTCTCCCCCGCCCTGCTCCAGGATGAGCCCGAGGGCTTCGGTGAATTCCCTTGCGCTGAACCTGACCCGCTCGATTGTCTGCTCCGGCCGCGCGAAAGAGACGTACTCCTTACCGGCGGCCTCGAAGAGCCGCTCAAGCGCATCATCGAGGCGGCCGCGCTCGATTGCCGCTTCGTAGAGTCCGTACGACTCGCGAATATCGACAAGGCCGCTCACCGGCATTGAACCAAACGAATCAACCTGCTCTTTTCTGATTTGGATATAATTCGCCGCCGCTTCCACCCGGTACTCCGGGAAAGGCTTCATGAACAGTTCTACCGCCTCACGAGGCGTCGCCGCTTCCAGGTGCAGCGTGACCCGTGCCGAAGGCAGGATGTCGCGGAGGATCGTCGCGTTCGTCTTCTGCGTGAGTTTGTCCACGAGCTGGGAAGTCGTAGCGTCAAACGAATCGAGAACGATTCGGCCGCCCGAGACTGTTATTTTCACCCTCGAGACCAGCCACGTCTTATCGCTCTTGTCGACGAACAGGCGGTTCGTAAAAAGGAACGAATCGAACGCTTCCTCGAAGTTCCTCCCGGTGTACTGAAAGCTCGTCTTGCCGGTTACCGTGTCGTCACCGATTATCGGGACTCCTGACCAGGCCGACATAGCATAGATGATCTCGCGAATCTCCTGATCCACGAAATCAAAGCTGAGTCTCCCCGCCTGCCCAAACACGGAGTGGATTTGAAGGGCAAAAACAACGATTATGAACATTCGTTTCATATCCCGTATACTGCACGGGGATGTAATTTGCTTGTCTTTTTACAAAAAAAAATGAAAAAAATTTCAAAAAAAGCGCAAAAAAGGTGACAGTCACCTTTTTAATGGAGCATAGTCAGGCTACCCACGCGCCTTTGCGAGTATTTCAGGGTTATCAGCGACATAATCCAGAACGTCGGCCATGATGCCGGTATAGCCTTTGCCCAAAGCTTTGTATTTTGAAAGACAGGTTGAACTAACACGAATGGTAACGGCCGGTTTCTTAACTTTCTTTTTTTGCCGGAGTTCCCGCGCCATAGCGGCGAATTCGGCAAGCGCTTCAGGTGTGGATTCAGGGCAGTCCGGGGTGAAAACTATAGGGGCCTTTGCCGCCTCCCGAATCTCTTTTATTTGCTCTTTAGTCGGCTTTTGTCCAACCCTTACGGTTAACGTCGTCATTGCCATGATAGCTCCTCTTTTCCGCTTTAGTCGCGGTTCTTGCAGATATTATACGCGTTTTTTCGCCGCGCTCCGTATAAACAACAAACAACACCTTTTTTACCATGCCAAGAGTTTGCCAGCGTTCTTCACCGGTTGTATTGCTCTCACTGTCATCCCGGCGTTCTATTCTCCTCGGATCAGAAAACACCAATGATGCAGTTTCAAATCTTATTTTATGTTCTTTAAAATTATTTATCGCCTTCTCCGAATCAAATTCTATTTCCCTTGCTTGCATAAATAATTGTAATACATATTTGTGTACACTGTCAATTCTCGCAAAAAGGTGACAGTCACCTTTTTTGTCGCCATTCTTCGCGTCCGCTCTGAAAAAGGTGACAGTCACCTTTTTAGTGGAGCATAGTCAGGCTACCCACGCGCCTTCGTAAGTATTTCAGGGTTATCAGCGACATAATCCAGAACGTCGGCCATGATGCCAGTATAGCCTTTGCCCAAAGCTTTGTATTTTTCCAGCGTTTCAAACTCCACGCGTAGAGCAACCATTGGCTTTGTTTTTTTTTGACGACGCGCGCGAGCCATTGCCGCGAATTCCAAAAGAGCCTCAGGGGTAGATTCTGGGCAGTCTTCGGTGTAGTGTATGGGTTTTTTTGCGATTTCATTAATCTGTTTTAGCTGTTCTTTAGTCGGCTTTTGACCAACCATCACTGTTGACCTGGTAATCCCCATGGTAACTTCTCCGTTCTGCCTTGTTGGCCAGGCGTGCCGATATGATTCGTTTAATCTCTCCGCGCTCTGTATAGACTACGAAAAGAACCTTCCCCGCCATGCCCAGGGTCTGCCACCGTTCTTCACCGGACGTGTTGCTTTCGCTTTGGTCAATGCGTTCAAGTCGTTTCGGATTGGCAAAAACGAGCTGAGCAAGTTCAAAACTCAATCCGTCATGCTCTCGTTTGTTGGTTTCCTTTTTGTCATCGTCCCATTCAACTGCCGTTCCATACACATCAAAATTGTAATACATTTTGTATTTATTGTCAATGTAAAAACGCTGACTGTCACCTTTTTTTTCGCTATTCTTCGCCTCCGCTCTGCAAACGGTGACTGTCACCTTTTTTTCGCCACCTCTTCCCTCTTCTATCTTTCCCCATCCCTCGCTGCACTCACCGCCGCCGGCTCCGCCGGCGGCGGCCAAAGGTGACTGTCACCTTTTTTTCGTCACCTTTTCCCTCTTCCCTCTTTCCCTTCTCCCTCGCAGCACTCCCCACCGCCATCCTTCGTCTCCGCTCTGCAAACGGTGACTGTCACCTTTTTTGCTGCCCTTCTTCGCCTCCCCTCTGCAAACGTTGACTGTCACCTTTTTTTCCGCCATCCTTCGCCTCCGCTCCGCAAACGGTGACTGTCTCCTTTTTTTGTCACCTTTTTCGTCACCTTTTTTTCCCTTCTCCTTCGCTGCACTCCCCTCCGCCGGCTCCGCCGGCGGCGGCCAAAGGTGACTGTCACCTTTTTTCGTCGCCACCTTTTCTCTCTTTTATCTTTCCCCCCTCGCAGCACTCCCCGCCGCCGGCTCCGCCGGCGGCGGCCAAAGGTGACTGTCACCTTTTTTGCCGCCATCCTTCGCCTCCGCTCTGCAAACGGTGACTGTCACCTTTTTTCGCCACCTTTTCCCTCTTCCCTCTTTCCCCTCCTCCCTCGCCGCACTCCCCACCGCCGGCTCCGCCGGCGGTAGCCAAAGGTGACTGTCACCTTTTTTGTCGCCTTTTTTTCACCACCTCTTCTCTCTTTCTCCCCTCCCTCGCCGCACTCCCCGCCGGCGGCGGCCAAAGGTGACTGTCACCTTTTTTTCCCCCCTCCCTCTCTGCACTCCTCTCCGCCGGCTCCGCCGGCAGCGGCTAAAGGTGACTGTCACCTTTTTTTCGCCACCTCTTCCCTCTTCTCTCTTTCTCCCTCCCTCGCTGTACTCCCCTCCGCCGGCGGCGGCCAAAGGTGACTGTCACCTTTTTTTGCCGCCATCCTTCGCTTCCGCTCTCCAATCGGTGACTGTCACCTTTTTTCGTCACCTTTTTTGTCGCCTTCTTCGCCTCCGCTCCCCAAAACGGTGACTGTCACCTTTTTTTGTCGCCATTCTTCGCTTCCGCTCTGTAAACGGTGACTGTCACCTTTTTCGCCACCTCTTCCCTCTTCTCTCTTTCTCCCTCCCTCGCCGCACTCCCATCGCCGGCTCCGCCGGCGGTGGCCAAAGGTGACTGTCACCTTTTTTCGTCACCATTCTTCGCCTCCGCTCTGCAAACGCTGACAGTCACCTTTTTTTTGTCACCCTTTTCGTCATCTTTTTTTCCCCCACTCCCTCGCTGCACTCCCCTCCGTCGGCTCCGCCGACGGCGGCCAAAGGTGACTGTCACCTTTTTTCACCCTTTTTCTTTCCTCCTCCCTCGCAGCACTCCCCACCGCCGGCTCCGCCGGCGGCGGCCAAAGGTGACTGTCACCTTTTTTGTCGTCATCCTTCGCCTCCGTTCTGCAAACGGTGACTGTCACCTTTTTCGTCACCTTTTTTGCCGCCATTCTTCGCCTCCGCTCTGCAAACGGTGACTGTCACCTTTTTTTTGCCACCTCTTCCCCCTTCACTTTCCCCCCTCCCTCGCTGCACTCCCCTCCGCCGGCAGCGGCTAAAGGTGACTGTCACCTTTTTTTCGCCACCTCTTCCCTCTTCTTTCTTTCTCCCTCCCTCGCTGTACTCCCCTCCG
>JGI24698J34947_10001786_pt1 | contig 11468 bp, 11 predicted proteins | sample TergutMp193P3_FD_34947 | JGI IMG/M metagenome (IMG submission 34947)
TTTATCCGCCTGTCAAGCACGATCCCGTCAATCGGGGAAGTGATATAGGCGTACTGGTTAATCTCGGTTTCGACAACCCGGAGGTTCGATTCGGCGACCGCGAGGTCGGCGGCCTGGTTATCCAGGTTGGTCTTGCTGACCCTGAGGTCGTATTCCGAGATAAGGTTCTTTTCCGCAAGGGCTTCCTGATTGCGGTAATTAATTAATTGCAATTCATAATTCGCCTGTGCCTTGATATACGAGGCGTTCTGCTGCTCGCGTTTTAGTTTGAGCACATCCGTGTTCAGCTCGGCGAGAAGATCGCCTTTTCGCACCGTATCGTTGTAATCGACGTAAATCCTTTCGACTTTGCCGCTCATCTGCGGGAGTACCTTGACGGTGGCGACAGGGTTGATTGTTCCGCTGGAAGAAACCGTGCGCTCCAGCGAACCCACGCGTACATTGGTAAACTCGTAGGAGACACCCCTCGTATCACTCGAACACGCGATAAAAAAAACAGCGGCCAGAACAAGAACGGCAAACGCCGAAAAACGCGCCGCTCGCCGGATATTGCGTCTTTTCATTGTCACGGAAACTCCTTTCTACCCTATCTAACAAATTACGAGTATAAAAGTATCATAAAAACTCAAGGAATTTATTCAGCGAAGACCTGCTCAAGGATGATGTTAAGGCCGGGAAGAACGGCAACCGGAACGGTGCCCGCGTTTTTATAGGTTTTGACGGATACAGGGCCATTGGAGAAGAGATAGACCGCCAGCCCCTTGTTTACGGGATCAATTACCCAATACTCCCTCACCCCCGCTTCCATGTATAATCTGCGTTTTCTTTCCATTTCGATTGCGGTGTTTGAAGGGGACAGTATCTCCACCACAAGGTCGGGCGCGCCGCGGCAGCCTTCTTCGCCTCTCTTTTCCTTGTCGCAGACGACCACTATGTCGGGCTGTACCACCGTGTCGTCGTCTTCGTCTTCCTCGTAAAAAAGCCTGACATCAAAGGGGGCAGCGTATACCTTGCAGGGCTTACCCCTCAAGAAAACATAGATTTGCCCTAACATTTCCGTAAGAATAGACTGGTGCCGTTCGTTCGGCGAAGACATACCGAGAGCTTCGTCAAAGATCATGCGGTAAGGCACACCGTGGATGAGTTCGTAACGCTCCCCTTCTTTAAGTTCCCATTCCTTGTAGTCGGCGTAAGTATACAGCCGTTCCTCTTTCTCCTTTGGCAGCGCTCCCATTTTTCTCTCCTTATGATTCCAGTATTATAGTCACCGGGCCGTCGTTGGTATAGCTGACGTCCATGTGGGCCTGGAATACGCCTGCTTCGCAGGGCAGCCCCTGCTCCCTGATCTTCTCCATAAATAAACCGTAGAGCGCTTTTGCCTTCTCCGGTTCGGCGGCGTCGCCGTAGTAGGGCCTGCGGCCCTTGCTCGCGTCGGCGAGGAGGGTGAACTGCGAGACCGCGAGAACCCCGACAGCGCCGTCCCCCTCGCCGGCTTGCTTGAGAATGTCCTTGAGCGAAAGGTTCATCTTCCCCTGGGCGTCTTCGAAGATCCGCAAGTTCGCGATTTTATCCGCCATCCACGCGGCGTCTTTTTCGCCGTCTCCCGAGGCGACTCCGAGGTACACCAGGAGTCCCCGGCTGATTTTGCCCGTGACCCTGCCCTCAACAGTTACCGAGGCGTTTCGCGCCCGCTGAACCACCGCCTTCATTTCAATTCCGGTTCTGGCTTTGCTCCAGAAGCCCGGTCTGATTCAGGGCTATTCCCTGGATTCGGATTCCGGCGCCCCTGTCGGACGGGACGATTACCACCCGGCCAAGAATCTCAACCGGGTATTCCGGGTTTACGGAGATGGCGAAATCATAATCCACCTGCACGATCCCTTCCATCGTCCTGCGGGTGTCGTAACCGACAAGAAAATCAAAGGAAGTGTGGTTCTGCTCGACGCTGAGGTTGCTGGCCATACCCCGCCAGACCACATGGCAGTCCCGGTAGATAAACGGTTCCCTTGCCACCTCGCTGTAGGAAAACCTGTCTTTGAGCGTGTCGAAACCGGGAGTTTCCATGTAAGAAACGAGGAGCCGCGCCCTGTTTTTTACCGGCTCCGAAGCGTTTGATTCAAGGATGCGGTTAAGCCTCACCCTCGCGGCTTCGTCGCGGTATTCGGTGAAGAATTTTACCGCCTCGTTGTAATCATTCAACACCTCGTTCCTGGTGAGCACATAACGGTAACTGCCGCCGGTCTGCACCGGCGTGTCTCGCTCTTCCTGCGCGAGGCTTATCCCGGACGGGACAGCCCGCGGGCTTCTTTGCCCGGGAAGGAACCCGGCCTGCCACGCAACCACAAAGGCGGCGCACAAGACAACCGCGGCGGCGGTAATTCCCAGGACGACTCTTTTCCTTGAGACACCGGCTTTCGGGAACGGCGGAAAGAGAGCGGGCAGCCTGCCTGAGTCGATCCAGGCGGAAATGCTCTCGGGACCCGGAAACTTGCGTATTGTTTTCAGCGCCTTCCTCGCGATCCTGTTGGACGGTTCGATTGCCTGTACCTCCAGGTACAGGTCTACGGCCTTGTCCGTATCCCCGTGGTTCAGGTACAGGCTGGCCATGCCGAGCAGGGTATTGGGGTCTCTCCTTTGTTCCTGGGCATGGCGGAGATAACTCAGGGCGCGTCCGTAGATCCGCGAATACAGATAGGAAAGGCCGAGCAGGTAATAATAAGTGAAAGAACCGTTGTAGCGGTTTGCCTCGCTTTCCAGAAGTTTTATCGCGCCGTCGTAATCCCTTTTTCTGGCGAGGCGGACCGCCCTGGTCAGCAACGGGTCCAGTTTCATCCCGCCTCCGTCTGGCCGCCCGGCTGCCGGCCTTTGAGAAGAGCCGTCATCGCGGCCTTGTCGGCGGCTTTAAAAAAGGCCTCCCCGGCAACAAGCACATCCGCCCCGGCCTCCCTCACCATTGCCGCGGTGTCGGGGTTTACCCCCCCGTCAACCGAAACAAGGTAGGAATAGCGGTTTTCCTCGCGCAGACTGACGAGGCGTTTCACCTTCTCGAGGCACCGGGGGATCAGCTTTTGGCCGCCGTAGCCTGGGTTAACCGTCATCACAAGCACCAAATCCGCGAAGGGGAGGATCTCCTCAATCGCGGCCACGGGGGTGGACGGCACAATGCTTATCCCCGCTTTTTTCCCCAGTTCCCTTATGGAGACGAGGATCCGGTGGCTGTGTACGGCGGCCTCTTGATGAAACGTTATATAATCGGCGCCGGCGTGTGCGAATTTCTCAATCAGGCTTTCGGGGTTAACCGTCATAAGGTGGACGTCAAAAACCGTGCGGCTCAGGGGCCTCAAGTCGGCGACCATCCTGGCGCCAAAGGTCAATTCCGGAACAAAAACGCCGTCCATCACGTCAAGATGGGTCCATTCGGCGCCCGAAGCCTCAATCTGCCCCCCGGCGTCCGCCAAATGGGCAAAATTCGCGGCCAGCAAAGAAGGCGCAAGAATCGGGGCTTTCATGGTTCCATGATAATCCCAAAAGGGAAAAAAGAAAAGGGAAGGAAGAAGATTTACCACGGAGGAACACGGAGTACACACGGAGGAACACGGAGGAAGAAGAAAACCCAAGAGAAGACCTCGCACGGGGGCACGGGGGAAGAGGGAGGGAATTACAAATTTGCGACGCTAATTGCTTCAGCGTTGGCGATTTTTTCCCGAACCATCTCGGCGATAACCCCTGATGGAAGTTTTCCGGTCGCCTCAAATATCGTTATGAAGTAATTTCTCGTCACTTCATCAAGGGCGTCAAGCAGCCGTTTCTGGCGTGTAACTGGCCCTACTACCGGGGTGAGGTGTAGATCCGCTTTGGTCATCTCCTCGTCGAGCGCGTCGTATTCTTCATCGGTCATGTCAGCGGCCATGATACTCTCCTTTTGGGCCATATTTATTTTGAAACGATTTACTACAACTCATAGCATGATAAACTTTAATCGTTTCATCGTCAATTAAGTTAAAAATAATTTCAAGTGTGTTTCCCCTGGTGTCAAAACCAATTACGGCATACTTATCCTCATATTCGTCAATAAGAGCTTCAGAAATAGCCGTCTTCACCGCTCGACGGATGTCGGCTTCGCTGAATCCGTGCTTGAAAGCCGACGGCACGCAAACTATTTTCGGTTCCATAAATGGTATACTGCGCCATGCTGTGTTTTTCTTTGCTAAAAGTGATGAATATCATAAGAAAAAGAGGAAAACCACGGAGGGAAGACGAAGACCAAGAATTTACCACGAACTAGACGAACCATCATGAAGGGGATGAGCGGTAAAAATGACAACTGCTATATTTAAACTGGGCCAGGCACTGTTTTACAGCAAGCTGTTAATCGTCTCTATGTCAAGGCCGGTGACGTCGTGTATAAATTCAGGTGTGGAGCCTTTCGCCAGCAAGTTCCGGGCTATTTCAAGTCTGCCTTTTTCCATACCTTTTTCCATACCATCTTCCCTGGCCTCTTTGCGGGCAAAAGCCATCGCGTCGTCCCAATTCCATTCCGTATATAGCATACTCAATACCTCCCCGGCGTGAAGTTTCAAGAACTCCCTTAGTATATCATGTTTTTGGCAATACTTTACAGCTTCTTTTACCGCTTCTTCCCTGCTGCCAAGTTCCTTCTCAAACGCACGCTCCCTGGCGACAAACGCGCTGTACTCTGAGAGCTTTTTGCATCGGCCCGCAATGTCTTTATTAATACCCTCGTTGATGTTAATGACCCGGACTACCAGCTCAAGGTTGGGATAGTTTTTTTCCGCAAGGCCGAGGCTTTTCAGTTCTTCAAACGCTTGCGACAGCCTGTACACCTTTTCATCCGGGAAGGGATCGACGCCGTTATACAGAATGAAGAACTCAGGCCTGGGGATTTTGAGGGGCTTTTCTGAGTAGATGTTACTGCTTTCAACTATCTTTTCGTAGACGCGCCCGACATACATCAAAAGCCGCAGGGCCATGTTGGGGTTAATCGTGCTCTGGTGTTCTATCAGTACCACCAGCTTTCCGTCTATCTGGAAAGAGATGTCGTTGATGAAATCCATAAACAACACGTCTTCAAGTGTGTTAATGGAAACCGGCGCGTCCGGCGGCAGGGAGACGCCGTCCAATGCGCAGTAAAGCTCGCGTAGCAAGTCCGGCTCGCTGAACAGCAGGGAGAAGACGCTTGACTTGAATCTTTTGTTTGTTTGCATACAGCCTCCGTCCCATATACTGCGTGATAATGCGTTTTTGCCTCTAAAAAATGATGAATATCATAAGAAAAAGAAGAAAACCACGGAGGGAAGAAGAAGAAGACCAAGAATTTCACCACGAACCCCACGAACAGAAGAGCCAAGAATTTAACCACGGAGTTGCACGGAGGACACACGGAGTTTCACGGAGGAACACGGAGGAAGAAGGAGGAAGAAGGAGGAAGAGCGCAAAGAAAATATGATATTTAATATAAAAAGTGAAGATTTTGTTGTTTTTTAATATTTTGGAGTGTATAGTTATATTAGACATAGGTACCTTTGTCTTATAGCCCCGTTGAGGGCGAATGATTCTATTTCATTGCGCTGCCCGGATTGAGCGGCCGGGCAGCAAAGGAAGCACTATGTCTAACTTATCGGACATGATTTTTCACTATATTCGGGTCAAGCTCTATCCAAACTACCTGAACGCCGTCGAAGGCGCGTATATTGCAAGGACAGACAGCGATAAAACCCTCTCCATGGAGGATGTATGCCAAATCATGAAGACACGCAGCGGCTTTTCGGGTAAATATGAGGACCTCATTGACTATGTACGGCAGTACTACAATGAGGTTGCCTACCAGCTCTGTGACGGAAACACCGTCAACAACGGTTTCTATTCCATCCACCCCAACATCGGCGGCACTTTCAACGGCGTGAACGAGGTCCACGACCACAAAAAACACCCCATCAGCTTCCGCTTCAGCACCCGCCTCAAATTGCGCGAGCTTGCCAGGCACATCGAGGTGGAAGTTGACGGCTTTGCGGACACAAACGGTTATATTGACACCTTCACCGACAGCGAGGGAGCCATCATAAACGACTTCTATACACCGGGGCACATGTTTGTCATCCACGGTCACAAGATTAAGCTGGCCGGCGATGATCCCAGCGTTGGGGTGTACTTTATACCGGAAGATAACCCGTCTAAAGCCGTCAAAGCCACGCGCATTGCCGAAAACAGCCCGTCGAAGATAACCGGCATTGCCCCATGCACGGCATGTCAGCACAACAGGATAGTGATAAAAACGCAGTATTCGGGTCAAAATGGCAGATTACTAAAAACTCCAAGGATAATAACCAGTAGCTTTATCGTGGAAGCCGCGTAAGCGCTTCCGTGGTAGACGCTTCTCCCTCGGTTCGGGGGGCATTTGCCCCCCGGCCCAGGGGATGATCGCCCCCCGACCTAGGGGGAGTTTGCCCTCCGACCTAGGGGGTGATCGCTAACACGAACAGAAGAGCCAAGAATTTTACCACGGAGTTCTGCTGTCCTTCGGACAGCTTGGAGTTTAACACGGAGTTTCACGGAGGAAGAGGAGGAGGAGGAAGAGGGAAGAGGAAGAGAAGAGGAAAAAAGACTTCTTTAACCTCTGGAATTGCGAGAGCTTACAGGGGCAGGAAACACCCATTGGGACAGCTTGGCGTGCTACGATAATGCTCTGCCGCGTGACTTGACCACGTCAGTGGGCAGATCACGCCGCGTCGATAAGGCCACGCCACTGCTGTCCCAAGGGGTGGATTCCTGCACCTATAAATTCTTGCGGATGAAAACCACGGAGGAAGAGGAAGAGAGAAAAAGAATTCTCTCCCTATTCCCTTACTCCCTTATCCAGGTCAAAACGCCTTAAAAAAGCAAAACCTATGTAATTACGTAGGTAAAAAACGCCCAAAATAGCCATACCTACGTAATTACGTAGGTATACAGAGAAGGAGGTTAGTGTTATCGTATAGTAAGTAAAAAAGAGTGCCATCGCCATCACCAACTTCGTTAGTGATGGCGACACCATTTATGGAGTAAAAAATGGCAAAAAAAACAACGACCACGCCCCCGCCAAAAAAGACCACCACCACCGCAAGCAAAAAGCCAACGTCTTCCGCAAAGAAGACGACGGCTTCCGCAAGCAAGAAGACGACGCCCGCGAAGAAACCCGCGCCCGCGAAGCCGGCGGCGGCGAAGAAAAGGCCGGCAACGGGAAGCGGCGGCATGGGCATATTCGCGGTAATCGTCGTGATCGCCGCCTGCGCCGTGATAGCGGTGTCCTTTTTCTTACCGTTCTTTACCGTTTCGTTAACCGGTTCGGTGTCCAACTCATACTTGGCCCAATTCCTGCCCGGTTCGTTGGACGAATTGAATACCGATGTCAGCGGAATAGAGGCCGCCCTTGGCCGCAACGGTGATACAAGGGTGGCCGCCAGCCCATTTCTTTTTCTGGTCTTGTTCCTCGCGGTCGCCTTGCTTGCGGCGCTTTGTGTCCCCAAACTACGGAAAAAGCAGGGCTTCTTTCGATTGCCCGTCATCGGCGGCATGGCCATTGTCGTCGCCATCATCGGACTCATCGTGCTTTACCGCGCGTATTCATCGACAATGGGATACTTGATACGCGAATTGGAGACCTCCAACGCTGTCTTATCTTTGTTGGGATCGGTGCGTCTAAGTATCCATGCCGGGATAGGCTTCGTAATGACCGTCATCGCGCACGTTGTCCTGCTTGTCATGCCGATTGCGGACAGGTGCTTTCGGCGCAGGAAATAAAAGGTGCCAGGCACCATTTAAGGAGTTTTATATGAAAAAGCAAGTGTTTCTGTTGATTGCGCTCGCGGTTCTGGTCGCGGGAGGGGTTTTCGGGCAAAACTATAATGAGATTGACTGGGGTCCTGTTTATAATTACTACACAGGTGAGTCAACTGACGAGTATAGACAACTTAGGGTTATGGTACCAGGTACTTTTGGTTCGGTAGATACCGGTGAATTTACCCAGCTTGTAAGAGTCCGATACGCGAAGAATCGCAGCGCTAACGATCGCAAGATTGTCGAAATAGAGTATGCATATCCGAAAACTGATTGGCAGAAAAATTATCCAAACGCTCGAGAATGGAAAAAAGGGGATAAAGCGACCATAGATGAGCTAATGAAAGATCAATTGAGTGTTGGCACATATGTAATTACTACCTCGTTTGAAGGATATGATGCCTCGGGTCAACCAATAGGAGATTTTGTCGAGTTTTCAACGTATGACTTTGACCTTGGTATAAGTAGAAGGTTTGGCGTAGTCCTGCCGGGGTCAAGTGTGTCATTTTCGACGAGCGGCGGATTCATAGAAGTTCTCTCCGGCGCCATAGGATGGGATGAAGCTTTTAAGGCCGCGAGTGATTTGGAAGCTTTCATGATCTATCTGGCCGAGAATGTAGATTATAACAAGATTAAGAGCGAGGTTGATAAAACCAAAGCAGCCTTCGTAAATGCGCCGCCAGGTACGTGCCCGGATCCCCTCTATACTAAAGACAACTGCAAGGGGGATATCTATAAGCATATAATATACGGCGCAACCTCTAGCGCCGGGTTTTGGGGCGGGGTTTTGGGCGCTTTCCCCCCGATACTGCTTTTGCCGCAATATTACGGTGTACGCAAGCAATTTGCAATCCAGGCGAATTTGGTCGCTTCCATAGGGTATTTGAACGGGTATTATCCAAGGGGAGGCGAAGAGTTTCAAAGGCGGCTAAAGCTCGACAACTATATTTTATTTACCGGCCAGGGCCCTGATGCAATCACTTTTGATACTGTTCTTTCGAATTATGCAAAGGAAATAATTGAGGAGAAATTAGATTTTGATCTTATAGGAGTGATTGAGAAAGCGCCTGAATATTATGAGAATCCGTCAGAGATACCACTCGACTATATAGAGTGGGTATTGGGTGGGTTAGTGGATGAACTCAAAGAAGAATTAGACGATTATCTGGAAGACAAAGTGCCAAAACTCATAAGCTGGATTCCGATTGTCGGCACGCTTTGGGACGCGGGTGAGGGCGCCCTGGATGCAATACAAGAGGCCAAGGATATGGGATCAAGGGCAGTTAAATATTTCAGCACGGCGCGGGAGTTCCGCTTCGACCCAAAGACAGGTACGATTACCGATTACATCGGCTCGAATGTAAATCTCACTATCCCCGACATGATAGACGGCAAAAAGGTCCAGTTCATTGAGGCTGATATTTTTAAAGACAATAAAACCGCCAACAAAACCACCATAGAAAGCGTTACCTTCCTGAGCGAAGGCATCAAAACAATACCAGAGCGCGCGTTTGAGGGCTTCACAAGGCTGAAAACCGTGACGTTTACCAAACCCATCAATACAATAGGCGCTTCGGTATTTTCCGGCTGCAGCCAGCTCACCACCGTGAACCTCCCGCGAAATACTCTCTTTACCAGCATGAAATTCGGGGCCGACGCTTTTAAGGGAACCAACCTTGACGTAGCTTCCAAGGCGGCGATTAGGAATACAGGGTATACGGGGGCCGGGGTGGGCGAAGGGGTTTTCGTCCAAAACAACACGGGCAAAACTATCACGATCATAGAAAGAAGGGTTGGATCAACCTGGTCTACTGTATTAACGAAGAGCGTAAGGAACGGGCAAGTCGTCGCGGTTGACCTTGCCTCCGGCACGTATGACTTGCGGCTGCGCACAAATGCGGTATCTCCCGACGGCGACATCTACACGAAAACGAATGTCAGCGTCACGGACGGCGCGAATGGCACGACGGTCACGCCCGGCACGATGATCACGGTTGGCACGAGGGTCACGAGGGTCACGGCGCCCACGACGGGCTACATAGGCACGACGGTCATCTTCACCGCCGATGACCGCTCCACGCTTACAGATGATGAATGTAAGGCGTTCATACAGGCCCGCTGCCAATTCAGCGACCCCGCAAGCGTCTGGAAGGCGATAGAAACCCACGCCTTTGCCAGCGAACTTTATCGAACATGGGCTCGAAGCTACCCCAATATTCCTGGCCAGAGATACCCCATCCCAAGGCCCGGCAATAGGTCCGATAAGGATATTATCCAGTCCATGTGCAAGTTCTCCGGCCCAGAAGGCGTATGGGACGCGGTCAATAAACACCCGGTCCCCGACGCGCTCTTGAAGGCATGGGCCGACAGCTATTACAGCAGAGGCAGCATCATCGACGGCATTGCGGATATGGTCAAGGATCTATTCGGCATCGACGGCGGCAAAGACGGCGGCGGTACGCCCGCGCCCAACCTCTCCCTTGACGGCGTTTGGCAAGAGACTGGTAGAAATCGTCGTGTTGTTACTATTAGCGGCAGTACCGGTACTTTAACTGGTATTAATACTACTGATCCCGTTTTTTTGGATGCCGTAAACAAAGGGTATTGGGCGATGGGAAGTATACACTGGAGGAATTTAACAAAGACGGGTGACTTAACATGGAGTGGTGAATGGTCAGGTATTACATCCAGGGGATCCGTTGCTACAGGCACAGGCTGGTCTAGTGGTACATGGACTTTGACTGCGGACGGACAAACCCTGGATGTTGGAGATGTACCTTGGGTAAGGCTAACCGCGCAGACAACCAGACCTACAGACGCACAGCGTACGGTTTGGAATGGAAACGGACACTCGTATGAAGTCATTAACTTGACAATGCCTTGGACAGACGCTAAACGCTATTGCGAAGAACGTGGCGGGTATCTTGCAACGGTCACAAGTTCGGGTGAACAAGCATTCATTGAAGAACAGCTTAGACTTAAAGGCAATAGAGATGTTTACTGGCTTGGCGGTTTTTGTGAAAATGACCGTGTTTGGAAATGGGTAACTCGCGAGCGTTTTGAGTTTACTAATTGGTATCGTACCATGCCAGACAATGATTTGGGAATTGAAGATAAATTAGAGATGTATCGTCAATCCTATAGGTTTGGACAGTGGAATGATGATAGCGACAATGACACTCGTAATTTCAGAGAAAGGGGATTTATCTGCGAATGGAATTAGGGGATGGTAACTCTGATACCGTTTTGGTAACGCAAGTGGTGACAGACACCAGCATGGGCGCTTACGGTAAAATGTCATATTCCTCAAACTTCGAAAGCTGGACAGCTATAACGTTAAGCCCAATGACCGACAGCAACGTCAACGGTATCGCCTATGGCGGTAGCAAGTTCGTCGCCGTGGGCAATAGAGGAATAGCGTACTCCAGCGACGGTGCAAGCTGGACAATGGTGGCAGACTTAAACAACAACGCATTCAACGGCATTGCCTACGGCAATAACAGGTTTGTCGCCGTAGGCACGGGCGGCAGAATCGCGTATTGCGACTGGTGATGAAAAGGCGCGTCCATGCGCCTTTTCATCATCGGAGTTTGCGTCAGCCAAAGGACTGACGCAAACTCCAGCTAAAGCCTTGT
>JGI24698J34947_10001787_pt1 | contig 11467 bp, 11 predicted proteins | sample TergutMp193P3_FD_34947 | JGI IMG/M metagenome (IMG submission 34947)
GTCTATTCTTTCTGAGCTTTTTCTTGCGTTTATGAGTGGCAATCTTCCTAAGTTTGCGTTTTCTTCCGCAGGGCACTCTCGACTCCTTGGGCTTCCAGCCATAAAATTGGATCCTGTTCCAGGCACAGGTACGCTTTAACAATACTAAACGGGAAAGAATAAAAGATCAAGTATGCAATACTAAAGCATGAAGAATTTAACCACGAACCACACCAACCAACACGAACTTTTACTTTAACATATTCTTTTGTTCGTGAGGGTTCGTGTCGTTCGTGGTAAAGATCCTTAAAATTTTGTTTATCTCTGCGGCATCATCCTTGCCGCAGTCAACCCACTTTACCCCGGGGAGGGAGGCGAAGAAGGTGACCTGCCTTTTGGCATAGCGGCGGCTGTTTTGGGCAACCAGGGCTTCTACACCGGCAAGGTCTTCGGAAAGACGCCAGGTACCGGGCTCCTCGCCAACTTTGTTGGCATCGTCAACCCCGTTGACGGGGACAAAAAACTCGCGGTAGCCAATTGCCCTGAGCCCGGGATCCGCCGGGGTATACCCCGCTTCAAAAAGGCGTTTCACCTCGTCCGGAAGGCCGGCGCGAAACATGGCGGCGGTACGCTCATTGATACGGCGGTAGAGTTCTTCCCGGCTCCTCCTCAAACCAACAAGAAAGAAGCGAAACGGCCGATCGGAAGGGCTGTCAGATGCCAGGGCGTCATTGACTGGCGCCCTGGCAAAAGAGCTCAACGGTCGGCCCGAAAGGCGGTAAACTTCAAGCGCCCGCAGGAGCCGGTACTCGTCATTGACATGAATGCGGCCGGCGCTCACCGGATCGCACATTGCAAGTTCTTCAAGGAGGGAAGAAACGCCTTTGGCGGCAAGCTCTTGCTTTAAAAGACGGCGTATCCCCACGTCCGAGGGAGGCGCTTCGCTTAAGCCCTGCGCCAGATTCTTCAGGTAAAAACCTGTCCCGCCCGAAACCACGGGCAACGCCCCACGTCCGGCGGCAGCCGCGCAGGCATCTTCCGCGAGGCGCACAAATTCCCCGGCATTGAATTGCTCGTCCGGGTTTCTGATATCGATAAGATGATGCGGGATCCTGGCCCGATCTTCGGGGGACGGTTTGGCAGTCCCTATGTCCATGCCGCGATAGACCTGCATGGAGTCCGCCGAGATTATCTCCGCCTTTATTGAATGCGGGGAACCGAAAAGCCCCTCCAGAAGCGCCGTCTTTCCCGAAGCGGTCGGCCCAAAGAGGATCAAGACAGGGAGTGGGGAGTGGGGATCAGGGAATAGGGAATGGGGAATGGGGAATGGGGTTGTTGTTAGAGAGCCAAGCTGCTTGTCATCACGCTCAGATTGCAAACAACTCTCCCTGATCCCTACTCCCCAACCCCCAATCCCTATTCAACTTCCATGCGGAATGCCACTTCCCCGGTGAAGACCTGCCGCGCCGCGAGGGACACAACCTTGCCGTCGTTCGCGTCAATCCAGGACTTTACCTGGTCGTCATTCGCGGCGTGAAGTATGGAGAGCTGGTAAGAGCGCCGGGAGGAGGCCGCAGTTACCCCGTACATATTATCAACGTATCCGATTAATTCTTCCAAAGGAAATATCACATCTTGCTCCTATTTATATTGATCGGCTATCGCTTCAAGTTTTTCCCGAATCTCAACTGCGGAGTCGCAAAGCACAGGATCAAACTGGGTTCCCCTGCCTTCCTTCATGATATTAATCGCCTCGTGGTACGGAATTGAGCTTTTGTAGATTCTGGCGCTGACCAGCGCGTCATAAACATCGGCAATAGAGGCAAGCCTGGCGGTGATAGGTATTTCCTCCCCCTTAAGACCCCGGGGATAACCTTTCCCGTCCCAGCGCTCGTGATGACCAAAGCAAATATCCTCGCAATGCTTAAGGTATATCGAGGTATTCACATCCCCCAGATCGGCTATAATTTCTTTGCCCCTGGTTGTGTGTGTTTTCATTATTTCGTAGTCTTCCGGGTCCAGGCGTCCTGGTTTAAGGAGGATGCGGTCGGGAATGGCGATCTTCCCAACATCATGCAGGACCATTGATTTCGCGATAATTTCGGGTTGTTTTTCACTGATTATATCGGCATAAACGGAACCCGTTGAAATTACATGGTTCGCAAGGGCCTGTACGTAGAGCTGTGTCCGCATGACATGCTCACCGGATTCAAGATCCCGGTGCTCAATGACGTTTGCCAGCCCCTGAAGGGCGTTGTCAAGAACCTTATTGGCTTCTTCGGTTTTTTTGATGACCTCCCTGGTCTTTTCGGCAACCATATCCTCAAGGCTGTCGCTGTAATTTTTAAGCTCAATCTGGTTCCTTACCCGCAGCTTCACTATATCGGAGGAAAAAGGCTTGTTAATAAAATCGACCGCCCCCGCCGCAAGGAGCTCTGTTTCGGAATCATTCTCGGCCGTAATAAAAATGACTGGAATACGCTTTAAGGATTGATCCCTCTTGAGGATGTCAAACATCTGCCTGCCGTTCATTTCGGGCATCTGCACATCCAGGAGGATGATTTTGGGAAGCGGATCGGCTCTTTTCAGGATTTCCAGCGCTTCTTTCCCGTTGTTTGCCGTTATAATGTTGTAATCATCCTTCAGGATCTCCTCAAGTATCATGACGTTCATATCAACGTCATCAACCGCAAGGACAGTAGGACGCGTATTGTTAGGCATTTCTGGCTATCACCTTATCCACCTGGATCAAAGTTTCGGCAAAACAGGTTTTCAGGTTATCGAACGATTCCTGCTTTAACGATTTTCCCTTTATTTGCGCTTCTACATCAATGGCCTGATTGAAAAGCTCGGTAAGGGATAGATTCGCGGCAATTCCCTTAATGGTATGGATTACAACCTGCGCTTTCTCCCAATTCTGTGTTTCCACAAAATCCACAAGATCATTCAGATTCGTATCTGTCTTGAACTTGGTAAGTAATTTGGCGTAAAGCTTGCCGTTATTCATGACACGCTTTTTCCCTTCTTCCTCGTTAATAAAAATAACATCGGACATATCCAAACTCCTACGGGAATTCGATTCCCAACGGGAACTCGATTCCCGACAACAAAATCTCAGTATATAGATTATACCAAAAAAAGCATCTTTGGCAAGTATATTAGGAATGAAACGCCGGATGGTTTAGAGCTTCTCGGTGATAAGCAAGTTAGATTCCCTGTCAAGCCGGATTCTCACTTTTTTCAGGGGTTCGCTTACAAAAAGGGCTGCCTGGCATATTTCGATAAGGGAACCTGTCACTATTTCCCCTCTTACTTCAACTACGGCATCCTTGTAGGTGATTCCCTTCCCCAAAAGATCCGCTACCCTGGTCTGGGATTGCCGCTGCTGTTCTTCAAGCTTTTTAAGCAACGCCTCCATTTTTCCCCTTCTTTCATCGTCCGTATCCGGGTCCATTATTTTCTCTTTTAGGCGGCCAATCTTTATCGTTATCACCCTTAAAATGCCATTGTTCTTTTCCCTTTCACGCTCCACGGTAAAATCCACCCCACAGTGGATACGGGCAGCCCTGCCGGTTCTCTTCCCGATATTGCCGGTACATAAGCCCTTAGCCGCATATACTTCCCCGCCTACAATACGGCCTTTTTCCCCCATTTCCAGCCTTTCAAGGGTATAAACATTTGAATTGATAATTTCCTTCTCCACAATGACACTTTTTCTGCAGGCCACCCGGCAGTTTTCGATAAATTTGGTCCTTAACGTCCCGCCCACTTTGAGTTTGGCCTTGCCACGGCCGATAATTCCCCCCGCGACGTTGAGATCGTACTTTGTAACCGTGTCGGTCACATCAAAAGTCTGCTTGATTGTTACAGAGCCGCCTGAGTAGATCTTGAAACCATCCGAAACAGGCCCGTCAATATGAATATCCCCGGGGAATACAATATTTCCTGTCGAGTAACCCACGGGCCCTTTGATAACCAGGTGATCGCTGACGCTTACTATCCCCTGGGAAAAAAGAAACTGTCCATTGATATTGGAGACGAGGAACCTCCCTTCCATCCTGGTATTCTCACCGCCGATAATCCCCGACGGCTTTTTAAATTTGAAATCTATTTTCCCTCCGTGGACATCTATTCCTTCCTCCCCAGACTTCGCGCGTTTCAGTTTCGCGAGCGCCTGGCCTTTTTTGACAATGACAAAAGGCGTACGGCTGCGGTAATCCACTGTACTGTCATTATTCCCATGTTCATCGGCCCAAATCTGAAACGGATCCGACAGAATCGGGTTGAGCTGTAAATATTCCGGTTCCTCATCGATCGGGGGATCGCCTGAGGCAATGAGCACATCCCTTACAATTTCATAAGTATCGATACATTTCTCAAACGCCCTGAAAATTTCATCATGCCTGATACCGTACACAATGTTTTTTTGCTCAAGAAGGTTGCGTATATAATCACCGGTGATTGGAAGGCCATCATCCTCTGGAGGGTAAAAATCCCCCATGACTTTGAGATCATTGTCCAGAAAAGCAAGGACTATCTTTCCGTTTTTCTCACTTTGTGTGAGATCACCAAAAGGCTTTATTACACTGTTGTCCGGTTGAAGCTGATTCTCCGAAAGCATCTTCCCCCCATCTTCCATTCTTATAATATACTTTAAATATAGTAAAAATATCGCCATTTTTAAACGCTTTTATTAAGAATTCTTTGCTTATATTCCAAAATCCCGTGCCTGCGATTTCCCCTATGGATCGATTTTTCTTAAGTGCGCCATACCCTTGAAATTCCCGTCACGATGTTGTATGTTTATTCAGAAATTATACGTTTAAACCGGAGCATGCTTGAAAGAACGGCTGGCGCGCCTTGAGGCGATCCGTAAACTGATAAGGATCGAAAGGATAAAATCCCAGGATACCCTTGTGGAGCTTCTGGAGGGAGAAGGATTTGCCGTAACCCAGGCTACCCTGTCCAGGGATCTAAAATTGCTGAAAGTAGGAAAGATTTCGGATGGCCGCGGCTCCTATGTTTACACCTTGACAGACGATGAGGAGCAACAGGATACCGAAAGCGGTTATATTCGTGATTTTATGAGAGGCTGCATTTCCATTGACTGGTCGGGAAATATCGTGATAGTCAAAACACATTCGGGCCATTCAGACCCGGTTGCCGTGGCGCTTGACAGTATGGGCTATGAGGAAATACTTGGCACAATCGCCGGTAACGACAATATGGTGGCGGTATTCCTGAGGGAAGGGTTTAACGGCGAGGGCTTTATGCGGCATCTAAAGGAAACAATACCGGACATAGAGTCATTCAAAAAATAAACATGGGAGGAAGACATGAAGTATATTGATTTTGACAAAACTGAAAGCTTTAAAAATCTCACGAATCTTGCAAAGACGGTTGGGCAAAAAAGAGCCCTGTCGGATGAAAAGGTGAGGCAAAGCAATGTCCCCCTTGCAGAGGGACTCGTTTTCAACTGGGCCGCCAGGGCGCTTGACGATGATGTCATGAAAGCCCTCCAGTCCCTCTCTGACGAACAGGAACTTATCGCCAAATACAGGGCGCTTCTCGAAGGGGAGGTTATGAACACAGGCGAGGGTCGAAAGGTCCTTCACCACCTATTGCGAAGTTCAAGCAACATTTCTGCCGACGGCAGAAATGCTTACGGGAAGACCCACACCGGAAAGGCCGTTACCCACGAAGGCAGGGACTTGGGGGAATTCTACCGGAAAGAGCTGGAACGCTTCTCCGCCTTTGCCGAAAAGGTACGAACCGGGGAAATCGCCCCAGGCCCGGGCAAGCGCTACACGGCCTTTGCCCAGATAGGCATTGGCGGCTCGGACCTGGGCCCACGGGCCCTGTCCATAGCCCTTGAAAACTGGGCCGCGGGGGAAGGGAGGAAGGCGCTCCGGGCGGAATTCATTTCCAACGTCGATCCCGACGACGCTTCCAAAATAACCTCTTCACTTCCATTGGAAGAAACGCTTTTCGTGCTGGTTTCCAAAAGCGGCACGACACAGGAAACCCTGACGAACGAACTCTTCGTTAAGGACAAGCTAAAAAAAGCCGGCTTTGACCCGGCCAAACACATGATTGCCGTTACCAGCGAGACAAGCCCGCTGGCACATAACCCGGTGTACCTGGACTCCTTCTACTTCGACGATTTCATCGGCGGAAGGTATTCATCTTCCTCGGCGGTGGGCGGTTTGATACTCTCCCTGGCCTACGGGAGTGACGTTTTCAGCGACTTCCTCTCCGGCGCCGCTGCCGCCGACAAGGCCGCCCTCGAAACGGACATACAGAAGAACGCCCCCCTCCTTGACGCCCTCATCGGGGTCTGGGAAAGGAACTTCCTCCTGTACCCATACACGGCGATACTTCCCTATAGCCAGGCGCTAGCCCGTTTCCCCGCCCACCTCCAGCAGCTCGACATGGAATCCAACGGCAAGCGCGTCAACCGTGACGGGAAGCCACTCGCCTATCACACGGGGCCAGTGGTTTTCGGCGAGCCCGGCACCAACGGCCAGCATTCCTTCTACCAGCTCCTCCACCAGGGCACGGACATAGTGCCGCTTCAGTTCATCGGTTTCAGGGAAAGCCAGCGCAGGGACGACACCGTAATCGACGGTTCTACAAGTCAGGCCAAGCTCAAGGCGAACCTTGCCGCGCAGATTACCGCGTTTGCCCAGGGCAAAAGCGACGCCAATGGCAGCAAGGATTTTCCCGGCGGTCGGCCCTCAAGTCTCATTTACGGGGACAGGCTCACCCCCCGAACCCTTGGCGCTCTCCTTGCCCACTACGAGAACAAGGTGATGTTCCAGGGTTTCGTCTGGAACGTGAACAGTTTCGATCAGGAGGGGGTTCAACTCGGCAAGATCCTTGCGAAGAAGGTGCTTTCCAAAACCGGGGGGACTTCAGGCGACCCGGTGCTGGACGCTTATAGTGGGCTTTTGGAGGTATAGCGCAACGTTGGAGAAGACCTCGCACATCGCCAAGCGGAACACTTGGCGCGGCACAAAGACACGGAGGCAAGACAGAAGAAGAACATCTCACGGAGGCAGGAAAAATTATGAGTGGCTTCCATTGCGTTGACACATTCAGCCAAAAAAGATAAAATACTCCGGATGAGTCAAAAAATCGTGAATAGAAGTCAATCACGCAAAATATTAACTAAAGGAAATACCCCCACACACAGTGAATTTTTCAGCAATACCGTCTGCTTCGCGGAAATGTTTTCGGTATCTCCGAATAAATAAAATTTAGAGGTAAACAGATGCTTATAAAAGAAATTGTAAAATGGTGTATTCCCCACGGGATATATAATATGTACTTAAATCTAAAAAGGCATAATTATCTATTTAGGATAACAACCCACCGCGGAATATTGGAATTTACAGATTATGATAAAAACTTGACAAATACAATTGGTGATGACTGGAAAGAGTCTTCCTACTATGAGTTTGCCGAGAATAACCTAAATACCTGGTGGGATGAAAATTCAATTTTCCACAAATATTTTATACAACTTGATTGCAAAAATATTGTTGAATTGGCATGTGGTCATGGTAGGCATGTCCAAAAATATATAGAAATGGCCGAGATGGTTACTTTGGTTGATATAAATCAGGAAAATATTGATTTTTGCAAAAAAAGATATATTAATGAAACAAAGATAAAATATCTGGTTAATGATGGAAGTAATTTTAAGGGAATAGATTCAAATTCCCAAACGGCCATATTTACATATGACGCAATGGTACACTTTGAAATGCTTGATATAATTGAATATTTAAAAGACGCAAACAGGATACTGGTTGATGGAGGGAAAATACTCTTTCATCATTCAAACGCAGCATTCTCACCTGAATTATTTTACACACATAAACCCCATGGCAGGAATTATTTATCGGCTGATATTTTTGCATATATGGCATTACGCTGTGGGTTTAAAATATTATCACAAGACATTATGTCATGGGGTGAAGGCAGTAATTTGACAGAAAATATTGATTGTTTATCATTTTGTCAAAAAGTAAAGAACATATATTGAGGGGTACGGCCTTACCTCCTGCACAGGGCTTCCGCAAAACCAACAACGGTCCTGAAATGTTCCGGTGTCAACCGCAGATGGGTGTCGTTAGGTGAATTGAGGTTACGCCAGGTTTCGGGAATAAAATGGGAAGCCGTATTCTGCCGAAACCCGGCGTTGATGAGGATGTCGGCGTATTCGCGGTTTTTTTGGAGTTCCGAGTACAGCTCTTTGCACTCGCCGGAGGGGAGCATGGTTATCGTCTGGGCAGCCAGGCCAGCGCGGAAAAAACCCGCATCGTCTGAAAAAGGGGTGGGGGCAAGGAGTGTTTTTGTCAACTTGATGTCATGCGCCGTATCAAGCGCCAGTTTGCGGAGTTCCATCATTGACTCCCGCAGTTTTTCGCCGCCGCCTTCCTTTTTTATCAGCGATTCCAGCGTCGCGGAAACGATTAAGGTATCCCCCGAGCCGCAAGTATCGAAACAGAAAATCCGGGAGCTTTCCATGCGCGTGTTTTTAAGGCCGTTGGCAAGGCCGTAGGAACCCTGCTCCTGCAAGCCTTCCCCTGTTTTCAATTCCTCCTTGTCGGTGAAGACAACACTCCAGTTGTTTACGTTGTTCTTGACGAGCTTTCTCGCCGTTTCAACAAGAAGGAAAACCCCTGCACTGTTATCGTTCGCGCCCGGACTGCCTTCAGCGCGATCGTAATGCGCCACAAGCATGGTCGGCGCCCTCCGTTCCATCAGCCTGGACTGATGGCCGGATGGAGGAGGCGGGCTCACGATAAAGTGGCGGCTTCCGGCTGTGTCAAGCACCCTGTATTCCAGCGCCGCCTTTTCGAGTATCCCTTTCAATATGGCAAAACGATCGGCCTCAGGCGAAATAAACTCCATAAAATGCCGCCAGGGTATTCCCTTGAACCAGGAATCAGCCATGGCCTAGCGTTTCGCCTGACGGTGCAGCGCCGACTGGCGTTTGAAAACCCGCCCGGCCACTGCAGCAAGAAAGCGAAAAAACCTTCCCTTGCTGTTCCCGTATTTGGTGGAAAAATCCCTGGCAGCATCGGCAATGGAGTAATGTACTCCGTTCTCTTTTTTAAGATAGTGCCAGTGCTTCACAATCCAGACGTAAAGGTCGCTTGGACTCGTCCCCGGGAAGTTGAGGCAGAGCATGTCCCCGTCGATGATTTTGATTATGGGACTGTAGACATTGTTGTACCAGGAGACCAGGGCTTCATCAAAAGGGATCTCCTCTTCCTTGTTCTGGTTAAGGTAATATTTATGCACCAGAATATGGTTGTAGATAACGTCATAACAGCCGGGATCGGTAAAGGTGAGGTTTAAATCGCCGGTGAGTTTCCCGAACAGGGTCTTTTCGTAAAAGACCTTCTTTTCATACTTAATAACCGCTGCCTTGAGTTCGTCCACCGTCATTGAAGGGTCTATGCTTATTTCCGTTGAAAGGCTTGTTACCTCCGCGTCTATTTCTTCCCCGCCCTGGGCGCGCGCCACCGATACCCTGTGGTTTCCGTCCCGCACAAAATAGACCCCGCCAATTTCGTAGAGATGAATTGCGGGAAGGGGAATGTCCTTTATTTTGGCCCTGTCAACCCTTTCCCATCTTGACCGGAGGAATTCGGAGCGCGGGAGAAAATATTTGTTGAAGTCGTGGTAACGGCCCTCACTGCCGATTATCTTTCTGATTGACACTTCCTGCATACCCCGGTACACCTCGCCCCTTGGCTTCAGGATTTCCTTCACAGCGTTAAATGAAAGCAGGTTATCCCTGTCGGTGTTCATAAAATGCTGAATCCGGGACAGAATTGCACGATTCCTCGCACGGCTAAAATCCTGGGCAGCCTGTACGTACTCGTTATTTGAATCATACTGAATCATGCGTTTTCTCCGGTATCAATGAGGTAATGACTGTAGGCGTTAATTACCATGGTATCGAAATATTTTGTCGTTCTTACTTCGGATAAATCGTAAAGGTGTATATGGCCGTGAACAAGGTACCTTGGCTTAAAAACACGCATGAACCAGAGGAAGCATTTGAACCCAAGATGGCATTTATCTTTCCTGTCGTGAATCCCAAGGGGGGCGGCATGGGTCAGGAGTATATCCAGAAACCGTCCCCGAAATACGCGGTTGAAAAAAAGGGAGGGCAGCAGTTTCAGCATCTTCATGTTCATCGCAAAATCAGTGAACTGGTTTTCACCCAGGTTATACTTCATGGAGCCGCCCAGTCCGGCGATTATGAGTCCCTCTTCGTAACGAACATGGGCATCGGCATATATTGCCCCGGAGGAGCGAATTTCATACCCGTTCTCGACAGGTTTATCTCCGGTTTTGTAGTATGGGAAATCTTCGGTGTGATGGTTGCCAAAAACAAATAGCATGGGCTTGTTAAGTGTTGACACAATAAAATCAAGGTAATCCATGGGAAGATCCCCGGCCGAAAGAATCAGGTCAACATCGGCATACCTTTGTTTTATGGTGTTTGTATAAATCAGGGGATCGATCTGGTCTGAAACGCAGAGGATCTTCATGTCTTCGCGCCGCTTTCCTTTTCTCCGATTCCCGTTCTGTACTCAGCATATTGGGAGAGTTTTTCCCCCACATCCCGAAAGTTTCTCTTTTGCGCGTAGATCTTATCCCACTGCGCTATGGCTTTTGTATAGTCTTTTGTTTTTTCATAACACATAGCCAGAAAATAGCGGGCGTAAAGGCTGTCCGGCTCCGCTTCCTTCACTATGTTGTTCACTGCCCTTTCCAGTTCCTGTATGGCCTTGTCCACCATCTTAAGGGACATATAACAGCCGCCCGTCTCCACAAGGCTCCGTAGCCTGTACTCCTGGTCATGTGTGGCTTTTTCAAGATACGGAAGGGCGGCGGCAAATTCCTTGCCATCCCTTAGGGCCTTCCCCATGTAGAGCTGGGCTTGACAGTCCGTGGGGTCCAGCTTTGTAGCGGCGTCGAATTCCGCGGAGGCTTCCTTGAGCCGCCTGGAAAGGTAATGATTCATTCCAAGTTCAAAATGATACCGGGCCTCTTTCGGGTTGAGGGAAATCGCTTTTTGGAGGTATTGTCCCGCGAGATCGCTGCGGCCACGGGAAGAAAAAAGCTTGCCCGCGTTGAAAAAATACTCGGGATTCTCAGGGTGCTGTTTTATCAATAAAATGTACTCTTTCAGGGCCTCTTCCTCTTCATTGAACTTCGCGTAAAGGGAAGCCAGGGTCTCACGGAATTCGGTCTCCGGTATATCCTTTCCGGCTATGCCCAGGCGGTTCGCGCTCCGGTACTCCTTGAATGCCAGTTCTTCCCTCTTGTCCGCGAGGTATGCTTTCCCCAGAAGATAATGGGCCTCAACGTCCTGTGGGTCCTTCTCAATCGCCGCTTTCGCGCTTCTTACCGCCTTCAGCAGATCGTTTCTATTGAGATAATTCCTCGCCGCCGCCGC
>JGI24698J34947_10001788_pt1 | contig 11467 bp, 6 predicted proteins | sample TergutMp193P3_FD_34947 | JGI IMG/M metagenome (IMG submission 34947)
CATCGATCCTGTCGGAAACGGAGGCAAACACCTTATGACTGATACATTCGCTCATTCGTTCGCAGTCTTTTACGTTTTTATCGCAGAACTTCATGGAAAGTTCTTCCCCGGCGGCGTCAAGAATTTCCTGTACGGTTACCGAATCCAGCGGGCGGTCAAAGGCAAAGCCGCCGCCAGGCCCCCGTACCGATTTGACAATATGCGCTTTTTTCAACTTAAAAAAAATCTGCTCCAAAAATATGGAAGAAATATCTTCCGCTTCGGAAAGACTGCTAATAGAAACCATTTCCCCGTTTTTTCCCATCTCCGCAAGAGCTACCATTGCCCTAAGCGCATAGCGTCCTTTTAATGTAATCCGCATAGGAAACCCTCCTCAATCCAAGAACATAATCTTGACTGGAATTATAATATATTTAGAAGATAATTGCAACTCATCAATGGGAGTGGCGAAATGCCAGATAGTCAACATAACGGAAAAGCTTCTTGCCCTTGGGCGAAGCAATGACGCTAAAACCCAGCTCAACCGTAGAACCGTCGTTACGTACCCATTTGCATTCCACTTGAAGCTCAAAACTGCCGATATGAGCCTCTCGTTCCGGCTTGATTATCAGCTGATACTGGGTATTGGGCTGGATTTCCGTCACACCGGCACATTCCAGACAGCACCCGGTAATACTGATATTCCTGAGCAAACATTCGCCTTCCGAAACCCCGGAAACCTGCGCATGGGCCAGACTTCGGTAGCGTGGACTCCTTCTGCCGTCCAACATACCCCCATTATAAATTACTTGCACAATATGGTCAATAAATATATACTGAAAAAATGATCAACATGAAAAGATATGTTATATTGTGCGCCTTTGCCCTGATATTGAGCGGGGCATGCGTTACCGCGCCCAAAGCCAAAAACCCCCTGTATACTCAGCGGCATTACACGTTTTCAGTGCTTCTCTCCCCCGAAAAGCCCAGTAACAGCCCCCAGCTTGATATTGCGCTGTCCCTGCTGCAAATCGAAAAATCCCCCAGACAGATGGAGTATCTCGGCGAGGTATTGTACTCAACAGCCAACCTTGATGAATACAAAGACCGCATAATTCGTGAGCAGCGAAAAAACTATCGCGACAAAATGGCTGGAGTGGCGCAATCCGGACCGGGCAATATGGCAAGTGATAACTGGTGGTACTCGGAAACGGTTAATATCAAAAGACTCCAGGGACAGGGAATAGTCGTAGAACGGAATTTTAACATATATTCCGGCGGAGCCCACCCCACCAGGCACAAGCGTTATTATGTGCTTGATATGGGCGAGCATAAACAGTTGAGAATCGATGATCTGTTCGCCAGTTATCAGGAAGATACAAGACTGCGGGGAATTATTTATGAGGAACTGCGAAAATACAGCAAGCTGGAGAAGGGGCAGCCGCTTTCGAGGGGGATTTTTTTTAGTGATGAACCTGAGTTGACTTACAATTTCTTTATCACTGACGAGGGCCTGGGCCTGCATTGGAGCCCCTATCAGATTGCCCCTTATGTTCAGGGCGATATCGAGATTATTCTCCCCTGGAATGTAGTTCGTCCCTTGATGCTGCAACCCGGCATTGAATTGTTGAATAAATTCAATATTCACCTTTTTATGTAACCATAAGGAGCTTTATTAGACTGCGAACATGAAAATCCGTCTGAAAATGTTCCTGGTTATTCTGCCTCTTATCATCGTGACTCTCGCGCTTGCGGAGACCGCCTCATATTTTAACGCGGTAAACGGCATAACGCGGCTTGCCCGGCAGCTGCTGGGTTTCAAACTGACGGAACTGGAAAAATATGCCGATAACCAGTGGTCGCTGCTCGTTGAGAATGACTACGCGGGCAGGCCGGACATGGTTGAGGCGGCGCAAAAAGCCGTTGAAATGTACGCTCAAAGCATAATCCTCAGCAGCACCGAACTGATTTTCGCGATAGACGGCGCGGGGAATGTGGTCATGTCCAGCGGGCCGTTCGAGCTGCAGGAAAAAGAAAAAGCGCCCCTCCTGCGGCTGCTGCAGGCGGAAAATACCGGCCTGCAAAATGCCGTTATCGGCGGGGAAAAAAGAGTTTTTCAGGCGTTTCACTTTTCTCCCTTTCAATGGTATCTGCTGATAAGCGAAGAAAACGACGTATTTTACCATGACGCAACCCGCATCGCCGTGCAGACCCTTATTACCCTGGGCATTGCCGTTCTGCTTACCTCGATTCTGCTGATCATGGTTACGGCGCACCTTACCAATCCTTTAAGCCGCATCGTCAAAACGATGAATAATATTATCCACTCGGCGGACCTTTCATCCAGAGTAGAAGTCGAGTATCAGGATGAAACGGGGAATCTGGCGTATACCTTTAATCAGATGATAGGAGAGTTGGATAAGGCTTACGGACAGATTAAGCGTTATGCGTTTGAGGCGGTGCTGGCGGGGAAAAAAGAAGAACGTATACGGCAGATATTTCAAAAGTATGTTCCCAAAGATGTTATTGAACGCTTTTTTGCCTCGCCCGAAAAAATGCTCGTGGGGGACAACCGCAAACTTTCAATTTTATTTTCCGACATTCGCAGTTTTACCACCATTTCCGAAGGCATGGCCCCGGACGATCTGGTCAACTCGCTGAACCGCTACTTTTCCGGGCAGGTTGAGATAATCTACAACCGCAAGGGGGTGGTGGACAAATACATCGGCGACGCGATAATGGCGTTTTGGGGCGCGCCGGAAAAGCATGAAGATGACGCCCTGCAGTCCGTACTGGCCGGCCTTGANATGATTGAAGTCCTTTCGTCATTTAACGCNAACCAGCGCAAACTGAACAAGCCGGAATTCCACATCGGCGTGGGAATTAANTTTGGCGAAGTAACCGTCGGCAATATTGGCAGTGANCGAAAGATGGACTACACGGTGATAGGCGACGCGGTGAATCTTGCCTCGCGCATGGAAGGGCTGACCAAAACCTANCATTCCGAACTGCTTATTTCCGAATACGTGTATGCGGAGTTGCAGAAAAATTTGCAAGGCGTACGAAGTACGCCCGCACAACCCCCCAAACTCTATTTCCGTCTGCTTGACACGGTGGCGGTAAAGGGCAAAACCAAAGGGGTAAAGATATACACGGTCAAGCGTTCCCTAAGTCAGGCGGAAACGGCGGCATGGCCGGTACACAATCAGGGAATGGAGTTATATTACCGCCGCTCCTTCCGCGAGGCCGCGGAAAAATTCCGTGAAGTATACCGCCTGCTTGCCAAAGACCCCAACGCGGAAAGCCTGTACCACCGCTGCGCCGAATATCTCAACAACCCCCCTCCCGCCGGCTGGGACGGCGTTGAAGTGATGAAGACGAAGTAATTAAACACGCACGGCGCCAACAACCCGCCCCCCAACAACAACCCGCACGGTAGAACCGTGTTGATGAATAAATGCAACACGTTGTAGCCCCAATAAATTAATGATGTATCATCCCGTTTATAGAACCATTAGATATACTTGACTATTCGCTATTAACGATATATTCTCATAATGATCTTTATAAACTGCATTTTTCACTCAAGGAGTGAAGACATGAAAAAAACCTGTTTTGCCGTCCTGTTTGCGCTGGTTTCCGGCGTTCTGTTTGCCCAGCAGGGGCGGGATTCCGCCTCGCGTAAATACGCGCTGGTCATTGGTAACGCGGAGTATCAGCGTATCGAAAAACTCAACAATACCGTAAACGACGCGCAGGACATCGGCGCGGCTTTAAGAGGGCTGGGCTACCAGGTCGATATGAAAACCAACCTCAGCCAGTACCAGATGATTGACGCGGTAGACAACTTTGCCGCCCGCCTGAACAGCGACCGGTCAAGCGAGGGGTTTTTCTGGTACGCCGGCCACGCGGTGCAGATTCGGGATGAAAATTATTTGCTGCCGGTGGATATTACCATAGACAGCGAAAGCCGCGTGCGCGCCGGCTCCTATTCGCTGAATTCATTGCTTGACGCGCTTGAGGGCGCCCGCAACAAGGTCAACGTCATTGTGCTGGACTCGTGCCGGGACAACCCCCTGCCCACAGGCACGCGGGGTTCGGGTACGCGGGGACTCACGGTGGTTAATGATTTACCATCGGACCTGTTCATCATGTTTTCGACGGCGCCGGGCAACAAGGCCGAGGACGGGGCAAAGGGAAAACGCAACAGCCCCTTTGCCGAAGCTTTTTTGAAGCATATCAATTCGACGGAACCGCTGACGATAATGGCGGCCCATGTCGCCAATGAAACCCTGTCTTTGACCAACCAGAGGCAGCGGCCGTTTTACCGGGGCAGCATCATCACTGACGTATACTATTCGTTAAACCCCGCGATAAAAGCGCCGGAACCAGTCGCGCAAGTTACGCCTGCTCCGCTGCCCTCGCCTGCCCCACAACCCGCGCCCGCGCCGAAACCCACGCCCGAGCCAAAACCGCCGCGGCAACGTGTTGTCAAAGACACGGACAGGTCACATTTGAACACCCTGGGCGCTTCGGTGGGCACCTCGTTTTCCATTCCCCTGCTTATCGGAACGGTACACGGAACCCTTGCCCCTTCCAAAAATTCGTTTTTCGATATCGGCGTGGAGTTGGGACTTATGAGCGGGGTTGCGGATACGGGTTACTCTTCCCTGTACCCCTTTGCCCACTACGCGTTCTTTATGCCGTTTACCGAAAAAGGCGGCTGGTATCTGGGCGCCGGCGGTGGCTTTATGTTTGCCAATTATACCTTTCCCGAAGGGAAAGTTGCGGATAACACCTTTGCCGTTGATATTTGTACCGGCTTTATTTTATGGGACATGCTGAATGTTTCGTATACATTTCGGACTAATTTTAGCTCGGCGGGGAATAAGATCGCGGTGGGGTATGTTAAGCGATTTTAATTAGCAGTGAGTAGTTAATAGTTAGCAGTGAGGGATTAGGTATGAAATTATTGAGAGCGGGGATTGCATTGTTGNTGTGGTGTCTGCTGTTTGGCGGTTGTTACCTGGGGACCGACATTGAAATTCTGCGGGAAAGGGTTAGGGACGATAAAAAAGACCTTGATCTGACGGGAACCATAAGTATCAGTCCGAGTACCAACGTTACCACCGGCACGGAACTGACCGCAACCTACAGCGGTTCTGAAACCGTAACTCTTTCCTACCAGTGGAAAAGAGGGACAGCCGACGTCGGCACGGACTCTAACAAGTACACGCCAGCCGAAGCGGGAAGCTACACGGTAACGGTCAGCGCGGACGGCTACAAAAGCAAGACCAGCGCGGCGGTTGCCGTTACCGGCGAGACATTGGAAACCTTCACCGTTACCTTTAACTCGGGCGGGGGAAACGCTGTTCCCAGCCAGACCGTTATCAAGGGCGCGAAAGCAACCGAGCCGCAGAGTGTTACCCGTAGCGGCTACACCCTCGACGGCTGGTATCGGGATAACACCACCTTTCAGAACGAGTGGAACTTCGCGACCGATACCGTTACCGCTAACATCACCCTGTATGCCAAGTGGAATCAAACTGCCGCGGGCGCTCTTGAACTGGCGGGAACCGTAAGCATCAGCGCGGAAGGTAACAGTTTTACCATTAATACGGAACTGACCGCAACATATAGCGGAAGCGAAACCGTCACCTATCAATGGAAAAAAGACGGGGCCAATGTCGGGACAAACTCTAACAAGCACACACCGACCGAGTCGGGGAGCTACACGGTAACGGTCAGCGCAACAGGTTACAATCCCAAAACCAGCGCCGCCGTCGATGTAAGCGATCCGTCCCTTCCTTATCTGGCGGGAACTGTAACCATAAGCCCGAACGTCGGTGTTGAAACCGGCACGGAGTTAACCGCCAACTACAGCGGCAATGAACCCGTAACCTACCAATGGAAAAAAGACGGGGCCAATGTCGGGACAAACTCTAACAAGCACACACCGACCGAGTCGGGGAGCTACACGGTAACGGTCAGCGCAACAGGGTATAACAGCAAAACCAGCGCGGCAGTCATCGTTACGGTTACCGTTACTGTCGTAACCTTTGACGCCAATGGCGCAACGGGGACGGCTCCCGCCGGGCAGATGGCAAACACCGGCTCATCCATAACGCTTCCCGGTGTGGGCAACCTGACCAGAACCGGCTACACCTTCGGCGGTTGGAATACTAACGCTTCAGGCACGGGAACGAATTACAACACCGGTGAGTCTTTTACGGTTACCGACGACATTATTTTGTATGCGCAGTGGCTGCCGAATACGACCGGTATTACTCTTAATATTGAACAAATCATAGACGGCGCCCCCATAATCGCTGACATCACTATTTCCCGCACCAATAACGGCTATCCGGTTACCTTTCCCGTATCAGTAAACGCTTCCGATTATGATGCTGGCAGCATTAACTGGGAAGTCGCCGGGGTTGGCGCTTACGCGGGTCAAACCGTTACCGGCAGCGGCGGCTCCTTTACCCTGGACGCAGCAGAAGTCAAATACAACTCCCTCGGCATCCATGCCTTAACTCTGACCGTTACAAAAGACGGGCAGCAGTATCAAAAGGCCATCCCCTTTACCATCGTTCAATAAAAGGAGAGAACAGTGAGCAATTATCAGTTAGCAGTTAGCAGTGGAAGAGCGGTAGAGTGCGAACAAGCGCCAACAAAATTGGTGAAGGCAGGGAGCAAGATGAGGAAAGCATGGCTTTTTTCACTGCTCACTGTTCACTGCTCACTGTTACTTGTTCTCTCTTGCGAAAATCCTGTAACCTCTGGGGTGTCAACCCTTCCGGCAGGGAAAGGAGCGTTCTCGCTGACGCTTTCCGACGCGGGCAGGACTATCTTGCCGGCTACGCCCAGCTTGAATGATTTTGCCGTATATAACCTGAACTTCACGCCCACCAATGGCGGTGAAGCTATGAATGTAGACCGTACCAACGAAACCCTCCCGACTGATCCAATTTTACTTGAGCCGGGAACCTATAATCTCATTGTAAACGCCTATAAAGACAATACTAAAACCCAGCTTGCGGCACGGGGAACACTGAATAATGTTACCATCACCGCCGGGGGGCATACCTCCGCCACGGTTACCCTCAAGGCGCTGCTTTCAGATGGTACGGGGACTTTCAGGTGGGAAATAACCGTTCCCGATGGTGTAACCGCGGATATGACCATTACACCGGTGAATGAAAGCGGTACGCAACAGGAAAACGTAATATTGAATCCGCCCGCAGACTCGGGAAGCCGCACCCTTAATTCCGGCCCGTACAGTTTAATTTTTAACCTGGAAAACACTGATGGAAAGTCGGTTGTATGGAAAGAGTTACTGTATGTGTATCAGAACCTGGAAAGCGTTTTCAGTTTTGAATTCACCGATGCGCATTTGATCGAATCAATCTACACCGTTACCTTCGACAGTAATGGCGGTGAACCGGGGGAATGGGGGCAATCCGTTCTGCACGGCGGTACGATAACAACGCCCGCTGCCCCAATCAAAAGCCAATATGCTTTTATTGGATGGTACACCGACAATGATACCTTTGCCAATGTTTGGGACTTTAACAACCCCGTTATTGAATCCTTTACCTTGTACGCCCAGTGGCTGTCTACCGTTGTTCCCGGAACGGGCCTTGCCGCCAAATTGGAGTGGCTGCAAGCCAACGCCCTCAGCGGCGTTGACTATACCGTTGAAGTAACCGCCGATGAAAGTATCGAACCTCATACCCTTTCCTACGATGACAGAAGTAATATTGGCATAACCCTTATAGGTGTTGATTCAAACCGGATCATCAGCCTTTCCTCCAACGGCTCGATGTTTACCGTGGGCTTCGGCGTTACGCTGGTTCTGGATAATAATATCACCTTGCAAGGGCGAAGCGACAATACCGATTCGCTCATCTATGTAGAAGGCAGCTTCACCATGCAGGGCAACGCCTCGGTGTCCGGCAATACCTCCTCCTCCTACGGCGGCGGCGGGGTGTCTGTGTCTTATAATGGAACCTTTACGATGAATGGCGGGGTAATCTCCGGCAATACCTCCTCCGACGTCGGCGGCGGGGTGTATGTGGCCCAATACGGAACCTTTACGATGAATGGCGGGGTAATCTCCGGCAATACCTCCTCCTCCTCCGGCGGCGGGGTGTATGTGTACTACGGAACCTTTACCATGAGCGACGGGGAAATCTCCGACAATACCACCGTATCCACCTCCCTCGGCTACGGCAACGGCGGCGGCGGGGTGCATGTGGGCAGTGGAACCACCTTTACGATGAGCGGCGGGGAAATCTCCGGCAATACCTCTTCCTACAACGGCGGCGGGGTGTATGTGCGTGGAACCTTTACGATGAGCGGCGGGGAAATCTCCGACAATACCGCCTCCTCCGGCGGCGGGGTGCTTGTAGAGGGCGGAACCTTTACGATGAACGGCGGGGAAATCTCCGGCAATACCGCCTCCCTCGGCTACGGCAACGGCGGCGGGGTGTATGTGGACGGAACCTTTACGATGAGCGGCGGTACGGTATATGGCAGTAATGAGACCGGTTGTGACGCGAATAATATCCCGCTCGCCAATACCGCCAACACAGGCGCGGCGCTCTATGTAGGCAACGGTACCGCAACATACGGTGATGGCAGTAATATCTTGCCCCACACGGATGGACATGCCACCTACACAAACAACACCATTACGGGCGGCAGTCGTAACGATGTCGCCCTGTCCGGCTCCGGCACAGAGCAAAACCCCTGGCTGGTGTCAAACGCCGGTGAATGGAACCGCACCAGAGCCAACATAATTGCCGCTACCGGAAATTACTTTATCCGTATTACCGGAAATTTCAATGTGACCGGGGATGATGTCCCTACCTTCGGCTATACACCAGACGGCTCTACCCTAACCGTAACCATAAGCGGTGATAGAACAATATCCCTTGAGGCCGGCTCAATCGGCAGATTGCTGAGGATTGACTATAACCAAACCGTGATCATGCAAGACGTTGATCTTAAAGGACATGCTGACAATACCACTTCACTAATCTATGTAGACTATGGCAGCTTCACCATGCAGGGCAACGCCTCGGTGTCCGGCAATACCTCCTCCTCCAACAACGGCGGCGGGGTGAGTGTGGGCGAAAACGGAACCTTTACCATGAACGGCGGAGAAATCTCCCTCAATACCTCCTCCTACNNCGNNGGCGGGGTGTCTGTGTCTTANAANGGAACCTTTACGATGAATGGCGGGGTAATCTCCGGCAATACCTCCTCCGACGGCGGCGGGGTGTCTGTGGTGGGCTACGGAACCTTTACGATGAACGGCGGAGAAATCTCAGGCAATACCTCTTCCTACAACGGCGGCGGGGTGTATGTGGGTGGGACCAACGCAACCTTTACGATGAACGGCGGGGAAATCTCAGGCAACTCTTCCCACAACGGCGGCGGGGTGTGTGTGTTCGGCGGAACCTTTACGATGAGCGGCGGTATGGTATATGGCAGTAATGAGACTGGTCATGATGCAAATGATGTTCCGCTCGCCAACACTGCTGCCAACATAGGTGCGGCGCTATTTGTATTATCTAGCGGTACCGCAACATACGGTGATGGCAGTAATATCTTTCCCCACACGGACGGACATGCCACCTACACAAACAACACCATTACGGGCGGCGACAGTCGCAGCGACAATGGCATCGCCCTGTCCGGTTCCGGTACAGAGCAAAACCCCTGGCTGGTGTCAAACGCCGGTGAATGGAACCGCGCCAGAGCCAACATAATTGCCGCTACCGGAAANTACTTCATCCGTATTACCGGAAATTTCAATGTGACCGGGGATGATGCCCCTATCTTCGGCAATACACCGGACGACTCTACCCTAACCGTAACCATGAGCGGTGATNGAACAATATCACTTGAGACCGGCTCAACCGGCAGTTTGCTGAGGATTGGCAATAACCAAACCGTGATCATGCAAGACGTNGATCTTNAAGGNCATGCNGACAATACCACTTCACTAATCTATGTAGAAGACTATGGCAGCTTCACCATGCAGGGCAACGCCTCGGTGTCCGGCAATACCTCCTCTTCCTACGGCGGCGGGGTGTATGTGTCTTATAATGGAACCTTTACGATGAATGGCGGGGAAATCTCAGGCAATACCTCCTCCTCCTCCTACTTCGCTGGCGGGGTGTCTGTGTCCAACGGAACCTTTACGATGAACGGCGGGGAAATCTCCGACAATACCGGCGGCGGGGTGTCTGTGGGCTACGGAACCTTTACGATGACCGATGGGAAAATCTCCGGCAATACCTCCGGCAACGGCGGAGGGGTGTCTGTGAGCTACGGAACCTTTACGATGAGCGGAGGAGAAATCTCCGACAATACCTCCGTCTCCGGCGGTGGGGTGCATGTGGGTAGTAACGGAACCTTTACGATGACCGATGGGAAAATCTCCGGCAATACCTCCTCCTACGGCGGCGGGGTGCTTGTGAGTGGAACCTTTACCAAGACCAATGGAACTATTTACGGTTACAGCGAGAACGATACCGTCAACAGCAATGTAGTAAAAGACAGTTCCGACACGGTACTCAATGACCGGGGCCATGCGGTGTATGTGGGCAGTAGTAATCCCGCTAACGATAAGCGCAGGGAAACCACCGCCGGGCCAAGTGTCAATTTGGATTCGTCAGTAGACGGCACAGCTGGGGGGTGGGAGGATTAGCAGGAAACAATGAGCACATTATACAAAAACGCCCTGTCTACAAAAGTAGACACCGGTGAGTGTCAAAAACACCCCCGCCCGGTTCTTTACAAAATGCAGATTATCCGCTAAAGTAAAACAAGGAGGCGGATGTGACCGCAGTTAGGGCAGTATACGATGGTAAAGTCTTCATACCGGAAAAACCGTGTAAAATCACCGAAGGTTCGGAGGTGACCATCACCATTAAAACCATAAACGCCGGATTTTCAGAAAAACAAAAAAAACTAGCAGCATTTAGACAATTAACCAGAGAAATCGGCGAGTTAAACAAAACCGATCCTTTACCAGCAGAATTTGACGCAATCCTCTCTCAAAGGGTGCAATTCAGGGAACTGTTCAGCCAGGCTGAACTTGCCGATATATGAGCGTTTTTGCCCTGGACTCAAACATCGTATCGTTTTACCTCAAGGGAAATACCCGTGTTATTGAAAATATTGAAAAGGCAATTAACGAAGATCATACCATTGTAATTCCTCCTATCGTATATTATGAAGTAAAGCGCGGTTTGATGTTGATCGATGCGGCCAAACAAATGAAAAAACTGGAAGCCCTTTGTAATTTATTTTCGGTCGGCGAGTTGGGTGATTATCTTTTGGAAAAAGCCATTACCATATATGTGCAGGAAAGAAAAGCAAAAAGAAATACTGAAGATGCCGATATATTCATCGCCGCTTTTTGTATACACAATAACTATATTCTTGTCACAGACAATATAAAACATTTTCA
>JGI24698J34947_10001789_pt1 | contig 11464 bp, 17 predicted proteins | sample TergutMp193P3_FD_34947 | JGI IMG/M metagenome (IMG submission 34947)
AGAAAAATATCGGCGCTCTAAAAGCCGCACTGCGTAACGATGAACAGGGGCACGCGGACGCCCTTGAAGCTATCATGACGACAGATACCCGTAAAAAGGAATTTGCCGTGGAAATTGAAATCGGCGGAAAGACGGCGCGTATCGGCGCGATGACAAAGGGGTCGGGGATGATTCACCCCAACATGGCGACAATGCTCGCCTTCATCACCACCGACGCCGCGGTAGAAAGAGACGCCTCGATTCGGCTCTGCGCCGCGCCGTAAAACGCTCCTTTAACCGCCTTACGGTGGACGGCGACACTTCCACCAACGATATGGTTCTTGTAATGGCAAACGGCGAAGCGGGGAATACNTCTCTAACGGTCGAAAGCGCCGGTTATGAAATTTTCTCCGGCGCGCTTGAAAAGGTCTGCGTCGAGCTTACCCGCAAAATGGCGCGCGACGGAGAAGGGGCGACAAAACTTGTTACCGTAACCGTTACAGGCGCGGGAAACGAAGAAACAGCCGAGTCTCTTGCGAAATCCGTCGCGTCCTCAAGCCTTGTAAAAGCCGCCTGTTTCGGCGCGGACGCGAACTGGGGGCGTGTGTTATGCGCCATGGGCTACGCGGGAGTTGATTTTGACCCTGAAAAGACGGACGTAAGTTTTAAGAGTTCTTCGGGGGAAATAGAAGTCTGCAAGGACGGCGGAACCGTTCAGTTTTCAGAGGAAAAAGCGAAGGAGATTCTTTCGCGGGAAGAAATTGAAATTTTAATCAGACTTGGCGAAGGGGACGCGAAAGCCTCCGTATGGGGGTGCGATCTTACATACGATTATGTTAAAATAAACGGGGATTATAGATCATGAGTGAACATACAATTTCCAATAAAGACAGAGCCGCTCTGCTCGTTCACGCGCTTCCATATATTCAGAGTTTTCAGAATAAAACCATCGTTGTTAAATACGGCGGAAGCGCCATGCAGAGCGATGCGCTGAAAAAGGCGGTGATTGAGGACGTGATCCTCATGTCGTGCGTGGGAATCCGCACCGTACTCGTTCACGGCGGCGGTCCGGAAATTGAAACGATGTTGAAAAAGACGGGCAAGGAAAGCCGATTTGTAAACGGGCTTCGCTATACCGACGAAGAAACAATGGATATTGTTCAGATGGTTCTCTGCGGCAAGGTAAACAAGGAAATAACCGCCCTCATTCAAAAAACAGGCGGCAGGGCAATCGGCTTGTGCGGAATTGACGGCGGTCTCTTAAAAGCGCGCCGAATAAAAGGAGAGGATTTAGGTCTGGTCGGCGAAATACATGAAGTCGACTCTTCAATGTTAAACTCAATATTAGGCTCCGGCGCTATCCCTGTGATTTCTTCGGTGGCTTACGGAACAGGCGATGACGAGGGAAAACCCCTCAACATAAACGCCGATATTGCAGCCGCCAAAGTAGCCGCCGCTCTCGGCGCTGAAAAACTGGTTCTTATGACCGATGTCCGGGGCATCCTGCGCGATGTGAATGACGAGAACTCCCTCATAAAATCGGTAACAAGGACGCAGTTGGAAGACCTGAAAAAAGAGGGCATTCTCACTAAAGGCATGATCCCCAAAACAGACTGCTGCGCTCTTGCCCTCGACGGCGGAGTAAGAAAGGCGCACATCATAGACGGACGAATTCCCCATGCTATACTCATCGAGCTATTTACAGACGAGGGCATCGGAACGATGTTGTTAAGAGAAGATTTATGTTTAAATGGCTGAAAGAAGCGGACAGAGCTGAAGAGACTCTCTTCATGCTCATACTGTCGCTGTTTTGTTTATTCACCTCACTGTTCCGCCGGTTCTATTCCGGGCACTGGAGTTTTTTCTTTCTCAACTGGAATCTCTTTCTGGCTTTTATTCCCTGGGCGCTTACAAGTATTTCTTTTATTAAGCCGAAGATTCAAAGTTCCGTGATAGGCATCGCGGTTCTTCTTATCTTCTGGCTNGTGTTTTTCCCCAACGCCCCGTACATCATTACCGATCTGTTTCANCTTCGCGTAATNAAAAATATGCCCATCTGGTACGATACGNTGATGATCCTTTCCTACGCGTGGACNGGGCTTCTCTTTGGTTTTTTGAGCCTTTGGGACATAGAGCGNATTCTGGGACGTAATCTGCCGAGGAAGCTTGTTACCTGTATTTCCGGCTTTCTTCTTTTTGTTGGAAGTTTCGGGATTTATATAGGACGTTTTCTCCGGTGGAATACATGGGATCTGTTCACAAGAACAACGGAAGTTCTTAACGATATAGGCGACCGTTTCGTAAATCCTTTTGATCATCTGACAACATGGGGGGTCACAATTTTTATTGGAATTTTTCTCAATATCGCGTACTGGTCATTCAGATTGGCAAAAAGACGTCTGTAAAGCGTTCTCACATTGTGAGAATAAAAAAATAATATGCGCTATAGACAAAAGATTATTAATTTTGATAGAATGATCGGAAGAAGTGAATAAGGAGGCGAATTGGCAGAGAAAGACTTACGTATTAATGAACAGATTAGAGTGCGGGAGGTCCGTTTAATCCGTGATGAGGGNGAGCATCAGGGGATAATGTCTGTTTCCGAGGCGCTTGATATTGCCAGNGAAGCGGGTCTTGATCTTGTCGAAGTCGCGCCTACGGCTGTTCCGCCCGTAGTGAAAATTCTGGATTACGGAAAGTTCAGGTTTGAAAATGAAAAGAGAATTCGGGATTCCAAGAAAAAGCAAAAACTTTTAAAGCTGAAGGAAATCCGGATGCAGCCNAAGATCGACGATCACGATCTTGATTTCAAATCGAAACATATTAAGGAGTTTTTATCCGATGGCAACAAGGTAAAAGTAACGATCCGCTTTCGCGGGCGCGAACTTGCCCATACGGAACTTGGTTTTGACGTGATGAAGGACGTTCTTTCCCGCATTGAGGGAGAGTATGTAATGGACAAACCGCCGGCAATGGAAGGACGGTTTATGTCCATGGTCCTCAGTCCCAAAGGCAAGAAATAAATTTTGAGAGGTGGCAAATGCCCAAAATGAAAACAAAAAAGAGCGCGGCAAAGCGTTTTTCCTTTACCGGTTCAGGCAAGGTAAAGTATAAAAAACAAAATCTGCGCCACATTCTGACAAAGAAGTCATCAAAGCGAAAACGGGGTCTGCGTCACGCCGGGATTTTGTCAGATGACAATGTGCCTGTTATCAGAAAACAGCTTCTGCCGTACGGATGAGCGGCAGTAAAGTAAATTGAGAGGGAAATTATGTCGAGAGCAGTAGACGGTTCCAAAAGAAAGAACCATCGCAAAAAAATACTAAAACTTGCCAAAGGTTACTGGGGCAGGCGCGGTACAAACTACAAAACCGCCAAGGACGCGGTCGCTAAATCTTTAACATACGCGTACCGCGACAGGAAGGACAGAAAGGGCGAATTCCGCAAACTGTGGATCATCAGGATTAACGCGGCTTGCCGTCAGGAAGGTCTTTCCTATTCGCGGCTGATAGCCGGTCTTGATAAAGCCGGCGTCATTATCGATCGCAAGGCTCTTGCGTGGCTCGCCACCGAAGACAACGCCGCTTTCCGGGCGGTTGTCGCAAAGGCGAAAGCCGCGCTCGGCACAGCCGCTGGAGCGTAAAAATGATCAGCCTTGAACAAGTCCGGCTTCTGGAGACAAAGGTCTCCAAAGCGATTGAATATGTTCAGCGGGTGAACGCCGAAAACGCCGCCCTTGTTTCGGAGAGGGCGGGATTACAGGCAAAACTGGAAGCGAATAAAAAGAGAATCGACGAGCTTGAAGTGCTTGTTATGCGCTTTAAGGAGGATCAGGGGCGCATTGAAGACGGAATTATCGCCGCCCTTGACCGCCTTAGCCAGTTTGAAGAGGCGTTTGAAAACAGCCTGAAAGAAAATATAACCGCCAAGAAATCTGCGGCAAAACCGCGTGAAAAATCCTCGCAGCCGGAATCGTCGAATCCGGAAGTTTTCTTTGAAATTCCGAAGAAAGAAACCGGCGCTGTTCCGGAAACGCAGGACGACAAGGACGACGAAACCACTCCGGCGGGAGAACTGGATATTTTTTAATGGCCAATGAACTGGGCTTGAACATTCTTGGAACTTCATTTTCTATAACGGCGGACGAGGACGAAGCGTATCTTCAGCAGGTNNTGACCCAGTACAANGCGGCTGTTGAAAACACCCAGAGCATTTCNGGNATTAACGACCCTCTTAACGTCGCCGTATTAACAGGTTTTATGTTATGTGATGAAATAAACAAAATAAAGCGGCAGTTTGAAGACGAGGGAACGGAAGTGGAAGACAGGACGCTTCGTCTTATTTCAAAACTGGAAAACGCGCTTAAAAACTGCGAAAATGACTGAACTGTACAAACTTCGAAATCAAATTAAACACTATGAATGGGGTTCTCCCGAATTGATACCCCGGTTTCTCGGCATACATAACGAAAAGAATGTTCCCTGCGCGGAGATGTGGATGGGAAGCCACGCGTCCGCTCCTTCCCATGTCGTGCCGGATGAAAATGCCGGCGTGCATCTCCTTAAAGGCACGGTAACCCTTGCGGAATTTACCGACGGGGAACTTCCCTTTCTTTTTAAATTGCTTGCCGTAGAAAAGCCGCTTTCTATTCAGGCTCATCCGAATAAAGAGCAGGCGGCGGAAGGTTTTAAGCGGGAAAACTCAGAGGGGCTTACTTTTAAATCGCCGCGGCGCAATTACAGGGACGGCAATCACAAGCCGGAAATTATGTGCGCCATTACCCCATTTAAATTAATGGCGGGTTTCAGAAAAAAAAATGAAATTTACGCTTCGCTTGAAATGCTGATTAAAATAATTCCGCAGGTAAAGGAAATAATTACCCCGCTGTTACGCGCCATGAATACTGACTCGCTCGCTGTTTTTTTCCGTATTCTTTTCGGGCTTTCAGATTTGCAAAAAGAATACCTTTGCTCTTTTCTTATTAAAACAGATGTCCCCGATACGGACGCGATTTCGCCCGAACAATGGAAATATGTTCGGAGTTTTTCAACCCAGTATCCGTTTGACCCGGCAATTTTATCTCCGCTTTATCTCAATCTTTTTACGCTTCTGCCGTTTCAGGCGGTTTATATTCCGGCGGGTATTCTTCATTCGTACATCAGCGGCTTTGGGGTTGAGCTTATGGCAAACTCGGACAATGTGCTGAGGGGCGGACTCACTCCCAAACATGTGGATATTCCCGAACTGATGAACATAGTCAATTTTAACTCCTATATGCCGCCTGTCTTTACTGTTGATGATTCTTCGCCGTGGATTCGCTATCCCGCGCCGTGCGATGAATTTTCACTTAACCTTATTCGCGGCGGCGCGGAAAAAATAATTTTTCCGGTGAGCGGACAGGCGATTTGCCTTGTTACCGAAGGGGAACTGCACGCCGGAAATTGCTCTTTTAAAAAAGGGAGAATCGTTCTTTATTCCCTCGGCGCGGGATAATAACGCCGTTCTTGATTTCAGCGGGAATTTTTCCCTTTTCGCCGCCATTGCGGAAAAAAATTCCGCTAACATGAAAAGCGCAAGCGGCGGTTAATGAAAATTCTTGTGGACGCCGATTCCTGTCCAAAGGCGGCGAGAGAGCTTGTTCTTCGCAGGGCGGAAAAGCTCAATCTTAGGGTGATATTTGCGGCAGACCGTTCAATTCCTGACGCCGAAAAATCCGGCGCGGAAATGGAAATTTGCCCTCCCGGAGATAATTCCGCAGACGACCGCATTGTCGAATTGGCTGAAAACGGCGACCTTGTTATAGCAAGGGACGTTCCGCTGGCAAAGCGCCTTGTTGATAAAGACGTGTCTGTAATTGACGACCGCGGGCGTATTTTTACAAAGAACAACATAAATGAATTTTTATCCCTGCGTAATTTTACGGTCGGTCTTGCGGATAACGGTCTTGGAATTGAAAGAACAGCGAACTACGGCAAAAAGGAATTAAAGTCATTCGCCGACAGTCTGGACAGATTTTTAACAAAGCGCGGAATTTAAAATTTCAGCTCACTCTTCTTCGGATTCCTGATAGCGATCGCGCGTATGTTTTATATTGGGAAGAATTTCAAAGAAAACTTCTATCAGTTCGGGATCAAATTTGGAACCTGATAATTTGCGTAATTCCTTCAAAACCTCTTTTTCGTCCCAGGGTTCTTTGTATACGCGTTTTGAACAGCGCGTCGTATACGTCGGCAATCGCGACAATCCTGCCGCCCAGAGGAATTTCCTCCCCCTTTTTGCCTATAGGTTTGCCTTCGCCGTCCGCTCTTTCAATTTCTCCGCTATCGGGATTAACCCAGCCGGGGTAGCCTGTGCCGTCCCAATTCTCATGATGTGTAAGCGCGATGTCCTTCGCAAGGCTGTCCATAGGAGAACTAATGTCGCTGAACAGACTCGCTCCGTAAAGGGTGTGGTTCTGCATGATCCTGTATTCTTCCGGTGTAAAGCGGGCGGGTTTTTTCAGCACGGCGTCGGAGATCGCTACTTTTCCAACGTCGTGGAGCATTGANCTTATCTTCANCGTGTCGCGGAATTTGTCCTGATCCCCCTGCGGTACTTTATGATGAAAAGCCCANCGGTCNTAGATATCGACCGCGTAGCCCGCGACACGGTTGACATGAGTGCCGGTTTCTTTCGGGTCGCGGAGTCCCGACATTTTTATCATCCGCAGAATCATCGCCCTTGTAATAAACGCCCGCTGAAGAACACTCGAAGCGTTATTCGCAAAATGGGTAAGCAAGACTTCGTCATCCGGCGAGAAAGGAATGATGACGTCTTTATTATTTTTCGCGTTTATTACCTGTATAACGCCCATAAGCCGCTTTTCGTTTGAAATCAAAGGGATTGTCAGGCTGGAAACGGTTTTGTATCCGGTAATTACGTCGAAAGACGAATGAAACGAATACGGCGCTTCGGGAGGAATGTTGTACATATCGGGGATATTGATCAGCGTTTGTTTCATGGCGCAGTAGCCCGAAATTGATTTTTCGCTTATCGCTACGGAGAAAAACGAATAGATCATTTTTTGTCCGGGCGGAATTTGCTTTTGAATAGTGTCGTTTTGTGAATATTTTATGGCAAGTTTTTCCGTTCCTTCTTCGCCTTTTTCGGTGGGGACAACCAGATAGATAGATCCCGCGTCCGCGTTAACCACCCTTCTGGCTTCATAAAGAATCCTTTCCAATAATAAATCAACGTCCTGAATCTGGTTTAATTCAGTGTCAAGGCGTACTATAAATTTAAAGTCCTTTTTTTTCTTGTCCATAATTCCCCCGTTCCGGCTCGTCAGAACTTCGTTGTTTTGACGGCTTATCTACAATAAAAACAATCTTGCGTACAGGCTCTTGCTAAAACCAGCTTTCGGGAATATTTTATAGTAAAGAGGAAAATAATACAATGGGAGTAATAAAAACCGCTCTGGAAATCGCCTTTGAAAAGACCGAAAACGTAAAGAGCGATAGGTCAAGCATCGATCTGTTTGAGGCGAAACAACAGGGTAAAAAAATAGCCAACGCCTTCCTTGCCGGGGAAGATGAGATGACCATTCAGAAAATGACCGATGAGATAAAAAATGCGCCGTCGTCGCAGCGCGAAAGCCTGAAACAGGGGATTTTCAGCGTGCTTGTTTCCCAAATTGCCCTGCCCGCCGGAAAAGAAGACGAAAAACGGCTTGAGGCGGTCGGCAAGGGACTTGAAGCGATAATTAAAAACAGCGGTTTTTCGGCGATGTACAAGCAGTTAACCCAGCTTTTTTCCCAGTATTTGCAGGAAATGGCGCATTATGATCAGGCAATCCGCCAGCAGTACGCTCCCAAACTGCGTCAAAAAGAAGAGGAACTGTCCCGCAGACTGGGCAGGGAAGTACGCATCGACCCGCTCCAGGACCCTGAGTTCATCGCTTTCTACAACCAGCACATGACCGCCCTCAAGGGCAATTATGAAGCCGTTATAGAACAAGCCAAAGAGGAAGCCCGCCGGTTTTTTGAGGAGTGAGGTCAGGCAATTGCCCGCGTTCCGCCGGTTCTAAGACCCGCTTCGTAGAGTTTGCCGCAGGAAATAAACATGGGATGCTTCGTTCCCGCGAGAATAATATCCGATTCCTCAGCCATTTCGATCATGTCCTTGCCGGGAGCTTTGCCCCGGACAAAGATAATAGCGTGAATATCCAAAAGTTCGGCAGTACGGATCACCTGAGGGTTGACAAGTCCTGTCATGAGCAAAACACGGTCCTTTACAAAAGCCATTACATCGCTCATCAGATCCGCCCCGCACGCGGAAGCTACTTCAAGNTCCGCCTTTTCTTCNCCTGTAAAAAACTGTCCTTCCAGCAATGTAACTGCTTCAGCTACGGTCATCATCCCTCCCGTCTTTTTTCAATATTGGTATAGACATATCTCCAATAATGCATTATTATTGATTTATTGTAAAGCCCAAAGGGAGGGATATATGGCTGAACATGTAATGCATAAAAAAGAAACAAAAAAAGCGCCCCAGAAGACGCTGAAAGAAAAGCGCGAACAGAAAAAGGCAAAGAAGAAGGGCAAAGACAGTCAGTAGACGTAAACTGGCACAATTTCTTGAAAAATTATCTCGAAAAAACCCGCAGGTCTAATAGTTGCGTTTGAATTGGTGGGGCATTCCTGTTTACAGTTTACCCAGCGGCGGGGGNTGATATTTTTTTCAAGCAGATTTGTGCATTTATGGATTGCATTGAATAAAAAGCCATTTTTCTTCCATAAGCATATTTATCGGCGGTATCTTCCTGATTTGACATTAATTCTTCTGCGTTTTTAAGGGAATTTTCCTGAAGTTTAATAAGAGCGTTTTTTATTGATTCATTATCTGTGTTTGTTAAATCTGATTTTTGTATCATCACGGCAGTTATTTTTTCTTTAGAATCTTCAGTATAAAAAGATTGAAGATTATTTGGCAGTTTAAACAGAATTTGAATTTCTTCTTCGCTCAAAACTATAAAACCGGAACCATCAATTTTTTCACCCTTGAATAATGTTCTGGGTTCCACTATCATAAGCGATCCGTTATCTTTTAATGAAGAAATTACTTTATTTAAAGTAATTTCCCATGAAGTTACAGGTATTTCGTGTAATACATTTGAAAGTAGAATAAAATCAAATGTATTATCGGGTAACTCAATATAATCCGAATAAAGTTTTGTAATTCCCAATTCTGTCAATTCTGAATGACATTCTTTTTTGGGTTCCAATGCATTATATTTCAATTTTGGAAATATTCCATTATCACTTAATAATCCTTTTAAAATGCGTCCCCTGCCGGCGCCAAAATCAAGGAAAAGCATTTGGGAATTAATATTTTTCTTTGTTTTTATCATATTTTTTATAGATGCCAGTTGTAAATCATCTTCTTTTATTAATTTTATTGCCTCCGGTTCGGAAAAGCATTGCGATACAAAATTCACAAACGACAAATTGTCAATTGAGTATAACAAATCCGAAAGCCTGTCAACTTTTTCTTCCATAGGAATTAATTCCGACAGTGAAAGGGCAAAAGATTTGCTGCTGGGGTGAAATATTTCCCCATCTTTTACAACAAAAATTTCTTCATATTTTAGAGTTGATAATATGTTTATGGAATGTGTAGCAATTATTAATTGTCCTTTTTCCGAAATAACTTCTCTCAATTTGTTTATTAAATCTATTTCACAATCAGCATGTAAATGTAATTCAGGTTCGTCTATTATTAATATGCTTTCCTTTATATTTATTTTTTGACTTTGTTCAATCAGAAAGAAAAGTATTGCATAAGAAAATAATATTTTTTCTCCGTTTGAAAATTCGCTATAATTAAATTCCCGTCCATTTAATTTAAAGAAACCTTTATACGTAACATTAAGTCCGCCGTCCTGGGTATCAAGCATTCTTCTATCTGAACTACTTTTGTCCCAATCTAGTTCTTTATTTAAAAATGTTTTAATATATCTTTTTAATGAATCAAATTTTTTGTATGAATCTTTTGATAAAAAATTTTTATTATCTTCTTCACATTCATGCTTATCAGCAACTAACTTATGCGGAAGATTTCTTAAATATTTTAAGGCTCCCTTGTTTATGGACATTAATTCATTATAATTGTTTTCCTTTATGGTATTTTCTATCAATTCTTTAAAAGAATCTTGTTCGACGCTTTTTTCTATTATTTCCTGTAATATTGATATTTCTTCATACTTAATTCTGCGAATGTATTTTTTGCTTATCAAATCAGAAATTCTCGCTGAATTATTATTTACATCAGAAACATGCTGCCCTAGTGTATTTTGAAGAGACATAATCTCTACTAACACAGTATTATTATATGGATGCCTTATTTTTTCTTTTTGTAATATATCCAATCTTTTAATTTTCTCCAATTTGGTAAGAGCAGAATTTATTTCTGTTGGTATATTCGCAAATTTAGTATCCATTAGCAAAGGATTTTTTTCTATTAAATCAAGGATTCTGGTTTTTCCCGAACCATTCTTACCAATAAAAGCTATTACATTCGACAGACGTTGGATGTTTATGGGTTTTATTCCCTTTTTTTGAGAAATTTCTTCCGGTATGACTATTTTGGTATATTTCATTGTATCCTCATGCCGGTACTTTCTGCTTGACGCTTAACTGAAAACCAAGATTGTCCAAAACTTTGGCAACGGTGCTGAACGAAGGATTACCATCTTGTGAAAGAGAACGATATAGGCTCTCACGCGCAAGGTTTAATTCCTTAGCTATCTGGGTCATGCCTTTTGAGCGGGCTATGTCGCCGATTACCGCAATCAATAGGGCGGGATCGTTTTCCTCAAGGGCAGCCTCAAGAATACCTTCCACGTCCTCTTTGGTATTTATGTGATCAGCCAAGTCCCATTTTTCAAACGTAATTTTTTCCATTGCATCGGTTCCCATGTTAATTCTCCTCTTTGTAGGCTTTGGCTATTTTCCGAGCCTCGTCAATATCCGCCTGTTGGTTTCTTTTATCCCCACCGCAGAGCAGGATTATAATTTCTTTCCCGGTGTCTTTATAGTAGACCCTATAGCCGGGACCGTAGTCTATACGCATTTCCGAGATGCCTTCCCTTGCAGGCTTAACATCACCAGGGTTTCCCATTGCAAGCCGCTTAATTCGGGCAAGTATCCGGTGTTGCGCCCGGATATCCCGCAGACTCATAAACCATTTGTTGTAGACGCTAGATCTGCGTATCTCTTTCATACTTGTAGTGTAACTTATATGTTACATACTGTCAAGAGGTTTTGTTAGTGTGGGTGAAAGTCACCAAAAGCGCTTGACTGAATGAAAAGATCCCCTGCAAATCCCCCCCAAAAAAACTCAAATTTCCCCTTGACAGCCGCCAAAAATTGTAATAAACTCTAACCAATAGATAAATCCGTGCTGAGGGGTTTAGCCGCTTTACACGGTCGCGTCCGCCGGGAAAGCC
>JGI24698J34947_10001790_pt1 | contig 11463 bp, 8 predicted proteins | sample TergutMp193P3_FD_34947 | JGI IMG/M metagenome (IMG submission 34947)
AAGAATTAATGCCATTAACCGGGTTGTTGAAATAGTTGATTATATAAAGCAATGCAAAATGGCTATAGACAGCGAAAGCGTTCCCCCTTGTTATATAGGTCGTTTATCTCTTCCTTGATGTCTTCAAAACAAAGCAGCCCTTCTTTATGCATGGAGTCCTGGACAACAATGCCCCTGTCAGACAGCATGGCATTGTTAAAAAAGCCCATTATTTCTTCTACCGTACGCATGCTTTGCAGCCTGAGCGTTGTACGGTCAACGCTTAACTTTATGTCCGGGGGTAAAGTATCGCAATTTATCGCCTTAAGAAGGACTTTGTTTTCAATAATAGAAAGGATATTTTCCCTCAGTAATTCATTTTTAACCGGTGTTTCCTTTATCGAGGGCAATTCCCGAAGGCTCTTTCTCCATTCCATTTCCAGTCTATGGGTTATGCTCACGTCTGTCTTTACCAGCTTTGAATAATCGGAGAGGTTTGAAAGGCAATCTGCGAAAATTGACGGGGACATGTCAATGTCGTTTGCGTGGGCTACAATTGTCCTTATCCTGTGAACTTTATTTACCAGTTTATATTCATCATCATATTTATATTTATGGTATTTCCTGTCCAAATATCCAAAGATGTTTTCCCAATTCATCTTGAATACATTCAGGAGATCCGATATATCGAGATACTTAAAATTTTCCTTTTTTTCATAACGCAGCACGGGTTCTATGTAATCTTCCCACCAGCTCGCGGGGGATAAATGCTGGAATACCTGTATCAGAAAAACATACGTCGGCTCTTTAAGGAAAAGGAGAAACTGGTAAAGAATCGTATACTGCTTGACGATTTTGTCATTCATGCGTTTCTATGCCTCTGGCACGTGATCCAAATACCAGCGGATATTTACATAAAGCCTGTCAAGTATCTTGACCATTGCGAGCGTGTCAAGGCGGCAGTACGCAAGCAGGGCCGCCCTTATGCGCCCTCGCTCTACCGGGGATTTTCCTGCCAGTTCCATGTAGGCTGTCATAGCCTCGCCGCCGTCGTGAACGAGATCAAGGGCGTGATAGTCAAGCTCGGCATCGTCCGGGCAGAGGGCTGGCAGCACCTGCTTAATGGAATATGAGCCTCCCATTTCGCGGCTGTAGAACGCGCGTTTTCGAAAGGGCTGCATAAGGTCTTTGATGTTGCCATGAATATTCATTAAATGATCGGATAAATCGTCAAAAATTTCCGCAAGCTCCCTGATGCGCCCCTTTTCAAAACCCATGTTGTAGGCAAGAACACAGACATCTTTGGGTATGTCCGCACAAAGGCGCTGCGCCAGTTCACGGCGCGGATCGGTTCCCTCCTCGGCGAGAAACTCCCTGTGCAGCAAGGGGCCTCCCAAATTTTCCAGTATATGCAACGAATACTGAAACGGGATTTGCATATAGGGACGCTGCCCGTCATAAGACGGGATCGCTTCCTGGAAAGTTTCAAAATCCAAAAAATAGAGAGGATAATACAGAGTTTCTATGAATGATCTGATTTCCGTCCTGTCGATGTGAGGCGGGCGGTTGTACACATGCGTTTCCACCTGAAGCCGGGCCAATTCGTTGAGCCCTTCCCCGCTTTCAAGAAGCTGCTCAAAGCTGACAATGCCGCGCCTGTAAAGCGCGAGTTTTCTGTCAAAACGCATACCATTCCCGGAAATATCGAAAATGCTGTTTTCCGGTATATGCCGCCAGCAGTATGAACGGTACACGCATTCATACGGATTATAACACTGATCCCCGATTTCCATATCCGGTTCGTCTTCCACTGCCGCCTCTTCTTTGATCCGGATAATATTGGCCGCAACATCAGCCTGCATGGAACGCACATCCCCGGTACATTCATGGACAACGAAGAGACCGTGAAGGTCCAGCTCTCCCTTCTTTTTATATTCATTGTTAATGCACATAATGCAGATTTTCCTGACTTTCAAACCACTGGAACGAAGGACGTAATATTGAAACGCCATATCGTCATAATAAACCGGTTTTATTCCGGTAGAGCTTTTTACTTCGATGATTTCAACACCGCTTTTAAGGACGCGCAGGATGTCAACACTGCAAAAATTTCCGTCGTAAGCGAAAGACCCTTCGCAGATAATCCGGGGACGGTCAGTCCCCATTAAAAGCCGCTGTGTTTCTTCGATCATATCGCTTTTTCTTTCACTGTAAGGCACTTCGGTAAAGGCCCCATAGTAGCTCATGGCGAGATCCCCTACCCTATTGCCGGTGTCAAAGGCAGCCTGGCTCAATACAGAGTCGTCGCGCACTTCGCTCTTGTTCGCGTCCATCCAGAGGATTTTCGGACACTGAAGGCCCCTGCAATAACGGGATTTGGAAAGGTTCACGAGGCCTCGTATTTACCAGTTTTAGCCATAATTTTAGCCAAAGGCTCATAATATGCCTCTAAAACAGGTTGAAATTGAACGCAGTCCTTCATCAGCCCCTTTGCAAGCGCATGATTTTCGGTCATCGGTATATTCCTGCTTCGAGCGATTTTTATCAATTCTTCTGCGTAAACGCCTTTTTCCGAAATAATCATCTGCGGCGCAGACATGATATCTTTGTTATAATCCAGTAGAAGGAATAACCCTTCTTTCCCGCTTACAATGGCAAATGGGGCCGTAAAATAATTTATTGCTGCATCATATTGCTTCAGCATTACATGCATTTCTCCACAGTTGTTCTTGCAGGTTTTTGTTTCTTTATTATCATCCCCCTTTATTTTTCCTGTAATCAGGAAAACCTTTTTCATTTTTTTTAACGCGCTTTCATATTTCTGCTCATTATAGTCAAGATTGGCAATATGACCCAGGATTCTGACAGTATACAAATTCTCTTCGCCATTTTCCTTCCTGAAAACACGATATGCCTTGTTCTGGTAATTTCTTGCCTTGTTATATTTCCCCAAATTGTAATAAAAAATACCGAATGATGAATAAAATGACGCTGTTTTTGGATGATCTTTTCCTCTTTTTTCAATGGAGATTTCCAGCGCCTTTTTATAGTGATTTTCCGCTTCTTCATATTCGCATAGCCCAAACAATATATCCGCATATACGCAGTGATTATTGGGGTTGTCTTTATCAAGGGCTATTGCCTTTTCAATATTCTCCTTTGCATCAACATAATATTCTGCATCATAATCGTTCCCCATATTGCATAGAACAATCGCAAGAAGCCAATAATATTCCGCCAGCTTTTTGCTGTTGATTTTTATGCATTTTTTAATGGCCTCTTCCATAAGCGTTTTTGCCCTGTTATAGTCCAGTTTTTCAAACATTATTCTCGCAAGGTTGTACTGTAGGCACATGATCAATTTATCATCGTATTCTTTGTAGCGTTCGAGCGTTTTTTCCGCCAGTTCAACCCAGGGGAACAGGTCGTTCAAATTTGTCGCGGTTGAATTAATCGTGATTTTCTTCGTGATTTTTTTTATCAGCTCCCCGGGATCGTCAATTTCCAGCGGTAAATTATCAGAAGAGGATAAAGTATATTGTTTTGTTCTCTGCTTGTCATTCATGCATTAATTATTCTCCATTTACCATGTCATATGGTGCTATAGCGATCATCCAAAATGGGCAAAGCATGAAAATTTGCGATAATCATACTTGCATATGGTTTAATAATGCTATATTATCATAATATGAAGCAGAGAACAAGCCTTCCCAAGACTTCTTTGCCGAGGATATATTTCATCGACCGGAAAATTGCCAGCGGAAGCTATCCCAATGCCCCCGCTCTGGCAAAGGAATATGAAACAAGCCTTTCAACCATCAACCGCGACATCGCGTATATGCGGGATATGATGGGTGCGCCCATTGCCTATGACTTTTTTAAAAAGGGTTTTTACTATACTGAAAAAACCTTCCGCCTTGCCGCCGCATATGCCACTGCCGACGATCTTTTGGCGCTGGGCATGGCAAAAAACCTCATGGAATTGTACAAGGACACCCCTGTTCACGATGCCGCGCTTAATCTTTTAGAGAACATATCCGCACCATTGCAGGATGAAGAAGATACCGAGTGGTTTCATGATCGTATCGTCATCCCAAAACTCGCCGCAGCCTCAATGGATGAGGAGACATGGAAGGGCATTGTCGAGGCCCTGCGAAGGAACCTGGTGATCACCTTCCAATACAGCGGCTATCAAAACCTGGATAAACAAGGCAAAGCCCCTTACAAAAAATTAAGCGTTCGCAGGGTACGCCCTTACCAACTCCTTTTTGACAGGAGGGACTGGTATCTCTTTGCCTTTGACGAAGACAGAAATGACACGAGGATTTTCGCACTCCCAAGAATTAAAGGCATTGTGCTTACAAATTCAAAATTCAAAATGCCTGCCAATTTCGATTACCGCGCTTTGGAAGGCATAAGTTATTTCGCGATATTTTCAGGCGCAAAGATCTACCGTTTCAAAATAGCGATAAGAGACGATGCCCGGTGGATTAGGGAGCGCCTTTGGGCCGACGATCAAGTAATCAAGGACACGCGAAACGGCATAGAGATATCCTTTACCAGCAACCAGCTTGACAGGGTGCTGGACTGGGTGCTTTCCCTGACGCCGCGCGCCCGCCCCATTGCTCCAAAAACCCTTGTCGATCGCTGGACGATGGCCATCCGTGAAGCGGCGAAAATCGTAAAATGAATTACCTGTAAAACGCTATTTTGCAGATCTCCGTATACTCCTCGGGTGTGAGCATATTCACGTCAACAAACTTGAGGGCTTTGCCGGTTTTCCTAACGGCCATAAAAAACAGCTCCCTTGCGGGGATAACCAAATTAGCCTGTCCCAATGGCACATACTCAAGGGCCTTTCCGTTATTTGAAACGGCGATGCGGCAGAGTTCCTCGGTAACGAGGGAGGCGGGCATTTCCTTGAGCCAATAGCCTGATTTGCCGACGGCGGCGGCCCAGTGTCCAGGCGTGCGGAATTGTTCGGGTATATCTTTAATCGCGTCCGCGTTACTCTTCATGGCTTCGTTACAAAAATCCTGGGTTAAATAGTTTTCCGGTACAAATCGAATTGCCCTTCCGTCTTTTTCCACGGCGATATGGCAGAGTTCCAGGGTCTTCAATTCAGCGGGAACGAACTCCAGCGCATAGGGGTCCGCTTCGATAGCGGCGCGGCAGAAGCTTTCAGTCCTGAACCGCTCGGGCGTGAACTCAAGGACCCTGCCTCTGGTCTTGATCGCCTCAAGGCAGAGTTCCGCTTTTTTCAGTTCCTCAGGCACGAATTCAAGCATGTCCCCGTTAAGCCTGGCGGCTTCGACAAAGAAATCCGGCGTCTTGACGGATTCGCTTATGTCCCTTAAGATCGATTTGCAAAAAGCACTGGAATGGTTCAAGGCGGCGAGGATATTTTCCTTCGTGAGGTATACTTCCGGAATATTGTGCCTGCCAAAGCCGAAGCGTGAATTCCTCACAGCTTCCGTGTATGTTTCTTCGGTGCGAAAAGCAACCGGCGTATAATCAATGGCGTCCATATTTTGCCTGACAGCCTCAAGGACAATTTCCCTGTTGAATAAATGCGGCGGGACAAACCGCAGCGCGTAGGAGTTATGGCGGACCGCCTCAAGGCAGAGTTCGTAGGACTTGAACTGTTCCGGCACGCCTTCAAGATAGCCGCCGTCAACCCTGACGGCGTTAAGGCAGAATTCCTCTGTCTTGAATGTATCGGGAATAAAGTCTAAAATATCGTATCCAAGATTAAAATCGCTTAGCAGCGCCTCGACGCATAATTCCCAGGTCTTGTATTTTTCGGGGATAGACTTAAGATCGCCGCCGTTCTTCCGTACTGCTTTGAGGCAGGTATCAAAATCCACCGATTCGGGCAGCTTCACATTATCAAACGGTAAAAGGGTCTGGCGGCCGGCAAAAAGTTTCACGAAGAAATCGCCGGTTTTAACGCTTAACGGAACATGGCGCATCACCCAATAGCCGGAGTCTGTTTTTAGCGCGGCAAGGCAGAGTTCTGGTGTTTTAAGCGCTTCAGGCACATACTCAAGGGCGGAACCGTAGTGCGTAACCGCCGCAAGGCATATTTGGGGGGTACGTAGGCGCCAGGGGACATACTCAAGCGCGGCGCCGTGTTTTTCTACCGCCAACAGGCAGAACTCTTCCGTTTTATCCTTTTCCTCCAGGTCGTCAATCGTAAAGCCGTTTTTCCCTATCGCCTCTCTAATCAGCTTTTCAGTGCGGTATTCGGCGGGGATATGTTCCAGGGCGTAATCATCCCTTTGAACAGCCTCTTCGCACATTTGCGCGTCAATGTAACCTTTGGGGATATGCCCAAAAATGCCTGCGTTAAGCGCAAACGCTTCTTTGTAGAAGGCTTCGTTTTTCAAGCCTTCTGGGATAAAGGTAATCGTGTTTCTATACTGTTTGTTTTTTATAGCCTCAAGGCAAAGCTCGCGGCTTTTAAATTTATCGGGAACAAATTCAAGGGCGCTTCCGTCCTCGGCGACGGCCGTATTTATAAGTTCTACAGTCTTTTGGGGACAGTCAAACTGACTGTCCCCAACGTATTTCAGCGCGCGGCCGTGGTTTTTCACCGCGGCAAGGCAGATTTCATAGGTCTTATTGCTGTCCCCTACATGTTCCAATGCCCACCCGTATTTTTGCACAGCCGCAAGGCAAAGCTCAGGGGTTTTGAATTTGTCCGGCACGAATTTAAGCGATTCCGAATCCGCGTCAACAGCTTCAAGGCATATTTCGGCGGTAACAAGCGCTTCCGGGATATACGCCAGGGCGCAATGCATGTCATCCCCTTCGGCTTCAAGGAGGCGTAAAAGTTCCGGCGGCGAGACGGCGTAAAAACAGAGCCTCTGCGTTTTAAGGGCCTCAGGCACGAACTTGAGCGCCCTTGATGCCCCTTTCACGGCTTCGATACACAGCTCAGGGGTTTTAAATTTTTCAGGGACAAATTCCAGGGCGCATCCATAATTTTTTACCGCTGTAAGGCAAAGCTCCGCCGTCTTGAATTTCTCAGGCACATATTTAAGGGCTTTGCCTGCCGTTTCCAGTGCAGTCAGGCACATTTCCCCGGTGATTAAATTTTCGTTCACATACTCAAGCGCGTAGGCCGTATTGTTCAATGCCGCTTTGCAGATTTCCTCATCCCGCATTTCAGGCGGGACGTATTGAAGCGCAAATCCGTTCCTGCCGGCGGCCAGGGCGCATAAAAACCTTGTCCTGTATTCGTCGGGGACAAAAAACAGGCGGTGAGCGTCCATCTGGACGGCAATTTCCCAGAATTCGGCATCCTGTTCAAGGGCCGCAGCTCCGTTCTGGTTCTTTACGCTTCTTTCGTCGATCAGCTTTGCCGCCTGTTTTTCCGCTTCTTCGGGGCTGTTAAAAACCAGCCGCTTTGCGTGAGGCGGCATAATGCAGTGTTCGGCTTCTTCGGTTCTGGCTTTCAGCATATTCTCGGGCAAGAATTCGAGATACTTGCTGCCCTGAGCCGTAAAGCAATCGCAACCTTCGACCCGGATTGCCCAGAACGTGCCGTCTTCGTATTCAAAATAAAAACGTTTTTGCAATGCTTTCATGTTTTCCCCTTTAAGGAAGTATTGTGTATTCTTCTTCGATAAAATATCCCCGGTTCATCTCACCATGGCACGGCTTCCATTTCGCTGAACCATTTTGATCCCCTTGTGCAGAGAAAAATAGCATAGGTGCCATCGGGCTGCTCGATATTTAGATACAGGTTCTTTCCTTCCCCTCTAAAGCCCAATGACCGATATATATCTACCGCATAATCGGACGAGAGAACGTTGTACCCGAATACCTCAATTCCGTTGGAAGCAAAAAAATCCAGCGAATACTTTATGAGCATTCTGCCAATGCCTTTGTTTTGAAATTCCTTTTTCACGAAAAACGACTGTATGTGATCCTGATTTTCGACTTCCAGCGCCCCGATAATTTTCCCGTCGCATTTCGCGGCAAACTGGACCGTGTCCAGGGTCCCGTCGTCAAACCCGTATTTCCTTCTATGGGAAATTCCCTCGACGCTTGCAAACCACACCTGAAACCCGTCAATTTCCTCTTTGTTGAAATCTTCCATGACTTCGTTAACAAGTTCGGAATATTCCTGGATGTCATCTTCACCCAAAACTTCAATGGTAATGTCCATATCGCCATCCTTTAAACGCAAGATGAATTTACCCAAAATATAGCACATTCACTATGTCATATAATGGCAGTGTGGAAAATTTTTAGTTAGTTCGCGGTAAAATTTGATTAATTGCGGTCATTCATCAAGGAATTCCTGGATTTCCTTGGCAATGCTTTCGTCAAAAAAAGCGCATATCTTCAAAACAAAGATCCTTGGATTGTCGCCGTCCATTATCGACAGGACAGCTTTCTTTTTCGCCTGGCTGATGTTTTTCCGCACGGGGTCTGTTTCATGGGTAATCAGATTATCCAGAATCTCGCCAATATCAACAGGATCCCATCCGTCAATTACAAGCACAAGGCCGTACTCAAACACGTCACGGGCGGCTATCCCTTCGCGATCCAGGTATTCCTCAAGGGCCAGGAGCCCTTCCCTGCGCGCCATTCCACTTAACTTTAACGCGCGCTTTAAAAAGCCTATCTCTTCGCGTTCCTCCTCGTCCTGTATTGCCGCCGAAAAATCAATATCGGTAAGCGCGTCGAAATCGCCGTCAAGGTATTTCACGAGGGCTGCGTCAAGGGGATTGTTTTCCATGTTCACGAGGGAGGCAAGCAGGGACTTAAGAACCCGTGGATTGTCCCCGGCCTGTATACGCAAGATGCCTTTCAACGCCACTTCCATGAGTTTTTTCCGGTAAAAATCGTTTTCCCGTTCCAGCCTGGTTTGCAGTATATCACGGATATATTCAGCGTCCGTCCCGTCAATGATAAGCCTCATACCCAGTTTAAAGAAACCGTCGGCAAGAAACCCCAATTCATCTTCCAGCGCCAAAAGCCCTTCACGCCTGGCTTTGTCATTGAAGGCGATTAGGGTTTTAGCCAGTTCATAATAGCTGTTGCAAAAGCAACGGTAAGAGATGGATTGCAAACCGGCTGGCGACGGGATTATCTCAATTTCCGTTTTGTCGATGTAGTTTTTAAGCGATTTAATGGAATCAGGAACCGGGCCTATTTTCGTCCCGGAAATATTCACGGATTCCAGGGCAGTACAATTCACAATTGAACCGGGAAGTTTTTCAATACATGAGCCGCTTATATCCAAATAAACCAGGTTTTTCAAATTGCCTATGCTGTCCGGTAATGCCTTCATTGTCTTTTTGCCATCCAGTGAAAGCGCAGCAAGGGATTGCAGATCGCCAAGCCATTCGGGCATTTTTTCGATAAGCGAGTATTTAAGAAATAATTTTCGCAGGTTTTTCAGATTACCCATGCTGTCGGGAAGGCATTTTATGGGCGAAGAATAAATATAAAGCTCATCAAGGTTTTTCAGGTTGCCTATGCTGTCGGGCAATGTTTCAAGTCGCTCGTTAAACGAAAGCTGAAGACTTGTCAGGGACTGAAGATCGCCAATCCAGTCCGGGAGTGACGTAATTTGCGAAAAATCAATTGAAAGCGAGCGCAGGGAAGGGGCGCTGCGTACCCATGACGGTATTTCGCCTGGTTGGGAAAGCTCCAGATCTGTCAGGGAATGACAGTTTTCCAGAAACGACGGCCACGCACTCTCGTTTGCCTCATTATCGAATTCACATGAAATCGTAAGCCCTTCAATTTCCCCCTTTTCAAACAACAGGGCGACTGCGGGCAAATCTTTTGCCCAAATCGAAAGCCGCTGTATTTTTTTCGGATCATCCTTATGGTTTTGGAACGCCTCGCCAAGTTGGCGGCGTATATCGTCATGGGTTATCCCGCCTGTGTAATTGCATATATCAAGCTCCCCGGTAAAAAAAGCTTTTTCAATGCGTTTTTTGAATAGTTCAAGAGGGGATGGCATCTGTACCGCCTTTTCTTCTTTGCTTTCATTTTTCTTCCAGATGACGTGTTTGGGGAATGAAAAGAACCAGGGCCGACATCTCCAGATAAAATCCATTAATTTTGCCCTTTCCCCTGCTATATAATTTTCCTCTAAATTATAGGTTTCCAGTTCGCTTATCTGCTTTTTCAGATCGTCACCGACCCTGGGCGACACATTCCTGTATACTATTTCCATTGTATCATCGGGCAGGAACGTAAAAGCCAGTGCCAGATCGACCTTCGACTTGTTGGCTTCCCGTAAGATTAACTGCAACGCCCGCCTGTTCTCTTCAATTATGGGGAGTAAATCTTCAATACCCGCCTTTCGCTCCGCGCCGTTTTCCACGATAAAGCATTCCATATAGTTACCCTTTTCTTCAGCGCGGGCAACAACCAGTTCGTCTTCGCTATTGTCAGTAGATTCCATAGACATCTTCTCCTTCTTCATTCCAAATAAGTTTTCATCCAGACCTCTGCCTCGTTTACCCAATCCTGGTTTTGAAATACAAACGGGCTGTTTTCCGCAAAAACGACGCCGCCCAACATGTGGCTGTCCGCGCTGCCGCCCGGCGTGATCAATTTGTGGGGCGTGGACGTATCGTCCAGCAGGGTTTTCAGCCTGACCGGGTTACTGTACGGAACCTGGTCATCGTCCAGCGCGTGAACCAGCAGTGTCGGGGGAAGCTTTCGTGTGCATGACACATACTTCACGGGGGAAATGTCCTCGATGTGCTTCCTGTACCTGGAAAAGTTTTTCTGTTTTGTCCAATTGAATTGCGTAAGCGACATGGAACTGCCCGTCAGCCTTTTATAGTCTGTTAACCTTGTGCCCATCCATGAAAGGAATTCCAGCCTTGTGTTCAGGTCTTTGCCCCACATTCCCATTGACGACCAACCTGAGTCGTCGGTAAAATCCGTCGGACCCGCGAGGCTTACACATGCGGCAATCTTTATTTTTCCGTTCCCTTGATAATACCTGTACGCGTATAACAACGCAATATGCCCTCCTGCCGAATGCCCGACCAGCATAAAGTCCCTGACATTGATGCCGTTTTCCTTCGCAAGATCGACGATCTTTGTCAGGGCGTCATTGACATCGGAAAGGATATCCCCTAAAGAGATTTCGTTATCTGCGTTTACCACCCTGTAATCCATGGTGGCAATAAGGCAATTCTCGGAAAAATCAGCCAGGAACGAGGGGTATTCCAGCCTGTTGCCCGTGAAGTAAGCGCCCCCATGGATATACACAATCGCATGGACGCTGTTCTTCCCGCACGCCATGTCGAGTCGTTGGCCTGGATCAGGGCCATAGGGTATATTCCGGAAATCCCATTTTATTCCCTCAAAAGGCACTTTTTTCTCCTTCTCGAAATCATCTCACAGAGAAGCTATGATTTCAATTAGCGGGAAAAGTGTGGTACTCTGGTCTGACGGGGCCAGAGAGCCGGTGGCAGGCTGTTCCGTGCCGTGAGGAAG
>JGI24698J34947_10001791_pt1 | contig 11460 bp, 7 predicted proteins | sample TergutMp193P3_FD_34947 | JGI IMG/M metagenome (IMG submission 34947)
GGTCTGGGCCGAGGAGTAGGTTCCGCCGGGCGGGTTTGCCGTGGGCGTCGCCACGGTTCCGGCGGGTAAATTGATTGTGTACGTTGCCGTCATTACAGCGCTTGGGTTCATGCCGTCCATTAAGGCTATGGCCTTGATGGTTGTCGTGACGGCTACATTGATGGGGCCTGCGTAGAGGGCGCTGCTTGCCGTGGGGTCGCTGCCGTTGGCGGTATAGCGAATTGCCGCGCCTGGGGTAGCGGTGGAAAGGACGATGGTCTGGGCCGCGCCATAGGTTCCGCCGGGCGGGTTTGCCGTGGGCGTCGCAACGGTTCCGGCGGGTAAATTGATTGTGTACGTTGCCGTCATTATCGCGCTTGGGTTCATGCCGTCCATTAAGGCTATGGCCTTGATGGTTGTCGTGACGGCTACATTGATGGGGCCTGCGTAGAGGGTACTGCTTGCCGTGGGGTCGCTGCCGTTAAGCGTGTAGTGAATGGACGCGCCTGCGGTTGTACATGAGAGGGCAACGGTTTTTGCCTCGGTGTATGTTCCCGCCGCCAAACTTGCGGTTGGCGCGGCAACTGTTTCTACAGCATTGTTGTCGCTGCCGCTTGAACACCCCAGCGTACCTATAGTCGCCAGCGAGAGCGTCATGGGGAGCAAGTAGGCAAGCCATTTGAACTTGATTCTCATGGTTGGCATGTAGGCTCCTTTCTGTTGAAAGAGATTTTTTTACATTATGCCATGAATTTCTAAACGACGGTTCTATGAGCTGGAGCGGTTCAACTTTGAGCTGCAACCTATAGCATCAAAGCGACGTCCGCGCTTTTAGTGAAGCTCCCCGCCTTTGGCGGCTCGCGGAACGAAAGGCGCAGACTGCGCACACAGCGCGGTCTTTAATTTTGATTTAGAAACGGAATGACTCCCACTCCCTCGCAAGCCTCTCCTGGCCATTTTTCTTTGCCAGCTCAATTATTTTTGCAGTATCGTTAAATACGCCGCCGCATTCCAGCCAGGCGTTGAATATCTCCCTTGCGCCATTGGGCTTATTATCCATCAGGTAGGCTTCAATTAAGGGAATGCAAACATTATCGCCCAAGGCGTGGGCGTTAGATAATATATAGTCTGTTTGCCAATCATCGCCGGAGGCAGAGCGTTCAGCGGGCGCTGACAATTTAATGTCCGGGTTACGTTTTTTAAGATTTGTAATTCTGGCATATTCCCTGTCCCACACAGTTCTTAGCAGCGCGATAACCTTAGACCACTTTTCATTCCTTTTACATTCTTCATAATAATCAGCCAGCGCATTAGCAGGCGGAACCGTTCCGGGCTTTGTGACGGGGCTGGGTATGACAGTTTCTACCAACGGCTCAATGGGCCGCCCGGCGTCTTCCACACCTCTCCAAAAAAACCATTGAGTCCACAGTGTGTCGGAAGACGGCTTTTGTTTTAATAACAATTCAATATTTCCCAGGAGCGGCTTAGACAATGACTTTATAGCTTTGCTTTGTATCGAAACGTCATATCTTAACGCAAAAGGCAGATTTACCAATATATCAGAATGGCTGGCTAGTATCTTTTTTAGATAATTACTGGCTTCTGCCCAGGAATCATCGTCCCAGCCAGGGTTTAGCGTGTCTGGCGTATTGTTTTTCTGAGAATCTAAGGTTCTGAGGTTTCTGCTTATAATTTCAAAGGCCAATTTGAGTTCAAGACCTGGTTTAGCCCCATGTTCAGACATATAGCTTCGGGCATAATCTAAGTCGTCTTTGATATTATGGCGATCCAAAACAGCTTGTAACATGTCAGAATCAGGCAGGCCATAGCCTTGCTCTAAAAGCAGTAAATCAGCGTCAATCAATGCCCAGCGGTCGCCGTCCTCGCGTTTCCAGCCCAGCGTATCAATATTTTCCTCTAAACCAGGCCCTGGATAGACATTTATTTTTGGTGAAATTTTGCCAGCTTGTTCAGAAAACTTTTCGTAGTATTCACTTCTGAATTGAGCATAAGTATAAAAAGTGGGAAGGCCGTATGCGTTACTGTATGGACTAATGTTAGCGTATGCCGCTTTGTTTATCGGTTCGCCCCGTTCCCAAATTTCAGCCAACTCTTTCATGCCAGCAGTTCTGGCGGCATTTGCGGCTATTCGGGCATTATTTGTTTCGTGCCTGTTCAGCGCCGTTTTGCCTTCAAAACGTATCATTTCGTCATAAACGTCATTGGCTTCATCCAGCTTGCCAAGCCTTAGCAACGCTTCCAGATGGGGAGCATAGGCCGACTTTGCCGGATAATCCTTAATCTGCTCAAGGCTCATAAATCTGACAATTCTTGTTCCTGGCGACCATTCTGTTTTTTCGCCCGCAGTTGTTCTGATTGTAGAAAAACGCCTGGCTATTTTGGCGAATTTAATTGCAGTCTCCCAATCCTTTTTCCGCATGGAATCTTCAACCAGCCACACGCAAACATCCGGCGATGGCGAAGCTCCAGCCACATTTAACGCAGGAAAAACAAATGGTTCCAGCGTATTTGTAAAGCTACTCCACTTGTAATCCGTGATGCCCCGCGCCATCCAGGCCCAAATATTCCATAGCGTCATATCCGCCGGCTGCTCTCTGACGGCTGATTCAATCGTAGCTATATGTTTACGAAAAACGGCCTTCATTAATTTGCTGAATATTTCCGGCTGCTCCTGATCCGGCCTGAAAAAATTCAGGTCAATACCCATCCAGTCGCCCTTAAATACATTATCCGTTTCATTGGCAAGAACGCCCCATATCTTCAAGTCGGTTTCAGTATCGTGGTCTTCCGTAACGTCAGCGGGGAGACGCATGAGGGCGCGGCGGCGGACTTCCTTTAATAAATCAGTCTTGGCGTCTAAATGGTTGGGATTCTCCCGCAAAAATTCACGGAGTATCCTCGCCGGAGTTTTAACGCCATTTTTCTCTAACATTTCGTCAAATTCTTTGGAGCTTGGCACAATGACGCCAGACGCTATTAAATTATTTTCCAGGTTCAGCGCCAGCCACGCGACGCTATTACTAAGGCCGTGTCTTTGGCGGAGATAGCGCTCAAAGTCGTCTATATCCCCATCCTCTATCCCAAACCAAGCGCCTTCCTTGAAGTGCCCGCGACTCAAAAGGGCAAAGCCGTGTTCGCAGATACCATCGGAATCAATGACGCGCTTCCATTTGGCGGCGCCTTCGGCCTTCCATTCCCCCAAGAGAATCACTTTGGGGCCTATGGTTCTGGTTAGATTGTACTCAAAGTCCGTTTGGGAAAACAGCGGCAACACCCAAACTATTGCTGCAAAGGTTGCTGTAATGTTTTTTTGCATGACGGGGCTTCTTTCACTAGAAACGGGATTAAATACCCCAATCAAGCACAACCTTGCCGCTCATGCCGCTTCCCATGGTCTCGAAGCCCTTTTTGAAGTCTTCGATGGGAAAGCGGTGGGTGATTATCGGGCTTATATCCAGGCCGGATTGGAGCAGGGCCGTCATTTTATACCAGGTTTCATACATCTCGCGGCCATAGATGCCTTTCAGGAATAAGCCCTTAAAGATCACCTTGCCCCAGTCAATGCCGACGCCGTCATCCATTATTCCCAGCATGGCAATTCTCCCGCCGTTGGACATGGATTCGAGCATTGACCTGAATGCCTGGGCGTTGCCGGACATTTCCAGACCAACGTCAAAGCCTTCGGTCATGCCTAGTTCGCCCATGGTCTGCTTTAAGTCTTCCCTGGCTACGTTGACGGCCTTTGTAGCGCCCATCTTTCTGGCCAACTCCAGCCTGTAGTCGTTGACGTCGGTAATGACCACATAGCGCGCGCCAACGTGTTTTGCTATCGCAACGGCCATTATTCCAATAGGTCCCGCGCCCGTTATGAGTATGTCTTCACCTGTTAAATCAAAGGAGAGAGCCGTGTGGGCGGCGTTGCCAAAAGGGTCGAATATGGAAACGATGTCGCCTGGGATGCTATCAGGCACGGGGAACACGTTTTCAACGGGAAGGCATAAGTATTCGGCAAAAGACCCTGGGCGGTTCACTCCCACGCCTATGGTATTAGGGCAGAGGTGGCGCTTGCCGGCGCGGCAGTTGCGGCAGTGGCCGCAGACTATGTGGCCCTCGCCCGTAACGCGCTCGCCGCCCTTGTAGGCTTTTACCGCGCTGCCAACGCTCTCTATCACGCCTACATATTCGTGACCAACGTGCATGGGCACGGGGATTGTCTTTTGAGACCAGGCGTCCCAGTTCCAGATGTGCATGTCAGTGCCGCATATCGCGGATTTGTGAATGCGAATCAAAACATCGTTTGGCCCGGTTTCGGGAACCGCCGCGTCCTGCATTGTAAGGCCCGGGGCGCGTTCAGTTTTGACAAGGGCGCGCATGGTTTTGGTCATGACGAAACTCCGCATGGTACATTACAATAGTCAATCAATTAAAAAAACAGGACAAGCCCTGTTTTTTATATGTGCAACTAACACAATCCATTTTCGCTTGTTTTACAAGGCTTCCCGAGATTCATAGATATAAAAATTCGGGACTTCAGGATTCAGCCTGGCGTAGCGCAGACATTGCCCTGGGGTGCATTTTTACGTACAGCTCCCTCAGACGCTCCGCGTGGACATGGGTGTAAATCTGCGTAGTACTTATATTCACGTGCCCCAGCATCGCCTGGACTGCTCTTAAATCCGCCCCGTGGTCTAACAGGTGCGTGGCAAAGGCGTGTCGCAAAACATGAGGGCTGACCAAATCAGGATCAATATCAGCTTGACGCGCGTATAACTTGATGAGACGCCAAAATTGCTGGCGCGTGAGAGGCTCGCCCCACCTGCCAATAAACAGCGCGTCGCACTTTGGCTTTAGCGATGAGCGGATGGACAGCCACTTCCTTATCCAATGTTCAGCCGCCTCCCCAAAGGGTATCAGCCTTTCTTTATCCCCTTTGCCTATCACGCGCAAAAAGCCTTCATCCAGAAAAACTGACAGTGCGGGCAGTTCGGCCAATTCGCTCACGCGCATACCGGACGCGTACAGCAATTCTATCCAGGCCCTGTCCCTGACGCCCAGCGGAGTGTTTGTATCAGGCGCTTTAATTAAATTTTCTATTTCTTCCTCTGTAAGGATTTTTGGCAGCGTAGCCGGCAGGCGCGCGCCGCTCAATACGGCCTCCGGGCCGCTGCCAGTACTACCCTCCAAACGCAGAAATGCCAAAAATTGCCTAAGAGTGGAGGCCATCCTGGCCAGCGAGCGCGGACTCTTTGCTTGCGCGCGCTGGCTCACAAGAAATTCCGTGATCAAATCCCTGTTCAGTTCAGCTGGGCCCAGCTCGCGGCCGCAGGCCCAGAAGGCGACTATGTGCAAATCAGACAAATAGCTTGAACAAGTTTGCCTGGACAAACCCCTTTCTGTCCCAAGGTATGTTTCAAACTCCTTCAACGTGGCCGCCCATCCAAGAGGCCAGCCCTCGTCAGGCGTTTGTATTTTTGGCGGTCTTGACATTTTTTTATTGTATCTTGACAAACTGGCCTAATATGTCTTTAGATATTAGTTTGCCTGTAATTTGGCAATGGTTTGAAATTGTGATAGTCTCGCAGTGTTTGAAGGAGAGCATAATGGCTGAGACCCAAAAGAAAGTAATCGCGATTATCGCCGAGCAGTTGGCTAAACCCGAAGATTCCATCAGCGAAAGCAGCCACTTTGTTGATGACCTTGGCGCGGACAGTCTGGACTTGGTGGAAATCATCATGGCCATTGAGGAGGCTTTCGGCATTGAAATCCCCGAAGGCGAGCAGGAAAAAATCAAAACGGTTGGCGATGCTATCGCCTATATCGAGAAACATCCAAAGGCTTAGAGAAGCCCCTGAGTTGTTTTTACGCCGCAAGACTGTTGCTTTGGCTTGCGGCGCTGTTTTTTTCTGAGGTGACACTATGGCTTCCATCCAGCGCCGCCGCGTAGTCATTACCGGCATGGGCACGGTTAATCCCTGTGGTAGCGCCGTTGGCGAAACCTGGGATTCGCTCATAGCCGGAAAAAGCGGCATACAGATCATTGACCGCTTTGACACAACCGAATTTTCCTGCAAAATAGCCGGTCAGGTCAAGGGTTTCAACCCCGACCCCTTCATAGAAAAAAAAGAGCAGAAGAAGATGGACATCTTCATCCAATACGCCATGGCCGCAACGTCAGAAGCCATGAAGGACGCTGGTTTTGAGGGTGTCGAACTGCCAAAGGCGGAGCGCGAGCGCTTTGGCGTGGCGATAGGCTCCGGTATCGGAGGGCTTGGCACAATCTGGAACGAGGCCAACGGCTACAGAGGGCCGCGCAAAACCAGCCCTTTCTTTATCCCCAGCCTGATCATCAATCTGGCAGGGGGCAACGTCAGCATCAAGCATGGCCTCCAAGGCCCCAACATAGCCACAGCTACGGCCTGCGCCACAGGAACGCACTCCATAGGAGACGCCGCCAGACTTATCATGTTTGGCTATGCCGACCGCATGGTGGCCGGCGGTTCTGATTCTGTCATCAATCAGTTGGGCGTCGGCGGCTTTGGCGCCATGAGGGCGCTTTCTACAAGGAACGATGCGCCTGAAAAGGCCAGCCGCCCTTTTGACAAAGACAGGGATGGGTTTGTCATGGGCGAGGGCGCGGGCATTATAGTATTGGAAGAATACGAAATGGCTAAGGCGCGCGGTGCTAAGATTTACGCGGAAGTAGCAGGATACGGCATGTCCGGCGACGCCTACCATCTGACCAGCCCCAGCGAAGACGGCGACGGCCCGATGCGCGTCATGAAAGCCACGATTTCGGACGCCGGAATATCGCCTGAACAAATCGGCTATATCAATACCCACGGTACTTCCACGCCCGCAGGCGACCGCATCGAGTGCCTGGCTATCAGAAAGGCATTTGGCCCTTACGCCGACAAGCTAAAAATCAACTCCACAAAATCCATGCACGGACACCTGCTGGGCGCCGCCGGCGGTCTGGAAGCAATCATCACCGTGATGGCGTTAAGAACCGGCCTGATACCCCCAACTATCAATATTGAAAATCAAGACCCCGACTGCGACCTGGACGTATGCGCCAACGCCAGAGGCTGCTTTGACGCCGAATACGCCCTGAGCAACAGCTTTGGCTTTGGCGGCACTAATGCCTGCCTGATACTGAGGCGCGTTTAGTCGCGTTTATTACTGAAGTTTGCGCGTTTGTTATGAGGTTTGTTGAGCACAGTCAACAGCCAGAAGAAGAACCCATGCCAGAATATAAGGTTAAGAATGATGTTGCGAAAGGAATTATTAAATATTGAAAATATCCCGCCGTTCTTTACAAATTCCATGCTATAGTCGCTTGCAAGCTTTGTTTCTGCTGAAGGACGCGTCCAAAACGAAACGTGAAAAGATTCATTCATTGCCATCAGAAAGTGAAAAAACATCAGCCCCTCCGCGACGCTTGCGTGTGGAATAACACATTAATTCCGCCGCCCTCGTTACAAACACTCACTTTCAGTGTAAAAAACAGGGCGAGCCCTGTTTTTTGCGCTGAGTGATTGCGCATATGTCCAAATCCATCCCCTTCAAACTGGTCAGCCCCTACTCTCCCGCCGGGGATCAGCCCGAGGCCATAAAACAACTGACGGCTGGCATTGAGGCGGGCGAGCGATTTCAAACGCTTCTGGGCGTTACCGGTTCTGGCAAGACGTTTACTATGGCCTCGACCATCAGCCGTTTGAGCCGCCCCGCCCTTATATTTGCCCCTAATAAAACACTTGCCGCCCAGCTGTTTGCGGAGTTTAAGCAGTTTTTCCCTGAAAACGCCGTTGAATACTTCGTTAGCTACTATGACTACTATCAACCCGAAGCATACGTTCCCGAGCGGGACTTGTTCATAGAAAAAGACGCCAAAATCAACGATGAGCTGGAAAAGCTCCGCCTCAACGCCACGCGATGCCTGCTGGAAAGGCGCGACACTATAGTCGTGGCTTCTGTCAGTTGCATCTACGGCCTGGGCGACCCCAGCAGCTACCTGGATTTAAGCGTGAACCTTAGCGTTGGTCAAACTAAAGACAGATCAATGCTCCTGCGCGATCTGGTGGCTATCCAGTACGCGAGAAACCAACTCTCCTTTGAGCCAGGCGTTTTTCGCGTGAGGGGGGACGTGGTAGAAATATATCCCGCGTACGAAGACATAGCCTATCGGGTTGAACTCTTTGGCGATGAGATTGAACGCCTTGCCACCTTCGACCCGTTAAGGGGAACAGTGATCGAAAAGCCGGAGTCGCTGACAATATGGCCCAAGTCTCACTACGTCACGCCCGAAGACAAGCTCAAGAGCGCCATACGTCAGGTAAAACAAGACCTGGAAATCAGGGAAGAAGAGTTTCGCAAGGAGGGAAAAATCGTCGAACTCCAGCGCCTGCGCCAGCGCACCATATATGACATTGAGATGATGCGGGAAATGGGCTATTGTTCCGGCATAGAAAACTACAGCCGCTACCTGGACGGCCGCTCTGTAGGCGAGCCGCCTCACACTCTGCTGGATTATTTTCCAGAGGATTTTATTCTCTTCATGGACGAAAGCCATGTGGCCACGGGGCAGCTGCACGGAATGTACAACGGGGATCAAACCCGCAAGCGCACGCTGGTGGAATACGGCTTTCGCCTGCCAGCGGCTCTGGATAACCGCCCGCTGAAGTTTGAAGAATTTGAAGCGCGAACAAACCAGATTATCTTTGTGAGCGCCACGCCCGGAGATTATGAATTAAGGCAATCCGGCGGGACAGTTGTTGAGCAAGTGGTGCGCCCCACGGGCCTTATTGACCCCGAAGTTGAGGTCAGGCCAGTTTCAACCCAGGTTGACGACCTCCTGGAAGAAATACGCCAGCGGGCAGAGAGAGATGAACGGGTGCTGGTGACGACGCTGACAAAAAAACTGGCCGAGCAGCTAACAGCCTACTATCGTGAGCTTGGCGTAAAGGCAGAGTACTTGCACAGCGAAATAGACACGCTGGAGCGTGTGGAACTGCTCAAAGACCTTCGCAGGGGCACGTTTGACGCGCTAATAGGGATTAATTTACTAAGAGAAGGGCTTGATTTGCCCGAAGTGAGCCTTGTTGCAATTTTAGACGCTGACAAAGAGGGCTTTTTGCGCAACCATCGCAGCCTGATTCAAACAATAGGCAGGGCCGCCCGCAACGTAAGAGGCAAGGCTATCTTGTATGCCGATACCGTTACAGGCTCCATGAAAACAGCCATGGAAGAAACCAACCGCCGCCGCGCTAAACAACTGGAATACAACGCTTCCCACGGAATCACGCCTGAAACCATACGCAAAAATATTGACGACGTGCTTGGCGAGGCCTTAGCGCGGGAGTTTATCAATGTTCCAAAAGAAGACGAGGCAGCCGAAGAGCCGCTGTTATACCTGACGGATTCTGAATTTGACAGGGAAGTAAAAACGCTTGAGGCTAAAATGCAGCGCCACGCTTCCAGAATGGAATTTGAGATAGCCGCCGAAATCAGGGACAGGATATTAAGGGCGAAGCGGGAAAGGCTGCTGTCTGTGCAATCAACTTGAAAAACGGGAGAAGTTCATTTTTGGTCAATACGCGCTTTGATAAGCTCAGAAACTTGCTTGACGGCTTGCTTAACACTCTATATTTTTGTTCTGCTTTTCAAGCGCGTTGACTATAACATTTTAGAGGTAATTGTAAGACCTCTGGAAACTTTGCAAGCCAGCGCGGCAGTTACTGAAAATCAGGGTCTGGCGTCCGCGTTCCTGGCAAATTCGGAGATTTTACAATTACCTCATTATTACACATAGGCGCCGCTCCATGAATACACCTTTCCCCGTTCTGGCCCTCACCGGCGGCATAGCCTCCGGCAAGAGCGCCGTTGCTGCTATTCTGAGGGGGCGCGCCTGGGCGGTCATTGACGCGGATCAGGTCGCCAGGGACGTAGTCGGGAGCGGCGCTAAGGGACTGGATTGCGTAGTTCAGGCTTTCGGCGCGGAAGTTCTTGATGCGGATGGAAATCTGGATCGCGCGCGTCTTGCGGCCAAGGTATTTTCTAACCCAAAACAGCGCCAAAAGCTGGATAGCCTGCTGCATCCCCTCATTGAAGCCGAGATACAGTTTCGCCTGGAGGCATTGCCGTCATCCACTAAGGGCGTTGTTTTAGAAGCCGCGCTGTGGATTGAAATCGGCAAGGGCCACGCCTTTGACGCGCTTTGGGTAATCACCGCGCCCGAAGAACTAAGGCTTGAGCGCGTGATGAAGCGCGATGGGCTTAGCAGAGAAGCCGCCGCGTCCAGGATAAACGCCCAGGCGCTTGATGCGGAAAAGGCGCTGCACGCCGATTTATTGATCATTGCCGACGGGCGCGATCTTTTCAGCCAATTTGACCGCGCCGAGGCGTCCATTCTGGCAAACTGGAAGCTGCGCCGCGCGTCCCGCTGGAGTCATGCCATGTTTTGCCCATTTTCTGCTGAACAACTGCAATCCGTACTGAGCGCCCTGCTTGCTAAAGGCGGCGATTACGCCGAGGTGTTTGCGGAGAAGCGCAAGGCTTGCGGGTTGGGCATGGACGATGGCCGCATGGAAGACGTTTTGGCGACAGAAATCTTTGGCGTGAGCCTCAGGCTAATGGACGGCGAAACCACGCGCTTTGCCGATTTAATAGCCCCCAGCGTTTCTGAGCTGCTGGAAGCCGCTTTAGACCTGGCATCTCCCGGCACAGGCGCGCCTGTTCAATGCCCGCCCTTAGAGATAATGCAATATCCCACGCCTTGCCCTGTTGAACAAGACCCTGCCGGCGTCAATATCCTGGAAAAGGCGTCCGTTGTCAGGGAGGCCGAGGCATTGGCGCGGCGTCAGGCTGAATCGCTACGTCCAGGCTCACTGCGGCAAGTGGCGGTGGGCTATGGGGATAGCGCCCAATGTGTTTGGAACGCCTGCCTTGAAAGGGCAGAAGGCGCTTGGCGCGCCCGCCTCGCGTCTGATTATCGTGTACAGGGCGTTTTGAGGGTCAGCGTGACGGCGGGGAAGGGCGACCAGCTTGAGACGGGCTTCCAGGCGCTGGGTGAATCCAGGGGTTTTGAGCTGTTTTCAAAGAATGCCGTAGAAACTACTGTTAAAGAAGCCGTGCGCCTGGCGCTTCAGGCTCTGGACGCCCAGCCAGCCCCGGCGGGAACTTTTCCTGTAGTTCTGTCAAGCAGCGCCGGAGGGACGATGATTCACGAAGCCTGCGGTCATGGCCTGGAGGCCGACCTGGCGTTATCCGGCATGAGCGCCTTCGCCGGAAAACTTGGGGAGCCAGTCGCCGCGCCGGGCGTGACGATCATTGACGATGGAACCTTGCCCCACAAACGGGGCTCCCAGGCCATTGACGATGAGGGCCTGCCCGTGCGGCGCGTTGTTTTAATAGAGAACGGCATTCTGAAAAACTACCTGCAATCCCGTAAAACAGCGCGGCGCA
>JGI24698J34947_10001792_pt1 | contig 11450 bp, 13 predicted proteins | sample TergutMp193P3_FD_34947 | JGI IMG/M metagenome (IMG submission 34947)
AATTTTCTATTTCGCTCATATTTTCTCCTTTTTCTTGATATAAAATACTAAATTTCAAAAGAGGTATGCGAAATGGGTGAGTTTTTTTAGATTTTGTTTTTTCCACGCCTCTATCTCGGTTAGTTCGGGTTAGAGGTTTTTTTTATTGGGAGGTTTTGTTTTCATTTGCGGCAATTAGTATATTTATGTGGAATAGAGATGAATTGATTAAAATTTGGGGAGGATTTTATGGAAAAGTGGAAAGAAGAATTAGCAGAAATCAGGGCTATAATGGCGGAAAACGCGAAACGACTCGATAAATTGGGAGAATACGTTTACGCAGTAAACACATCGGTAGAAGGTATGAAAAAAACCAGCGGAGATGTGGCGGAAGATTACTTTTTCAATTCGTTAAACGCAACAAAAACTTTGGGCAGAGTTCATTTTGATTCCGTAGAAAGAAATTGGAAAAGTTCAATACAGTTTGAAAACGGCAAAACTCTTGACGGCGAATACGATATAGTATTGATAAATAAAGATTCTATGGGAATAGTGGAAGTGAAATTTACCGTTCATAGAAAAGATGTCGTGAATTTGGTAAATAAGCAAGTTGAATCTTTTAAGTGTATATTTCCGAGATATGCGAATTACAAGTTTTATTTGGGAATTGGCGGAATGAGTTTTAACAAACAAGCCGAAGACGAGGCAAAAAAACTTGGCGTAGGAATATTAAAACTAAACGGCGACGCGGTAGAAATAAACGATAAAAATTTGAAAGTTTATTAAATCGGATAAATTTTCAAAATTGCCTCTTTACTTGGTTCAAAAACGCCTCTTTCGGTTATCAATTTTGTAATAAGCCGCGCGGGAGTTACGTCAAATCCCCAATTTTTTGCGGGAGTCGAATCGGGACAAATTTGAACTTCGCAAACTTTTCCGTCTTTATTTTTTCCGCTCATTATCCGAACTTCTTCGCTTCCGCGTTCTTCAATGGGAATTTCCTTAACGCCGTCAAAAATTTCAAAATCAAAAGTCGAAGACGGAAACGCTACATAAAACGGAACATTATTGTCTTTTGCCGCAAGCGCTTTAAGATACGTACCAATCTTGTTTGCCGCGTCGCCGCCGAGCGACACTCTGTCCGCGCCGACAATCGCCATATCCACAAGTCCGTGTTGCATAAGATGTCCGCCGCAATTATCGGCTATTAAATGATGCGCAACTTTCTCTTGCCCAAGTTCCCAAGCGGTCAAACTTGCGCCTTGATTTCGCGGACGAGTTTCATCGACCCAAACGTGAATATCAATTCCTGCGTTTTTTGCGGCGTAAATAGGAGAAAGCGCGGAACCGTAATCGGTAAACGCAAGCCATCCGGCGTTGCAATGAGTTAATATATTAACCGTTTTTCCGTTTTTTTTCTTTGATATTTCGCGAATAATTTCAAGTCCGTTTTCGCCGATTTTTCTGCAAAACTCCGCGTCTTCGTTTGCTATTGCTTCGGCTTCGGCTTTGGCGATTTTTCGCTTTTCGTCGCAAGATAAATTATTGTCGCAAATTTTTTTTATTTGTCTTTCAACAGCCCAAGATAAATTTTTTGCCGTCGGACGAGTTGCGGCTAAAATTTCGCCCGATTTTTTTATATCATCGTCAAAATTTTCGTTTTTTGCTTCAAGCGCGGCGATATACATTCCGTAACCCGCCGTCGCTCCGATAAGTCCCGCGCCGCGAACGGTCATATCTTTTATCGCGCACCTAAAATCTTCGACTGTTCTCAAATCAAGCGTTTCAAACGAATGCGGAAGTTTCGTTTGGTCTATTATTGAAACGATTTTTTCGTCGTTTTTGTTAAGCCAAATTGTTCGGTAATGTTTGCCGTTTACTAACATAAATTTCCTTTACGGGTTTTTGGTTTCGTTTTTTGGTTCTATATTTTCTATATTTTCTGTTTTTTCTTCGTTTTTAATTTCATCAATCGCCGATTTTTGCGAATTATCTAATATATTGTCGTTTTCAATTTTTTCATTGGTCGCTACGGTCGCTTCCGAAACCGTTTCCGATAAAATTTCTTCGTTATGCGTTTCTTTATTGGTAGATTCGTCCGAAATATTTTTATTTTCTATTTCGCTTTTTGTTTCGTTCCAAATTCTTTCTATCAATTCGAGCGTTTTTTCGCTTCGATTTTCTATTTGCGCGTCGACGATTGTCGAATCCGTTTCAATTAAACATCCTCCGACTTTTATGTGTTCGTCTTGTACTATATTTATCTTATACGTCCCGTCTCTGTGGCGATTGAACAAAGAAATTTGCGAATTTACATACTCAAAATCGTCGTTTGAAACGCGAATTGTAATTGCGCCGCGCTGCGAAATATGCGAAAGCGATTTTTTTATCGCGTTTATTATTAGATTTTGATTTGTTTGAATTTCCGCATCGAGAATTTTTTTCACAATCGCCGTTATCGTCTGATAAACGTCTTCTTCAAGCGATTTGAAATAATTTTCGCGGTCGTCGAGTTCTTGATTTATCTGTTCCGCGAGCCGTTTTTTAACTTCTTCTTTCATTTTTTCTTCAATTTCGCCTATTGCGGTTTTCGTTTTGTTTTGCTGTTCTTCTATTCCGGCGGTTTTTCCGTTTTCAAACGCTTCTTGTTTTACTTTTTCAATTTCGGATTCTTTTTGCTTAACTTTTTCTTCAAGTTCAAGCATCGATTCGCCGTATTTTATCTCTTTGAGTTCTTTATCGGTAAAAATCGTTTCGTTTTCGCGCGATTTTTCTTTGGATTCCGCGCCAAATATTTCGGGAGTGTGCAACGCAAACGATTTAGTAGCCGAAACATCCGTTTTTGAACGCAAAATTTTACGAATCCCGACTAAAGCGGGGTCTTTTCGTTTCAGCAATTCGTCTATAAGTTCGTGCGTTTGTTTTTCTTCTTCCAGCATAAATTCCTTTCGCTACACGATAATTTCTTCGCTTCCGCCGCGACCGCTTATAATAATTTCGTTCTTTTCTTCGAGTCGGCGAACTACGTCGACAACTTTTTGCTGCGATTCTTCCACTTCTTTCAGACGCATCGGAGGCAAATACGATATTTCTTCGCGCAACATTTCCGCCGCTCGCATAGACATATTGTTCATAAATTTGTCCGTCAATTCGGGCGAAGCGCCTTTTAGCGCGATAGACAAATCCTTACTATTAACTTCTTTAAGAACCTTGCGCATTGAGCCGTCGTCAAGAAGCATAATGTCTTCAAATACGAACATAAGATTTTTGATTTCTGTCGCAAGTTCCGGATTTTCGCGTTCGAGGTTATCCAAAATATTCTTTTCGGACGAGCGGTCAATATTGTTAAGAATTTCGGCAACCGCCTTAATTCCGCCGATTTCGGAAACGTCGCCTCCGAATAGCGATTTAATTTGTTCTATAAGCACTTCCTCCACCAAATCAAGAGTTTCCGGCGTAACGGAATCCATCATCGCTATTCTTGCCGCGACGTCGACCTGAATTTCGGGCGCCAACTGCGCAAGAACCGGCGCCGACGCCTGCGGTCCCATATGCGCCAAAAGTAGCGCAATAGTTTGCGGATGTTCTTTTCGCATAAAATTTACTAATTGCGTGGGGTCTACTTTTTCCAGCAAATTGAAACCCGTCGTGCGGATTTTTTGCTGAACGCGTTCCATAATTTCTTTGGCTTTTCTTGTTCCAAGCGCGTCTTCCAAAATTTCGCGGGCGTAATCGACGCCGCCCTGCGCGATATATTGATAAGCCATAGACAGCGCGGTAAATTCCTGCAAAACCGCTTCGCGAACTTCCATAGACACGTCGCTCAAACGGGCGATTTCGGTAGTTAGCCGTTCAACGTCTTTTTCATCGAGATGTTTCAAAACCTGCGAGGAAGCGTTACTTCCGAGCGCGACCATAACTATCGCGGCTTTTCGCGGTCCGGGAACGTTTTTTGCAAGCGATATAATTTCCGCCGCTTTTGCGTCTCCGCCTTCGTAAAATGTTTCGGTTTTCGCCAAGTTTTTCCTCCGTTAATTGACTAAAATACTATTTTGCCGCCACAGGTTCGTTAAGCCAGTCGATTATAATTTTCGCCACGTTTTGCGGATTATTTTCCGTCATAATTTCTACTTTTTCTAACAATTCGTTTGCTCGTCGGACGTTTTCTGGAATATCCGCAATGTCTTCTTCTTCTTCTTCCAAATCGGGAATTTCAACTTCGGGAATAGGCGGATTCATAGCGTCCGAAAGCGATTTTGCGACGCTTCTCAACATAACGAATATTATTATTACGATAAGCGCCAACGCGACGTAATTTATAATTCGCGTCCATAAACTTTCTCTTTGCGATTTAAGATTTCCTTCTTCGAGCATATTCATAAGTTCGTTGTTAAATTGCGTGCCGATAACCGCGACTTGGTCGCCTCGCACCAAATCGTAGCCGACGGCGTTTTTTACCATTGTCTCGTAATTTGCAATTTCTTCGGGAGTTCTCGGAGTAAATACTTTTTCGCCTTTTTCGCCGTTCACGTATCTTCCGTCTACAAAGACCGACACCGAAAGCCGCTTTATAGTTCCGACTTCGTGAACTACGCGCTCTAATTTTCTGTCGATTTCATAATTCGCGCGCGTTACTTCGTTCATTCTGTCGCCGTCGGGAGCGTTTCTTGCGCTCATGTCGATTCGTTCTTCCGAACGGGTAACTCTGCTTTCAGGATTAAACGTTTCAAGCGTGCTTTCGACTTTGTTAAAATCGAGAGTCGCGTCGATTTCCACGCTTACTTTTCCCGGTCCCAAAACCCGCGTAAACATATCTTCCACTTTGTTTTTGAGCGAACGTTCTATGCTCTGTTTCATTTCCATATTTCGTCCGCCGATGGAACTTACGTCGCCTTCGTCCGCAGGTCGCAAAAGAACGCGACCTTCGTAATCGACTATTGAAATATTGTTTGTTTCCAAACCTTCTACGCTATTTGCCGCAAGATACGCAATTCCGTCTATTTGCCCGCGATTAAGCGACCTGCCCGAACGCACTTTTACCGCGATTGCCGCTTTCGCCGGCTTTTTTTCTTCTAAAAAACCGCCTTCTGCAAGCGTTAAATGAACTCTAACGTCTTCGATTTCGGCTATCGATTTTATAGTTCGCGTCAATTCGCCTTCGAGCGCGCGTTTTGCTTTTACTTTCATTTCAAAATCGGTGTCGCCGAATTTTTTCGTATCAAATAACTCCCATCCGACGCCTTTCGTCGCGGGAATACCTTGTCGCGCAAGCGACATTTTAGCGTCGTAAAACGCCTTTTCTTCTACGTCTATAGCCGTGCCGTTGCTTGAAATTTTATATTTGAAGCCCGCCGTTTTAAGCGCGTCTTCTACGTTTGCCAAATCTTCTATTGGAAGGTTTGAATAAAGTCGTTTGAATCCGCTCGGCGCACCGCCCGTTCCCGTAGCGCTCCAAGGCGCGGCAAGCAGTAAAAGCCCCACGAACATAAGTACCGTAAGGGCTGTAACGATTACCTGTTGCTGGACTGAAAGTTTTCGCCAAACATCGGAAATCTGAATTAAAAATTGCTTAAAAAAGTCCCCCATAAACCCTTCTTTAATCGCCTAAATTTTAACGAGAATTACAATCGCATTCTCATCACTTCTTCGTAAGCCGTCATCACTTTATTTCGCATTTCCATCATCATATTAAACGCCGTTTTCGCTTCTTCCGCCGCGTTCATAACCTGATGTACGTCAGTGATTTCCCCCGTAGCCATCTTCATAATTTTTTCATCCGCCTGATTCTGCATAGTATTCACGTCTTTAAGGAACCCCGCTAAAGTATCCTTAAAACTTGGTCCCGACGTCTCGCTTGTACTCTGCCGAATACTGCTGACCTGCGTCGCGCCTCCCGACGAACCTATTGCGCGGATTGCGTCAATGTTTCCCATAAAAAACTCCTTGTAAAAATAATTTATGCGTACGCGTCAAAACGAGAACCGATACGAATTAACGACTGTTCTTGTTTTTTTGCCGTATTTGCGTAAAATCTTTCGACCAATTTGCCCGATTGAACGGACGTATCGGCTATACCTTTCGACATTCTTGCCGTATTTTGCGTTGAAGCGGTTTTTTGCGCCGTCGAAACTTGGATTTCGTTAGGTCTTCCAAGCGCGGCGTTTCTTTGTCTTGCCATTGCCATAACCGCTTGCAAATCGGCGTATCCTCTTGAATTTGTTACTTCCATATTTTCCTCGCTTTCTTAAAATCAGTTGGTCTGGAATATTTGCATCATCATTTGTTTTGTCGCGTTAAAAGCCGTTACGTTTGCTTCGTAAGCGCGGGTCGCGTTTATCATATCGGTCATTTCCTCGACTACGTTAATATTTGGAAGCGCGACATATCCGTCTTCGTTTGCGTCTGGATGCGACGGATTGTATTGCAATTTTTCTTCGCGGCTGTCTTTGCGAATTTCCGCCACTTTAACGCCTTGTCCCGCTTCCAAACTGTAAAGCGAATATCTTGACGACGGCGTTTGAATATGACTCGCGTTTGTTTTTGCTATCGAAAGCGCTTTTTCTTCGCGATGTCCCGTCATCGTGTCGCGACCGTCGGCTTCAAAAACTACAAATTCGCGTTTATAAGGTCCGCCTTCGGGAGTGCGCGTCGTTTCGACATTCGCCAAATTCGACGTAATTACGCTTTGCTTTATTCTTTGCGCCCGCATTCCCGAAGCGCTTATTCTCATTGCGGAAAACATTCCGTTAATTTCCGACATATTTTACCCCCTTTATTGTATCGGCTGTCCCTTAATAGCCGAATTTAATTTCGCGTAATTGCTTTTCATAAACCTTAAAGCGTAACTGAAACTAATTTGATTTTCAGCAAGTTGCGACATTTCGTGGTCAATATCTACGTTATTTACGCCGCTTGGCATCGTGTGGTCTACGGGCGTAAAAATTTCATATTGCAAATCGCCGACGTTAGAACGTCCCAAAGGCAAATGTTTGGCGTTAGTTCGCGTTCCGTTAAGTTTTGTTTTGTCTATTGCGGCGGAAAGCGCGTCTTCAAAAGCCACTTCTTTGCGGTGGTAGCCCGGCGTTTCGACGTTGGCAATATTGTTTGCGATAACTTTTTGTCGCGCCATTTTTGCGTCGAGCGTTTTTGCCAGCGCCATATTTTTATCCGAACCGCTTAAAAGTATTTGCAACATAAAAAACTCCTTTTTGCGAATAATACGCAATTATTATGCCAAAATATAGTTTTGCGACAAAAGTTGCAAAAATTGCGTTTTAGCAGGAAATTTTTTCCTATCTGGGAAAATTTTTCCCGTTGTTAAATAAAAATGGTGTGGTAAATTTTTCCGTTAAAAAATAAAATTTTTCACAAAAATTGCAAAAAATACTTGCGGTTTTTTATTTTTTTTGCTGTATAATACATAGTGAAACGGGTACGCGGTTTTTTATCGCGTCCTTTTTTGTATGCGTCAAATAGTTTTTTTCATAAATAAAAAAAACTTTCCCGCTTTTTATTTGGCATAACATATTTTACATTTTGGGGTATTTAAGGTTATTTTTTAATATTTACACAAAGAAGGAGGTATAAATGGCAGGAACGACTATTCCAGCAAACGTAAAATTATCGCCGGAATTGAAAAATTTGCTCGATAATTGCAAAAAACTTACGGTTGTAACTTCCGTAGAGGAGTTGTTGGCGGCGGCGGTAAAAGACGCGCAGGCGGACGGTTATCATTACGTCTCTTACGACGTTCCGGGTAAAGGAAACGTTGTAGAAGCGAAAATTTGTAAGGTAAAAAACGGAATTTCCGCGAATTATCTTGACCCATACATTCGCAGAAGAGACCCGGACTGTATGGTTATCGGCGACGATTTACCTACCGACAAAACAAAATATTCCGAAAAATTCGGCGGTAAATTTAGCGATTTGCGCAAAGAAACATACGATTGGCTTAAAGGACAGGAACTCGCCGTGTTCTTTTTCTACTCGGGCGTTTCTCCCGAATACGGCTATCCGTCAATAGCAATCTGTCCTGCAAACGCGGGATTTTTTGCGCTCGGTTTGTCGCTTTTACAAGGCATTATAGACATATATAGCGTTAAAAAAGATTTTGACATTCGCGCGGTTTTGTATGTTGCGCCTACTTTTAGACACACGCATTTTAACGGAAAACAAATTGTAGTTCATTACAGGTCGCCGAATTATCACGAAATTTTTTCGTATAATTTGTATCCCGGACCATCCGCGAAAAAAGGAATTTACGGCGTTCTTCTCAATTTTGGCGAAACGGAACAATGGGTTACGGCTCACGCTTCGTCGGTTTGCGTAACGACGCCTTACGGAAAACGAGTCGTAATTATGCACGAAGGCGCAAGCGGCGGCGGAAAATCCGAAATGTTGGAACACATTCACCGCGAAAACGACGGAAGTATTTTATTCGGCGTAAATCAGGTAAGTTTGGAAAAAAAGAAATTGGTTATTCCAAAAGTTTGCTCGCTTGAACCCAACACCGACGATATGGCTCTTTGCCATCCGAGTTTTCAAAAAGGCGACGGAAAATTGTGGCTCACCGACGCGGAAGCGGCTTGGTTCATAAGAACCGACCACATTACGCATTACGGAGTAGACCCCGACCTTGAATCGAAAACGATTGCGCCGAAGCAGCCGATTTTGTTCTTGAATATGGACACGGTACCCGGCGGAACCGCGCTTATTTGGGACCATATTGAGGATTCTCCGGGCAAAAAATGTCCTAATCCGCGATTTGTTTTCCCGCGCACTTCAAACGAAAACGTCGTTATGGAACCTGTTCCCGTCGATATTAGAAGTTTTGGACTTCGCGCGCCGTGTTGCACAAAAGAATTTCCTACTTACGGAATTGTCGGTATGGTTCAACTTTTGCCGCCTGCAATCGCGTGGCTGTGGCGTTTAGTTGCGCCGAGAGGACACGCCAATCCGAGTATTGTCGATACGGAAGGTATGACTGCGGAAGGCGTAGGTTCTTACTGGCCCTTTGTTACGGGAAAAAGAGTTACGCACGCAAATTTGTTGCTCAAACAAATTCTCGACACTCCCAAAACTACTTACGTTTTGATTCCAAATCAGCATATCGGTGCTTGGAAAGTAGGATTTGCGGGCGAATGGATTGCGAGAGAATATATGTCGCGCAGAGCAATGCCGATTAAAAAAGACGAAATAGTAGACGCAAGATGTCCGCTTTTGGGCTATTCTTTCAAAGAAATAGAATTTGAAGGAAACGTGCTTCGTCAGACCTTGCTTAGCGTTCAATATCAAAAAGAGATAGGCGAAGAAGCATACGACATCGGCGCGAAAATGCTTACGGAATTTTTCAAAAAAGAAATTCAGGCATTCCGCGACGAACCCGATTTGCATCCGACGGGAAAAAAGATTATCGAAACGCTGTTTTCCGACGGGAAAGTTGCGGATTATCTTAAAATAATTCCTTCGGAATCGATTGCGGAAGCTTCTTATACGTCGAAAGGACCAAAAATCGGATAATTTTGAATTTTCGCAAATAAAAAAGGACTGTTCGTTTGAGCAGTCCTTTTTTTTGTGATTTATATACTTGTGTGAAAAACTCAAAGAACAATTTTCATAAAAACTTAAAAATTATTCTTTTTTTCGTTTTTTCTACATACCATAAATTATATTATGCTTGTCAATAACGATGATGGGCGAGGTTATCCTTGCTCTTCATTCATATTTTTTTTGTTAAATAAATAGTAGTAACAGAATTTCCTTATGGGTTGTTCTGCCTACCTACTACTATTTATTATTATAATATGAGTGTAAAATCATCGTTATTGACAAATTATGATTTATGGGCGGGACAACCTCTTCCGTTGTATCTTTCCATAATTTATAGTTTTTTAATTTTTGGCATTAACAATAACGTTTTTGCATAATTTTTAACAAGGGAGTTTTTTCAAATGAAAAAAGCTTTTTGGAACACGGAATTATTTATTGATACTAACCGTGTTTATTCTGAACAAGAACTCTTTGAATATCTCAAAGAAAAATTAGGAAATCGGTACAAAGCAATTTTTACCGAAAAAGTATTAACAGTAGAGACGATTTATATCGAAGGCGAGCACGGATGGGTACACATCTTTTCGCACAGACGGCTGTCTGCAAAAAGAGGTAGAATAATTATTACTATGGGCGAGCCGTTAAAAAAAATGGAATTCAAACTTGAAGTAAAAGACGTTTTACTTTGTCTTTTATTTGTCGTTACTTTGGGTATAGCGTTTGCTATCTATAAGTTAGTTGTTGTTTTACGCGGTATTTTCAACCTTGAAGGCACAAAGGAAAATCGCAATATGATGAGAGAAATAGCGGAAGAAATAGAAAAATTTGTAACCAAGTAAGGTGTAACAATAACTTTTTAAGAAAGGAATTAAAAAATGGCAGACGAAGTTTATACAAAAGCGCCCGATGAAAAATTTTGCAGTTCTTGCGGCAAAATAATAAAAGAGGCGGCAGAAATTTGTCCCCAATGCGGCGTAAGGCAAAAAAAGCAACCGTCAACGTTGTCAAATACAAATGACGGTAGATGGACGACTTTGCTTATTTTATCATTTTTTTTGGGTTTTTTTGGCGCGGATCATTTCTACGTTGGTAAAATTAAGACGGGTATAATAAAATTGCTCGTTACAATTTTTACATTCGGTATATTAGGTACGATATGGTGGATAATCGACATCGTTTGTATCCTTACTGAAAAATTTACCGATAGCGATGGCAATCGTATTACAAAGAACGATTAACAAAAATTTTTGTGTTTGTTCGGACTGTATGGCATTGACAGCACTTCCGCGTTTCTTTATTGGGCGTTGCTTTGTTCTTTAGTTGTACGGTCTAACTTTATAAAAAATAAAAGGGAGAAAACAGTATGAGTTTTGTTTATTTGACGTTTTTTGTTATAATTGCTATTGTATTAGGTAAAATACACAACAAATTTATAATAAAACAAAAAAAAGTATTTCGCGCTATAACTATGATAATTTTTATATCCACCTCTATTTTATTGTTTGTTGCGATGAACATAAAATCTTATATTCATTCTTCAATAAAAACTTGTTCTAATCAAATTGAACACTATATATACAACAATTATCCGAACATAAGCGGAATTGGAATTGACTTGAATAATACAAATAATTGTTCTTTGCAGGCAAGCGAAATTGTTTCAAGCTTAAGCGCAATGATACCTGCGCATACGGAACTTAACGTCAATAAAATGATTTACGACGCGATTGTCGGCGCGTCTATGGAAAGATTGTTAAAACAACTTGAAATTGTTGATTTTTCTGTCGCTCCTTATTGTTTTTCGCTCGCGGATAAAAATAATTTTAGGTTCAATCCTAGTTAAGTAAAAAAACGAGTACTTAAATTTACTCATTTATTTACCCGTTTTCTCATAAAATACAATACGCCATTTATAAAATGTA
>JGI24698J34947_10001793_pt1 | contig 11445 bp, 6 predicted proteins | sample TergutMp193P3_FD_34947 | JGI IMG/M metagenome (IMG submission 34947)
ACAGAAACCATTGCAATCGGCCTTATGATGGGAATAATTATCTTCCAAAGGATCTGCCAGGAATTAGCAGAATCTATTTTAGCGGCTTCCAGCATACTGATATTGATCTTTTGCAAACCTGTAATAAAAAGAATGATGGGGATACCCGTAAACCACAACACCATCGAAAAATTCTCAAAAAGGAAAACAAGCGCGTTTGCAAGTGGCCTTGAGAACTGCGCAACCATCTGGTACAGCATCATATCGTTTATGCCGGTGAATGTCATGCCGCCCGAATCCATTAGCTGATACATCACAGGGCCGCTCATAACAATGACGGGCAGGAAAAACAAGGCGCGAAAACCTGCCCGAAACTTTATCTGTTGATTGAGCAGAAGCGCCAGTATAAAAGCGATAACGGTAATCACGGGTGCGTAAGTCAGCTCCATGGTCAGGAATGAGAGGAGGGCTGGCACAAATTCCGTATTCCTGAAAAAAGCGAGGTTATAGTTGTCAATGCCGATAAATGTGGTTTGCCAGCCTTCAATGGTCAGCCGTACTTCGTGAAAACTCAAAAAAATCGTGTACACAAAAGGCCAAACGGTAAAAATAAAAAAACCGATGAGCCAGGGAAGCAGGAGCATATAGCCAAGGAAACCCTGCCTTTTTTTAAAAACGTTTTTTTTCTTCGCTTTTTTCATAAGCGTCCACCGTTCCGTATAAGTTTTGCGGACAGGGGGTTAACCGTAACATCGGCATATTGGTACGTATTGTCAGTATAATTGATGAGTATTTTTAATCCNTCGCTGTATTCGTTTAAAATAACCCCTTGNGCAAGCACAATTCTGCTTTGCCATTCACGGCCTTTNACCGGGGAAAGGGCGGCGGAAACTTCAGTATAAACATTTTTAATNATATCACGGTATACATTGTACTCCGTTGAAAAAAACTTCAGGGAATTAGTGCTGGACAGTAAATGGGCAGGTTCGTACGTTAACGCGAAAGAAGGATACACATTGTAATCAATCATCCGTAAAATATCCCTCTGGGTATAAAAGGAAAAATTCGAGTATGGCGCGTACATTTCCATAGTTCCGTGGAGAACAAGCTGTAAAAACGGAACGGTATCTGTCTGTAAAATATATTGCGTAGGCAGTACCGGCGTTTGTAAAAAACGATCCGTATATTTCCACAAATACTGGTTCGGGGTTTTCGCGTTAACGGGAAGGGGGCTGTCGGCGAAAGTTTTTTCGTATAGATCAATAGTCTGTGATGTTGAAATAGCGTCGTTCCTGCCCCAATGGCTTATCAGCCGGTTTGTTATACCGTCGGCTGTAATAGATGACGCGCCAATGTCCGCCGCGCCTTTCGCCTGCCGCATAAACCATTCCGCGCTTCTTTGAGGACGCGCATAGGAAATTTCCTGTACGGGCANGAACCAATCACCGTTGTCCCATGCCCTTATGCCCCAGCGGTTTCTATGGTAAGCCTGGTTNCGCGGCAGGTTCATTTGGATGCGGTTTATGGTTGAATAATCCTGGGCAAAGGAAAGGTCAACGCCAAGCGCGGCAGTTTCTTCAAATAATTTGCGGAAATCCCTTTTGGTTCCAATTGAGCCGGTAAATTTTAAAGCCCAGGGTTTTCCGGTAGTGATGCCGCCATCCTGAAAACCCAAAAGCCCGCCGTTAATTGAGCTAACGCCGTTGTCCAGCATATCGCGGATAATTTCCACCGCTTCTTTTGCGTTTGTCGTAACAACATTTGTGTAACCTATTATGCTCTTCTTAACATCGCTCATAATGAAATCGGCGCGTAACGGCACTATCCCGTCAGGGCGGACCTTNCCGGGGATTAAAGTTCCGTTTTCCATTAGGTGATTACGGTATGCCAAAGCCATGCCTACATAATCCGCTTCTTCNCCATAAAGAAAATGGTAATTGATGGAAATATCATAATGCAGGCGGTCGGGGTATAAACGAAAATAACCCTCCCCTTTCCTGTTATATACCTGATGTATCTGCCTGTTAAACACAAAACGAGGGTAAATAAAATTGTAATTTGTCATATTTTCTTTTGGAGACATTACAATTTCCATTTGTTCCCCGCCGTCNTCCGCCCATGCNGCAAAACCCTGCTGGTTATGCCCTATTGCNACGCCGAATACNGGCATCAAAGGTTCTTTCTTCCGCACGGCATANACGGTGTTATCGTAATAAAACATGGACTCGGCGGGGTTGTCCCCNTATACTTTGCCGACATAGCGGTTAAGGCTTACCGTATTATCGTTATACCGAATCAGCGCTCCGCTGCCGTCCGGCACAAAAGCATAACCCGGCTTCATAAGGTTGGGTACTTCCTCCCCATATTCTCCTGCGGCGAAATCATAATATTGACGCACGCCGCCTTCGGCTCCCAAAAAAGGCGTTATGATAATGGAAGCCATTCTTTCCGCACCCGCCCCTTCGATTTCTTTATCGTAAATCCGGTAATTTATGCCACGTTCGGAGAGATGAATATGCAGACGAACAGTTAATTCCATATCGATAAAACGCGCGTCCAGCCGCCAATGGTCATCGGTGATTTTTACCAGTTCGGAACTTGCCCCTCTTCGGGCAGCTGACGAAACCATGTTCAGGTTAAACGCGCTGTCGTAAAATTCCACGGTGAGTAATGAATTGGCAAGGCCTACATAAGTCGCGTTCAAACGCACTTCTCTCGGTTCGGCGGCTTTTATTTTTTCTTCCATTGTTTCAGCCGCGTTAATAGCACGCTCCAAATCCTGACCGAAGGGAGCGTCCAGTCCTGTTTTCCAGGTATATCCGTTTACAAGGTCCTCAATTAAAATAATATCCCGGTCAGGACGGTAGTAATAGGCAAGATTTCCAAAGCGTCCAAGAAGTTCGTATCCGCCGGTTTCAGCTGTTTCCAGCACAGCTGCAGAAGGCGGCATTCGGGTATCCCTGTTGGTGGGGAAATAGTCGTCTAACGCGAAAACGCTAAAGGATAAAATTAAAATTACCGCCAGGGAAACAATGAATCTGGCAGGAAAAGCCGAACCTTTGGCGCGCGTTTTTTGAACAGAATTTTCAATTTTTTCAGTACATTTTTGTGATATTCGCATATGCCTCCCTTATTATCGCTTCAAAGAACTGCAAAAACTGACCGAATAGAATAGACATGTTAAAGAGCACAATTATGGCAATTAACATGAACACGGCGGTGAAAACCAGGCTTTTAAAAGTATCCGTGAAACTGTAATTATGCACTTCCTGCAGGCCAAGCCATAAAAGAGTCCCGCTCCATGCAAATCCGCCGGCTAATATAAAATTGAGCAAAAAAACTTCGTTATCCGTTAATATATGCGAAATCAGCGTAACGGCCAATAATGTAACTGATAGAGGGAACATGGCATAAGAGGCCAGTTTAAAAATATCTGTAATGCCGCCGTCTCCGTCATTTATGGAAGTAACAAGGTAATTACAGATAACAAACAGCAGGTATAGCCCGATAAAGCCGCCGATGATTACGTTGAAATCCATATCCTCAATTTCAGCAAACTGCACGAGAAAGCCCTTTGATGTCTGGTAAATCATATACGCCGCAAAGAAGAAAATAAAATTGACAGCCGCTCCCGGCAGGGAGCCTTTTTCCTTTAGTTTCATATAATAAAAACTGTCCAGCGGATGGCGGGCGACGGAAAAAGCGAACAGGGTTGTATTGACATACTTTGCGTTCATTATCCTGTTTATGACATTCCCNGCGGCTGTTTTTACCGTCTGCTTCCTGTCCGCTCTNTTTAAAATAAATAAACCGCCAAACAAAAACACGAAAGTTATCAGAATATAGGACATGTTGTTTAACAGCCAAATATTTCTGGTTTCCCAAAAAGCCTGGCTGTAATATTCCCTGTTACCCGCCACTAAAAACTCATACCTGGCTTTTTCATATTCCTCCTGATACAGCCACGATTTGCCAAGACCGTTATGCGCCAACACAGACATCTGGTTAAAACGCAGCACATTGTTCCACTCTTTTCCCGCTTCAACATAACGGCCTTCGTTGAAAAGCTGCTGGGCGAGGTATATGGATTGGGTATACTCCGTAGGGGTATAGCTTTGCAGGAACGCTTTCTCGCTGTCCAATGCCCAAATATGCCCTTCTGAAGAAACGGCGATAGAAACCAGATTGCTGTACCAGCCGGCAATATCTTCAGCGCTTAAATGCCCTGCCCCAAAGAAAAAAATCTCTTCCCCGTCTCCGGCATTCACCTGTATCCACCCCTGAGTTGATGTGGTAAATATATTGCCGTACANATCAACTGAAACATCGGTAAGGGACATTGTTGTCTGTGTTGTCAGCATATTGCGGCCNGCCATATCGTGCTTTTTNAACGCTTCGCCTGCCCTTGCCACATCCCGCCCCATAGAAACGGAATATACAACGCCACGCGTATCCACAAATACATTGGAAAAGTTAAGGGGCAGCCGGTCAAGCAGCCCCTGTTTTTGCCGTTCTGTGAAAAAAATATTCTGTAAGAACTGAACAAAAGTAAGAGTAGTCTGATTGGAAGCGAAAAACCCTAAAAATTCGCCTTCGCTGGAAAGGTGGATGATGCCGCTGTACACGCCCTCACCTATTATGTACATACTCCCCCGGGGGTCCACCCCAATGCGGACAGGTGCAAACGGCGTATCGCCAAAAGCGATGGAATGGGGAGCGTAGATGGTTTTTATACATTCGTCCTGCGCGTTTAAAATAAACACCGCCCCCGCTAATGAATCCGCCACATAAAGAGTTTCGTCAGGAGTAACAAAAACGCCTCGCGGGGCACGGAAACCTTCGTAGAGAATTTCCCTGACTACGTTTCCCGAATTAATATCAAAAAGCACGATGCGCCTGTTTCCTGTGTCCGCTATATACAGAATATTGTTTTTACCGAATGTAATATTTTCAGGTTTATTTAAACCAAGGCCGGTTATATTTCGATCAGGAAGATAGCCGTCCTGGGTCGGCACAAACCAGCCTTTTTTATTCGCGGCGAAATTTACAGTAGTAGACTGCGGGTAAGACATAAANGGAATAAANAGCATAATGATAAAAATGAACGCTGTAATTTTTTTCATACAAGAACGTCCTTTTTATTTAATGCCGGAATGGCTCATAGTATTCATAACCCTTGACTGCATAGCGATGAAAATAATTAAATTGGGTAAAAATAAAATAAGCGAAGCCGCCGCCTGAATTCCGGCCATCGCCGGCGTATTTAAGTTGGCAAGGGATGTTAAATAAAATGAAAAAGATTTTAGAGTATCGTCAACGAGGTATAAATTTGAAGCTTCCGTCGCCCCCCATACTATCTGAAAGCAGAGAATACCCACTGTGGCAAGAGCAGGCATTATCAGGGGAAACACGATTTTTGACATCACCGTAATTTCCCCGGCTCCGTCCAGCCTTGCCGATTCAATCAGGGAATCCGGAACCTGATCCACAAATTGTTTAACCAAAAATAAAGCCACAGGCATAACAAGCAGAGGTAAAATATGCACAAGAAAATTATTGTTAAGCCCAACCTTAACGATAATTAAATAACGGGGGATACCCACAGCGGCGGGTACAAACATCAAGGCGGCCTGATTCAGCCTGAACAGCCATTCCCTTACGCGGAATTTTTTCTTGGAAAAAGCGTAGGCCGACATAGCGGTAATTAAAATGGACAGGCCGGCGGTTACCGCCGTTACAATAATAGTGTTGATAAGAAACCGTGACATAGGTATACCTGTGCTGGAAGTAAGATTCGCAATCATACGGAAATTTTGCATAGTAGGACGGCGGGCAATAAAAGTTGGAGGAAAACGGAAAAGTTCATCCAGCGGTTTAAAAGCCTGGCTTAAGATATAAATGATAGGCAATGTCATGAAGAGCGCGACAGGCACAATCACCGCGTAAAATTTTAACTGGGATACATGAAATTTTTTCGGGTTTATTTTCATTCCCTGAAAACTGCTCATATCAGTCCCTCTCCCCAAAAAATGTGTAGGCAAGCTTTGAGAATACCCACACTATACATAACAGGGCAACGGATACCGCCGCCGCGTAACCCATTTCGTAACGCAGGAAACCGTAGTCTTCAATATGGTTGGTAATAAGCTGCCCTGAATATTGCGGCGTCGGGTTCGCGCCGGACAGCGCGACTCCTATAGCGCCGTTGTTAAACGCGCCCACAATCGCCATAACAGCGCCAAAGAGCATTTGAGGTTTCATTGACGGGATGGTGATATAGATGATCTCCTGGAAACGGTTACGCAGGCCGTCAATATAGGCGGCTTCATACAATTCCTCGTTTATGTTCAATATACCCGCAAGCATTGCCAAAAAGCCGATGCCCATCGCGCTCCACAGCGAAACAAGAATCATGATGCTCATCAAATAATCCGGCGACTGTAAAAACTGAATTGGAGTTTGAATCAGGTTCCAGCGCAAAAGAATGGCGTTTACATAGCCGGACTGGTTGCCGGAAAATATTGTGCGCCAGAGTACGCTGATAAAAACGCCGCCCGCCAATGAAGGCGTATACAAAAGAAGGGCGAGTACAGTACGCGGCGCGGGCTGTATCTGTGCCAGCATCCATGCCATGAGGAAGGAAATTACATAACCGCCGGGGCCGACAATCAGCGCGAACCGGATAGTGTTAGGTAAAACAAATTGAAAAAAAACGGTGTCCTGGGTCAGCAAAGCTACATAATTGTACAGCCCCGCAAAAGTAGGAGACTGAACCAAATCAAAATAAGTAAAAGATAAATATATAGCCACGGCAATGGGTACGGCTATAAACATGGAAAATAAAACGCCGTAGGGCAAAAGCAGGGCAAGAGCGTGCAAGCCGTCCATTGTTTTTGTTAAACGGAATTTTTCCCGCATATTAACCGCCTGCCGGCTTGGCGTTTTCTATCTGCTCAATAATCCAGTCTATCTCCCTTAACACATAGGGTTTTACCTGTTCCCCCTGCGAGTTAAGATATCCGAATTCCGTCATCTTCTTCCTGAATTCCCGCTGTATATCTATCACTTTCCTGTCAATAGCGACGTGGACAGGAGTACCGTCAAAAACAATAGTGTTCCAAATATCTGAAAGTCCCCTTTCAAGCAAATACTGCCCCGGGCTTCGAGGCGCGTCCCTTAACCAAGGAACAGAATCCAAAATAACCTGCTTGTCTTTGTCATCTATGGGTATATTCCGCAGGGCGTTTATGTTTGAAGGCATGTGAAATATCCTGTAACTTGTAAAAAGGGAAAAAGCGAAATCCGTCTGAGTCTCATCACTTAAAAACCATTTTAGAAATTCCCAACATTCGTCCGGCTGTTTCGTATTCTCAAAAATTACACTACCCGTGCCATTGGCGATATACCAGCGGGAAACGCTGCCGTCATCCTGTAGGGTTCCGGGGTACGGCGCAAGGTTCCACTGACCCATGAGTTCCGGCGCTCCGTAAGTTAAGAGCACATAAGTTTCCGCGTCGATTATCCCAACCGGTGTCTGCCCAAGCCGGAACGCGTTAAAATAATTCGGGACCTGCTCTACAAGGGCATAAGTCGTAAACAAATCCCCCAGAACGGTTAAACCTTTAACGGCGTTAGCTTCGTTTATCGCGGTGCCTAAACCGTCGGGGCGGTATAACAATCCGTTGTTCTGATAAATGAGGGGAGAGGTTTGATAAAACCACTTATAGCCTATGCCGGAGGCAATTGGCAGATAAAAACTCATATCGAAACGCTGAAGTTCAGGCATCATTTCGGCTACATCGGTCCAGGTATCAGGCGGGGAGATATTTAACCGGTTCAAAATATCCATACGGTACACAGTGGCGGCGAAGGTAATTGTTTCAGGAACCGCGTATACCTTTTCATTCAGAACGTAACTGGTGAGCGCGCCCGGCACAAAACTGCCCATGTACCGCCAAAAATCGCCGAACCGGGTAAAATCATACAAAGCGCCGCGCAGGGCAAGTTCAGAGGGCATATAGGAACCCAAGCCCAACGCGACATCAGGATTGGTCCTGGCCGCCCTTGCCATTGTAAGCTTTGCCGCGTCGGGCATAACGGAAAGGTTTACCTTGATTCCTGTTCTTGGAGTGAAGCGGGTATCAATGAGCTTTTGCAGCAAATCAACCTGCATATAGGAAGAAGCATACCAGACATTGAGCGCGTCCTCCTTGTTGCGGACTTTGTATTTGTCCGATGTGTAGCTGTTCCATAATTTTCGCGCGCCGTCCGCAATCAGCGCTGTAAAAGCCGCGTTTTCCCTGGGCAGGTTATCGGCTCTTCCTACATAAACGGCGTTTATACTAATAAAGCGATCATAAAGAGCGTCAAGGGCAATGCCGGCCTGCTGCAATACTGAGGCGTCCTGGCCGTTTGAAAAACTCTGGCCCCTGCTNACGCTCTGTCCGCTTAAGGATTCTGCATACAGGGGAAGCTCGTTATATTTTTTTCTGAGTCTTTCCAGATACGACACGGCCTGCACCATAGGCGAAATAACGGATGAATCCGCGCCTTTTGGACTGTATTGGGAAAGCTCGTGAATGATACTTCGGAAAATAATATCGTAAGCGTCCAGATATTCTTTTACATCGGGGATATATTCGGACAGCCGCCATGTACGGTTCCGGTCTATAGTCTTTCCGGTTATTTTTTTTAGCTCAATGGAAAATTGGTTTATATGGTCAACCAAAAGGCGCAGGCCGCGTATCTGGCGGGCAAGGGGTGAAAGTTCATTTTTAATGGAAAAGATATGGTTTCCCCTGGACAAATAAAACAAATACGGGGTTCCTTCCCCGTCCGCCAGAGTCTGGTTGCGCCATTTATTTGCGCTGGGAGGCAGAGCGAAAGACGCGGCCTGCGCAAAAGGGAAGTCCCCGTCAATTTTTACGCTTATAAAAGAAGCGAAATCATCTACCCCTGTTTGGTAATGGAAAGTGACGGCGTAATAACCGTCCTGGGGTGAATATAAATTATAAAAAATTTCGTCTCCTGAGCGGCCGGAGCTAATCGTGTTGATTTTCAGGTTCACCGGGTCATAAGGCGCAATGTGGGGGCTGGAAGTAGAATTACTTGAAACATGAGCGGAGTTTTTTTTCACATAATCAACGGCGCTTATATTGATATATTCCGTTACCGTGCCGCCGACCGGTGTCCGGTAGGGCGCAGGTTCACGGTATGAATAAGCGGTCAGTTCCCCCAGCCAAAGGGTCTGCGAAGTTTCATTGATTATTTCAATTGTATTTTCTCCCTGACGCAAAAGAAAATTAAGGGGCAAGTCAGTGGTGTAGCGGGTGTCGAATAGGGAAACTGTATGGGGGCCGGGAATCTGCCTCTGCATAGAAGTTGTTTCGTCGCCGTACTTGTCAACGGGATAAGTCTTCGACTCATCTTCCCAGAAAACAGGCAGAATGACAGTGTTCGCCTCGGCATATTGAATTTCGCCGTTAACCCGAAGCGCGGCTGTAATATCAGTAAAGCTGTTGTCTATGGCCTTATACTCAAGCGTAAAATAATACAAGCCTTCTTCGGGAACAGTCAAATAAAATACAAAACTCTCGTATTCACCTAGGATAAGGCCGCCTTGAACGGCGGTTTCATATCCGGTTTTTACTTCCGGCGTGTTAAGACTGAGAAAATCGGTATAGGTATAACGGGGAGTTGTAAGGGAACCGCGTAAAAACGCATAGGCGGCGTCAGCCTGAGCGCGTGTTACAGGTTCTATATCTACTTCCCTTGAAGTAAATAAAAAGGCTAAAATACCCCCTGTAACGGCGGCTATTATCGAAATCAGGATAATGAGTCTTAGTTTCGACATTCCACCATATCCTTCTTAACAAGCATCAAGGGGCGGCTCCTTCAGAAGTATCTCAAGATGAGGAATTAACTATGTATAAACCGTTTTTTGGGTAAAGTCAAGAAAAAAAATATATGTTTCCTGTAATCTTGAAAAAGTCCGGTGCAATGCTGTATTATAATTTTAAAGAAACAAAATATGATCAGAAATGGAATTATCTCTTCATTATTACGAACGGCAGTTATCAGTCCCCTGTTTATGAACGCCTGCGTTGATTCCGCGCCGCCTCTGCCGGTGATGGATTTTTTTAATCAAATCAGCGGAAAATACACAGTGCTGGGTATTCATAACCGGGAACCAAATTCCCGGCCNGCTATGCAGACGGAAGAGATATTCAAGCGCACGGGCAAATATCCGGGATTGTGGAGCGGAGACTTCCTTTTTTTGAGCGCGGATGTGGATAATAGACAGACGATGATAAATGAGTGCAAAAAGCAATGGGATAAGGGCGTTATTGTACATCTGATGCTCCATGTTGTCTCTCCNAAAAATACCGGTGAAAAAGGAGTTTGGGAAGGAACGGGAGGAGTCTGTTCAGATTTAACCGATGCGGAATGGATTGACCTGATAAGGGAGGGCGGTACGTTAAATGCAAAATGGAAGGCGCGTCTGGACATCTACGCTGAATATTTTCAATTTTTAAAAGATAACGGGGTAACGGTATTATTCAGGCCGTTCCATGAGATGAANCAGGGAGTGTTCTGGTGGGGAGGCCGCCCCGGNCAAAACGGAACCGCCGCGNTGTACCGCTTGACGCATGATTATATGGAGAAAGTAAAGGGNCTTGACAACATCATCTGGATATGGAATATGCAGGATTTAAGTTATGATTGGGCGCAATACAATCCGGGAGCGGATTATTGGGATATTTTNTCGGTGGATGTATATAACAGTGACGGTTTTACAAGGTATAAATANCAAACAGCGATAAACACGGCAGGCAATAAACCGGTTGCCATCGGCGAAACCCAGGTTTTACCGACGCCGCAGGAATTACTGGAACAGCCAAGGTGGGTTTTTTGCATGAGTTGGGCAGAACTTACATTTCAGCATAACACGGATCAACAGATACAGAATCTGTATCAGGCGGAAAATACATTGACAAAAGATGAGCTTCCAAAATTTACCCGAACGGTTTCCACGGCAGACTGATTATAAAAGACACGATAAGGATAAAAAAAATCCCCCGGCATAACCGGGGGATGAGCGGTTTAACGTTTCGGATAATACCGGTTCAAAGAATCATTTAATAACCGTACTTCATTTTCCCACCGCTGGTTAAACGCGGTGTTCCATTGAGCGAGCCGCGCGTATACCTGATCAAGCCAGTTGGGATCGGTAGTTGCGGCGCCTACAATCTCGGGATTCCAGGCGTTTTCCCATTCATAAATAATTATCCGGCGGTTTCCCTCAAAATCGTAGTACCAGGGATAGCATTTATCGGAAATATCCCAAAATTGGCCTTTCTCCCATAATTCCAATATATAATGGAAACCGGGCATTTTATTCTTGTCTTTAAAGCGCTGGTGATTATCGGGAATATACCATATATCCATTTGGCGGCTGAATTCAGG
>JGI24698J34947_10001794_pt1 | contig 11443 bp, 10 predicted proteins | sample TergutMp193P3_FD_34947 | JGI IMG/M metagenome (IMG submission 34947)
GGGCCTAAAACCCAGGAGACGCTTGCAAACTACAACACCGGCAGAAATGAATTTGGCCTAAAGGACACAAGCCTTGTTGAAGTAACATCCACTTCATGGGCAATTTTGTCTCCGCTGGAAAAAGCGTTAAAATGGCTGCTTCTTTTGTTCTACAGAATTGTTCCAAACTACGGCGTGGCAATTATCCTGCTTACGTTATTGATTAAAATCCTTTTCTTCCCGCTGACCAAGAAAGGCTCGGAGGCTACTTTGCGGATGCAGGCCCTTGCGCCAAGGATCAAGGAAATACAGGAAAAATACAAAAACAATCCCCAGAAATCGCAGGTTGAAATGGCAAATTTTTATAAACAGGAAGGCTACAACCCTGTTTCAGGATGCCTGCCCATGCTCCTGCAAATTCCGATATTCTTCGCCATGTATAACCTTTTTAACAACCATTTTGATCTGCGGGGCGCGATGTTTATCCCCGGCTGGATACCAGACCTTTCCGTTCCCGAAGCAATCTGGACTTTTCCGGGGAATTTCAGGCTGCCCCTTCTTGGCTGGACCGCGTTAAGAATCTTGCCGTTTATCTATGTGGGTTCCCAATTGCTCTACGGTAAAGTTACCCAAATGCCCGGCCAACAGTCCAATACCCAGATGAAGATGATGTTATATGTCATGCCGATTGTATTTTTCTTCATACTTTATGATGTGCCGTCTGGGTTGTTGATATACTGGATTTTTTCCAACGTTCTCACCATGGTACAGCAGTTGATAATTAACAGATATGTTCTGGCAAAACGAGCGCAGGAGCCGCAGCCGGTGATTGCCCCTCAAAAAAAGAAAAACAAATAGGAGATATTTATGGAATACGAATTTGAAGGCCGTACCGAGAAAGAAGCTATCGACAAGGCGGCGGAAGAACTTGGTCTTGAAAAAGACGATTTTGACGTGGAGATTCTTGAAACACAGAAGCAGGGTTTGTTCAAGAAGGGTTTTGTGCGGATAAGGATTCATACGGGAAATATGAATTTCCCCGCAAATGCCGGTCCCTCCGTTACCGGTGGGGCGGAAAAAGACCGCAGGGGAGGCGCCAGCAAGGCGGTTTTCGGCGAACCTAAACCGCAAAATGATTTTGAAGAAAAAATCACAGGATTTACCGCCGGCCTTATTGAACGCATGGGCTATTCGGGCAAGGTTTCAATTTTGTTCCGGGATAAACACAAGCTGGGACTGAAAATTGATTCCGAACATTCATCGATCCTGATAGGGAAAAAAGGCAAGAATCTGGACGCCCTTCAGTTGTTGATAAATATTTACGCAGGCAGGCTGGGCAGGGAAGATATGCGGATAATTCTGGATACCGAAAATTACCGTATCCGCCGTGAAGAGACCCTTGTACGCCTTGCATATAACGTGGCGGAAAAAGTGCGTGAAAGCCGGGGGTCAATCCTTCTTGAGCCGATGAATCCGTTTGACAGGTGGCTCATTCATACCACATTGAATGACATCAGCGATGTTGAAACCAAGAGCGAGGGAGATGGTTTATATAAACAGGTGCGTGTTTATTACCGCGGATTAAAGTAGATGGAGCGTAAATTTGCCTTTTTGTTCTTATTCGCCTTCGCTATTGCGCCGTGTCTTTTTTCAGCGTCGCTTGAGGAACTGACGGGTTCTGATTATGCCGGCCGTCTGCGCTCGGACGGTACTATTACAGAGGCGCAGCTAAAAAACCCCGTGTTAAAGTTATTGCCCCGCCATGATGAACTGCGGCAGTTTGTTAACGGGGCTATGGCTGCTCTTGCACCCGGTGTGGCTGTTGAAACCCTGTACCTTTACGGAAAACCCGTGCCTTCACCGGAGTTTTCGGACAAGTGGAGCGATACCCAACGGGCAAATTTGTTCAATCAGGCGCTGGCCCTGAGTACTTTGACCGGAATTCAATACTATTCCGCAAGCCGTAAAGCCATGCGTACTTTTTACGAATTTTCCAGGGTGATAGACAACCCGGAAACCAAAAATCCGCTTCCCGATCCTGTATATACACAGCCGCCGGTATCGCTTACCCTCTACGCAAGGCAGAAAGACCTCTCTTTTGGCGATAATATTTACCGTTACGATTTTAAAACAGCCAGGGACGCTTTCTTTTTTGCCCAGGAAAACATGACCGCCTTAAACTACGGAATTATTCCGGCAGTTGGGAAGAACAAACTGCGGTCTGTACTGGCGGTTATTGATTGCGGCGATTTTCTTCTAATTTATGCCGTTTCAATGGCGAAGGCGGCTTCTGTTCCGGGTATGGGAGACAAAATTAGAAATTCCTTTGGCAACCGGGCGGAAGCGGTGCTTAAATGGTTTACCGGCAGGGCGGACAGCGTATTTTTTGCGGAATAATCTTGCCGCTTTTTGACTTTTTTGCCCATTTCTTATATATTATAATATGTCGTAGAAACTAATGGAATTTGCCGAAAATTTATGTTATGATTCTACTTACAAGGATGGTATAAGATGAGGTTATTAACCAGATCTGACTTTGACGGCCTGGCTTGCGGCGCGCTTTTGGGATATTTGGGCCTGATTGATGAATGGAAATTTGTTCATCCCAAAGATATTCAGGATGGATTGATAGAAGCCACAGACAACGATATATTGGCCAATATTCCCTATATAAAGGGCTGCAAAATATGGTTTGACCATCATTCCAGTGAAACCGAACGTTTAGGCAGCAGTGTGTATTTTGAGGGCGTATCCAAACATGCCCCGAGTTGTGCGAGAGTTGTTTATGAATACTACGGCGGCGATGCCAAACTTGGCCGTTTCTCCGAGATGATCCACTATGTTGACAAGGTGGATTCGGGAAACCTTTCCGCCGATGAAATCCAGGACCCGAAGGGTTGGGTACTTTTGGGGTTTATCATGGACCCCCGTACAGGTCTTGGCCGCTTCAGGAATTTTACCATCAGTAACTACGATTTGATGAAAGAACTGGCTATGGCATGTTCCAAAAAAACTATTGATGAAATACTGGTTATGCCGGATGTTAAAGAACGTTTGGATTTGTACTTTCAGCAGACAAGTCTTTTCAAGGAAATGGTTAGTAAATACGCCAAATCTAACGGCAATGTTCTGGTTGTGGACCTTCGGAATGTGGAAACTATTTATGCCGGAAACAGGTTTCTCATCTACACGCTTTTCCCCGAGCAGAATATTTCCATGTGGATTGTGGACGGCCGTAATAAAGCAAATGTCGCGGTTACTGTCGGGTACAGTATTATAAACCGCACCGCTACGGTGGATGTCGGCTCTGTCTTGCTCTACTATGGCGGCGGCGGCCACCGGCAGGTTGGCACTTGTCAGGTTCCCTATGATAATGCGGACAAAATCATTTCGGAAATCATGGAAAAAATCAAATAGGAACCAATTACTCAACTGTAAATAGCGCGTTCCCAAGAGTTCTGGCAAGGCTGTAACATTCGGCGCGTGTTGTTGCCCGTAACGGGAACGAATACCGCAAGTTTTTTACTTCCCCCATATTATCAATAAGTTCGCATGATGCCGTGTACCCGCCGGATTGTGTACCGTCAATTTTTATTGTCAGCGTATACCTGGCTTCCGCCGCCAGCGCCGCTTTCCTGAATCCGCCTGACGCAAGCGCCTTTTCAAGATGTTTTTTAAGACCAGCCGCTTCTTCAATTAGAAGCAGGTTAAAATGAACCGGCAGGGTTATACCTGCCTGGCGCAGGGCGCCCCGGTTAAGTACAAAAAGTTCTTCCGCAGCCGGTTCAGGTTTCCGGTAGCGGGGGCTGAAAAGATCGGCATTTTCTGGATTTGCGAATTCGATGTAACACTCGGAAATCAATTTCCTTTCCCAGAGCGGGTCTAATCTGTACAGCGCTTTTTCAATAAGGTTTTCATTGCCCAATAAGACGCCTTCCTCATAGTCATAAGTAGGGGTTGAGGCAGGGATGAGGGTGGTTTCAAACGCACGGGCCATATTCAGATAGGCAAGAGCGCGGCGCGGGTAAGCTTTAAAAGCATTGAAATATTGAATGAAGGAATCAAGGTGAGGTCCGCCTTCGCCAAATATTTTCCCTTTGTAGGCATTTGCCGCGGCAAGACAGTATTTTCTGTAGAGCCTGATGTTTACCGCGTATTTTAACTTATACGAAACAGTTCTTAGCAGCGAACGAAGTTTTTCATGCGGCCTTGCCCAGGGCAGAAAACGCTCTGTTTCGGCAAGGCCCGAATATGTATTTGCAAGAATTAGATAGATGTCTCTTTTGTAACGGTCAGGATCGATACCGTAATGCAGCATCCATGAATTATCACTCCCTTTCAGGCAGTCTTCGGCATAAAGACGCGCTTCTTCCAAACGCCCCGATACCTGATAAGCCTGCGCCAGATTTAATTTCGCGAGCGGGGAGGTATCGGTTTCGTAAGCGGCTTCATAATCTTTCTGTGCTTTTTCCAGTTCAAGCTGGCGCATATAAAGCTCGCCGCGTGCAAGCCGTCCCGAAGAGCGGTTCTGAATATTCAGCGAAGAATTTGTTGCGTCCATGCAAAGGCCGTAACGGTAAAAATTTGATTCCAAAATTGAAAGGTTATACCATGCTATTGCGGTAAATACGCTGTCTCCAATGCTTTCTCCCAGAGCTATCGCCCTGTTATACCAAAACTTGCTTTCATCATAGCGGTACATATCAGAGTAAACAGTTCCCAGCGTCATGGAAAAATCATTGTCATCGCCGAAACGTTCAAGCGCGTCAACAAGAAGTTTTTCACCGTCCGCAAGCCGGTGTACTTTGAAGTACATCCACCCCAGACTGCCGATAGCTTCCCTGTTATCGGGATCAATCTCAAGGGCTCGCTCGTAATAATCCACCGACTCAGAATCGCGGTTAAGGTAGCCGGCGGTTCTCGCGAGCCTGATTAGAATTGCCGGATTGTCGGGAATAATCGCCTGGGCTTTTCGGAATTCGTCCCAGGCAAGGCTGAAAAGAGAACGGTCGTAGTAAAGATTACCCAATGACCACGGAAACCGCGCGTCATTTGGGAAGCGAATCCCGCCTTCCCTGTAAAATTCTATTGCCCGTTCCCAATGTTCGGCAAAATCGGAGTCGGAGGCTTTTTCGAAAAGTTCATCAGCGTTTAACAAGCCAGCTTCATCGCCGTCTTGCGCCCTTGTCTCCGAACCCGCGACAAGTACAAGCAGGAGGATCAATAGCAGCGCCTTGCTGTTTTTTTTCTCAGGGGCAAGCGCGATTGCCAGCGGCGGAAGAATCCAGCCTGCAATCCGCCGCCAAAGCGGAACTTTTTTGTGATAAGATACGCGGAAGTTTTTATAATTTGTTTGCTGCAAATTAAAATCCGCTTTTGAATATTCAGGCGCGAAACGGGCGGCGGCGGAAGCCTGGTACATGGAATAGATTCCACAGTATTGATTATCAAGCCGCAATGCCCATTCAGGTTCTGTACCGCTGCGGCGCAGTCCAGCAAGACGCAGGCGGCGGCAGGCATGTTTCATAAGACGGATGGATTTTTTACGGGGGTCCCGTGTCAAAAAGACGGAAAGAAAAAGCCCGCAGCGGATGTAGAAAAAGAGTACCGTCAATAAGACAGCGAGAATGGGAAGCCAATAATTTCGCAGCAGAGAAATGGCGTTATGTGTCAATAAGCTGAAATTTGAAGCGGGCACTTCCTCATCCGCGCCTTCCCTTACCCTCATTCCGAAACGGTTTTCCAGAATTTCCCGCATCAGTTTTTCAAAAACCGCCGGGTCTGTTCCGGCTGAAAGCTGAAATTCCTCGTTTTCGGCAACTTCTTCCGCAGTGGGATCGAACTCAACCCAGCCAAACCGGGGAAAGGCGGCCTCGACCCAGGCGTGCGCCATGTCTGAACGTACCGGGTAATAGTCAAAAGTGTTGGTTTGTGGGTCTACATAAAAACCGATTGCCACACGGGCGGGAATTCCCAAAGAACGCAGGAGCAGAGTCATCGCAAACGCATAGTAAGAGCAATAGCCTTTTTTTGAATGAAAAAGGAACCACCCAAGCTGATCCCCGTCGGGCGCGATACCGGGTTTTAAACTGTAGCGGTATTCTCCGTACTTGAGAAAATTATAAATATCGGCAATTTTATACGCGTAACGATCGGAGCTGCGGGTGATTTCTTCGGCAAGGGAACGGAGCCGTTCATCATTTCCGTATTCAGTATAAATTTTATATTCGTTTTCGTCTAACTCAAACTGCCCGGGTGTTGGATGTTCAGTACCGGCGGTTGAATAGATAAGGTCCAAAAAATCCGCATCGCTTACCAGGCTTTCCACAGCATAGGCGGAATTAAATGATGAGGCGTCCCAGTTTTCATAGGGGGTGATTGATACAGGCTCTTTCATGCCGATAAATACCGATGCGTCAATATTTACCAGAAAATATTCCTGCTTTGAAAGCCGCGCTTTTTCAAATTCCGGCGGCGTAAAATATACCTGCCGTCTGGGAAGGCGCTGAGGGTGGGTATATTCATCAAAATCCTCAATTTTATGAAAACCCTGTTTGCGGCTGTAACCGGAAAGCACCGACTGTCTCAGCAGAAGATGATCGTCATTGTCTTTTTTTACAATCAGGATTAAATCGTTCTTCATGGAAATTTCGGAATCCAGTTTTAGATACTTGAAAAAATCCATGCTGAAAAATTTTGGCTCCAGAAGCCCGCCGCCCATTTTAACCGCCTGTTCCTGAAGCGGCGCCAAAAAAAGAAAACCGCCGGTAACAACAATGACAAACAATACCGCTGTCGCAAAACAAATTTCTTTTACCCGCAGTTTTGTTTCAGGCGGCATTGAAAAAAGCAGGGACAGCGCCTGTAAAAAAACCACTGCGGCAAACAAAACAATCATTATAATGGGCCACCGGTAAATTTCAATTTTGGCGGTTTGGGCGGCACTGTATATGAAAAGCAGCAGCGCCGCATCCGCGATAATTGCCGCCCTTAAAAATTTTCTGGAGCGCATGGAAAACCAAGTTGAAACCGCGCTCCAGTAATAAGGAAAAAGAGAAACAAAATTATTCCTGTCAAGGTTTAGCAATAGCGAATCAAGGATAATTGCCGGACTGTCTGCCCTGTCTGGAATAAAAAGCCGTGGCATGGCGATTAACGCCCTGCCAACCCAGGGGATTAGGCCGATTGAAATGACGGCGGCAAGGGAATTTACAGGCCTGCTGTTTTGGCGAAGGACAGAAAGAAAAACGGCAACGGCGAACCCCGCCAGCAGGGTAGAGGTGAAAACCGAAGTATCGGCAAGGTCTGCCGCAATGAGCCTGATCTGGAAAAGGATGATAAATGTTGCGGCGGAACGGAAAACAAGGGCTGGCGCAGGGGCTGCAATTTTTTCCATCAGCGCACTCCGATAGCCCGCGCTCTAACGCCGGGACGTTTGTTATAAAGAGCGGCGCAGGTTTCGGCAGCAGCAGCCCGCTCTTCATAAGCGGCGCTCTCGTTTTCACCTGCGCCATAGATAAAAATCAGTTCCACTGCCCTGTTCGCGTTATTCGAAAGAAACCGATCCAGCGCGGAAGGTTCCGTTGTGAGTCTTGGCAGCGCTAAAATGATGATAGCCCGCTCTTCGGGTACTGGCGGATATTCCGCCTGCGGAAAATCCGCATGAGGAAGATACTCAGGTCTTTGTCTGCGATCCTGAACCGGAAGCGCCGCAGGGTATGCCAGAAAAAATCCCAATTCCGCCTGAATTAATGAATTGCCGCTTTTTTCAGTTTGACCTGTAAAGCCGATTTGTATATCTCTGTCCTTTCCGGTGCTGTTAATGATCGCAAGCGCGTTTTCGCAGAGTAAATCCACAGCCGCCGCGCTTTCAGCGTTAGCTGATTTGCCGGCATACCCGTGCCATGTCCAGAGGGTGAATGTTCCCATCCGGTAAAGCGAATCAAATTGGGTGTCAATTAAAATGGTTATGTTTGAATGAGGCGGCGGCTCTCGTTCGCCCTGGCGGATGAAGAGTTCGCCGCCGTGACCGTACAGTTTCCAGTTAATGCGCCGGGGATCATCGCCGGGTATGTACGGACGGTGATCGATAAGATCATCGGTGCGTTCGATAGGCGGACTATCCTGCCTGGAAGTTTCCCCGCCCCTTGCCACAACCGGAATAGGCTCGCCAGCGGCATGAGGGCTTACGATCAGACGCGCTCCGCTTTCGGCTGGAATGTGGAAAGCAAAACGAAAAAAACCGAGAATGTCAAAAATGGCAAACTCATCGTAAACAGAAAAATAAGCGCCGCGCTTTTTTGCCTGAAATGTTTCCTGCTGCGCAAAACCTGTTTTGTATTCAGGTTTAAAATCATGCATTATGCGCCGCCCATCCTTCGTATTCAACAGTACACGGCAGCGGACAAGGATAAGCGGAAGCTGAAAAATAGTTCTGTTACGGGAAACTTCCCTGCCCTCCAAAAAAATCACCTGAGTCCATCCTCCGGTAACAATTTTTTCCGGGCTTAGGCGGATGGAAACCCTGCTTGCGCGTCGGCGGTGAAACAACGCCAAAAGCAGGGTCATCGCAAGGCAGTATATCCAAACTGCCAAAAACACCGCGCCTGTCAATGTAAGAACCATTTCCCGCCTGATTGCGCCTGCCGCGAAGGAAAGGGCAATTATCAGCAGGACAAAAACGCCCATTGTCCGGGGCATGAACGCCGCCGTGAGTTTAGCCGGTTTTAATTCCATTGAGTCTGGCAAGGCATATTTCCCTGATTAATTTATCGCCCTGACCCCTTGGGTCACGGAGTTTTACGCGGTGCGCAAGTACCGGCTCTGTAAGGATCGCAAGGTCTTCGTCAATAACATAATTTCTCCCTTTTACAAAAGCAAAAGCTTTGGCGGCTGACAACAGATGCAGGCCGGCACGCGGGCTTGCCCCAAGACTGAAGCCTTTGTGAATACGGGTATCCCTGATCATGTCGGCAATCGCCTCTTTAAGAGCCTGATGGCAGAATACCGCAGCGGCGGCTTTTTTCGCGGCAATAAAATCTGTCAGGCGGATAACAGGTTCAAGTTTTGAAAGGCCGGTCTCTGAGGGATTTTCTTCAAGGATTAAAAGTTCCGCTTCACGGTCAGGGTAGCCCATAGACAGCCTCATCATAAAACGGTCAAGCTGGGCGGCGGGAAGCGGAAAAGTCCCCTCGCTTTCGATTGGGTTCTGTGTGGCTATCACAAAAAAAGGCTCAGGCGGCTTGTGGGTATTCTGCCCGATAGTAACCTGTCTTTCCGCCATAACTTCCAGCAACGCCGACTGAACTTTCGGCGTAGTACGGTTTATTTCGTCAGCTAACACAATATTCGCAAGTACCGGACCGGGAATAAAGCGGAAAGTCCGCGACTTGGGATCGAACACATCAACGCCGGTGATGTCGTAGGGTAGAAGATCGGGGGTAAACTGAATCCGTTTGAAGTCCAGCCCCTTTTTCCCGCCGCCTATTAATTTTGCCAGAGTTTTTGCCACGGTGGTCTTTCCCAGCCCCGGATAATCATCAATGAGCACATGACCCCCGGCGAAAATCGCCGCAGTCAGCAGTTCAAGAAATTCTTTCTTTCCCTTGATGATCCGTCCCGCGCCCTCAAGCAGAGCAGGGGCAACTTCATCCGCTTTCATATTGGGTAATCATAGCATGGGAAAGGGGGGCAGGTAAACGGAACGCTGAGCAAAATCAGGCATTAGTCATTTTCTTTCGGGAGTGCAAAAGGTAAAATGTGCAGACGTGTCTTATTTTGATCAATAGTAATAACAGCACCTTGCTCAATAGCAGCAGAAAATTTGATAAGTATGTCCGCTACCCGATCAAGGTGTGCTTCTGGACGGGTATCTTCAGCGCGAATTTGGATAACACTGGGTCTGACGGCATTGGTAGAAACCAGAATAGCGCTAAAATCCAAATCATTGGTAAAAACCGAACAGCCGTTTTGCCGGGCGTAGGACATGATTTCGACATCCTGAGCATTAGCCGCGCCGATTGCAGTCCAATGGACGGTCTCAATGCCACGGGTAGAAAGCATATCCGCCCAGCGGACGGCAAGATTCACATCAACTATAATTTTCATGAAAAGCGTTTTTACGCAATGGCGACTTCGTGGCCCTGAGCAAGCCATGCAGCGTATTGAAGGGATTGCAGAATATCCTCACGTTCAAGATAGGGATAATCAATCAACAGTTCATCAACTGTTTCCCCTGCGCCGATCTGAGAAAGTATTCTGCCTACTGTTAGGCGCATGCCCCGGATACAGGGTTTGCCGCCCATTACGCCCGGATCTTGGGTTATCCGGTTGAAATTTTCCAGTACCATGTCAAACCTCTATTAAAAATCATAACATAACCGGAATAGTATCGCAAGTGGTCTGCGGTCTGGAAAAACTGCTGGACGATTCTGGCATCAGGCACAACATCGTAAACTTAAGAATAAAAAACCACGGAGGATTGCTGTCCTGCGGACAGCTTGGAGTTTTTAATACGAAAATCATTTTTGCGCCGTGAGGCAGGACAGGCCGAGGCCGACCTCGGCAGCGGCGTGTACAAAGTACGGGTTGCCCGGTCCGGCGAAGGGAAATCGGGCGGTTACCGGGTAGTCGTATTTTTCAGGAGCGGAAAACGGACATTTTACGTTTACGGTTTTGCCAAGTCCGCCATGGGCAACATTAACGAGAAACAGCTTAGGGATTTTAAAAGGACAGCTAAGGCCGTTCTTGCATTGACTGAAAAGCAATTAGATGATGTACTGAAAACAGGTAAATATTTGGAAATTTAAGAGGGCATCGCAAAAGTGAACAGCGTTTTTCCTGCCCCGTTACTTATTGAAAAGTCACCAAGCTGTATAATGTCCATTCCAATAAGCAGATCAATATCCTTAACCAAATTGCAGACCGTTACGTTGGAATTTTTAACCATATCGGCCATGCTGATATTATTTATGCCGTTAACTCTTACCCGGTTAAAAGGAACCAAGTTCAAACTTTGGGCTATCTCCGGTGTTATAGCCGATAACATCGCCCCGGTATCCCACAATGCTCTGACTTTGATTTTGTTGGGAGATTGCGACACATCGTATATTTCTACCTCGGACGTGAGTCTTAATGAAAGATGAGGGTACTCGCTTTTTTGTTGGTGTCAGGCACCACCGCTACATATAGTGTCGCTGAAAAATTGAGGCGCTATATGTAGCGTGGGTGTCAGGCACTGTTGATGGGTAACAATTTGTATATGCCCGCCGTAAGGCGCCCTGCCACCCACACTGCGGCGTTTTTTTTCATGCAAGGGGTTTACTTTTTAAAATTTTTTCGAAAATTTTCACGTAGGGACGCAGAGATCGCGGAGGATGGGGAATGTAATAAAGAAATGACTGTCACCTCTGCGTTCCCATTATACGATTTTTCGGTAACTTGCTTTTCATTAAGTAAATGATAA
>JGI24698J34947_10001796_pt1 | contig 11439 bp, 9 predicted proteins | sample TergutMp193P3_FD_34947 | JGI IMG/M metagenome (IMG submission 34947)
TGGAAAATGCGCTTGCAGATAAACATAAAAGCTAGGAAAAAAGAAAAAGCCATTTTTACCTAATACTTAATGCCTGTATAGTCATTTTTGAGCCAAAAAAGTCAAATTTCCCCAAATTCCTACTAAATGGTAGTATCGCTTTCTTCCTGCGGGGTCATACCCTTGATGCATGAGCAAGCAGGGTTTCCGTTTCAAAATGTACGCGCAAGCGTTAAAAACAAGGGGATATGATAGTCAAGGTAGCCAGTGACGAGGATGCTTTATTACGGCTTGAGCAGTTACAACACAGACTTGATCCGGTTCATCCAGACCGCCGCAGGGTGCGCTATCACAGGGGACACTTCGGAGCAGACTATGTTCATCCTGTTCGGGACGAGCGCGAATGGGAAAAGCACGTTCCTCAACACGATTATGAACCTGCTCGGCGACCACGCGATTGCAACACCGACCGAAACTTTTATGAGGAAAACAGGCGAGCAGATTGGCAACGATTTGGCAAGGCTCAGGGGGATCCGGTTTGTCACGACTATGGAAGCGGATTACGGCAGAAAATTGGCTGCACCTTTGATAAAGCAGATAACCGGAAACGATAAAATGACGGCACGGTTTTTGTATGGTGAGTTTTTTTAATTTTACACCAACTTTCAAGATTTTCATGGCGACTAACCATATGCCCGTGATTAAAGGCACGGATCACGGTATTTGGCGGCGTATCAAGCTAATTCCCTTATGGGGAGGAGGGCATTTTATTATTTCGTAATTATTACCATTGAAAGCAGGTAAATTGGCCGGCTTCGCCGGGTGAAATGCAAAATTCCACCAGCAGGAAAACCCCAATTGTCGTTTTGATCGCTTTGTAATCAGAAATATCTTGATGATAGTGCGGGAACGGGTGCCCATTCGGGCGGCATATGGCGGATGTAAAAAAAGCCTTGACTGATTAAGGAGTCAGAACTACTAATAAATGAATGCGCCATCGAGCTGCCCGAATGGGCGGATTCCCGCACTAATCGACTTAAGATGTTTGATACTTTTTGCGATCAGAGCGGCAAATTAAGGTTTTCTTATTGNGTATCCCGGCGTTCCAGGAGGGCAGCCGCGAACTCGACTTCGGCGATGCTTATCCCCAGGCGGGAGGCGATTACCGGGACGGAGAAACCAGCCTTCACAAGGGATAGTATCTGCTCGCCAATCGAGGGGGGATTCTCCTGGCGCCCACCCTGGGCGGCTTCAGGCTTTACTTTGAATTCAGGAATGGGAAAGGCAGGCTTTGCCTGGGGGGAGGCCTCCCGCGAAGCAACGCCCTGGTTTTGCTGGACCGCTTCACGCCGCGCCCCTGATTCACCACCGGACTCCGATTCGCGCGGCGAATTTTGAAGAAAGCGGTAGCGGTTCTTCCCAAGCTCCCTGTAGGCATCCTCAGCCCCACGGCGCACTTCCACTTCCCGAATATAGACTTTCAGCCGCTTTTCAATATCCCCAAGAAGGGCTTTCAGGTTTTTTTCCCTTTCTTCTATAAGGGAAATATCCCTGTCGGTGGTTTCATTTATTGACTTTAGAATGCTGTTTACTTCTTCACGTAATTCAGAAAGAAACCGTTCCTGGCTGGTCCTTGCCCTGATATAGGCCCTGAAATAAAAAAAAGAAACAATGACAAAAACAAAAGCCAGCGCTGAAAGCAGCAGGGGTAAATAGGCGGCAAGCATGGGCTACCCTGAAATATCAAGATTCCGTCCCAAAGCCGGGTCACGGATAAAATCCTGTTCTTCTTCGTCAGGGTCCGGCTCTTCCTCTTTTTCCTGTTTCCCCATGGCCCCCCCCTGATTTGCATGGGTTCCCCGCCTTTGCTCGTCCTTAATGGTTGCCGCTTCTTCCCCCATCTGCTGGGACTGATTCACGGACTGAATATTTTGCTCCAGTTTTCTCTGGCTTTGCGCCTGCTGGAGTGCTTCCTGAATCTGCTGACCTTCCCTCTGTATTACCTGGCTCTTTGCCACTTTATCCAACTGGGTAAAGAGGGCTTGAAGGTCAATTGGCTGAATAGCCATTCTACGGCCTCTTTGGTTCTTCGTCAGGCTCTTCATACTTGGTTACCCTGACTAAATTGTCTTCCAGTAAAAAAGTAACCGCCTTATAATCATTCTTTATTTTGTTGGCCGCGTCCCTGATAATGATCGTGACCCCGGGATAAACCTTGGCTGACACAGAAACCCTGCTGCGGGTTTTGATGGAATTCAGGTATTCCTGTATTTTTGCCGCTTCCTCCGCATTCTTTTGCAAATCCGTTTTCAGTATATTGATTTGATCGGTCATTTCCAATATGGCGGCTTCTTTCGCTTCCGGAAGGACTTTCCGCTGTTTCTTTATATTGAGAAGGGTTTGAAGATTGCGATCCAGTTCAAAACATTGCTTTTCCAGCTCAGCTTTTTTTTCCTGCAAGGTTTCTAGCCTCATCTTGCTCTGGGGATCAACGCCGACCTCACAGATTGTTTCGGTACCGCTGGTGGGGCTGCCAAGAACCTTGGCGTTAATCTCCTCCGTCGCCCTCAGCCTTCCGCCGACAATGGCTGCCCGTTTTCCCCTGCATATGATCCTTTTGTTGGCGTCTACCTGTGAATTGATTATCCCGTCCGAAACCCAGACCGTGTTTCCGGCTTCCACTTTCGCGTTCTCAATGAACTTGGACCTGATTGTATCTCCCGCGCGGATATAGCCTTGGCCCTTTCCTGAAATACCCTGATGAACGGTGATGTTCCCATCCGCTTTCAGATCAGCCCTCTCGACGGTGCCTTTAACTTCTATATCCCCCGATGCCGTTATCGAGAACCCGTCTTCAACATTCCCGTTGACGATAACCGTCCCAAAGAGCTTTATGTTTCCGGTCTTGACACCCACGTCCCCGTTAACAATATGTACCGGCTCTACATTTATGTTTCCCGCCACGAGTATAACTTGGCCGTTAAGATCGGAGAAAATTGTGGCCCCGTCTTCCCCAACGTGGACATTTTTGCCCAGGGGAAGCGAAATATCCTTGCCGTCCCTTGCGGGGGTAAACTTTCCGGTTACTGTCCTGCCGTGAACACCGGGTTCCGGGGGCATCTTTACGGCTAACGGCTGGTTAGCCACAACATTGGTAATGAAGCTGATATCCTTGAAATCAACCCTTCCGTCGATCCCCTCTTTCAGTTTCACTTTATTCTGATTGGTTTCAAAATTATATTTGATGTAGGCGTTTGGGCCGTTTACCGGATTTAACCCTTCGGCGACAAGAACCTTTGATCTGTACGTTGGCCTGTCCGCAAATTTCCTCAGGAAGTCATCTTTTATTCCATAAACGATCCGGTTGTTCCTTAGAAAGCTGATATACGTTTCATAGGAAAGATCGCAGCCTCCCATTCCTGGAGGGCTGACAACTATATACGCTTTCATTTCATCATCTGAAATATCTGCCGAAAGCGTGCTGTCGTTAATTATCTTGTGCTCAAAACTGCCAACCCGGACATACAGGCCGGAAGCCTCCTCGACAACCCTGGATACCAGCGCCCCGTCATAGTCATGCACATTACGGTGCTGAAGCTGCCTGAAAGCCTCTGCTTCCTGGACTTTTCGGCCAAGCCCCATGGGTGGAACGACCTTTAAATATGCGCCGTCGGTACTGAGATGAAGAAAGACATCGCCATCGACGTTTTCCTCAACCGGGGCTTTCGATATTTCTTCCTCTTCTTCCTCAAAGTATACAAGCTCTTCATCTTTGATGACGACGCGTTCATAGGCATTTATCGTCCAGTTTTTTTTGCCCTGCCCGAAAAACCCGGAGTCTCCCCTTTCCGTGACTTCAAAATCAATTCTGCGTACAGGGGCATTCAGCAGGACAGAGGCCTCATTCACGGCCTCTTCCAGGCTGCCCCCAGAGGCCGTAACGATTTTTATGTCACGATCCTGCTGCAGCCTGTCCTTGATTATGCCCTGAAGCCGGACAAAGTCTATCATTTTTAGACAATCCCTCGCGGGCCGTTTCTCAGCTTAAACCTGAGCCGCATTATGGCCTTTGTATGAAGCTGGGAAACCCTTGATTCCGTAACTTCCAGCACCTGGCCTATTTCCTTGAGGGTAAGATCCTCGAAGTAATAAAGCACAAGGATTTTCTTCTCCTTGTCCGGCAATTCGTTAATGGCTTCTACTATAACCCGGCGTATCTCATCCCTTTCGGCTATAATCTCAGGGTTCAGGCTTGCAGGCGACTCAATGCTGTCCCCTATTGAGACCTTGTCATTTTCATCCCCGGAATACCAGACTTCGTTAATCGAAAGCATGGAAGTCCCCGAAATCTTTTGCAGGGTTTTCAGGTATTCTTCCTCGCTTATGCCCAGGGCGCCGGCTATTTCCTGATCTGTCGCGGTTCTCCCCAGTCTTGCCTCAAGGGAACCTATTGCGTCTTCCACTTCCCTGGTTTTCTGCCGCACGGACCGCGGGACCCAGTCGATTGAGCGCAGTTCGTCAAATATGGCGCCCCGAATTCTGGTAACCGCGTAAGTCTTGAATTTGACATTTTTGTTGGGGTCGAATTTGTCTATGGCATCAAGCAGCCCAAAGACGCCGAATTGCACCAGATCGTCAAATTCCACGTTATGCGGCATCCCGACGGCAACCTTGCCGGCCACATACTTTACAAGGGGAGCGTATTGCTTGATAAAAGCCTCACGGATCTTCGGATCCCGGCTTTTCCGGTACTGAAGCCAGAGTTTGTCTTCCTGTTGTTGCTCAATCGCATAAGCCTCCGGATTATTCCCGGGAACCTTCCCCATATCCTATTCCTCTTTGTCCTTTTTCAACACTGTCTGTATTCCCTTGGCATAATCCTTGGGAGTGAAATCCCCTTCCAGGGTCTGTTCCTTATTCGCGGATTTCTTTTTACCGCGGGAAGGCTCGGGATTATTAGCCGTTTCCGATTCCTCATCTGAAGTAACGCTGGTAAATACCCCCGCCATACTATCCAAATCCGGAAGAGTGTCATCCGTGGAGTACCATGCGGGGCTTGACGACTTTGCCGACTTCGCCGGTTTTGCCGCGGCGCGAGCCGACGGCTCCCTGGGAGCCTCAGCAGCCGCCCCGAAAGCGGCTTCAAATGGCAGCGCAGATTGGGAAAAACCCCCCGAATCCCCCATTCCAGTATAACCATTTTCCATGTTTTGATCCATACCTGACGAAACACCCGCTGAAGTCTCTTTATGGGCGGCCTTGTTTTGGGATACCACTTCAGACAATGTTGATATATCCCCAATGCCTTTCTCGGAATCGTCAGGCCTGGCGGCATTGGCGACGGTATTTGAAGCCTGCAATGATATTTCAGCGCCAAGACCCTGGGAGGCATCGGAAGAAAATTCGTCGTCAATGCTGGTATCCCCTTCCACTATGTTTACCACGGCGCCCGGAAAAAGGCCTGCATTTGACCCGGAGTCCCCTTCATCCAAAAGCTCAGGCAGGAACTGGCCCAGGAGGAATTTTGCCACGTTTACGAGAACGAAGAAAACAGCCGCAAAAACCAACGGCCATATAATCAGGAATGGCATAGTAGATTGGCTGACAAGGCCAATCAAAAACGAGAGAACAAAGGCTACCGCCGCGACAATGCCGCCTGTTTTCAGATCCACCTTTCCCCTTCTTTACGGCTTTCCAAAAAGTCGCTTAAACATTGAGGAAAAACCTCCCGCTTCACGGATTTCACTTTTTTCCATTTTACCCACAATATGCTGGACACAGATACTGGCTTTGCAGCGGGGATCGATTACCATAAAGGGTTTCTGCCTCAGCACAGCCTGGGAAACAATTGGGTCGTCGTAAATGAACCCCAAATAATCAACTTTTAGATTCAAAAACTGCCCTGCAATATTGATCATCCTGTCAGCAACTTTTTTCGCGTCCGCGGCAACTTTAACCCGGTTCACCACAAGTTTTAGCTCCATGTCAAGGTTATCGTACTCGGTGGCAATGATCTTAATGATCCCATAGGCATCGGTAATAGCCGTGGGTTCAGGCGTCGTAATGATAATCGCGTCATCAGCGGCAGCGATGAAGTCAAGGACGTTACTCGAAACTCCCGCGCTGGTATCAATGATGATTATATCCGCGAAAGAGAGCGTGCCTAGCTCATCAATGAACCTTTGCCTTTCCTTGTCGTTGAGATTGGCTATCTGGGAAATACCCAAAGCCCCCGCGACAATGGAAATGCCGTAGTCCGTATCCACCATGATTTCCTTCATGGTTTTCCCTTTGCGTATCATATCATAAAGGTTAAACTTTGGCACAACGTTAAGCATAATATTCACATTCGCGAGTCCAAGGTCGGCATCCATCACCACAACTTTTTTCCCAAGCCTGGCATAGGCCAGGGCCAGATTCACCGACATATTGGTTTTTCCGACGCCCCCTTTCCCGCTGGTGATTGTGATTATCCGTGTTTTGCCGTTTTTCGGCGCCGATTCACCCGAACGCGAATTTTTGCCGTCTACGTAATCCTTGCCATCGCCGGATTTCCCGGAAGCTTTCCCGTCAGGTTTCTCGGAAACCGTATTCTCAGAAACCTGGGAATCCGGTTTCTGGCGCATAATTTCCCGCAGTTTTTCAGCTTGATCTTCCATAATTAATTATCTCCATTGCTGCATTGGTTCCAGCCCTCTGTCAGGGAATTTTTCTTCAAGCTTTACGCGGTTAACCTTGAAGCCCTCAAGATTTATCAGGAACTGAATCACCGATGCATTTCGTATATGTTCGGGCACTATCTGCCCGTTCGTAATATAGGAAACGGGTTTTGCCCTTTCCGAAAGCGCGCCAATTATATTGCCTATATGTATTGTCTCATCCATTTTGGTTACAATTACCGACTTGTAGTTGAATGGCTCAAACGTTTTAAGAATCTCCTCAATATCACTGGGCTTCGTAGTTGCCGCAATCGCGAGGTGGACCTCAGCCAGGGAACCGCAGGCATCAAGGAGCAGCTTCATCTCCCCTAACTTTACCATGTCCCTGGGGCTTTTCCCAATAGTGTCTATGAGAAAAATGTCGGTATTGTCGGAATTCACCGCGATGATTTTTTTTAACTCATCATAGTCTGTCGCGGAAAAGCAGGGGAATTCCATCACGTTTGAGTAAACCTCAAGCTGCTGCTTGGCCCCTATTCTGTAAGCATCAATTGTAACAAGCACGATTTTCCGTTTATGGTGGCCTTTGTTATCTATCCCAAAGTTGGCCGCGAGCTTCGCGACGGTTGTGGTTTTCCCCACGCCGGTGGGCCCTACCAGAATAATGATCCTCGGGCGAACCTTTAACTTGCCGTTGAACCCATCGTTTCCGAAAATTTTTATGCCCTCCCCAATCCATTCCAGAACCTTGTTCTGAACGATGTCGTAATTGTTCAGCCCGTCAAGGGAAAAATCCTTCCGCGCACGTTCAAGAAGGCTTTTGCGATAAGAAGAAGAAAAATCGTTGAGGATGAGGACTTCTTCAATTCGGGTAAGGGTCGGGTGCTCCTCGCCGACGTAGTTGGCGTTACGTGAAGGGCCCTGGCTCTCAAGTTTTTCCTTGATTGTCTTGACCTCGGCCAAAACTTCTTTCAGGGTATTATTATCTTTGCTTGCGCCCGCTAAAGCAAGAACCTTTTCCTTCTCCTCGTTAAAATCCAGGGGTTTTGTCTCATGCATACCCTTGCCCTCCTTCGCGGCCGTTTCCCTGGTGAACGCCGTCACTGCCTGCTCACGATTAGGCGCCGGTCGGCTCTTGGGGATAATCCCCGTGATCTGCACCCCTTCCTGGGAAAAATCCTTTGGAAACAGCATAAGGATTAGAATCGCCACAATGACGCCGACCCCAACGCCGACAAGCGGGCTTATCGTCGTGAAAATCGCGAAGATGATCGCGAAGGTTCCCATGGACAGGGCAGGTATAAATATCTTGTAACCGAGCTTGAAGGGCCACCTCGGGATTTTTATGGTCTCGTGCATGAGGATAGTCAGGCGCTCCCCGTATTTTTCCCGGGCCTTTCTTTCGGCTTCATCAAAGGTGAGCGCTTTTTCTATAAAATACTCCTGCGGCATATTTTCCCCTTACTGCTCCTGCTCCAGGGCTATAATTCCTACCGATTCAACGGAATAATCCTGTGCTATCTCGGCGACCGAAAGAACCGCCACTTCCGGCAACTCCCTGTCAAGGGCCGTCTTCACGAGGTACCTCGCCTGGAAGGAACATAGAATCACAGGGGGAAAACCCTGATCAACTACCGCCCTTACGGACTTCCCCAGCGTCCTTATCCACGCATTATGCACTGCTGGCTCAAGCGCGGCAAAAATATCCCCCGAGCTGCCCTGCGCCTTGCTGTCAACTATCTTCTGTTCAAGTGAAGGATCAAGGGTAAGCACGTGAAGGGCGCGGTTCTCATCGGCGTACTGGTGGCAGATCTGGCTTGAAAGGGCCTGCCTGGCCTTTTCGATGAGAAAGCGCGTCTCCGTGGTCAGGGGGGCGAAGTCGGCGATGGATTCCAGTATCGAAACCATGTTCCTGATGGAAACCTGTTCGCGCAAGAGCCCCTGAAGTACCTTCTGGATGTTCCCCATGGTGAGCCCTTTCCCGTCCCGGCCCATGAGCACCTCATCGACAACGGCAGGATAATCCTTTCGGAGGCCGTCTATGATGACCTGGGTTTCCTGGCGGCCAAGGAGCTCTGCGGCATGGCGCTTAATGATTTCCGTGAGGTGGGTGGCTATTATCGAAGGCGGATCCACCACCGTATAGCCTGCCCGCTCGGCCTCGTCACGCTTGTCCTCGCTTATCCAGAGGGCGGGAAGCCCGAACGCCGGGTCCTTCGTTTTTTCCCCGGCCAATTCTTCCTTGACGGAACCTGGGTTAATGCACATGAAGTACCCCATCCTGATAATGCTCTTCCCCACGTCCACCCCGCGTATCTTGAAGCAGTACTCCGAGGAACCCAGGAGCATATTGTCTATGATCCTAATCTTTGGAATAACGATACCCATGTCAAGGGCAATCTGGCGTCGCATCCCCTGCATGCGCTCAAGAAGCTCCGCGCCCTTGTCCTTGTCCACAAGCGGGATGAGGCCGAAGCCCAGTTCCAGCGACAGGTGGTCGGGCGGCTCCATCTGCGGAATATCGGCTTTCTCGTCCCTCGGCTTTTTAGCTGCATCCTTGCCCATCATCGCATCGAAGCTTTCCTGTTTCCTTTGCTTCCTGCCAATCTGGTAGGCGTAAAACCCGAAAAAAGCGGCCATTGGGAAGAGGACGTATTTCGGGAAGCCCGGAAGCCAACCCAGGCCGAAGAGGACCACGGCGCCTATCCAGTAGACCTTTGAGTCACGCGAAAACTGAAGCGACACCTGTTCGCCAAGGTCGCCGGGGGCTGCGGCCCGCGTCACCACGATGCCCATGGCAGTGGAGATTAGCAGGGCCGGGAGCTGGGAGAGGAGCCCGTCGCCAATCGTGAAAGAGGCATAGGTTCCCAGGGCATCGAGAATTGCCTCACCGTGAATCAAGGTCCCTATGATAACCCCGCCCAAAAGATCTATCACTATGATAAAAATACCAACCTTCACGTTACCGGATATGAACTTGCTCGCCCCGTCCATGGCTCCGTAAAAATCGGATTCCCTCTGTAAAGCTTCCTTCCTCGCGGTCGCTTCCCTTTGGTCGATTGCCCCGGAACTGTACTCCGCGTCAATCGCCATCTGCTTGCCGGGAAGGCTGTCCAGCGTGAACCGGGCCGCCACTTCCGACACGCGTGTGGCTCCCTTGGTGATGACCATCACTTGTACCGCGATGATCACGATGAAGATGATGAACCCCACTACGAGGCCGGAAGTCCCCCCCGAACCTACCACGAAAGTCGAGAAGGCCTTAATCATCCTGCCGTCAAAGTTCGCGCCGTTCGTCAGAATCAGCCTTGTCGAGGAAACGTTGAGGACGAGCGAGAAAACCGTCAGCACGAGGAGCACCGTGGGGAAAAGGCTGAAGTCAGTGGGTTTCTTGTTGTAAAGGACGATGAGAAGCACCAGGATGGAAAGCACGAGGTTAAAGGACATGAAAACATCCAGCAGCACCGTNGGGAGCGGGATGATGAACATCGCCAGGGCCACCACCACGGCAAGCGCGATGATGTTTCTCCTGGAATCAGCCAAAAGAAGCTGGTTTAAGCCCAATCTCTCACGCGGGCTACTTACATCAGCCATACAGTTCTCCGCATAATATAGATAAAGAATTTAACCACGAACAACACGAACACCACGAACTTGTACTCTGACATCTTTTTATTGTTCGTGTTGGTTGGTGTTGGTTCGTGGTAAAATTTCTTCTCTTTTCATTTTTCTCTTTTCTTTTTTCATTTTTCATTTACTAAGCTCCCATCCTTTCGGCGGCGCGCCGGGCTTTCGCCTGTTTTTGCTCGAAGCTGAAGAATTTCCCCACCACAAGGGCGACCACGTTCCAGTACCTAATTGGTATTTGGTCGCCCACCTCTGTTTCCTGGTAAAGGGTACGGGTGAGCGGCGGGTGCGAAACCACAGGGACCCCGTTCTCCTTTGCCACTTCACGGATTCTCATGGCAAGCTCGTCCTCCCCCTTTGCGATCACCGTGGGCGCGTCCATCCTGCCTGAGTCGTATTCCAGCGCCACGGAATAGTGGGTCGGGTTCGTGATGACAACGTCCGCCTCGGGCACGGCTGCCAGCATATTCCGGGACAGCATCTCCCGGTAACGGTGGCGGAGCCTGCGCCGCATCTCCTGGTCGCCTTCGTCCTGCTTTAACTCTTCCTTGGCCGCCTCACGCGTCATCTTCAAAGACTGGCGGAACTGCCAGCGCTGGAAGAGGATATCCGGAATCGAAAGGAAGAGGAGGAGCAGGGCCGTGATAACCAGCAACTGCGCGGCGAGCGACGCGACAAGGGTAACACCCTGCCAAAGGGAGGCCTTCTGGAGGTTCACGAGTTCATTGAACCTGTTGGAAATAATGGTATACGCCACAACCCCTATAAATCCCATCTTCAAGATCGATTTGCCGAAGTTGACGAGCCCCTCCACCGAGAAGAGGGTGCGCTGGAAGTAACGGCCGAACTTCGGGAGAACCTTGGAAAAATCCAGCTCAAGCGGCTTCGTGCTAAAAACGAAACCTACCTGTATTATATTTGAGAAAAGCGCGGTCACCACCGCCACCACGAGGATGGGCAGGGCAAGCCGCACGAAGTAGTTGATGAAGACCATGGCGGTAATCCTGTCGCTTAACGGCTCAAGCTCATAGACCCTCGTGTAGAAAAAGCGGAGCATCTCCACGCAGGTCCTGAACATGTAGGGCGCAAGGAGGATTATCGAGACGGCCGGCAGGAGCAGCCCCAGGGCCGCGACGAGGTCCTGGCTCTTGGCCACCCTGCCCTCTTCGCGCGC
>JGI24698J34947_10001797_pt1 | contig 11438 bp, 12 predicted proteins | sample TergutMp193P3_FD_34947 | JGI IMG/M metagenome (IMG submission 34947)
AACTACGATTTTCAATTTCCCTGGTTTCCTTGATTATCGCGTTTATTTCATCAAGGGTCATTTTGTCGTTGCCAAGCGAAACGGAAATTTCCTGCATTTTTTTCGTGGCATTTATTGCTTTTGCCCTCCTGACTGCGGAAACGGTATCTTCCAGGGTTTCATCGGTTAATGGGGTCAATAGGGCTATTGGCTTGCCGTTGTTTGTTATAATTATCTCGCGCTCGGAAGATAATTTCTTCCAAATGCTCGACGGGGAAGTCCTGAAATCCCTTACAGTAACAAAATTCATTTTAACCTCCTGTCATATTATACCCTATCGTCACCCATTTGTCCACAAAAAAGGTATCAGTTACCTTTTCCGCCGGGTTTATTGCAATACTGCGACGCCGTATAGTGCTGCGGCGGCAATGAGTCTTTCGTCCATTGTGCAGAGAACGGCTTTTTTTCGCCCCGCCAATTCCAGGTAGGCGGCGTCATACGCGCTGAGGTTGTAGTTATTGCACAGGCGCAGGAGTTTCTCTGTGTATGCAGGTCCGGTCTCGGAATCGACTGTCAAGTGAATCATGGCCAAACTCGGTAATAACGTGACGGCTTCGTCATGGTTGTAGCGCTTATTCCGGATTAACTTCATAAAAATACTTGCCATTTCATAGAAAAATAAACATGGCACATATTTTCCGTCTTCATTTTTTATCGTTAAATACATCTTTTCCGCATACGGATTTTTTTCATCAGGAATAATTACCCTGCCTACAAAAGATGCATCCAATACATACTCCATTATCTGCGCCCTTCCTCAATTGCTTCACGAATATTAAACGAACCTGGTTCGCCACGGTAGAGTTTTCGGAATTCCCTGAAGTCTTCCAATGCTTCTTCCCAGGTAATTTCCTTTTTCTTCTCGAAAGGGATGATCTTTGCCACGGGCTTTCCCCGCTTGGTAATGATAAAGTCCTCCCCGGACTCCGCTTTATCAAGTATTTGCGAAAAATGAGTCTTGGCTTCAAAAGCCCCAATTGATTGTGCCATGGTAATACCTCTGGCAACCAGTTTAACAGACTGGTTAGTCAGAGTCAAGTGCAAAACGGTTATTTGACGGGTTTTTACTCTTCCGGCGTGAAATGCCGCCCGGCTTTTTTTTGGCCCATGCGGCGCTTTGAGCGGAGGCGTTCTTCGCGGGCGGCGCGGCTGGGTTTCGTGGGACGGCGGCGCCGGGGGAGTCGCGCGGCGTTCACGATGATGCCCTCCATGCGGGCATACGCCCTCTGTAGGTTCGTGTGCTGGGAACGTTCCTCATCGGCGGCGATGACGAGTTCCCCGTCGCCTGTAATGCGGGGCGAAAGGGTTTCCCGCATCCGGTTCGTCTCCGCCTCGTTTAGGCCGCAAAGCTCGTCCAGGCGCACGCGCAGGGTCACCTTCGTATTGACCTTGTTGACGTTCTGCCCGCCTGGCCCGCCTGAACGGGAAAAACTCGCCAGGGCCGCGCTGTGGATCGATTGGCGCAAAAGATCGGTGTTCATGGCAGCTCAACCGATGGCTTTCTTCAGTTCCTCCACTTTGTTGGTTTTCTCCCAGGAGAATTCAGGGCGGCCGAAGTGGCCGTAGCTGGCGGTCTTCTGGTAGATTGGGCGGCGCAGGTCCAGGGTTTCGATGATTCCCGATGGGCTGAGGTCGAAGACCTTCGTTATGGCTTTTTCGATACGGTGCTCATCGACTTTCGCGGTTTCGAAGGTGTCTATCATCACCGAGACCGGGAAGGGGACGCCGATAGCATACGCCAACTGGATTTCGCAGCGATCGGCAAGTTTCGCGGCGACGACGTTCTTCGCCACATAGCGTGCGGCGTAGGCGGCGGAGCGGTCTACCTTCGTTGGGTCCTTTCCCGAGAAGGCGCCGCCCCCGTGGCGTCCCATGCCGCCGTAGGTGTCAACGATGATCTTGCGGCCGGTAAGGCCTGAGTCGCCGAACGGCCCGCCCACCACAAAACGGCCTGTCGGGTTGATGAAGAATTTGGTTTTCTTGTCCAGAAGGCCGGTGGGCTCCAGTACCGGTTTGACGATCTGTTCGACGATGCCGGATTCAATGTCTTTGTAGGTTATGTCAGGATCATGCTGATGGGCGATTACCACCGTGTCAATGCGGATCGGCTTGTAGCCTTCGTATTCCACGGTCACCTGGCTTTTTGAGTCGGGCCGCAGCCAGGGAATGGTTTTGTTTTTTCGCAGTTTTGTGGCATGCAGTAAAAGCTTGTGTGCAAGCATTATTGGCGTGGGCATCAGCTCTTTGGTCTCGTTGCAGGCGAAGCCGAACATCATGCCCTGGTCGCCCGCGCCCTGCTGGCCCTTGAATTTTTTGAGGCCCGTGCCGGAAACGCCCTGGCTGATGTCCGGGGACTGGTTGTGGACCATGCTCAGGACCGCCATCGAGTTGCAGTCCAGGCCGTAGGCGGGGTCGGTGTAGCCGATTTCCCTCGCCACTTCGCGGGCGATGTGATGAAAATCCACATAAGTGGTGGTGGTGATTTCCCCCCCGACCAGCAGCATGGAGGCAGAGGCGAACGTTTCACAGGCGACCCTGCTATAGAGGTCGTCCTTGAAGCACGCGTCCAGAATCGCGTCGGATACCTGGTCGCAGAGTTTATCCGGGTGGCCTTCGCCTACAGACTCGGAAGTAAATAAATATCGTCCTTTTTTCATAATGAATCCGCCAGTTTTTGCAGGCCTTCCGCTTCGTCAGGCAAAGATTTGCCGCGATACAGAAGTGCCGCTTGCGCGAGGAGGTTCTTGATGGTTCTGCGTGAATCGGGATTCGCGAGATTTTTTACCAGATCAGGAATCTTCAGTTTCATGTCCGGATAGATCAGATCGGGATCGGTGATTAGGCCGTCGGACGCCAGCATGAGCACCGGGAAATAAAAGCCGTTCCTTTTGCCCGCCTGACCGATGTCGGTAAGGTTACCGTAGAACGTCCGGGTTATCTCGCTCAGGAAGTCCCCGGGTATTACCGTATAGTCAGCCGCGCCGGACATATCAAGGCCGTTAATAAGCGGGGGAGGCAGTTGCACAGGGGGCGGCGTCGTGACCGGCGGCGGGGCAGCCGCAGTAGTGGAGGGAGGCGGCGCCGCGGCCGGCGGCGGGGCGGCCGCGCTTGGGGTTACCGGTGCGGGTGTGGCGGGGGCTCCAGCGCATGAAAGGCCGAAAAGAACCGTAAAAATGAACAAGCAGATTAAATACTTTTTCATGTATATCTCCTTAAAAGGTAAATGCGTGTCAATATACAATAGTAGCATACTATTTATAATATGCAAGTAATGGTTTACTCAAAGCTGGGCCCTATGACGCTGTCCACGGGCACGGAAAACACGATCCCGTGGGCCTTGCTGTTAAGGCCGTGAGCCTCGCTGACCGCCTGCATGATGTGTACTTTCTTTTCGCGGGTGGTCAGAATCAGGATTATCTCCTTCTCGTCCTGGACGGATATGCCGAAGAACTTGACCGCGCCCTCGTGCGCCTGGCCCCTGGCGTTTATCACCGTGCCGCCTGAGGCGCCCGCTTCCCTGGCGGTGTTCATAAATTCGTCGCTGAAGCCGTGGTTCACAATGGCGAAAATAAGGTCAAATTTGAACTTCTCATGGCGGGTATTTTCACTTTCCATGTTTTCTCCTTCTTCTGAATTGGCGTTTCTCCGATACTGTGCGGACTGCGCCCTTTCCTCCAGGTCTTTGGCAATTTTCTCGTTTTTTAGGATGCTTTGCTTGAATACAAGCAAAACCGGGTCGTTGATTGCGGAAAGCGGAACCGTGAAGGCAATCCCGGTGCCGGGGGTGTAGAAGCCGAGTTTCTTCCGCACCTCCTTCAACAGAACAGGAACCAGGACCGGCTGTTCAAGGCAAAGCGCCACGGCCTTCTCGCCGGCGCCAATCCCCAAAAGGTCCAGAATCTCGGAATTCGCGGTCCCAATGCCCTTGGCAACAAAATAGAAACGGATGTCTTCCTCGACAAAAATATCGGTAATGATATGGGACTTCTGCCAGTCAATGATGAAAAACATCAATGTGAGGACAGGCCTTGGCGTTTTTTGGGCGGCTTCAGCCGCTGTGGCCCGCGAAGCGGCTCGTCTGGCAATGATCCTTGAAAAAATAGTTTTTTTTGCCATCTACAGCGCCTCGTCGAACACGGTTATCTTTCCCCAGTCTATGACCCTTCCCGCCGCCGTGGTACTGATGGCGGCGGCCTCTTGCTGCGCCAGGGCCTCGGCTTCTTTCGTCCTGAACTGGTAGATGAGGCCCATCAGTTGTATGACGATGAGGGGGGTCATCGCCACCATGGCGACAATCCCGAATGCGTCGACCATCAGGTCGCCGCCCACCCCCTCGCAGGCTCCCATTGCGAAGGGCAGGAGGAAGGTTGAGGTCATGGGGCCGGAACACACGCCGCCCGAGTCGAAGGCGATGCCGGTGAATATCTTCGGCACGAAAAAAGTCAGTGCCAGGGCGAAAGCGTAGCCGGGAATCAGGATCCACATGATTGGAATGCCCAAAAGGATGCGGACCATCGTGATGGTCAGCGCCGCCGACATCCCGATGGCAAGCCCCCGGTTCATCATCTTCTGGGTGATTGCGCCTGTCGAGATTTCCTCAACCTGCTTGTTGAGGACGTGGACGGCGGGCTCGGCGGCGACGATGAAGTAGCCGACCAGTGCCCCAAGGGGGATCAGTATCCATTTAAAGGGAGACGCCGCGATCTGCGTGCCGAGGAGCTCCCCCACCGGGAAGAAGCCAACGTTGACCCCCGTCAGGAACAGGACAAGGCCGATGATGGTGTAGAAAAAACCCACCGCGATACGGCCAAGCTGGTGCCGCTTGTAACGCTTTGTGATAAGCTGGAACACGATGAAGCAAATTACGATGGCCCCCAGGGCGTAGATCACGTCCATAAAGTAATGGGGCAGTTCATACACGAAGTTGCGGACAACGTCCCTGGAAGTGGCGGCGTCCTGGATGAAAGAAGCCTCCACTTCCACCGTGTCCGGTTTATAGAAGATGCCGAGGAGAAGGACGGCGAGAATCGGGCCGACGCTGCACAACGCCACGAGGCCAAAGGAGTCGTCCTGTGAGTCCTTATCGCTGCGCAACGACGTGATGCCCACTCCCATTGCCAGGATGAAAGGCACGGTGATGGGGCCCGTGGTAACGCCGCCTGAGTCAAAGCCGACGGGGACAAATGACTCGGGCGTAAACCATGCCACCCCAAAGGTTAAAAGATAGAAGATAACCAACAGGACGGAAAGCCGAATCTTGAACAGCGTCCTGAGCACCGCGATCACCAGGAAGATCCCCACGCCCACAGACACGGTTACGATCAAGACGGACGCTGGAATCGAGGGCGTCTGCCTTCCCAGCACCTGCAAATCCGGCTCGGCGACGGAAATGATGAACCCGATTACCAGAGTGGCGATAATAACCAGGAAAAGCCTCGAGCTCTTGGTCAACTCGACCCCGATTCCTTCGCCCATGGGCATCATTGCCATGTCCGCGCCCAGCGTAAAGAAGCCCATCCCTATAATGAGCAGCGCCGCCCCCACGAGGAACATCAAGATCGCCCCTGACGGCATCGGCGTCAAGACCACACTGATGATAAGCACAATCAAGGTAATGGGAAACACCGAGTTGAAGGCTTCCATTATCTTTTCTTTGAGTATCTTGTTCATGTGGCGCGCTTTTGGGTAATCATTATGAGCGGATTATAAATTAGTTTTTGTAAAAATCATAGTACTTTTATTGAATTTTTACCACGAAGGAAAGGGACTAGGGGCTAGGGACTAGGGACTAGGGTGCGTTTGGTAACCTGGTGGCGCGGGTTGCCAACAAGCGCCTCGTTGTACCCACGAGCACCTGATCCCCAGTCCCCGATCCCTGATCCCTTTTTTCTCACAGTCCCATTTTCTATTTTGACAGAACGTTAATATAGGGGTATAATATTAAAATGAGGGGACAATATGGCAAAACAAAATGAAACGACCAAGTTGAGCGGCCGCTTAATCGGGACGGTGGTTCCTGTCGGCGCACTGGTCAGCGAAAAGAGCATCGGGGTGGGGGAATTCCCGGATTTGGCGGAATTCGGGGCCCTTTGCGCCAAAATGGGCGTGGGCCTGGTGCAGTTGCTCCCGGTGAATGACACAGGCTACGAGAGTTCCCCCTACAGCGCCCTTACCGCTTTCGGCCTCAACCCGATTTACCTCCGCATCGGCGACATGAGCGAGGCCGCCGGCTTCGAGAAGGACATCGAAGCCATAAAGAAAAAATTTAACTCGCAGCTTCGCTTCCCCTACGCTACCTTGCTGAGGGCCAAAATGGACCTCTTGAAGAAGATTTTCAGCAAAAACCGTGCCAAAATAAGCTCTTCCGAGGCACTAAAAAACTGGATAGAGCAGAATCCCTGGGTAAAGCCTTACGCGGTGTTCAGGCGGCTCAAAGAAGCCAACGGCGAGAAGAGCTGGAAGGAGTGGGGGGCTCAGAGCGCCTCCTGGAACGACCCCGCCCTTGCGGACGAGCACCTTTTCTGGGCGTGGCTCCAGCAAGCCCTGGACACGCAATTCTCCTCCGCCGCGGCAAGCCTCGCGAAGGCCGGTATCAGCCTGATGGGGGATCTCCCCATCCTCATGAACGATGACTCCTGCGACGTCTGGGCCCATCCCGACAACTTCGACCAGGCTTTCTCCGCAGGTGCGCCACCGGATATGTACAGCCCGGAGGGTCAAAACTGGGGTTTCCCGATTTACAACTGGCCGGCTCAGTCAAAAGACGGGTTTACCTGGTGGAAGGGGCGACTCAAAGCCGCCGAAAAGTACTACCAGGCCTACAGGATCGACCATGTGCTCGGCTTCTTTAGAATCTGGGCCTCCAGGCGCGAGGAAAATTCGGCGCTTCTCGGCAGGTATGTCCCCTATATACCGCTGAATTCCAAAGATTTCAAGGATCTTAACTACGACGAAGGAAGGATACGCTGGATATGCCAGCCCCACATCCCGACCGGGGAAGTGTGGGACGCCATGCGGGCGGCGTGGGACGGCGGGGAAGAAGCGGCGGCGGCCTCAGCGGCTATGGTGTTTGAGGAGGCCCTGGACAGGATAGGCGATGAGGAGCTTTGGCTCTTCAAGAAAAGCATACGGGGCGGGAAGGACATAGAGGCGCTTGATCTTTCCCCGGTGGTAAAGGCGTTTCTGCTCAAGGCGTGGGGAAACCGTATCTTTTATGAACACGCCCCGGACCAATTTTTCCCCGTGTGGTATTACAGGGAGAGCCGCGCCTACGCCAGCCTATCGGGAGAAGAAAAGGAGGCCCTGGAAGCGCTTCTGGAGAAGCGCCGCCTTGAGTCGGAGAAAATATGGGAAGCCGAGGGCAAGTGGCTGCTTTCGGTGCTGACCGACTCATCCTCGATGCTTCCCTGCGCGGAAGACCTGGGGGCTGTCCCCGGCTGCGTGCCCAGGGTGCTTACCCAGCTCAACATCCTGGGACTGCGGGTGGTGCGCTGGAACCGCGATTGGGGCGACGAGGGCAAGCCCTACGTCCCCTTCGAGGACTACCCGGAACTCTCGGTGTGTACGCCGGCGGTTCACGACAGCTCCTGCCTTCGTGAGTGGTGGGACAAGGAGGCGGATCAGCAGGCGTTCTGCGATTTTCTCGGTGTCCCGTTCCTGCCCAAGGTTTACAACCCCGGCACTGCCCGGATCATCATCAACAAGATAGCCTCCGCCGCGTCCCGTTTCCGGGTCTTCCAGATTCAGGACCTTCTGCATCTTTCCAACCGCTGGTACGCGCTGGATCCGGCTTCCGAGCGCATCAATGTGCCAGGCTCCTACAACGAGTTCAACTGGACCTATCGCCTGCCCACAACCATAAGCGAACTGGCGAAAGACGAAGACCTCATCCGCGCCGTATCGGAGCTGGCGAAAGTAAAACCGGCGGTGAAGAAGAAGGTGGGCAAGGGGAATAAGGGAGCAGGGGAGTAAGCCATGGATGACTGCATTTTCTGCAAGATAATTAAAGGGGAGGTTCCTTCCAAAAAGATCTACGAAGACGAGGAATTCCTGGCTTTCCATGACGTGAACCCGCAGGCGCCTGTGCATTTTCTTGTGATCCCCAAAAAGCATATCAGGAGCGTCATGGAAATGGATGCCGCCGATTCGGCCCTCCTTGGGCGGCTGCTTTTCAAAGCCCAGGAACTCGCCAAGAACGCCGGCTGTGCCGAAAACGGCGCCCGCTTTGTGGTCAACTGCAAGTCCCACGGCGGCCAGACCGTGGATCACCTTCATGTTCATGTTCTGGGCGGCCGCTTCCTCAATTGGCCTCCGGGATAAGGGAATAGGGGAATATGGGAGTAAGGGAATATGGGCATTATAACGCCATGCTCGGTAAAGGCAAAGGGTAGTTTACGCCGTCCGCCCCAACTTGATGTCGCAAATTGCGACATCAAGTTGGCATCTTCATCACTTGAAGTCACAAATTGTGACTTCAAGTGATCATATTCAGCCTGGGTTAATTGGAACATGAATTCGGGCGGGAAGCGGTCTATATTACGTTTGACTGCCTGATTCAACACCTTGGTTTCTACTTGGTACATTTTGGCCAGGTCAGCGTCCAGCATAACTTGGTATCCTCGGACTTTGTGAATCAATGATTTTATGTTTTGAAGCTCGTTCATGGTTTTGCGGCCTTCCCCAGGGCATCTTCAACCGCTTCAAGAAAACCTGCGCTAGAAAAAGTCGCACCGGAGACGGCGTCCAGCTCCGTCAAGCCTGTTTCGAGGACGGCCTCAAGAAGCTCCTCCATGGCGGCCCCGCCGGGGTAGGCCCCTTCCGAGTGGCCGGTAATGGTGATGTCCTCAATCCCGGCTGAGGAAACCTCGACCTCCACATGGATGGGTCCCCGGTAGCCCTCGCCGGTTCCTTCGTATGTGCCCGGAATATAGCTCGCCTCCCGTATAAAGCCGGGGCCGAGGCAGCCCGGGATTAGGAAAAAGAACAGGGCGGACAGGCTCCGGCAGAACAAGAAAAACAAGGTTTTTGCGATACGGTATCTCTTTGTAGACATAAACACCTCCGCCTGTATACTGCGCGGGGATGGAATGTGCTTTGTTTTTTATGACATCTATCATAGTTTTGAAACAGGAAATTTTACCACGAACCAACACAAACCATCACGAACAAAAGAGAAGAGCGAAGTCCAAGTTCGTAGTGTTCGTGACGTACGTGGTTAATTATCTCTTCTTTTCTGTCTTCGCTAAAAACTTCTCGACCTCGATGATAAACCTGCCGTGGGTGCCTTCGCCGATTTTGCCGGCTTCGTCGAAGGCTTCCACTTTGAATGACAGCGCCCTGCCGTCAATGCCGAGGAGTTCCGCCCTTGCGTGGACTTTCATTCCCACGGGAGTCGCGGAGAGGTGCTTGACATTGAGTTCGGTGCCCACCGTGGACCAGCCTTGCGGGAGGGCGTCCACTGCGGAAAGGGCGGCGCTTTCCATGAGGGCAATCATGGCGGGGGTGGCGTAAACCGCGATGGCGCCGGAACCGAAAGAGGCGGCTGTATTGGCGTCTGTTACGGTGGCGTGTTTTTCTGCCACGAGGCCGGGTTTCAGGATTTCGGAAAAATTCATGAAGAGATTATAACATACAAGCCCAAAAAAGGTGACGGTCACCTTTTTTACCATACTTGCTTTTATTTTTCCGATAATTAATATAGAGGGTAGGCCTATGACCACCACACTTTCACCTTACCGCCTCAGCAAAGCCAGGGATCTATACAATCTCTTCAATGTTTTTAATTCCCTCTCCTGGCAGTTTTTGACGGGGAATATCATTACCCTCTTTGCCCTCAGGCTGGGCGCCAGTTCCACGTATATCGGTATTCTCAGCGCGGTGCTGTATTTGACTTTCTTTTTTCTGCCTGTGGGAAAGATGCTGACAGGCCGTTTTTCCATGACCAAAATTTTTGGCACTGCCTGGATGATACGCGCCATCGGCATGGTTCCCGTGCTTTTTGTGCCCTTTGTGTTTGCGTCGGGCCGCCAGGATTTGGCCCTGCTTCTGATACTCGTGGGGACTGCCATCTTTCATGTGACCCGCGGCATCGGGATGATAGGAAATAATCCCATCTTGAGCTTTCTGGCTTCGGGCCCGGACCGTGGCAGTTATACGACACAGATTCAGATAATCAACAGCGCCGTGGGAATGCTGGCGGGGTTTCTCATTGCGCTACTCTTGGGCAGGGACCCGCCGCTTTTCCTTTACGCGATCATCGTGGGCGTCGGGATTTGCATCGGCATATTCTCAGGCGTCCTCATGAACAAAATTCCGGGGCCGGGGAGGGCGGAAGGCATAAAGAAAAGAAAGTTAGTCGCCATTGTCCGGGAAGCCATGGCGCAGCCGTCACTCCGGCGCTTCATTGTCATACTTCTTATGATAGCCCTCGTTTCGGGAGTGTCGCGGACTTTCATTATTGTTTACAGCCGGGAAGTTTTCAGCCAGAGCGATGGTATGGTTTCGCTTTACGCCGTGTTCGGGGGACTCGGAACCCTCATCGTCGGGCTCCTCATAAAATTCCTTGTGGATCGTGTCGGCGCGAAACCCCTGTTCAGTGTCTGCGTGATTTTGGGCTTGTTCAGCATGATCCCGGTGCTTGTTTTCCCCGCGTCGATCGGCGACAACTTCACCTCGGTTACCCTCTACCTCACGTTCCTCTTCTTTATTGTGAACCTTGCGTGGAACGGCACGGAAGGGATAATGCAGACCTATTTTATGGGCCTCATCCCGACAGACCAGATGATGGACATGGGGATTGTATATTTTTTAGGCTTCGGTGTTGCCGGCGCAGGGGGTTCCCTTTTAAGCGGCTTGTTTCTTGACGGCGTGACCGCGCTTTCCGGTTCTCCGCTGCTGTCTTTTAGGATCCTTTACGCGATTCTGATTGTGATTGCCGCGGCGGCCCTGTTTCTTATGAAGAAACTTGTTGCGCTTGGGGCGCTGCCCTTCAAGGGCGCTTTGGAGGTGATGTTTTCATACAGGGACCTCAAGGCGATAAGCCTTCTTGATAAGCTGAATAAGACGAGCAACTTCGGTGAGGAAGAGACCATTCTGGAGGCGCTTCAGGAGGTCCCTTCTAACCTTTCGACGAAGGGCCTTCTTGTCCGCGCCAGGTCCCCGCGGCTTTCGGTGCGAATGGAAAGTATCCAGGCAATCGACGCATTGCCCGCTTTGAGTGAAGACGCCGAAAAGGCGCTGATTGACGACATCATCCACAACCCCTATACCACGGCGTACCGATCCGCCCGGACGCTTGGTAACCACGGCGTTTCTTCCGCCATCCCCCTTTTGCGGGAACTTGCCGTGTCGAATGACTATATGCTTGCCGGCGAGGCGTTAATCGCACTGGCAAAACTTGC
>JGI24698J34947_10001798_pt1 | contig 11435 bp, 17 predicted proteins | sample TergutMp193P3_FD_34947 | JGI IMG/M metagenome (IMG submission 34947)
CTTGTCATGCGTCATGGAAGACGGAAAAATAAATTCAGGGCGGCTGGCGCAATGGTGGAACGAAAGGGGAATTCCCGCTTCCAGAGAACATTTTCAGGCGGTCATGGCTGAAATCGGCGTAACTGGAAAAAATAAATTGCTGCTTGAGTGTAGCGGCCTGAGCCTGACCGATCATTACTGGGTTGTCCATGAAAAAGATAAAAGAAAATGGAAAGATGTAAATTTTTATGAAAATGAATTTGATCATGGAATAGGGGAGCTTTTTTTCAACCGCAAGAGGAAAGACGGGAAATACGGCGCAAATACGCCTGATATATCCTCGGACGGCAACTTGAGAAAACGGTGGGCTGTCGAAAAGAACGGAGTCCGCATACTGGTAAAGGCGGGGAAAAGCCCTTATATGCAGGAACCGGCAAACGAAGCGATAGCCGCGTCGTTATGCGAACGCCTGGAAATTCCCCATGTGCCATACGCCCTGGGCGTTGAAGGCGGGGAACCGGTCTGCAGGTGCCCAAACATGACGGACGCAGACACGGAATTTGTCGAAGCGATTCGCGTATACTATACTAGGGAGCCTTCGTATTTTGACAACAATAAATATAAGCATTACTGCGGCTGTGCGCAGCGCCTCGGCGTAAAAAATATTTCGGCAATGATGGACAGAATGATGCTCCTTGATTACCTCATTTTAAATCACGACCGCCACTTTAAGAATTTCGGCATACTCAGAAATTCGCAGACCCTTAACGCCGTTTCCCCGGCTCCCATATTTGACAGCGGTTCAAGCCTCTTTCATGAAGACGGGGCGGCCGCTATTGCCCTTCCAGAAAAACCAAAAATGAGGACAGAATGTTTCGATTCCCTTGACAGGCAGTTAGGCCTAATCGGGGATTGGGGCTGGTTTGACGCGCGGAAACTTGACGGGTTTGTCGCGGAATCTAAAGAACTTCTTTTTAGCGTGCCTTCGGTTGAAAAAGAAAGGGCGGAAAAAATAACAAAAATATTGGAAATGCGGATACAGGCCGCAAGGCAAATTGCGGAAGAGAAATTATTGCGGCGGGAAACGGAAACGCCAATTAAAACCGGCGGCTCGTTCAGGCGGTAGTTTATCCCTTGACCCCCATCCGGCCCCATGCGATAATTCCTTCAGGGGAAAAACATTTATAGGGGATGTTTATGGCAGACGTTTTTGATGTTGCGAATTATATACTGGAAATCAGTATGGAAGAAGCGGAAGACGGCGAAATGGGAGTTAATTAAAGATGATAAAAATACCGGGGCCGTGGTCGCTTGGATATGCCTTTGATGTTCATACTTTGAAAAGTGAATATACAGGAGATGATCAATACGGCCGCCCTTGTTTTAAGACAGAAAGAAGCCCTATAGGGCAGTGTCTGTATAAATTGAAATACAGCCAGCAATTTTCAGAAATTGATAAAATTATGGATATTTTGTCATCTGAAACAGATTTCATAAATTTTATTAAAAATATAGATGTTATTTTGCCGGCTCCTCCTTCAAACAAAAACCGCCTGTTACAGCCTGTTGTTTTAATTGCCCAGAAAATTGCAATGGCTTTTCAAAAGGAATTGCGCCAGGATATTTTTATGTCTTCAAATTCCGAAGAAATAAAAAATATCGATACGGATGAAAAATATGACAGGGTAAAAAACAATTTGGCTATGGAAGGCCGGCTGGATAAATCTAAAAATATCCTGCTTTTTGACGATGTTTTTGACAGCGGGGCAACGCTGACGGCAATGGCAAATATTATGGCCGAAAAGGGTTATTCTAATATATTTGTTTTTACTTTAACCAAAACAAGGATACCCAATTAAATGAAAGTATTTATTTCCGGCTCAATAAGCATTAAAGATTTGCCTCAGCCCGCCATACAAAAAATTGATAATATCATCAATAAGAAATATGTCATTTTAATTGGGGACGCTGGCGGTGTAGATTTCAATGTACAAAAATACCTTCTTGAAAAAAAATATGCTAATGTCGTTGTTTATTTTGTGGGGGGAAAAGCCAGGAACAATATCGGCAGTTGGGAAACCATGAAGGTAACAGAAGGCGTCGGAAATAAGAGAGGCAGGGAACTCTATACGGTAAAAGATATAGCAATGGCAAAAGATTCCAATTACGGCCTAATGATTTGGGACGGTAAAAGCCGGGGGACTCTGAATAATATCAGGGAAATGAAAAAAGCGGGCAAGCGTTTTCTTGTCGTTTTGGATGAAAAGATTATAGATGGCAAAGATATTGATGGTATGATCAATATTCAAAACAAACAAATTAAAAAAGCAAAACTACAGCCATTATTGTTTCAAATGGCTTTTTCATAAAAACCGGCAAGTTATACCATAACATTGCAGGCTATGTTACTAAAAAGGAGNTTTATATGATTNNCGTAGTAGATTCTGTTAATAAAGCATTGCTTGATCATCAGGCGGTTGAATCATCGTCTTTTTACAAAGATTATCAGAATTTTTCAAAACAGTATGATTCCCTTATTAAAGACGGGGTTACCCAGCGGCGGGAATCCCAGTTAAAAACAATCCAGGATCAAGCAAATATCTCTCCTTTTTCATACAATACGGCGAGGCAGTAATCGGTCCCCTTGACCCTCAGTCCGTTCCATGCGACAATTCCTTCAGAGGAAAACCATTATGGGAAAAGCGCAGGCACAGCCGTCATACCCAAGAGGCCTTGACTTTGAGCAGGTCTGGGCATTATTTCAGGAAGTAGGCAAAAAGCAGGAAGAAACAGACCGAATTTTAAAAGATGTTGCCGAACGGCAAAAGGAAACCGCCCGGCAGATGGTGGAATACAATAAACGGTTTGGTGAATTTCACAGTCGTTTCGGCGAAGTCGTTGAATATATGGTCGCGCCAAATCTGCTGGATAAATTCAGGGATTTAGGCCTTATCTTTCAAGAAGCCGTTTCCAGAAAAGTTGTAAAAGATCATGACAATAATATATTTTTTGAAATTGACGTTTTGCTGGAAAACAGTGATAATGCCATGCTGGTTGAAGTAAAAACAAAGCTTGCTGCGGAAGATGTAAAGGATCATNTAAAACGNCTTGAAAAAATGCGNAAATATGCCGATTTGCACGGCGACAAACGCGCTTTNTTAGGGGCGGTTGCGGGCGTGGTAATGACCGCCAATGTAAAAAAATATGCGCTGGGACAGGGTTTCTATGTTATAGAGCCTTCCGGCGAAAATTTTAACATTACCCCTCCGAACGGCAAACCCAAAAAATGGTGAGCAGCGCTATCCTTGACCCGCAGCCCGTTCCATGCGATAATTCCTTCAGAGGAAAACCATGTCCCGGGAATTGTCTCAAAATGCCGGTGAAGGCGGAAAGCCTTTACATTCTTACACTCGAAAAATTCAAATGTTGTTTTCCCCTGAAACAGGAGCGGCTTATGGCAGATGTTTTTGACGTCGCGAATTATATACTGGAAATCAGCAGGGAAGAAGCGGAAGACGGCGAGTATGAGCTTATTTCTCACATGAAACTCCAGAAACTTGTTTATTTCTGCCAGGGTTTCTCTCTTGCTCTTTTTGACAGGCCGCTTTTTCCCGAGCCTATTGAGGCATGGACGCACGGCCCGGTATGCCCAAAATTGTACCATGTTTTAAAAGATTACGGCTCGCTGCCGATAACGTCCAGTATTGACCCCGATAAAATCATGCTTGATGAAAATGAAAAACTTCTTGTCAAAATGGTCTATGACGTTTACGGGCAATATTCCGCCGCAAGGCTCCGCAAGATTACCCACGAAAAAGGCCCTTGGAAAAATTCATGGCCTGCTTCTCCAATATCTCATGAATACATGGCCAATTACTTTGATTCTCTTATAGAGGTTAACCCTGACGCTATTCCTCCATCGAATGATGAAGAAAAAATGGAGTTGATAAAAAGACTGGAGGAAGCCGAAGCCGATGGCGAGATTGATTTGTCACAATTCTGTGTCCCTATGGGAAAATGAGCAAGGTTCCGTATATCCTGAAATAAAGCTTTTTATAGAGAAACTTAAAAACATGATCTGTAAAAAGCCTGAAAGCGGGCTTCCTGATCCGCATCTTTCTATAACAGGAAAAACCATACCTTGTCGAAAATTATCGGTCAATATTTCGCTGTTTTCTTATAAATATGCTCTTGGCTATAATTTTATAACAGCTTCTTATGTTTTCAATGAAAATAATATTTATATTATCAAAATGGCTTTTTCATAAGAACCGGCAAATTATAACATAACATTAATTAGCCGTCCTTCGGGACGGCTTTTTTTATTTGCATAGGGTAGAAAAACTAAAATTTTTTAGGAGGAACTTATGGAACAAAAAGAAGAAAAATCGCCTCTTTTAAAAATAGCCGAACTTCTTGAGCAAAACGGGTACCGCGTGCTTAAAGCTGAAGAAATCTTTTCTGCTCCCAATCCAAGAGGAACAATTGAACTTCAGGTGGCTCCTAAATCATCTTTTTGACGCTCGTCAATATGGTAAATTTCAAAAGGAAGTACGTATTCCTTTATTTTCTGAGCGCCGCTTATCAGATATTCTGCGAATTCTTCGCCTGATAACCCTTTTTTTACTGTTTCAGGAACAGCCTGTATGGCAGGGACGAACAATTTTATCGCTTCTTCTCTGGCCGCTTCCGGTCGGACTGTGTAATTGTAAATTGACATGGGGAATACCCTCCGAAATGTGATGCCTCCGCACAAGCGGGGTTACTCGTTATAACAATGGCAGCACATTTCGGGGGTTTTTATATTGACCCTCAGCCCGTTCCATGCGATAATTCCTTCAGAGGAAAACCATGCCCCAGGAATTATCTCAAAATGCCGTTGAAGGCGGAAAGTCCTTACAACAGTCTAATTCTTCGTACGAATGTGAAATTTTATACACTCCACAAATTTCAGAAAAAATAATTGAAATAATGGAAAAATCAGAAGAATTTTGCTATATAATAACTCCGTATTTTAAACCATGGACTCATTCCAAAATAAGTATTGATCATTTGTCAGAAGAAAGAAAAAAAATTATATTCTTTTTTAGATATAATCAAGAAAAGGAAGACATAGATCGTATTAAAAAATTTCATGATAATTATCATTTTGATATTGTACTTATAAATAATTTGCATGCAAAAATATATGTAAATGAAAATGAAGCTCTAATTACTTCAATGAATCTAACTAATTATGCTCAAGAAAATAATCATGAAATAGGTGTTTTAATAAAAAATAAAGAAAAATTAAATGATATTAAAGATATCATTAAAAAAATATTTAAAACTGGAGAAAAATCAGCTTTAAAAAATATACATTACGACTCATTAAAGAATAATTTACTTTTTGAAAACAGATATTGTTTTCTTTGTAATATGCCAATAAAGAAAGACTTCAAGTTCTTTTGCGATGATTGTCGGGATAAGTACGAAAAAGATAAAAGCTTGGGACAGAAGGGTCAATACTGCCGTAAATGTGGAAACAAAACAAAAACGACAGAAAAACATCCGTTTTGCAATGATTGCTCGAAAAATGGAGCATGGGACTTGGAAGAAGAATGCTGGGACAAGAACAAACCCCGACAAAGATTTCGTTAACAAACAGAATGACTGTTTTCTCCTTGACCAACCGCCAATCCTATGCGATAATACATTCAGGAGGAAATTTTATGAAAAAGACAAAAATTGTTTCCCTAGTTCTCTTTATAGGAATCATCCTAATACTGACAAGTTGTACGAGTTTCTTTAAAAGAAATTATTTACCAAATGACGAACTAATAATCGCACCTGATCCAGACAACCCCTTTCAGGGGACTTGGATGTCAGTCTTTCCTGATGGTTTTATGCACATCATTAATGGTATGAACGGAGAATGGTATGCTCGTATGCATAGAGGAAATGAATTTATTTGGGAGAAAAGGATAATTTATACCATTGAAAATCAGGACAATGAATATATAACCAGTAATAACTGGCCGATAAACGTAAGAGATGACATTCTTACCGTTGAAGGTATGCAATATATTCGATACGACAGCTATATTAAAAATAATTAAATTTAAAAAAATATTTCAGTAGGCAGTGGCGAAATGCAGATCGGCCGTCCTTCGGGACGGCTTTTTTATTTACATAGGTTAGATAAACTAAAATTTTTCAGGAGGATTTTTATGCAGATTAGAACGGAATTCGCGGAAAATGAAATTTTGAGTGAAACGGACGTTTTGTTAAGAGACAGACAATTCAAGCGTATCGAAACGCTTGGAAAAATAACTTTTTTTGACCCGGAAAGAAAAGAGGGAATATCCATTTTGGGTGAATTCGAAAAGGGCGAAGGCGAAAAAATTACACAAAATATAATTTCTAAACTCGACCATCGCCACCGTATAGGCGTTGGAGACGGTGACATTAATAAACTGTTTATGTTTATACAGGAAGAGGCTCCGCAGTCACAATTCCAAAATATTACAACACAAGCCGTCGTCAATAAAATCAAGGAACAGCCTGAAGATACGTGGCTTAGACCCTATGAGTATAAATCCGACGAATATATATTAGCACACACATTTGGGGATAAAAAAGCTTTTTTCAAAACTGAGTTTGACATACATCACAGAGAAGAATATTCCGCTATCAGTTTTTATCCTGATTATCAATCACTGCTTAATGACGAAAACAAAGCGGGACCTTTTGGAATACCATATGAAGAAATGTATAATTCAAACGACTTCAATGTTGAAAACATGCTTGCCATGAACGCCGTCAAACTTTTTGAGCAAAAACAAAATTTTAATAAGGACGATATGCAAAATTACCTTGCTTCGAAATGCGAAAAAATAAAACTGGGAATAGAAACCCTCACGTGGAAACAAACCCGGAAAGAAGAACTTGTACAAAAAAAAGTTTATGAAGCGCTGGAGGAGGATTTTCCCACGCCAGCCCAATCCCTCGACCGCCAGCTTGAAGAAGAGGTTGAATTTGAACGGTGGCTCGATCCGTATGAATTCATTGATGAACACCCTGAAGACGTGTGGGCCAAGTACAGCAACGACCCGGAAAAAACATTGAAACATGTTTTTAAAATTGACGGTGGCTACGCAACCGTCAGGTTTCAATTGGCTCCCCCTTCGTCTGAAAAAGATACTGAAACTGCAATTATCTTCAATCGTGAACCGGATGGCCAACACGCTTCGGTTAGTGTAGAGGCAGATATTGATACGGCGAAAGCTTTCGTTGCTAACACCATCAAACACTTTGACAAAGAACGGGACATGAGCCTCAATGATATAGCCGGTCATCTCAAAAGTCAATTTACGGAATATCAAAAAGCAGAACGTGAACTCGTAAAGAAAGCCGGATACGTCCAGGGCGTATGCGAGTGCGTGGCCGCCATCGGCGACGGCTATGCCTTCGGCAAAAAACTGCTGTCCGAAATGAACGTAACCAAAGACATGGCGAAAAAATACGCAAACCCCGAAACCTACAAAGCCCTCGAACAGGGCATTTTCGCTCCCCGGCATGAACAAAAACAGGAGCAGTCACATAGTATTAGGCGGTAGCCGCCCAAAACCGGCAGTTCATCCCTTGACCCCCTGCCCGTCCCATGCGTTATTAAAAGTTTTTAATATTGGTTTATTATTTTTAACGTTGCAGAATGTATTTGGTCGGCTATTTCTCGCCGTTGTAATGGGGTAAGGTTTTTATTTTCTGCCGCCGCTTTATTTTGAAATAAGCAGTATGATTCAATATCAAGAGCCAATGCTATTCGTTCAATCATATCAGGGGATGGGAATTTCTTGCCGACTTCTATTTCCGCTATGTACGCCTGTGTAGATTCGCATAATTCGGCAAGTTTTGCCTGGGAAAAGCTGTGTATTTTCCGAAAATCTTTCAAATTTATGATAAAAAGTTCTTGAAAAGTCATTATTTGTCCTTATTTTGCTATTTTTCTCCTAATAATATGCTAATTGAGTATAAAACAAGTTGACAACATACACATAGAATGTTAATATTAAATAAATATGCTTTTAGCAATTTAAAAAGCAATATTTTCGGAAGAAAGATTGTCCATTGGACTTAAAAAAGAGGAAAACCAAAGATGAATTGTATTACACATGCTGATATTGATGCAGTGGCAACCTGTGGAAGGTGCGGTGCCGGGATTTGTCAAAATTGCGCAAATGAAACTTTTTTCAAAATTGACAACAAACCGCTTTGTAAAAAATGTAATTATGAATCTGGCTTGGAAAACGATCAATTATTTAAATCCGTGCTTAAATCAAAGTTAATTAAAATGTGTATATTTGCAGTGACTTTTTTAACTGGATTGATTGTTTTTCTTGTTTTAAAAAATCAAGGGACAGGGACAGTAGGATCTGTGATTGGAATGTTGTTCTGTTGGGGAATTGGCTTTATTGGAAATTTTTTTGATAAGCAAAAGGACAATCGCAGTGTAAAAGCACAGATAAAAAATGCTATTTCTGAAGAAAAGCATCCATTCGCAACATTTATAGGGAAAATACTCGGATTTTTTGCTATGGCAATATTTTCTCCGTTTCAAATACTTTTTCTTTTTATAGGTATAATGAGAGTAAAAAAACAGATCGCAGATAATACGAATGTTTTAAACCGGTTCATCGCTGAAAATTCATAAGATTTTAATTTTTAAAACATAGATATAAATAGTCTGCGGACTCAAAATCAGGAGGAGTTTTATGAAAAACAAGGTGTTTTGGATTGGAATAATCAGTATTATGCTGGCATTTGGATTTATGGTTATTGGTTGTAGTAATGATACAACTGGCGGTAGTTCCGGTCCAAAAACGGTTACTATCAAGTACCAACTTACAGGTACTGTGGCTACAGTTAATTCAATTACATATAAAAATTCAACAGGTGGTAATGATACTCTTAATAATGTAACACTTCCATGGGAAAACTCATTTTCTGTAAAAATAGAAAAAGGAAGTGGATATTATGCCACTATTTCAAGTACATCATATACTGGTGGTAGTTTAACTGCGAAAATTTTTGTTGATGGTTCTGAAAAAAAATCTGTAAATAGTAGTGGTGATGGCTATTTTTCAGTGACTGCAGTGGAACCAATAATGAATCATTAAAGGAGGAAACATTTATGAAAAAAATAATATTTTTTGGCTTGTTTATAATAACTTTATTCTCAAGTTGTAATAAAAAAGGGGAAATTGGACAATCTATGTCCATTACATCTACCAAAACTAATGAAATAGTATTTGCAATAACAAGTACATCTATTGGGATAATTGTTGACGGCAAGGTAAAATTCTTTGACATTACGCAAAGTGGCTGGAAAGAGGATGTAAATTGGGAATTTACTATGCCATAATTCCAAAAGGAGGAAATTTTATGAAAAAGACAAAAACCGTCTCCCTGGTTCTCTTTATAGGAGTTGTAATCATATTGTCAAGTTGTGCAAGTATGATAGAAAAAATTTTACCAAATGAGGAGCTAATTATCGCTCCTGATCCAGAAAATCCCTTCCAGGGGACTTGGATGTCAACCTTTCCTTCATCAGGTTATATGCACGTTATTAATGGAATGAATGGAGAGTGGTATGCTCGTGTTAAGAAAAGGTCTGTAAATACTTGGGACAAATTGGCTGTTTATACCATTGAAGAAAGTGACAATGGATACATAACTAGTAACAATTGGCGGATAAGTGTAAATGATGACGTTCTTGCTGTCGAAAAATCGCGATATATAAGATATGACCGCTATATAGGAAAATAATATCTAAAAAGGTTGTCAGTACCAATAACCCTTTTTCATATAATGTCAATTAGCCGCCCTTCGGGGCGGTTTTTTTATTTACATAGGTTAGATAAACAAAAATTTTTCAGGAGGATTTTATGAAAAGATTTATTCTACTGTTGCTGGTTATTTTATTACTGCCTGTTTGGAACGCCAATGCTCAAGTGGCTGTTTTTGACGCGATTCTTGATGGACTGTTAACAACTTCAAATTTAAATCAAGTTATTTATTACGGAAAGCAGCTTGCCGACAACTTCAAGCAATTAGAATATATGGGCAAGCAAGCCGAACATATGTTAAGAACTATGGAGATGGCCACGGACAACCTGTCGCGCATCGGGGACGTCAAAAGCTGGGACGATTTCATGGAATGGCACAACCGCCAGCTTTACCTCGAAAGGATGACAGAGCAGACCTTCGCAGGCATGAAAATAACCATCGGCAAGAAAAGCTACTCCCTCACAGACATCGAGGGCATGGCCCACGGCGTCAAGGAATCTTACGTCGATTACTGGGACAAAGAATTCACCGAGGAACAGCGCAGGGAAATGTGGGTCGGCCTCGGCATGACGCCCGCCAATTACGCCTACGTCCAGACTTGGAAGGACAGGGAAAGGTACCTTGCCTTAAAATTCCTTACCAGCCCTACCGTCCAGAACAACGAATATATGCGCAGCATGATCAACAACCACAAAATTCTGGAAAGGCTCCTCAAGGACTCATCCCTGCCCATGGAAGAAAAAATCGGCGAGAAAGAGATTGCCGCGATGCAGACGGAAGTGCTGGTAGACATCAGCAGGTCGCTGAACGACCAGAACATGATGTTAGCCGACATGCTGGAAAGCAAAGCGGTCGACAAGTACCTGGAGCAGACGCCCGCGGACACCCCTGTCATTTCTTCCGGATGGCAGGAAAACGGCTTCCGCAGGCTTAAATAGGGGCTGAAAATATGGAAAATTTCTCCGTTTCAATAAATAACGCTTTCTTTTTTGTCGCCGAAAAAATTATAAACATTCAGGGCTTTTTCTGGAACCAGGCATGGTCTATCGGCAAGATCGTCCTGCTTATCGCCATTTTGTCCGCCGGCCTCAATTACGCCCTCACGGGCACGGGCCTGAAAGAAAACGCCGTCAAAATCCTGAAGGCCACCCTCTTTTTCCTTATCGTCATCCTCGCCTACCCGAAAATTATCGGGTTTATTACATGGTGGACTTTCGACATGGCGAAGCAGAGCGTTTACCCGTCCGTACATTCTTACTTCAACGAGGTTGCCGACGAGTATACGACGTACTCCGTTGGCTACACGCCGGGGGGCGCCCCGGGCGGGCTGACTTTCACCCAGTTGGCGGGCAAAACAATAATACGCCGCGACAACGGCAAGCTTTTCGACGACCTGACCGTCAGCCGCTCTGTCAGCCTTAAAAACGGCAATATTAACTACACCTCGGTCTCCCCCGCGGCAGTTTTTAAAGTCATCTTTTTCATAACGGGGGAATGTTTTTCTTTTGCGGATAACAGCAATGACAAGCCGGGGCTCCTCGGCATTGCCATCCCTGAATTCAGCAGGGTCCTGAAAGGCCTTCTCTGCGGCTTCGCCATCATCCTCACGGGAATTTTCGCCCTGCTTG
>JGI24698J34947_10001799_pt1 | contig 11431 bp, 13 predicted proteins | sample TergutMp193P3_FD_34947 | JGI IMG/M metagenome (IMG submission 34947)
GACAGCCTGCGGTACTATTACTTGGGTGCCAATTACAAACGGCGGGTTGAGCATATTGGCGCAAAACCTTCTTACGATGTGGATGGGCCTTTAATTGTTTAAACACCCCAGTCAAATCACTTTTTACCAGCCAATTTCCATGTTGCGAACCCCAAAAAAACAGAAAATCCCGCTATGTTCGCGTAAGCACTAATTCTTTACAGGACAGATCTTTGATAAATTAGGGAAGGGATATTTTACTATTTTTACACCTATTATCACGCGGTTCGCAGATCCGAGACTTTAAGTCGTTGTAGGATAAGGATATAATGTGGTGTATGTCGCGCTCCGTGCGAGCGCGTGGATTGAAACGCCAAACATGAGCGCCTACAGTGCCGTCGGCAACAGGTCGCGCTCCGTGCGAGCGCGTGGATTGAAACAAATGTCCAGAAAGTCCAGCAAGCCTCAGGGTCTAAGTCGCGCTCCGTGCGAGCGCGTGGATTGAAACCCGAAAGCGCTCAACTTGAAATTATCGAATCCAAGGTCGCGCTCCGTGCGAGCGCGTGGATTGAAACCGGTTTTCGCCGAAGCGGATTCAAGCGATGTAAGTCGCGCTCCGTGCGAGCGCGTGGATTGAAACCGTGAAAACCAATATCCAGGCTGTTTGCGCATATGTCGCGCTCCGTGCGAGCGCGTGGATTGAAACTTGTAATCCTTGCGCTTGCGCCCTCTTCGGGGGAAGTCGCGCTCCGTGCGAGCGCGTGGATTGAAACGTCGTCGTTATCTGAATCGTCCGCCGTGTCGTCTGTCGCGCTCCGTGCGAGCGCGTGGATTGAAACATTCCATAGGGGGGATCGCTAACTATGGCATCCATGTCGCGCTCCGTGCGAGCGCGTGGATTGAAACGTCGATGCTTATATCCCTCGGATTAACCATCGACGGTCGCGCTCCGTGCGAGCGCGTGGATTGAAACCGCTTCCGCCCGTCGCGGTTGAAGTCCGGGCGAGTCGCGCTCCGTGCGAGCGCGTGGATTGAAACCCATCGAATGGGCCTTTGAAGCCGCTATGCCCCCGGTCGCGCTCCGTGCGAGCGCGTGGATTGAAACACATAGCAGGTGTCCCAAATGTGGCGGCTTTATAAGTCGCGCTCCGTGCGAGCGCGTGGATTGAAACACAAAACCGCCCGCTTTGAGCGCGTCGGTCATGTCGTCGCGCTCCGTGCGAGCGCGTGGATTGAAACTTGGGCTTGTTTGACAAGCTGTCATTGATAGCGTTAAGTCGCGCTCCGTGCGAGCGCGTGGATTGAAACTTTAGGATACCTGAATGGAGAAGGGAAAATACATTGTCGCGCTCCGTGCGAGCGCGTGGATTGAAACCCATATCGCCGGAAAGGGCGATGTACATCCTGCCGGTCGCGCTCCGTGCGAGCGCGTGGATTGAAACCTGTTCACCGAAATTGAGGTTGATATATGGGACGGTCGCGCTCCGTGCGAGCGCGTGGATTGAAACAGGAGTCCTGTTAAATCAGATAACGGTTTGCTTAAGTCGCGCTCCGTGCGAGCGCGTGGATTGAAACATCTCAAGCCCGGTGATTGCGTCCTTGCGAGTGGGTCGCGCTCCGTGCGAGCGCGTGGATTGAAACGTCGTTTGTCCCATCATGGATTATGGAAGTGACGAGTCGCGCTCCGTGCGAGCGCGTGGATTGAAACGGGAATGATCGCGCCGAAATCCTGACCGATAGCCGGTCGCGCTCCGTGCGAGCGCGTGGATTGAAACAGGAAAAAGGCGCGACGTTTAAGCCCGCCGGAGTAAGTCGCGCTCCGTGCGAGCGCGTGGATTGAAACGGGAATGATCGCGCCGAAATCCTGACCGATAGCCGTCGCGCTCCGTGCGAGCGCGTGGATTGAAACACTGGCGGCGGCGTGAATGTGTTTTGCCCAGAACGTCGCGCTCCGTGCGAGCGCGTGGATTGAAACATTGGCCTGTGCGACCATATCGTCCATGAGCGCGGAGTCGCGCTCCGTGCGAGCGCGTGGATTGAAACCCCTCTTGCCGGGCGGCTGGGCGCGGGTGTATGAGTCGCGCTCCGTGCGAGCGCGTGGATTGAAACATAAAAGCATACGAACAAACCTTACTCCAATTATCGCGTCGCGCTCCGTGCGAGCGCGTGGATTGAAACGGGGCAGCAACGGCGGCAACGGCGGCAACGGCGGGTCGCGCTCCGTGCGAGCGCGTGGATTGAAACCATATTCATACACAGCCAATAAAACATCATTATCAAGTCGCGCTCCGTGCGAGCGCGTGGATTGAAACAGATGAGAAGTCCGACCCGCTACACTTTGACGGTGTCGCGCTCCGTGCGAGCGCGTGGATTGAAACAACTCCTTGCAGATGTACTCGGCTTCCGGGGCTGTGTCGCGCTCCGTGCGAGCGCGTGGATTGAAACTAAGAGTAGAGGTTTAGAACGCCCGTTGATGGGAAGGTCGCGCTCCGTGCGAGCGCGTGGATTGAAACTTGCCCGGTCATTGCGGAAAGAAAACCATGCAATGGTCGCGCTCCGTGCGAGCGCGTGGATTGAAACATTAAAGCCTGTATGCAAGGGCGCGTCAAAGTCGAAGTCGCGCTCCGTGCGAGCGCGTGGATTGAAACTCTCCCTCTCTCTTCTCCTCTCCCCCCTCTCTCGTCGCGCTCCGTGCGAGCGCGTGGATTGAAACCCCTCTCCCTCCCCCTCCTCCTCCCCCCCTCCTCCGTCGCGCTCCGTGCGAGCGCGTGGATTGAAACGAAATCCGAAAGGGTACAGCGTGACCTGAAAATGGGTCGCGCTCCGTGCGAGCGCGTGGATTGAAACGCGAGGCTATGGACGCCGAAACATGGTATATCGGGTCGCGCTCCGTGCGAGCGCGTGGATTGAAACTTGAGCTGGGGCAAGGCGCGGAGCGTGAGCGCGTGTCGCGCTCCGTGCGAGCGCGTGGATTGAAACGGCGTCGGTAACGACGACGCAGATTATAGCCTTGGTCGCGCTCCGTGCGAGCGCGTGGATTGAAACGGAAAGGCTGCCCCCATTCACCCGAATCAACCGAGTCGCGCTCCGTGCGAGCGCGTGGATTGAAACTGATGAAAATGACAAAAAAATAAAAGCATATATAGGTCGCGCTCCGTGCGAGCGCGTGGATTGAAACAACAGGCTCGTCAAGCCGTGCGCCGACATAGCGGGTCGCGCTCCGTGCGAGCGCGTGGATTGAAACTTGATCAATACTCACGCCGTTGAGCGCGTTTAAGTCGCGCTCCGTGCGAGCGCGTGGATTGAAACTTTCCACTTGATCCCTGTCCACTGATAAACCCATGTCGCGCTCCGTGCGAGCGCGTGGATTGAAACATCGTTATATTTGCCAATGCCGTTATACAAAAAGATGTCGCGCTCCGTGCGAGCGCGTGGATTGAAACTTGAAAATTTTTTGAAAAGGGGCTTGTCTTTATTATGTCGCGCTCCGTGCGAGCGCGTGGATTGAAACCGGTAATTGTCAATCCTTCCATAAGGTAATTATCGGTCGCGCTCCGTGCGAGCGCGTGGATTGAAACATCAGTACCGTGCCGCCGAGAGCCATAGAAAGGCCGTCGCGCTCCGTGCGAGCGCGTGGATTGAAACCGCTTCGGCGGTTTCCTTGTCAATGACATTCGCGGGTCGCGCTCCGTGCGAGCGCGTGGATTGAAACTAATTGCGATCCCGGATTGAGGGTTGTGTTTGTGGTCGCGCTCCGTGCGAGCGCGTGGATTGAAACTTCCCGAATGCGCCGGGAATTAACCGCGAAGGAATTACGTCGCGCTCCGTGCGAGCGCGTGGATTGAAACCGTTATTCAAGAATTATGTTTAATGAGCGGTGTAGGTCGCGCTCCGTGCGAGCGCGTGGATTGAAACCTCGCCTAGCGGGGAAATATTATTTGATATTGCCGGGTCGCGCTCCGTGCGAGCGCGTGGATTGAAACATTTAATGGCGTTAATCTTTTTTCCGCTTGCGGGAGTCGCGCTCCGTGCGAGCGCGTGGATTGAAACCCGCTGTGGCGAAAGCCGCATCCCGAAGGTCATTTGTCGCGCTCCGTGCGAGCGCGTGGATTGAAACCTGAATATGCTCATGAAACAAGTTATTGAGTATCCCGTCGCGCTCCGTGCGAGCGCGTGGATTGAAACATTAGGAGGTGAATAATGATTGCGGGACCCTTTGAGTCGCGCTCCGTGCGAGCGCGTGGATTGAAACATATACGAAGACGGCAAATCTTGACAAATATTTTGGTCGCGCTCCGTGCGAGCGCGTGGATTGAAACATGCTGTTACCGTCCTTTGTAAAACGCGCTGCGCGTCGCGCTCCGTGCGAGCGCGTGGATTGAAACACGTTTTTGCCGTGCCACTCTTTCATATCGGGATTGTGTCGCGCTCCGTGCGAGCGCGTGGATTGAAACGCGATATTCCCGGCGACCTTCCCGACGCTTTTTCCGTCGCGCTCCGTGCGAGCGCGTGGATTGAAACTAATGTTAGATCGGGCAAATATACCACGCGAAATTTGTCGCGCTCCGTGCGAGCGCGTGGATTGAAACATGTTAGCTGTAGTTATATCAACAGGGAGATCGTTGTCGCGCTCCGTGCGAGCGCGTGGATTGAAACGGGAACTCCGGGTAACGGGGGAGCTGGAGGCACGGGTCGCGCTCCGTGCGAGCGCGTGGATTGAAACTTCGTATTTGTAAACATCGAGAATATTGAGCCTCTGTCGCGCTCCGTGCGAGCGCGTGGATTGAAACAATGGAGATGACCGACGATACACCTAACGCGCCGCGTCGCGCTCCGTGCGAGCGCGTGGATTGAAACTTTATACGGGCGGCATACGGTCGGCGGCTCTTATGTCGCGCTCCGTGCGAGCGCGTGGATTGAAACCCAGCATATCCTGAAACAAATTCATTGACTTATATGTCGCGCTCCGTGCGAGCGCGTGGATTGAAACATCAATGATTGCAAGTGAAGGACTATAGCCGTCTGTCGCGCTCCGTGCGAGCGCGTGGATTGAAACCGGTGTTTTTACTACCAATTAAAAACGCGCCATATGTCGCGCTCCGTGCGAGCGCGTGGATTGAAACCGGTACACTTACAAAATATTTACAGGAAAATGACGTCGCGCTCCGTGCGAGCGCGTGGATTGAAACAAGGACAAGGACACACTGGAAACTTTTATGTATTAGTCGCGCTCCGTGCGAGCGCGTGGATTGAAACACAATATAATATAAAGAGGGGATTATTTTTTAAGTCGCGCTCCGTGCGAGCGCGTGGATTGAAACTCAACTATGGCTATCCAATCCTCTATTGATATTATGTCGCGCTCCGTGCGAGCGCGTGGATTGAAACTGATGAAGTTAAAGACGCAATGAAGCGGTATATGTCGCGCTCCGTGCGAGCGCGTGGATTGAAACAACAACCGCCCGGCATTTACTTCTCTGGTCAATGGTCGCGCTCCGTGCGAGCGCGTGGATTGAAACATATAATGAATTGGAAAATAAAGCCGAATTTACTTACGTCGCGCTCCGTGCGAGCGCGTGGATTGAAACATTTTAAGTTAATATATTGTATATATATATGTTACGTCGCGCTCCGTGCGAGCGCGTGGATTGAAACATTGTAGTTTTTAACAATGATAAAACCGCCATTTTGTCGCGCTCCGTGCGAGCGCGTGGATTGAAACATAAATACTGTGAGGAAGTAACAAGACGTGAAATTGGTCGCGCTCCGTGCGAGCGCGTGGATTGAAACAATTTTACATATAACTATTATTCCGTTGATGAAACGTCGCGCTCCGTGCGAGCGCGTGGATTGAAACCTGTGTCTCTATATTATATATATTATATTTATGCTGGTCGCGCTCCGTGCGAGCGCGTGGATTGAAACCACTTATTCAAGGAAGCGGATATGGTTCCGACAGGTCGCGCTCCGTGCGAGCGCGTGGATTGAAACCGTTGATGAAACTGAAAATGAACCTGAGCCAGAAGTCGCGCTCCGTGCGAGCGCGTGGATTGAAACATATTAACGCCTGTATTTAATAAGTCCTCAATAGTCGCGCTCCGTGCGAGCGCGTGGATTGAAACTTCCTGTGTTATAAATTATAATTATACCGATAATGAGTCGCGCTCCGTGCGAGCGCGTGGATTGAAACAAGTCATATTAATGGGAATGAAGCAATTACACTTGGTCGCGCTCCGTGCGAGCGCGTGGATTGAAACAATATATGGCGGCAAGTCATTACTGATATTCCCCTCGTCGCGCTCCGTGCGAGCGCGTGGATTGAAACTATCTTGTATATGATAATCAGTGGCCTACTGGGAGTCGCGCTCCGTGCGAGCGCGTGGATTGAAACATAAATACTGTGAGGAAGTAACAAGACGTGAAATTGTCGCGCTCCGTGCGAGCGCGTGGATTGAAACAAAAACACGAAAGATGAGGAAAAAGACAAACAGCATGTCGCGCTCCGTGCGAGCGCGTGGATTGAAACAGATATGGACTACACAGGGAAAATTATTCCGCCAGGTCGCGCTCCGTGCGAGCGCGTGGATTGAAACTATCAGATACTGGCGGTTATTTACCGCGTCAATAAGTCGCGCTCCGTGCGAGCGCGTGGATTGAAACCGTTTGCTCTATTTCCGAATGCCAGCGTGTTGCCGGTCGCGCTCCGTGCGAGCGCGTGGATTGAAACTCAGATACTTGAATATGAAAGCGCGAAAAAAATAAGTCGCGCTCCGTGCGAGCGCGTGGATTGAAACATCCTCTCTTGCACTCCTATACTGCAATGTATTTGAGTCGCGCTCCGTGCGAGCGCGTGGATTGAAACTAAATCGGCATAGAATGTCAAAGCATAATCCGAACGTCGCGCTCCGTGCGAGCGCGTGGATTGAAACATTTTTTGTCATCGGCCCATAATAGCGGAATCCTGTCGCGCTCCGTGCGAGCGCGTGGATTGAAACTAAACAGCAAAAAGAATTAGCGTCTCTTAATGCCGGTCGCGCTCCGTGCGAGCGCGTGGATTGAAACTACTGCAGTGCCTGCTGATGTTGAGCCTAATGAGTCGCGCTCCGTGCGAGCGCGTGGATTGAAACCGTATACCTAGAGCCGACACGCATGTTACGCTCGGTCGCGCTCCGTGCGAGCGCGTGGATTGAAACCCTTTTAATAGACAACATATGGGGAAAAGGATACGTCGCGCTCCGTGCGAGCGCGTGGATTGAAACTGGTATATCTCCTACTGATGAACGCCTTGATCGGTCGCGCTCCGTGCGAGCGCGTGGATTGAAACTAAGTAGTCTAAAAAATTTATATTACCATTCGTTGGTCGCGCTCCGTGCGAGCGCGTGGATTGAAACGTGAAAACGGTCGTATGTGTTACACAAGATCTGACGTCGCGCTCCGTGCGAGCGCGTGGATTGAAACTTAACCACACCTGCGGCCTGCCGGAGCGCGTCTGCGGTCGCGCTCCGTGCGAGCGCGTGGATTGAAACCGTTGACCATGGATACAGCCATTTTGTCGGTTTATGTCGCGCTCCGTGCGAGCGCGTGGATTGAAACTCTGGCAAAGAAAACGGATTCCCCGCGGTCAAGCCGTCGCGCTCCGTGCGAGCGCGTGGATTGAAACGTTCGTACGGATTCGGAATGAGTTGCCGTTACTCGTCGCGCTCCGTGCGAGCGCGTGGATTGAAACAAAATATCTTCGTTCGACCACGCCACTCCGTCCTGTCGCGCTCCGTGCGAGCGCGTGGATTGAAACGTGATTGTACAAAAAAAGATGTCCATCTGCAATGTCGCGCTCCGTGCGAGCGCGTGGATTGAAACGCGTCATGCGCCATTAGTTTGATTATGCGCTCTGTGTCGCGCTCCGTGCGAGCGCGTGGATTGAAACGCGCTGTCTTTCCGCTTCATAATCTAATTGAGCATGTCGCGCTCCGTGCGAGCGCGTGGATTGAAACACATAACGGCGACATTCGACCATTGTTTCAATTTCGGTCGCGCTCCGTGCGAGCGCGTGGATTGAAACCGAAGAGCCTAATCATAAAAACGACCCCATAAGAGTCGCGCTCCGTGCGAGCGCGTGGATTGAAACAGGAATGAATGGGAGTGATTTTATTTGGGAATTTGTCGCGCTCCGTGCGAGCGCGTGGATTGAAACTCCGAATTTGCCTGATGATCCATTTGTTGGGCCTGTCGCGCTCCGTGCGAGCGCGTGGATTGAAACTGCTGATTTACCTGATTTTGATAGTTCCTTTCCGTCGCGCTCCGTGCGAGCGCGTGGATTGAAACAATAGCCGCAGCTGCTGTTCCCATTATCGTTGCGTCGCGCTCCGTGCGAGCGCGTGGATTGAAACCCTGCGGGAAATGTATTATGTGTCTAAAAGTCAAAGGTCGCGCTCCGTGCGAGCGCGTGGATTGAAACAACGAACTGTCTGAACAGGCGGTACTTAAAATGGAGGTCGCGCTCCGTGCGAGCGCGTGGATTGAAACGTTATCCAATACTGCGTCTGACGGAAAGCCAAAGTGTCGCGCTCCGTGCGAGCGCGTGGATTGAAACATGCGCTTTGACTTTTAGACACATTATACATTTCCGTCGCGCTCCGTGCGAGCGCGTGGATTGAAACATCGTATGCTTCATCGATGGCAGAGCCGTAGGTGTCGCGCTCCGTGCGAGCGCGTGGATTGAAACCTTTCATTTGTCGCAAAGTTGTAAATGCCTGTAAGTCGCGCTCCGTGCGAGCGCGTGGATTGAAACTTAACATTGCCGACTTTATGGAAAAACGGATATGTCGCGCTCCGTGCGAGCGCGTGGATTGAAACTGGATTTGGACTACGGATCTTAGGTCATTAACATGTCGCGCTCCGTGCGAGCGCGTGGATTGAAACAACTTGCCGATCAATAGGAATATAACCGGAAGGATGTCGCGCTCCGTGCGAGCGCGTGGATTGAAACGGCACTTATGCCATGCCGACTCCGAATAAATTTCCGTCGCGCTCCGTGCGAGCGCGTGGATTGAAACGCCGCCGAAGGCGGAGCGTCGGCGGAATGCGCCGCGTCGCGCTCCGTGCGAGCGCGTGGATTGAAACATTAACGCCCGATCCCGAAGTTACAAAGGACGCAAGTCGCGCTCCGTGCGAGCGCGTGGATTGAAACTGTTTCTCCGAGTGGTACTTCGTCAATAACCTTTTGTCGCGCTCCGTGCGAGCGCGTGGATTGAAACTTCCGACTTCACTAACGTTACTCATTTCTCTTCCTGTCGCGCTCCGTGCGAGCGCGTGGATTGAAACTCATGTGGCGCCGCCTTTTCCACGATCGTCTGTGTCGCGCTCCGTGCGAGCGCGTGGATTGAAACATTGTCCCAAGTACCAATTTTGAGTAGTTTATACTCGTCGCGCTCCGTGCGAGCGCGTGGATTGAAACTTAAAGTTTCCAACTTTAAGAACAAACGGATATGTCGCGCTCCGTGCGAGCGCGTGGATTGAAACGCAGTACAAGACAAACCAGCGTTTATTTATCACATAGGTCGCGCTCCGTGCGAGCGCGTGGATTGAAACATCAATACCGCTCCTTGCTCTCTCAGACATCTGCTGTCGCGCTCCGTGCGAGCGCGTGGATTGAAACTTGCTACCGACAGACAGATATAATGGTACAACGGCGTCGCGCTCCGTGCGAGCGCGTGGATTGAAACACGTTACGGATAAGCTGGAGTTCCCCGGACGCAATGTCGCGCTCCGTGCGAGCGCGTGGATTGAAACTTTTGAGTAAAAATCAGAAATATTATTTTAATGCCGTCGCGCTCCGTGCGAGCGCGTGGATTGAAACCTCAAGAGAACGCTGGATGCACAAATGTCCGGGGTGTCGCGCTCCGTGCGAGCGCGTGGATTGAAACCTTGAGTTTATCGGCTAAAATACGCGCGTCATCTTGTCGCGCTCCGTGCGAGCGCGTGGATTGAAACCTGTAAATGATGCTTCATTCTCAATGTCCATTCATGTCGCGCTCCGTGCGAGCGCGTGGATTGAAACCCTGCATCCTGCCAATACGCACGGCTGAATTAAAGTCGCGCTCCGTGCGAGCGCGTGGATTGAAACATTCATAAAATTATAGAAGTCCCGGCGGATAAGAAGTCGCGCTCCGTGCGAGCGCGTGGATTGAAACGAGAAATCCCTGCCGTTTCAACTCCTTGCAGATGGTCGCGCTCCGTGCGAGCGCGTGGATTGAAACAAAGCCTATTGCGGGCATTTGCCTATCAATATCGAGTCGCGCTCCGTGCGAGCGCGTGGATTGAAACCAATCTGCCGATCATGTAGGTTGTAAAGAAATGCCGTCGCGCTCCGTGCGAGCGCGTGGATTGAAACGCCTAATGATTGGCAGAGGCGAGCTTATAACTTTGTCGCGCTCCGTGCGAGCGCGTGGATTGAAACTTTCTCCCTGCCGATAAATTCCATTGAAATAAACGTCGCGCTCCGTGCGAGCGCGTGGATTGAAACGTTGTCTGATAAAGAGTTAACTCCAAAAACAGGCAAGTCGCGCTCCGTGCGAGCGCGTGGATTGAAACTAATTGCATCTCCTGTACTGCAATATCTCTCTGAGTCGCGCTCCGTGCGAGCGCGTGGATTGAAACATCTGCGTATTCGTACTTCATAATAGATTTACCCCGTCGCGCTCCGTGCGAGCGCGTGGATTGAAACGCGGTATTTAATAATCATATCTATCAAAGTGTTATGTCGCGCTCCGTGCGAGCGCGTGGATTGAAACACCGATTTTTGTGTAGCCTGATAACCAGCGGTAAGTCGCGCTCCGTGCGAGCGCGTGGATTGAAACTTGGGAGACATATTTACAGGCATTTACAACTTCGCGTCGCGCTCCGTGCGAGCGCGTGGATTGAAACGTCTGCTTTATGGTCGGAATAAGTAAAGGGCGGAAGTCGCGCTCCGTGCGAGCGCGTGGATTGAAACAGATATTCTACAAAATCAATAATCACGTTATTTAAGTCGCGCTCCGTGCGAGCGCGTGGATTGAAACAATGATTGAAGCGGCGGTTTCCCCTCTTCAAAGGACGTCGCGCTCCGTGCGAGCGCGTGGATTGAAACCCGACGTGAACGGTCGCTGTCCGATTTGCGGAGGCGTCGCGCTCCGTGCGAGCGCGTGGATTGAAACGGTTAAAGACGGCATAACGCCCCCGGTCGCGCCGTCGCGCTCCGTGCGAGCGCGTGGATTGAAACCCTAGAGAGCCTACTACACCACCAACTTTACCAGCGTCGCGCTCCGTGCGAGCGCGTGGATTGAAACGGGATCAACAGAATCATCATCGCCTGAATAACCGTGTCGCGCTCCGTGCGAGCGCGTGGATTGAAACCTGTAAGCGCGTAGTTGAGGGCCGCCGAGAAAATGGTCGCGCTCCGTGCGAGCGCGTGGAT
>JGI24698J34947_10001800_pt1 | contig 11431 bp, 8 predicted proteins | sample TergutMp193P3_FD_34947 | JGI IMG/M metagenome (IMG submission 34947)
TTGAATACGCTCAAAAAAAGAAAGAAGACAAACTGCTCGGGCAGTCAAGCCTTTTTGATGATTCCGGCGAGTCTGACATGCCCGATTTCAAGTTTGATGAATTCCCTCCTGTCGGCCACGCGGAAAAACTGAATCTTGAAAAACAGCTAATCGGTTTTTATTTTTCAGGCCACCCAATGGACGAATACCGCGAAATATGGCAGAAGACGGTAAAAGTAAATCTTGGACAGACTGAAAGCCTGAAAGTTGGAAATTGCGTCCTTGTGGGTATAATAAAAAATGTTAAAACAATAATTACCGCAAAGGGCAGTAAAATGACTTTCGCGCTTCTTAGCGATTACAACGGCGAAATAGAAGTTACTTTTTTTCCCGGCGCGTGGGAAAAATGTCAGAATGAGGTAGAGCAGGACAAAGTTTCAATTTTACAGGGAAAGATCGATTATCAAAAAGATAAAGACAAGTACAGTTTTATCGTTGAAAGTTGTATAAACAGAAAAGATGTTGACACCGCTGTGAAAGAAACCGAGGCTCTTGAGCGAAAGTGGGAAACATTCAGAACCGCTTGGGTCTACATGGCGGATTTGAAAAGCGGTAATCTTAAAAACTCGCCTAAGGGAAGTTACACGATTATCGGTTTCTTAAAATCGCTTAGGGAATTTAGAGATAAAAATGACAATGAAATGGCCTTCGCCTCATTGCAGGATTTTGAAGGCGACATCGATCTTGTTTTCTTTTCAAAAACTTACGCCGAATGCAGAAACTTTCTTAAGCTTGACGAAATAATCGCGCTTAGGGGAAGCATAGACCCGGCCAACGAACGCAACCCTGAAAAAATCAGCCTGAAAGTTTCAGGCATCGCCGACATCGCCCAGCTTTGCCGAAGCGCCGCGCGAAAAGTGGCTGCAGGGGAGAAGCCGCCTGAGCCAAAAGTTGAAAAAAAACTTGAGCCTGCGCCCAAACCTCATGAGATACACATCAGGCTGGACAATGCGGCCGTGGATGACGGGGAAAATCTGACACAGCTTCGCGATTATATTGCCGAAAATTCGGGCTCGGCTTTAATATTTATACACGTTCCGGTGTCGGGCGGTGAAAGAAAAATTCGCGCGGCGGCAGGTATCGCTATTTCCCAAAATCGGGATATAATTGAAGAGATAAAAAAATGTAAATGTGTAGCGGAGGCATGGAGGAAATAAATGCGGTTTTTTTTCAATTTTTTGGCTGCGGCCGCGGGTATTTATTCACTTTTGATTTTTATCCGCATAATAATTACATGGTTCTCAGGCAACGTCGCGGGAAAACCGGTGAATTTTTTGGCGCGTATTACAGACCCCTATCTTGACTGGTGGCGGCGGAATTTAAACCTGCGCCTCGGCTTTCTGGATCTCTCTCCTATTGCGGCGATAGCTTTTCTTTCCCTCGTTCAGAACCTCTTGTACTCTTTTGTAAGAATCGAAAAAATCACCGTAGGAAATATTCTGGCTATTATTCTTTTGTCGCTGTGGCCCATCGTGTCGTTTATTCTCGGGTTTTGCCTGATTTTAATTCTTCTGCGTTTTATCGCCTATCTTACGAACCGCGACATGTACGGAACATTCTGGCGGATTATAGACGCGATTACTCAGCCGCTTTTGTACAGAACAAACCGCATAATCTTCGGCGATAAAATAACCGGCTACGTTAAAGGAGTGATAATTTCCTTTCTTGTGTTAGCTGCAATTTGGCTTGGCGGAAAACTTATTATACCGCAGATTGCGAAACTGCTGGTAAAACTGCCGTTTTAATGTTTCTGCGTTCTTTGGCCGCTCCGGCAGGCGCCGTAAAGGGAATTGGCTTTGCGTCCGCTTCAAAGCTCGCGCGTTTGGGAATAACGAGCGTATCAGACCTTGTTCTGCACTATCCCCGTGACTGGGAAGATCGCGCGAACAGCGTCCCGATCAGCGGTTTTAAAAACGCCAAGGTCTGCACTGTCGTTACCGTTTTGACGCGCGACTGGGTAGGCTACGGCAAAATGAAAACCCTAAAGGTTTATATTGAAGACGAGTCGGCGCGAGCTGCTCTTCTTTGTTTTAACAGGCCGTGGCTTGAAAAACAGCTTGTTCAAGGCGAGCAGTTCAGGCTTTGGGGGCGCTTTTATCACAAGTACGGAGAAATTCAATCCAGCTCTTTTGAAATTGAACCTGTCAATTCAAGCGCCGCATTCGGCAGAATACTGCCTGTTTATCCGCTCTGCGCCGGAATTACACAGGCAATGATGCGCCGTTACACCTCTCATGTACTGGAACATTACGCGAAAAATATTGAAGACGAACTTCCGGCGCATATTATTCAAAGAGACAATCTGCTGTCAAAGAGACAGGCGATTAAAGCCATTCATTTTCCTTCAAGCGATGCGGAGCTGGAGTTAGCTAAAAAAACTTTAATTTACGAAGAACTTTTTTATCTTGAGGTGATGGTGGGAAAACGCGCGTTTGAAAGGCGCGGACAAAAAATTACTTCCGCGCCGCAAAAAAATGAGAGTGGCCCGCCTTATTCGCTTCTTCAGCAAAAACTTCTTGAAAGACTCTCCTTTTCGCTTACAGAAGGACAGGAGCAGGCTGTCGCCGAAATCAACCGCGACATGGAAACTCAATCGCCGATGGCGCGTCTTTTGCAGGGAGATGTCGGTTGCGGAAAGACGCTGGTTTCATTTCTTGCGGCATTAAAAGCGGTAGAGGACGGCGCTCAGGCGGCGATTATGGCCCCAACTGAATTGCTTGCCCGCCAGCACGCAGAAAACGCCGCGCGTCTTTTGGAGCCGTTGGGATGCCGTATAGCTTTTCTTACGGGGAATATAAAGGCCGCCGGGCGCAGAGAGTTAATAAAAAATCTTTTAGAGGGAACAATCGACATAGTTGTAGGCACTCACGCTCTTTTTTCAAAAGACGTTGAGTATAAAAACCTCAAGCTTGTGGTGATAGACGAACAGCACCGTTTTGGCGTAACGCAAAGGGCGCTTATAATGTCCAAGGGGGAAAACACAAGCCTTTTAATGATGAGCGCGACTCCAATTCCACGAACTCTTGCCCTGACGATTTTCGGCGACATGGACGTTTCTACAATAAAGGACATGCCTCCCGGTAGAAAACCGGTGAAGACTCATCTTGCAAAAGAATCCAGCGAAAAGAGAGTTTACGATTTTGTCCGCAAAGAGCTGGAGCAGGGAAGGCAGGCATATTTTGTCTACCCTTTGATTGACGGCGGAGAAGATATAAAGGACGCCGTTTCTATGGCGGACAGGCTTGCGAAAGAAATATTTCCAAGGTATAAGGTCGCTCTTATTCATTCAAAAATGACGGAAGAAAACAAACGGCAGACGATGGACGATTTTCGCCGTGGAGAGATAAAAATTCTTACCGCGACAAGCGTTGTGGAAGTGGGCGTTGATGTGCCAAACGCTACATGTATGGTCATCGAGCACGCCGAACGCTTCGGCCTGTCTGCGTTACACCAACTGCGCGGGCGCGTGGGTAGAGGCAAAGATCAGTCGTACTGTTTTCTTGTCTACTCAGACGATCTAACCGACGAAGGCAAACTGCGGCTGAAAGTAATGCTTGAAAACTCCGACGGCTTTTTAATCGCGGAAGAAGACCTTAAAATGCGCGGCCCAGGCCAAATCGCGGGGACTGAGCAGTCAGGCTACCTGGTTTTAGGAATTGCCAATCCCGTCCGCGACGCGCAAGAACTTGTACGCGCCCGCGCCGATGCGTTTTCCATTCTGGAAAGCGACCTCGATTTACTGCTTGCGGATCATCGCGTAATAGCGAGGGTCTTGGAAGAGGCGCCGCCTTTCAGCGAAGTCGCGCTTTAGACAAACTTGGCTTTTATCTGCGCCATGAATTGTTCCGCTTGTTCATCGTTTACAACTTCTATTTCTTTTTCGTGGTATTTGATTAGCTCTTTGGGGATTTCGTCGAGAAATGGGGAAGGTTCGCACTCGTTGACGCTTTGAAGACGCCGGCGCTTTTGACAGCTTGTTATGTACAACTTTTCCCTCGCCCTTGTAATCGCGACGTAAAAAAGACGGCGCTCTTCTTCGACATTTCCGCTTTCTTCGTTTTCATCATTTTCTTCGCCTGTACTGCGCTCGTGGGGAATCAGCCCCTTTTCCGCGCCGGCGATAAAAACAACCGGAAACTCAAGGCCCTTGGCGGAGTGGATTGTCATAAGGTTAACTTTGCCTTCGTTGTTATCTTCGCCGTCGTCTCTTGTGATAAGGCTGATTCTGTTCAGCCAGGGATAAAGCCCTGAGTCAAGATTGTCGGGATCGGATTCCCAGTTTTCTATCATGCGGATATAATACTCAATGTTGCTGAATTTCCAACGCGCTTTTTTTTCATCCTTGCCGTGTTCCAGCACCAGATAACTCCAGTAATCGATATTGTCAACTAACGCGCGTACATTTGATGAAAGTTTCCACGGCGTGTCTGTTTCCGTCTTCCGCTCCAGCATTTTCTCGCGGAAATTTTCGATAAAACCTGAAAACTCTTCCAGTTCTGTCGCCGCCTTTTGGTCCTGAAAAAGCCCCTGCTGTCCGTGAGAGCGCTCGTAGTTCAAGCGCGAAAGGGCGTCCCAGATGCTGGAGCGGTTTTTTCTGGCAATGTCGCTTAACGCGGCGATTGTTGTTCTGCCTATGCCCCTGCGCGGAGTGTTGATGACGCGCAAAAGGCTTACGTCATCGTCGGGATTTGCTATTACGCGCAGGTACGAGGAAATGTCCTTTATTTCCTTGCGCTGGAAAAAACTTGTCCCTCCAGACACGCGGTAGGGAATGTTGTCCGCTAAAAAAGCTTCTTCGATGTTACGCGCAAGAGAATTGGTGCGCGTAAGTACGCCGAAATCGTGATATTTGTAATCTTCCGTTATCATTAAATGGCTGATTTGGCCGGCGATAAAAAAAGCCTCGCCTCTTTCGTTTTCGGGGTAGAATAATTCTATCGGTTTTCCGCCCTGCTTTCCCGACCAAAGATTTTTTTTCTTTCTGTCTGTGTTATGCGAAATTACGCCGTTTGCCGCGTCCAGTATTGTGGAAGTGGAGCGGTAGTTCTGCTCAAGTTTTATTTCTATTCTGCCGGGGAAATCCCTTTCAAAAAATAAAATATTTTCATAATTAGCGCCTCTCCATGAATAAATTGACTGATCGTCGTCTCCTACTACGCAGACATTGGAATCTTCTGAGGCGGTTAGATATTTCATCAGGCGGTATTGGACAACGCTTGTGTCCTGAAACTCGTCTACCATGATGTAACGGTAGCGTTTCTGGTATTTTTTTCTAATGTCCTCGTAATGTTCAAAAAGATGAAGGGGAATTGTTAAAAGGTCGTCAAAGTCTACGGCATTGTAAATTCTTAGCGACTGGTTGTATTCTTCAAAGACAGACTTCATGTCGGCGTTTTCTGTCCACTGCGCAAGTCCTGTTTTAATTTTGGAAAAAAATTGACTAAGCGCGTAAATATCAACCTTGCTTGAAAACATTCGACATTCGCGCAAAGTTTCTTTGATAAGAGTCATCTTGTCACTCTCGTCGTAAATCGAAAAGTTTTTTCTGTAGCCAAGAAGCTCAGCTTCGTCCCTGATAATTTTATTTCCAAACGAATGAAAGGTGCTTACTGTAAGACTTTGCAGTTTTTTCCCTGTCAGCTCCTTGACCCTTGTTTCCATTTCGCGCGCCGCTTTATTGGTAAAGGTAAGGGCAAGTATCGCTCCTTGGGAAATTCCCTTTTCAAGCATGTGCGCGATACGGTATGTGATTACCCTTGTCTTTCCAGAACCGGCGCCCGCGATGATCAAAACCGGCCCCTCAATGGCACGCACCGCTTTTATCTGCGGCTCGTTCAGCTCGTTTTCAATGTTGAGTTTAGACAAAATTTTTAACAAACCCTCGCTTACATGTTCTTATGTTAAATAACTTTTCAAAATATTTGCAATATGCCTTCCGGCCTTTCCGCGGTGGCTTAAACTGTTTTTCTCTTGCGCGGAAAGCTCCGCAAGGGTGCGGCCGAACTGCGGAAGAAAGAAAACGGGGTCGTAGCCAAAACCGCCTTCCCCTTTTATTTGTTCGCGGCTTTTTACAATTTCGCCTTCGAGCGTTTCCTGTGCCAGAAAAAAACGGTCGTTATCAAAAAGCAAAACCATGGCGCACACAAAACGCGCACTGCGCACAGGGTTTACTCCCAACTCGTCAAGAAGCAAAATGTTCTGTTGGGAGCTTGTAAGTTTTTGCCCGTCTGCCGAACCGTAACGCGCCGAAAGCACTCCGGGCCTGCCGCCAAGGCCGTCCACGCACAAGCCGGAATCGTCGGCTATTACCGGATCGCCTTTCCCGATGATTTTTTTAAGCTCTCTTGCTTTCAGAATGGCGTTATCGAAAAAAGCGGCTCCTGTTTCCTCGGGGTCGAATTTCAGGCCCTCGCCCGAAGGGATTTTCAAGTTGACGGCGAGAATAGCCTGTAATTCTTCCTTTTTGTGGGCGTTGTTTGTGGCAAACCAGACGTTCATAAAAACATTGTAGACAATTTTTAATTTTCAATCTATACTTTAAATAAGCAATTATGAGTTTATTTTTTAAAAAGAAGCGGACGGTTTTTTTGGCCGCGGTTTTGACGGTTGTTTTTTTCTCAATCTCCTGTTCAACGTCTAAACCGGAGATTACTTACGGTTTTATGCAGTTGGTGCTGTATCAGGGAGATATAGGGCCTGTCGAACATTTTTCTTTTTTTATTATCCCGGAAGACGAAGACGGTTTTGAAAATCTGGACGAGTTGTACCTGTATCACGACAAGGATCAGCTTCGCTGGAAGATAAGCAGTGAAGACTGGATCAGCTACACGCAGGATGACAGGACATGGATAGGAACGCGAAGCATCGCCATTCAGGACGGCTTAAAACTTCCGCGCGGCGTATATCGCGCGGTGCTGGTAAACAAGGGCGGTGAGAAAGGGGAGAGGGAGTTTACTTTTGACGCGCAGGTACGCTATCCATTCCCGGAGTTTACGGTTGCGGACGGCATGTATACGGTCAAGTCCCAATGGCCGAGCAACCGTTTGGTCTGTTATGACAGGGCAGGAAATTATACGTCTACGGTGGAGGTTAGCTCTTTTTCTGGAAGTATCTCTCAGTTAAACCTGCCTTCCGCTGTAAGATCCGCCGCGCTTTGGGCGGAAGACCCGGCGTATTCTACAAGCGCTTTTACAAACGCGGTTACCGTCCGTTAATGTTAAAAAGTTATGTGCTGCGCACAGGGCGTTTTACGGATGCCCAGAAAAAGGCCTATGATGCGTTAGCTGAAAAGTTTTGCATTCCGTTTTTTGAAAACAAGATTGATTTTAGCGAAGTCTTTGGCAGCGCCGAAAATATTACGCTTGAAATCGGTTTTGGAATGGGAATAGCTACCGCCGAAATCGCGCAGGCAAATCCGCAAAAAAATTATTTGGGAATTGAGGTTCACAAGCCTGGCATCGGGCGACTGTTATGGGAAATTGAAAAAAGAGCGCTTTCCAACATCAGAATTATTGAACATGACGCCGCTGTCGTCGCGGAAAAAATGATCCCCTTAAGTTCGCTTGAAGCCATACATCTTTTTTTCCCCGATCCCTGGCCCAAAAAAAGACACCGCAAGCGCCGCCTTATACAGCGCCCGTTTACCGAAACCCTCGCCAACTGTTTAAAACCCGGCGGTTATTTGTACATGGTTACCGACTGGGAAGATTACGCAGTTTTCGCGCTTGAAGAGCTTTCCGCTTGCATCGCCCTTCGCAACGCCTTCGAGGGCTTCGCCTCTCCCCAAAGCTGGCGGCCTGTTACAAAGTTTGAGAAAAAGGGGCTCGCGAAAAAACATGAGATAAGGGAGTTGTATTTTGTAAAGAGAGTTAACGAACAACTGCCCCCATCTCCCTAAAAGCGGATTGAAAATAACGTAAATTTTGTGCAGAATAAAGACGGAGAGAAAAGTGCTGCTCACTATCGACATAGGAACATCGAGTTTTAAATCCGCGCTTTGGGATTTTGAAGGGAATTGTCTTGCCTTCGCAGTGAATCCGCTTTCAATAAACAGCGACGGCGTCAGGTACGAGGCGGACTGTGCGCAGTGGCTTCGCGCCTTTGAGGACTGCTGTCGCAAACTGACAAGCGGCGGTTGCGGAAATCTTTGCGATGTGCAGACAATAGTCATAAGCGGAAACGGCCCCAGCCTCGTGCCTGTTTTTGGAGAGCCGTCCGTAACAGAAGAGGGGCTGGAGTTGGCGGCACAGGACGCGAGGCTTTGGCTAGACAGACGCACTGTAAAATATCAGGCGGAAGTTTCCGTGCTCATGGGCGGGTTTGTAGACGCGAGTTTTTTTCTGCCAAAAATACTCGGCATTAAAAACGACGAGGGCGAACTTTACAATAAAACGAAATGTTTTGTCGGCTGTCCTGAATATCTGGCGCTCGCGCTGACAGGCGAAGCGCGGACTGTTTTTCCTTCCGACGGATTTGATCGCTGGTTTTGGGACGATGCCGTTCTTGAAAAACTGGAACTGGACGCGGCGAAGTTTCCTCCCTTTATCCGGCCCGGTGACGCCTTTGGAAATCTTTCTTCATCTGCCGCGAGGCATTTCGGCTTTGCGAAAAACATTCCTGTAATTTCAGGCGGGCCTGATTTTTACGCCGCGATTTTGGGTTCAGGCGTAACGGAGCCGGGGCAGGCTTGCGACCGTACCGGCTCTTCGGAAGGAATCAATCTTTGCACCCAAAACCGCGTCAACGACAAACGGCTGATGTCTTACGGTCATCCCGTCAAGCCGTACTGGAATCTGTCAGGGATTATTTCTACCACAGGAAAAGCGATAGAGTGGTGCCGCGATCTTCTGGGGCTGGAAAGTTTTGATGATTTTTTCGCTCTCTCGCGCGAAAGCGCTCCGGGCTCTGGAGGTCTTGTTTTTCTTCCTTATTTGGCGGGAGAACGCGAGCCTGTTTTAGACCCTTTTGCGCGCGCTGTTTGGAGCGGCATAGGCCTCTCCGGCACAAGACGCGAATTTACCAATTCCGTACTTGAGGGAATCGGCTTCGCGATCAGGGACGTTATTTCCGTGATGGAAGAAACAGGCGCGAAAGCGAAACAGTTGCGCGTAACTGGCGGCCTTGCATCGAACGCGCATCTTAACCAGATAAAAGCCGACATTACAGGCAGAGAGATACTGGAGCCTGTGAAAAAGGAAACGGAACTTCTTGGGCTTGCCGTTATTGGTTCCTGCTTTTTGGGTAAATTCTCGTCATTCGCCGAAGCCTCAGCAAAAATGGTCAAGATTGAAAAAACCTTTGAACCCAATCCCAAAAACTCATCCCTTTACGATGAACTCTTTAATGAATACAAAAAAAGTCAAAAAAGCTCAATTGACAGAAATTAAAATTTTCTTTATTCTAAAAACATGAAAAAGTTAGCTATTATTCTTCTACTTTTATCCGTATTTTTCACCGAGGGCTGTGAAAAAAAATCCTCGTCTGCGCGGTCGGATAAAAGCCTGTCTGTGCTTGTCTTTGTTCCGGGCGTAACAGCGGGAAGCCCCACCTACGAACTTATGGCGGAAGGCGCAAATGAATTTGCCTCGGCGCATAAAAATGTAAGCGTAAAAATTTACGAAGCCGGTTTCAATCAAGCCGAGTGGGAACAGCATATCGCGGAAATGGTTTCAGGCGGCCAGTACGATATCGTTTTAAGCTCAAATCCTTCACTGCCGGAACTCTGCGCCAATGTTGCGAAGAACTTTCCAAACCAGAAATTTATCATCATGGACGCGCAGTTTGAAGGGAACCCCCAGATACGCACCTACATGTACAACCAATACGAACAATCGCTTTTCCTCGGCTATCTTGCCGGTCTTGTTACAACAAGCTCGATGCCGCGCGCCAACAGCCAGAAAAGAGTCGGCTTTATCGCCGCGCAGGAATATCCCCTGCTGACGAGACAGATGATTCCCGGCTTCCTGTACGGCGCGCGTCTTGCAGACTCTGCCATCGAACTTGACAGGCGCATAGTAGGCTCCTGGGCGGACGCCAACAAAGCCGCCGAGCTTGCCTCCGCAATGATGGATTCAGGCGTGGATGTTTTTACGGCGATTGCCGGAGGAGCCGCGCGTGGAATGATTAAAACAGCGGCGGAAAGAGGAGCCTATGTTGTTAGCTACAACACAAACGAGTACCAGCTTGCGAGCGGCTATGTAGTAGGTTGTGGCATAATGGAAGTGAAAAAACTTGTGCTGGAAATTCTTTCCGACGTTCTGGAAGATAAAATCCAATACGGTATTTCCGAAACTGTAGGGGTAAAAGAGGGTTACATCAATTTTATTTTCGATGATCCCTCTTACACTAACAATCTGCCTGCCGACATCCGCCTGAAGTTTGAACAATTTATGGAAGACCTTCGCGCCGGACGGATAAATTACACAATTCCGCCGCTTTGAAAAATGTCGAATAACGGCCCTTGCGTGGAGCTTCGGGGTATCAGCAAACAATACCCCGGCGGCAGAAAAAAGGCGAATAACAATATAAGCCTTGATCTCTTGCGCGGAGAAATATTGTGCATTGCCGGCGAAAACGGAGCCGGAAAAACCACCCTTATGAAGATTCTTTGTGGCCTTGAAACTCCTGATTCGGGAGATATTTTTATAAACGGAAAAAAAGAGATAATTAACTCTCCGCTTGCGGCTAAAAAGCTGGGAATAGGCATGGTTCATCAGCATTTTATGCTTTTTGACGAATACACCGCGGCGGAAAATATTGTAATGGGAGTCGAGCCGCGCAAGTGGGGGATTTTTTTCAACGCCCGCGAAGCTAAAAAAACCGCGGATAAAATAATTGCGGCCCATGAATTTCCCGTAAAAAGCGATGTAAAAGTAAAAGATTTAACTCTTGGCGAAATCCAGCAAGTTGAAATTTGCCGCGTTCTGCACCGCGACGCGCAAATAATCATTCTTGACGAGCCGACTTCCATACTTACGGAACAGGAGACAAACTCTCTCTTCAAAACCTTAAAAAATCTTACTAGTGAAGGAAAATCCGTTATCTTTATTACCCACAAACTACGCGAGATTAAAAAAACTTGCGACCGTGTAGCCGTTCTTCGCCGGGGAGAACTTGTCGGTATCCGCGATGCAGGTGAAATTGACGAATACGAAATCGCGCGTATGATGATTGGGACGCAGGAAGGCTCCCCGATAAACGACAGTTTGCTTTCAGGGGCAAGGGCGCAAGGCGCGCAAAAAAGCGGGAAACAAGAAGCGGTAATCGCCTTTGAAAATGTCACCGTAACAAAGAAAAACCAGAAGCGCCCCCTGCTTGAGAATGTTTCGTTTTCAGTTAACGGTGGGGAAATTCTTGGGTTTGCCGGTGTAACAGGAAACGGACTGGGAGTGAT
>JGI24698J34947_10001801_pt1 | contig 11429 bp, 8 predicted proteins | sample TergutMp193P3_FD_34947 | JGI IMG/M metagenome (IMG submission 34947)
GCGGCCTCTGCGTTTCCACCTGCCCCACCGGCGCTTTGCAGCCGCGTGAAGGCGTTGCGCTGCCCACAACGGCGTATACCGACCGCGAGGACTTTGACGAGTTTACGAGCATAGCTGACGCGGTAGCGCAGGCGAAAAAAGTCAGGGCTTAACTGTTCCGATGCTGAAACATAGGGCTGCCCAATAATACCGATACTAATGTCCCTATTCCAACAATGTCTGTAAATGTTCATTTTTATTCTTTCATTTACGATAGACTGCACATGAGGTACCGATGAAGGTCTACAAAAGTGAAAAAGCAAAAAAGCGTATTCTTGATACCTACAACCAGCTTCTTGATAGGTGGGGTGTCGATAAAGAAGAACAGGATATACCCACTACTTACGGAACAACGCATGTGATCCAGTGCGGCAACAAAAGCAATCCGCCCCTTGTCCTGTTCCACGGCGTCGGCGACAATTCGGCGCTGATGTGGCTGTACAATGCCAGAGAGCTTGCGCGTCATTTCAGCATTTATGCGATAGACACGATAGGGGGGCCGGGGAAAAGCGTCCCGAACCGCAACTACAACACGGCGTTCGATGTTGTGCGCTGGCTCGACGAGACGCTGGCAAGTTTGCAGCTCGACAGAATCTACCTGGCGGGGGTGTCTCATGGCGCTTATCTTACGCAGTATTACGGGCTTCACCGTCCTGAAAAAATTATAAAGATGGTTTGCATGGCCGGAACGGTGCCGGCCGGCGGATCCAATCCGATGAAAACCATGATAAAAATTTTTCTGCCGGAAGCTTTGTTCCCGACTAAAAACAATACTATTAAACTGCTGCGTAAACTGAGCGGCAAAAACAGCGCCGTATTCACCGATAATCCAACCGTCATGGAGCATTATCAGGATTTGTTAAAAGGATTTAACAATATGGCCATGCGGCATCACCAATTGGAGCAATTCAGCGATGAGCAGATAGCGGCAATTCGCGGCAAGACGCTTTACCTGATGGGCGATGCCGATCCTTTTGCCCGGCTGGGCGGCAAAGAACTGCTGCTGCGCTATAAAATGAACGCGCGGTTTTTTCCCAATGCCGGGCACGGAATTAACCATGAGATTGCCAATGAAATTAATCAAATCCTGATTGAGATGCCGGCGGATCAGTGGAACAATTCTCCCGCATAACGCACGCTGGCCATGGCGTCTTTTGCGTAAAAGTCGGCGCCTATTATATCGGCATATTCCTGAGACAACACCGCGCCGCCAACCATAATGCGGCAGCCGGGCGCTTTTTCTCTTAACAGTTTGATCGTTTCTTCCATGTAGACAACCGTCGTGGTCATCAGCGCGCTCAGGCCCGCCAGACGGATATTTTCATTCAAGACCGTTTGCGCCACCAGGGACGGCTCGACATTTTTTCCCAGATCGATGACTTCAAAATTGTAATTTTCCAGCAGCACCTTGACGATATTTTTGCCGATGTCGTGAATGTCGCCCTTGACCGTCGCCAGCACGACCTTCCCGCGCTTTTCCTGCGCCATCCCCTGTTTCGCCATAAAAGTTTTAATCGCTTCAAAAGCGGTTTTGGCGGACTCGGCGCTCATTAAAAGCTGCGGCAGAAAAATTTTCTGGCTCTCGTAATCGTTTCCCACTTTGTCCAGCGCGGGGATTAAATACTCATTGATAATTGCTATCGCCGGTTTTTCGCCAATCATGGCGAGGACTGCTTTTTCCGCCCTGTCCCGCAATCCCCTGATGATTGCGTCGTACAGGCTCACCTGTTCATCCGCGTTATGCGTCATTGGTGCGGAGGCCTGCACGGCGGCTTGCGCAAACCGTTTGATGTAATCGCCGCAATTCTCGTCCTCACCGCATAACGCCCGGTATGCGTATAACGTGTTCATCATCGCGGCATTCATCGGGTTGACGATACCGGCGCTTAAACCCCGGCTCATGGCAATTGTAAAAAAGGCGGCGTTGATCCGTTCCCTTTCCGGCAGGCCAAAAGAAATGTTTGATACGCCCAGAACGGTGTGAACGCCCATCTTGCGCCGGATATGTTCCATCGCTTCCAGCGTAATTTTCGCGTTGTCGCTGTTGGTACTGACCGTCATGGTCAACGTGTCAACGATGATGTCTTTGGGGGAGATGCCGTGCCGCGCCGCCTCCGCGATAATGGTTTCGGCGATGCGGATTCTGCCCGGCGCGGTTTCGGGGATTCCGTCGTCATCAAGGGTAAGCGCGACCACGGCGGCCCCGTATTTTTTTACCAGCGGGAGAATCGTTTGCAGCGATTCCCTTTTGCCGCTGACCGAGTTGAGCAGCGGTTTGCCGTTGTACCGGCGCAGGGCGCGTTCCGCCGCGATGGCGCTTGACGTGTCGATTTGCAGCACGGCGTTGGTGACGCTCTGCAATACGGTAACAGCCTGCGCCAATACCGCCGCCTCGTCAATATCCGGCAGCCCCACGTTCACGTCGAGTATTTCCGCGCCGTTTTCAACCTGAGCAAGCCCTTCACGGCAGAGGTAATCCATGTCGTGATCGTATAACGCTTTCTTCATGCGCGGCTTGCCCGTGGGGTTGATCCGCTCCCCAATAACAACGGTTTTTTCGCCGAACACCACCGTCTTTCCGTAGGAAGAAACCGCGGTGTAATTTTTGGGCGTTACGGGCGCAAGCGGAATATCGCGGCAGGCGGCGACCATCGCGGCGGTGTGTTCGGGCGTTGTGCCGCAGCAGCCGCCGATGATATGCGCGTGGACGGCAATATCCGCCATGTCGGCGGCAAATTCCGCGGGCGTTACGCGATGTTCTGTTTTCCCGTTTATCTGTTCGGGAAGCCCCGCATTGGGGCTGACTATGACCGGAATGCTGGCACAACGGATCAATTCAGGAATCAGCGACTTGATCTGCGCCGGCCCCAAGCCGCAGTTAAAGCCCACAGCATCCGCGCCCAGCGCTTCGATCAGACAGACGGCGGTCATAATGTCGGCGCCGGTCAACAGCCTGCCCGCAGAATCGGGAGTGAAGGTAACCAGCACCGGAAGGGAGCAATTTTCTTTTGCCGCGAGCATGGCGGCTTTTATTTCATAGGTGTCGGTCATGGTTTCGATAAGGACAAGGTCTGCTCCTGCCCGCGCACCGGCGGCGATCATCCCGGCGAAAACATCCACCGCTTCCTCAAAATCCAAATCGCCGAAGGGCCGGAGCAGCTTGCCCGTCGGGCCAACGTCAAGCGCAACATAAACGCCGCCTGCCTGCACGGCTTTCTGCGCGTTCGCTACTGCGGCGGAAACTATTTGTTCCACGGTAAAACCGGTACCCGACAACTTCAAGCGATTTGCGCCTAATGTATTGGTTGTCAATATATGGCAGCCGGCTTTCACATAGGCGCTATGAATATCCGCCACCGCGCCGGGGTCGGTGACATTTACAAGTTCGGGCAGTTCTCCGGCGGCAAGCCCCCTGTCCTGGAGCATGGTTCCCATAGCGCCGTCAAATATCAGCCGTTCTTTTTTCAGCCGCTGTAAAAAATCCATCACACCGCCTTCCTGAACCTGCACTGCGTATCGGCGCAGCCATCGCATTTTTCCGCCTGCCGCCCCTCAGCGCACTTTTTTTCCCGCGCAAACCCGATAATGGCCGTCACCGATTTTGAAGGTATCAACATATACCCCTCTGTCAGTGTAAGTCCGATGCGCCCGCTGTTCAATATGCTCAAAATATCCTTTTGATGGACAATATCGAAATCTCCGTAACCGGGACTGAACCGCGATGTGGGGTACAGGCCGTCAAATTCCGGTTTCTGCGCAAATTCGCTTTCAATTATATTGCAATAAGCCTCGATCATGGCGGCGCATACCGCCTGCGCTATTACCGCCTTTTCCATATCCTGCACGCTGAGTCTGCGGATGAGCGTATCGGCTTCCGTGCCGAGAGTTGCAGCTAACAACGCAACACGGCGGCAGCCCTCCAAATGTTGGGCGAGGTTTTGGCTGTGTACCGTCATGCCGCCCAGTGTCACCACAGATGAATCAATCTGACAGTCCCAGATTCCGTACACGCTTTGGGGAACCACATTTGCCGTAAAAAGGTCTATCAATTCCGTGATATGGGAAGTAGTCCGCTCGTCAGCCGCAGCATCCCGGTATCCCAAATATCGCATAACCTCTTTTTTTGATATTTCCATTTTCTGAAATCTCTATTTAAAAATCTCTGACAAATTGTGCATTATCCTTCCGGCAATGTCCGGCTTGTTCATGGTGTAGATGTGAATATGGCGGACATCGTTGGCGATTAAGTCGATGATCTGTTCGGTAGCGTACGCCACACCCGCCTGATTCATGGCGTCGGGGTTGCCGGAAAATGTATCGACAATCGCCCTGAACCTGGCCGGAAGCGCCGTACCCGACAATTTACAGATGCGGGCAATCTGCCGCCCGTCGGTAACCGGCATAATCCCCGCGATAACCGGTATGTCAATCCCATGATGCAGCATCCGGTATAAAAAATTATATAAAATATTATTATCAAAAAACATCTGCGTCGTTAAAAATTCACACCCGCAGTCCGCCTTTATCTTCAGGCTCTCCATATCTTTCTGTAAACTTTCCGCCTCAGGATGCCCCTCAGGATAGCACGCGCCGCCGATACAAAAGCCGCCGTAGTCCCGAATCTCCCGCATTAAATCGCAGGCATGGTGATAGTCCGCGTTTACCGGAAACGGCGAACCATCGGGAACATCGCCCCGTAACGCTAAAATATTTTCAATTTTGTGCGCCGCAAGTTCCGCCAAAACGCCGCGAACTTCCTCCCGGCTTGACGACACGCACGTCAGATGCGCCAGCGCCGCAACACCGCAGGCATTTTGCGCTTCATCCGCGAGGCTCACGGTGTTCTTGCTGGTCCCGCCCCCCGCGCCGCAGGTAATGCTGATAAAGGATGGCCCAAGTTCCGCTGTCCGGCGGACAACCGACTGCGCCCCCGCCAACCCCGAACCATGTTTGGGCGGAAAAAGCTCGCATGATACGGTCACCTTATCGCCGCGTAATATATCGCTTATTTTCAATTGATCGCCTAATGCCACCTCGGAGAATTGAACTCCAGACACGCAGATTTTCAGTCTGCTGCTCTACCAACTGAGCTAAGGTGGCTCGCTTTTTTCCGCCTCTACCGTACCACCCCCCCAAAAAAATGTCAACAGGCATTTTTCCCCCATTTATGCTACAGTCTCATAATGGCTGATACCTTGCACAAGGCCCGGGTCGAAAAAATTGCCGCGGGAGGGGCCGGGCTCGCGCGGATTGAAGGCAAAACGGTCTTTATCGAGGGCAGCGCCCCGGGCGAGACGGTTCTCTGCCGCACCACCACGGAACACCGCTCGTGGGTGCAGGCGGAATTGCTCGAAGTTATAGAGCCTTCGCCGGAACGGGTACAGCCCGCCTGCCCTCTCTGGGGGAAATGCGGCGGCTGTAATATGCAGCACCTGAGCTATCCGGCGCAGATTGCCGCCAAAACCGCTATTTTGCACGAGGCTTTTACCCGAATCGGCGGTTTCTCCCCGCCGCAGCCGCTGGTTTTCCCTTCTGAGCCTTGGGAATACCGCAACCGGATGCAATTTCACGCGATTCGGCAGCCCCAAACCGGGGAATTGGACACTGTTTGGGGGCTTAAAGCGCGCAAAAAGGACGAAATCATCCCCATTGCCGACTGTCCCATTGCCGATCCGGGGATTCGTTCGCTGCTACAGGGCGAAAATAGGAAAATGCAGGCCCAATTACTGCCGCCGGAAAGGGATCGCTTCACTATTTACGCACGAAACGGGCTATTCCTCAGCGAAGGCGGGGCCGCGCGAGGTAAAACGCGAGTGTTGGACCGCGAACTCACCCTGGATGCCGGGGTTTTCTTCCAAAGCAACGGGACAATGCTGGAAAAGTTGATTGAAGGCCTGCGGGAAATCGCCGCCACGGCCGGTCAAAACCTGCCCATGGCTGACCTGTACTGCGGGGTGGGAACCTTCGCCGCTTTTCTGGGCGAGTCATTCCCCCATATCGACCTCATCGAAGAAAACAAAACCGCCCTCGCCCTCGCCCGCGAAAACCTTATGCGGCATAAATCCGCGGCTTTCTTTGCCCAGCGCAGCGAACATTGGGCGCACAACGGCAACGCCCGCCGCTACGGCTTTATCACCGCCGACCCGCCGCGGCAGGGCTTCGATCCGGCTTTGGCGCGCAGCCTTGCCGCGGACGGCCCCCCCCTGCTGGCGTATATCTCCTGCGAACCGGCAACGCTGGCGCGGGACAGCGCCATACTGCTTCAAGGGGGCTATAAGCTGCACGAACTCCGTTTATACGATTTTTACCCGCAAACCGCCCATATTGAGAGCCTCGCGGTGTTCATCAAATTGAAATAAGTCCCCTAATGTGCTATTCTTCATATATATACGTATATTACGGTGACTTGGAGCGTGTTTCGGCCGCCCTCGCTGCCCATATACCCTAATGCCTTTTTTGTCCGAAATATATTTCGGCGGGGGAGGTTTGTCCTTTTTGGTGTAAATATGGCTATTGAACACTTGAATTTTAACTTCGGAGCCTTCAAAACCTCCGCCCACATTATGTCTGCCCTTCCCGGTATGGAGGAAATCGCCCGCGATTTTAGCGGGGATTTCTTCAGGCCCCTATTGGTATGCGACCGCAATACCGAATATCTGGCCGCAAAACTCCGGGGTGGCGGCGCAATTCCCCTGTGCATCCTGGAAGCCGGCGAGTCGCACAAAAACTGGCAGGCGGTAGAGGCGATTCTCCGCAGCGCCCATGACGCCGGTCTGGGCAGGGACGGGACATTTATCGGCGTGGGCGGCGGAGTTGTCGGCGATATGTGCGCGTTTGCTGCGTCAATCTACATGCGGGGCTGTTCCCTTGCCCTCGTATCGACCACTTTGCTCGCCATGGTAGACGCCAGTCTGGGCGGAAAAACCGGTTTTGATCTTTTTGATAAAAAAAACCTTGCCGGTACTTTTTACCCGGCCCGCCATGTGTATATGCCGACGGAAAGCCTGACAACCCTGCCCCAAAGCGAATGGCGGTCCGGCATGGCGGAACTGATCAAGACCGCGATACTGGACGGCGACGATTTTCTTGACAAACTTTCTTCTTCAGATTTTACCACAGAGTTTCACGGAGGAAAATACGATTTCGTACCGGAAACTCCGTGTACTCCGTGGTTAACTAATCTTGCCAATGCTATCAGCCGGGCGGCGCGGTACAAAGGCAAAATTGTCGAAGAAGACCCGCTGGAAACGGGAAACAAGCGGGTACTCCTCAACCTGGGGCACACTTTTGGCCACGCGCTGGAATCAATTGCCGGGCTGGGAACAATATCCCACGGCGAAGCGGTCGCATGGGGCATTGCGCGTTCATGCGAGTTGGGGCTGGCGCTGGGAATTACACCTCACGCACGGGCGAAAAAAATAAAATCCCTTCTTGCCGCTTACAACTACGAGGGGGGGGCCCCCCACCCCCTCATAAATAATGTTAATGATTTTATACAGACGCTGGGCAGCGACAAAAAGAAGCGCAGCGGAAAACTGACCTTTATTGTCCCGGATGAACACAGCGCCCGCCCTGTTACCGTGGATTCACCCCCGCTTATGGAGACGGTACGCCGTATCATTAATGGAGAATTATCAGCTTGAAACTATCATTGCTTTTACTGCCCGTGTTGTTTGTTTTATTCGCCTTTCCTCTGGCCGCGCAAGATTCCCCCGAACAGGAACAGGAACCCGCGCCGGAAGCCGAAGTCCCTGACGCGGACGCGCCATCCGTTGATGATCGGTTATACGTCATCGCCGCCTTTGAGTTCGACATAAAGGGACGGACACGTCCTTCCGCTCTTATCTATAAGGGTGAATTTAAAACCGGCGAAACATTAAGAGGGCAGGCAAGCCTTGACAAATACATCCGCGATAAAACCCAAATTCTGACTAACCAGCGCGTGTTGAAGGATAATGCCGTCATTACCTGTTCGGTCGGAGAACAGGCGGAGGACGGATCATATCCGGTAACCCTTACCATCAGCGTAGAAGATTCATGGAACATCATCGCCCTGCCCAAACCTGAATACACAACCAACACCGGTTTTGAACTGACCATCAAGGCGCGGGACTACAATTTTTTGGGAACCATGAACCCCCTGAGAGTCGATTTGGGTTATCGTCATGACGAGAACGGCCACAATTCATTTCAATTTGAAGTATACTCCGTCACGCCGATCAGAGCCGCAGGTTTAACATGGAACTTAAGGTTCGACAATCTTTTCTGGTACCGGCCGGATGTCGAGCAGCCGTTTTTCTATCAGAATATTACCGGACTTTCCATCGAGCTGCCCTTCCGTACAACGACCTTTACTTTTGGTTTTGAAGAATATTTTAACTTTAATGAAGAAAACCCCTACCGGTATCAGGAATTTTACGAAAAAGATTTCCAGGACGGGCTGTATATGACCAGCAAAATGTATGCGTCATGGAAAATACCCACCGGCCTCATGGTATCCCGCTACGGGGAATTAACCTATACCCCCGACATTTCCGCTTCCTTTAACCACCCGCTTCCCGATTGGGAGCTGCTTCCTTTTCGCAAGGGACCTTTCCTGGGTTTTGGCCACTCGCTCGGTTTTGAAAAAGTAGACTGGCACTCAAACTACCGCGACGGTTTTTCCGTTTCAATTAACAACTCGTACAGCTATGATTTTTACCGCCTCAAGAACAGCGAGGATCCGCTGTCAGTTTCCCTTACCCTTCACGGCGCCGGGTATTTTATCATCAGTAAATTTTTCGGCATTTCGTCGCGGCTCCAGTACCGGCACTGGTTCTACCACGACCCTGATTATTATGAGACGGCAGGCGACAACCTGCGCGGCATTGGCGACAAGGCGATCCACGCAGATTATATGCTTTCGCTTAACATGGATTTTCCGCTGCGCGTATTGCTCTTTACGCCGTCCCAATGGTTTAACAACCGCAAACTCAACTTTTTTGACGTTGAACTCCAGGTTTCTCCGGTAATCGATCTGGCATTATACCATACCCCTGATCCCGAAACGGCAATATCATTCCACCCCAAAAATATCGCCGCTGCCGGCGGCGTGGAATTAATTGTCTTCTCTGACTTTATGCGCAATTTGTATATACGTCTGGGCTATACCGTAAATATGAGAGAATTTGCCGCCACAGGAAAACTTCCCGGAAGCGGCGATTATCGTGAATTTTATTTAATTATGGGGCATTTTTATTAAACTCGGAAAAATAACATTTTTAATACCCGTATTGAACAAGCTGTTCATGATGCTTAACCGCAGGCATAAGGTATACCTGCTCATACTGCTTGTGCTGACCATCGGTTTTTCACTGGTTGAAACGCTGGGAATTTCGGCAATTATGCCGTTTATTTCGCTGGCCTCGGATCCGGGGCTGCTTGCCTCCGGCTGGTACCAAAAAATATTTGATTATTCGGGTCTTGCCAGCGCCGAGACATTTATCATCGCTCTGGGTATTGCGATTATCATTTTTTATCTGTTCCGCGCCGTGTATTCTGTTCTCCTGACCTATTTAATGAACCGTTTTTCAATTGGTATATACAAACACCTTTCAAAAAGAATATTAAACATTGTTTTATCAGTCTCATACAAGGCATATACACAAAAAAATTCAGCGGAACTTATGCGGACCATCAGCGGCGAGACAAACGAAGTCCGCGGCGTCACCTTAAATGTATTGCAATTCTGTTCGGAAATTTTTACGGTAATCATGGTTTATGCGCTCATCGTCATTTTAAACTGGAAAATGACCCTGATAGTAACGGCTATACTGCTGTTTTTGGTTCTGCTCCTGCTTTCTATTCTGATAAAAGTTAACCAAAAACAGGGAGTGATACGGCTTGAATCGGGCAAAAAAATGTTCCGGGCCTTAATGGAAACGCTGCAAAACTATAAATTCGTCAAACTCAAAGGCAATGAAGAGGGCATCCTGCGTACGTATAGCAGCGCAATTGAAGTCAACACCCATTCAGAGATGGTCAGTAATGTCCTCGGTGTAATGCCAAAAAGCATTCTTGAGAGCATCGGGTTTTCCCTGCTGGTAGCGGCGGTAATCTCCATTATCTGGCTGTATCATGACGCTTCCAAAGTTATTCCCGTTATTTCAATGTATGCCCTGGCCCTGTACCGTATTCTCCCTTCAATACACCGGATGCTGGGTAATATCAACAACATCGTTTACGCGCAAAGAACACTGGAAAGCGTTGATGAAAGTCTGCATCAGCCGGTAGAAATTGAAGGAACCGAGCCGGTTGAGTTTATACGGTTTATCCGCCTTGAAGACGTTAGTTTCAAATACTTAACCGGCGGCGATGTCCTCACCGGAGTTTCGCTTGAGATCAAGAAAGGAGAAAAAATCGCCATTACCGGTGAAAGCGGCAGCGGCAAATCAACGCTGGTCGACCTTATCATCGGACTCAATAAACCCACTTCCGGAAAAATGTATATCGATGATGCGGCGCTCACCGATGACAACATCCGATCATGGCGAAAAAAAATAGGATACATCCCCCAAAGTATTTACCTGTTCGACGGAACCGTTGCGGAAAATGTCGCGTTTGGTTCAGTACCGGATGAAGAAAAAATTAAAATCGCATTACAGAAGGCGAACATCTGGGATTTCCTTGCGCAGAAAGAAGGCATCAACACCCTCGTCGGAGACGGCGGCATACAGCTCAGCGGCGGCCAACAGCAGCGCATCGGCATTGCCCGCGCCCTCTACGATGATCCCGAAATACTGGTGCTGGACGAAGCCACCTCCGCCCTCGACACCGAGACAGAGCAAAAAATAATGGATGAAATATACGACGTAAGCGCCCACAAAACGCTCATTATTATCGCCCACCGCCTCAGCACCGTCGAACGCTGCGACCGCAGAATACGCATGGGGGATTTTAATGAATAAAACTGAGCTTTTGCAAAAATTACATGATATAGAATGGGATGACTTTGAAGTAAAAGAAGCCCGCAGGGAACTTCCCAAAAATATCTGGGAAAGCGTAAGCGCCTTTGCCAATTCATCGGGCGGCTGGATTGTACTTGGCGTTGCTCAGCATAATAAAAATTTTGAGATTACCGGAACTGAAAATGCGGAAAAAATAGAGCAGGATTTTGTAACGGTACTACGTTCAAAAAATAAATTTAACATTATTATTTCCCCACTGTGCAAAAAATATAAAATTGAAAAAAAGGTTGCGCTTGCATTTTACATTCCATCTGCCGAAATTAAACCGGTATATTTTAATTCTCTGCAAAATACATTTATCAGAACCGCAAGCGGGGATCAGCGTGCCTCTGAACAGGAGATAAACGCATTATACAGAGATCAGTCATTTGGGACAATGTCCGG
>JGI24698J34947_10001802_pt1 | contig 11424 bp, 8 predicted proteins | sample TergutMp193P3_FD_34947 | JGI IMG/M metagenome (IMG submission 34947)
CACAATCCCAAAAAGGACGGCTCCTACGATAACGGCTGGCCGACCAATATCAGCGATCTGTACGGCGAACGGGAAGCGACCATGAAGCCGGAAGACCGCGAATTGTGGGCGGCTTACGGCGTCGAGAGCAACCCGCAGTTGATGGACCTGGACCCCCCGCCCAATCCGGTGTGGTTCCCCGCGTGGCAGATAGATACCCCCGACGGTTCGGAAGCGCAGATTGCGTGGCGGCGGGCGGAAGAAGTGTACCGCAAATACCTCCCCCGCATCATTTTGGGGCGTCCCGCCCAGTTTGAGCGGCTTTGGGAAGAATATATTGAGGAACTCAACAAGACAGGGCTGGATAAATACGAAGCCTTTATGCAGGAAGGCGTTAATAAACGTATTGAGAAATGGAGTCCCAAAAATTAAACCATGAAAAAAAATACGTATCTTGAGCGGGTAGTATCCCAGCGGCAGCTTGTTTTGATGTCCCTGCCGCTGGTTCTGTATGTGATACTCTTTGCGTACGTCCCCCTGTGGGGATGGAGTATGGCTTTTCAGAATTACCGGCCCGCCCGATCGTTCACCGAGCAGGAGTGGGTGGGGCTCAAGTGGTTTACGTTCCTGTTCAGCGACCCCGGCTTTTTGCGGGTATTGCGCAATACATTGGCGATGAGCGTTATTAATATGGCGCTGGGCTATATTACCGCGATTGTCTTCGCCCTGTTTCTCAATGAATTAAAAAATATCGGTTTTAAGCGGGTCGTACAGACCATCTCCTATCTGCCCCACTTCCTTTCATGGGTAATCGTTACCGGCCTGGTGGCGACCATGCTGTCGGTGGAAAACGGGGCGGTTAATGATTTTTTAATGCTCACCGGCATCATCAAAGAGCCGATTTTGTTTTTAAGCAAACCCAATTACTTCTGGGGCATTGTGGGCGCGACGTATGTGTGGAAGGAAGTAGGTTGGAATACCATTATCTATCTGGCGGCCATGGCGGGGATTGACCCTGCCCTGTACGAAGCCGCTGAAATAGACGGCTGTAACCGCTACCAGAAAATGTGGAATATCACCCTGCCGGGGATCAAGGCGACCATTATTATTTTGATGATCATGAGCCTGGGGCATATCCTGGATGCGGGGTTTGAACTGCAGTACCTGTTGAAAAACGGACTGATTCAGGACGTAGCGGAAACCATTGATATCTATGTCATCAACTACGGTATCAAGAGTTCCAATTTCTCGCTGGCGACCGCCGCGGGGATGTTCAAAAATGTGGTCAATATTATGTTGATATTTGCCGCCAACTGGATTGCAAAACGGGCCGGCGAAGCGAGGTTAATGTGACCTATTACTACAAATCAAAAATCGAGCAGTACGCTTTTAACACCTGTAACGCGATATTTATGCTGTTGGTCATGTTCATCATGCTGTATCCGTTCTGGAATACCATCGCGGTTTCTTTCAACAGCGCCGCCGATACCACCCGAGGCGGCATTACCTTCCGCCCGCGGGTATTTACCCTCCAGAACTACCGCGTCGTCTTTTCCGACGGAACCATTTATAACGCATTCTTTATTTCGGTAGCGCGCACGGTGATACAAACCGTGTCCGGCGTGTTTCTGACCAGTATGCTGGCCTATGCGCTCAGCCGCAAAGATTATATCTTCCGCAAACCGTTCACCATTATACTGGTGCTGTCCATGTACATTAACGCCGGCCTTATCCCCAATTTCTTTCTGATACGTTCTCTGGGAATGTACCAGACCTTTTGGGTGTACGTTGTTCCGGGGATGATCAGCGCGTTTAACTTTATCGTTATCAGAACGTACATTTCCAATCTGCCGGAAAGCATTATTGAATCCGCCCGCATTGACGGGTGCGGGGACTTTGTCATCTTCACCCGCATTATCCTCCCCCTGTGTCTGCCGGTCTTGGCGACCATCGCCCTCTTTATCGCCGTGGGCGCGTGGAACGCATGGTTTGACACGATGATATACAATTCGGGAATGCCCCACCTGCATACCCTCCAGTACAAGCTGATGGGATACATCGAGTCGAGTCAGTCTCAGTCGAAAAGCGCCGCCGCGATTGGCTCTATGGGAATGGCGCAGAACATCGCGGGGAGCATGGTAACGCCGGTCAGTATACGGGCGGCGGTAACCGTCGTGGCGGCCCTGCCGATTCTGGTGGTGTATCCCTTCCTGCAGCGGTATTTTGTTACCGGTATCAATGTGGGAGGCGTCAAAGAATAGGAGCCATCATGAAAAAAACGTTTTGTACCGCCGCCCTGTTAATAATTGCAATGGCGGTGGCCCTGTACGGTCAGAACTTTAACCATGTTACGGTTATTGATACCAATTTTGAGAATGGGAATCTGGACGGATGGGGGCCGAGGGGATCGCCGCAAAGGGGCCTTGAAAAACTTGAGGTGGTCAAGGACATAAAACACGGCGGAACGAGTGCCATGCGCATATTTAACCGCACCTATACATGGCACGGGCCAATCCATAAACTGACCGATACCCCCGTCGCGGGCGACGTGTACAGTATGTCGGCGTGGATATACTACAAAGACGGCCCCGGCACCGCCGGTTTCACCCTGAGCGTCGAACGGTCTTTCAAGGATGCGTCCAAAGAGCACGCATATCAGAACATTACCTCGTTTCAGGTAAAAAAAGGCGAGTGGACGGAAATAAAAGCGGAATACACCATCGGCGCCGACCCCACCCAGGCGGGCGTCTGGGTTTACTTTGAACTTCCCTACAAAGAAGACAACCTCGTGACGGCTAACGATAAAATTGATTTTTGGATGGATGACATCAAATTCATCAAACTTGACCCGGCGTCGCGTCCCAAGGCGGAGGTGAACATCCCCAATCTCGCCGAAGTCTGGAGCCGGTCTTTTGACATTGGGACCGCCGCGTCGCTTAACGATGTGGATTATTCATCCCAAACCGCGCAGTTGTTAATGAAGCACTTTACCGTTCTGGTTGCCGAGAACGAGCAGAAAGTGGACGCCGTACAACCCGCCGAGGGCCGCTTTAACTGGGAACCGGCGGACGCGATCATCAGCTTTGGCGAAATGACCGGCATGCGCCTGCGCTGGCACGCGCTCGTGTGGCATTCCCAAAACCCCGCGTGGCTGTTCCAGGACAAGGCCAACCCGGCCCGGCCCGTCTCCAAAGACGTGTTGAATCAGCGGATGCGGACCCACATTCAGACCGTTATGCGCCGTTACCGCGGCAGGGTTGAATCCTACGACGTGGTGAACGAGCCGCTTTCCGACAGGGCGGGCTTGCGTACCGGCGCGGAGGGTTCAAAGTGGTTTGACATACTCGGCGCTGAATATATCGACAACGCATTCCGCTGGGCGCGCGAAGCCGACCCCAAAGCCCAACTGGTTATCAACGAGTACGGCCTGGAAAGCGACACCCGCAAACGCCAGGAGATGGTCAATCTGGTCAGGGGCATGAAGCAGCGCGGGGTGCCGGTCGATGCGGTCGGTATTCAGATGCACATCGACGTCAAGGCGCCCTCGGTACAGCAGATACGCGAAACCATTGAGACATTCGCCGCGTTAGGCGTAAAAGTGATGATAACCGAACTGGATATTTCGATGTATTCCAGCGACACCGAAGCGCGCAAGACCATTACCGACGCGATGCTGCTGGAACAGGCACAGCGTTACCGGGATATTTTCGTCATGCTGCGCGAACAGGCGCAAAAGGGAAACCTTGCCGACATGGTGGTCGTATGGGGGCCCTCGGACGGGACCAGCTGGAAAAACAACAACCCCGTCCCCGGCCGCACCGACGCGCCGCTGTTATTCGACAGCCGTTTGCAGTCCAAGCCCGCCTTCTGGGGCCTGGTTGATCCCAGCAAGGTCAGAGGGTTGCGGTAATAATGAATAAAAATAAATATAACCACGGAGTACTGCTGTCCTGCGGACAGCTTAGAGTTTCACGGAGGAAAAATGAGATTCATATCAGAAACTCCGTGTACTCCGTGGTGATTCTTCTGCTTCTTTTTGCTTTGCTCTCGTGCGATGGCGCCCCTGAGCTTGAGGAAGAGGCCGCCACATGGGAAGAGGCGCGCCCGCTGAAGGAGATATACCAGAGTTATTTTTTGATGGGAAACATTATCTCCCCCAGCGATTTGAACAATAATGCGACCGCTGCGACCAGGTTTGGTTATCTGAAGCGGCACTACAACACCCTTACCGCGGAAAACCACATGAAGCCCGACAATATCGCGCCCCGTAATAAGCCCGCTACCGATACATGGACTTACCAGTGGACCAACGCCGACAACATCGTAAACGCGGCAAGAGACGCGGGGATGAACGTGGTCGGCCATACGTTGATCTGGCATTCCCAAACGCCGGCATGGTTGACTACCGGCACCCCGGCGGAGGTTGAAGCTAACCTTAACAAATATGTCACCGAGGTCGTAACTCACTTTAAGGGTAAAGTTATCGCGTGGGATGTGGTCAACGAGGCGATGAAGGACGGCCTCACCTCCGGCGACAGCAGCGGGGATAAATGGACAAACTGTCTGCGCGGCAGCGAAACGAGTAACGGCAGCCGCTGGAATGCGGCCATCGGCTCTGAGTACATTGAAAAGGCTTTTCTGGCGGCGCGGCGGGCAGACCCGGACGTAAAGTTGTACTATAACGATTACAGCCTGAACACCACAGCCAAGAGGATGGCTGTTTATAATATGGTTAAAGCCATTAACACTAAATATCCCAACGTAGAAGGAAGGCCGCTCATTGACGGTATCGGCATGCAATCCCATCATCATAGAGGTACCGACCCCCAAACCGTCGATGCATCAATAAAAAAATTCGCGGAGTTGGGCGTGGAAATCGCCATTTCGGAATTGGACATACTAACCACCGGCAGCCTGGTCACCCCGGCGCCCGCCTGGAATGAAGACGACATCAAGTATCAGGCCGGACGCTACGCCCTTATGTTCCAGGTTTTTAAGAACAATGCGGCAAACATCAGCCGGGTAACTTTCTGGGGCATTGACGACGCCACCAGTTGGAGAAAAAACTACTACCCCACCCTGCTTGATAAAGATTACAACCTTAAACCGGCATTTTACGCCGTGACTAATCCCGACAGATATTTGCCCTAATTTATGGAGGTTTCTATGCGCAACAGAACAAATTTAGCAGCAATCGTTGCTTTAGCAGCGACCATTGCCCTGGCGCTCACCGCTGTTCCGGCGTTTGCCCAGGTGCAACCGGCAGAAGACGTTGAATTGCCGCCCCCGCAATTTCAGGATCACGGCGGCGTAACGCCCTGGTTCTGGATCGGCGTGCAAACGGTATTCTCGGGCGGTTATAACTTTGAAACCACCGCGGGGGGCTTCCGCAATTACGGCGGCGATAACAACACCTACGCTTCATTTAATCTGGCGTTTGTAGACAGCCACTATCAGACCCCCAAGTTTTACGAAGTGCCCCGCGAACTGGACGAGAATGCGTGGACGGGACATTTTGTCATGCTCAACTTTACCTCCCGCACGAACAGTTGGGAAGGCGGAAACACCGGAATAGAAAACAACTCCCCCGCATGGCTGGCGGAAATTGCCGGCAAGGGGGCGCGTATCGGCTTTTTTACCCAGATGGGCAACCTGATAGGCGGTCTTTATGATTTGGGCGGCGCCAACAGCAATGAAAACAACCGCAAGCCGATCATCAAAATTTACGGCGGCAACAAGGTGCTCAACCTCGGTGAAAATGAACTGGGTAAACTCTACTATGAAAAATCCACCGATCCCACAGTTACCTCCTACAGCGCCCGCAGCGCCACGGAAGGCGCCATATGGTATGCCGGATACGAAAAAAAGGAACTGTGGAACGCATACCTGACCATGCTCTCCGAGGGCGACGTTAATTCCGATGTCAGGGACGGCCAGCGGCAGGGCTTTGCCGGCGTTATTGATTTTGGCGTAACCCCCTTCGGCTTGTTTACCGATGAGGAAAACCCCCTGACGTTTAACGTTACGGGAAATACCATCGCCGGATTCAAATGGCAAAATATTACGGAAAATGTCGGCTTCGGCCTTCAGGGTGAAAGCGGCATCTGGCTGAGGCGCGATAATCTGGTGCTGTCGCCGGTCGTTGCGTTTGACGGAAAAATAGACGTTAACAATAATTTTCTCTGGAAATTCGGCGGCGGCCTGTCGCTCCGCTTCAGCGGCATGCGCTGGACCAGTGACGACTGGGGCGATTTGTACAATGACGGGTATAAGAGCAATACCAACAGTTTTGCCGGAAACGAAAGATTTGCCAACTGGCGCTACGAAAACAATAAAATTTTGAAGTACGCCTACGGTCAGGCATATCTTGCCTATTCCGAAAAAAGCGATTTGAATATGCTGCTGCGCATTGAAGAGCCCGACGGTAATTTGGGCTTCCATGAAAAGCTGGGGTTTTTGGCGGAAGTGCGGCTGAACAACCTGACCGAAAAAGTTGAAACCAAACCCGTAAAATGGGAATCCCAGGCGCGGGTATCGTGGGACTTAAACGTCAGTCAATTTTTGATTACGCCCTATGTGCGCGGATACCTGAACAACGACAAGGTATTCAAGATGCGGCTGGGGGCCTACGCCAATTTTATTCCGTTTACCGGTTTTGAGATCGCCTATACATCGGCTAACCTGAACAGCGGCGTCGAACTGAGCAAGCCCAGCTATCTCAACGGTTCATACGACAAATTCTTTGACGCCGGACGCATCGAGTTAATCGTCATCCTGAAGTCAGACGACATCCGCCCGCAAGTCCCCAAACGCATGAGCGACTGGAACTACCCGAATTACATACAGAACTATTAAGAATGAAGATAACCACGGAGGTTCATAATGCAATCCTTAATTAAAACTCCGTGTACTCCGTGGTAAATTCTTCTCTTTTACTTAACCAATCTCAGCAGACCGTAGAGCGAGGGGTCTTGCCAGGCGTCGCCGGTGATGTCGTTCCATACCGCGACGCTTTGGCGCATGCCGCGCGCTGAGGCGCCGTTGACTTGCAGATCAAAACCGATGAGCGTGTCTTCCACCGGCTTAATGGTCTTCCAGGGAATTTTCGCGGTAACGGTATACGATTTGCCGGAAACAACGGTCTGCGATTCAAAGCCTTCTTCTATTGAGAGGGGGTTAAAGCTGGCCTCATTGTCAAAGTTGATGCGGTACTGGCCGTCGTCACCTTGCATATAGCCCGCTTTGTGGTTGCCCTCGTCAATAAATATTTCAATAGAGTCCTGCTCATGGGGAGCGGGGTTTGTCTTATTCATCTCCGCGTTCGTAACGGTTATCAGCACATAGAGCGCCTGTTCGTCCCACAGCGCCCGTGCGGTTCCCGACGCGCCCTGCCATGCCATGATATACTGGTTAACGGGTATCTCCGCCGCGGTCTGCCACAGCCGGTCTGCCGCGTCCAGAGAGGGGGCGCCATAGCGCGCGACTGCCTGCAACGGGTCTTTTTTAACCACCACGAGGCTGTCTCCATGTTCGGCGAGAAAAGCCGCCGGGTCCAGCGCGCCGAAAAAGGCCGGTTTCTCCTGCAAATCGCGGTCAAACAGCGTGGGGCTGGTCATCGCCCGCCAACTGGTCCCGTCGTCAAGCCCCCAAATCGTTACCCGCCCCAACACTTTTGCGTGCTCGCGGAAAAGGGCAAAGAGCCGCGCATACACCGCGCCCTGCTGAATCGCCTGCTCTCCCGTCAGCCGGTAATTCGCGCCGGCCTGCACGTCCAGTTCGGTAATGCTCACCTGTACGCCCAGCGAGGCAAAACGCTGCAGCGAGGCGGCGACATTTTCCAGTTTTACGCCCACGCGATAATGCCCCTGCATGCCGACACCGTCAATAAGGGGCCTGCCCAATACGTCGGGGTTCTGTTCGTTCAGTTCTTTTACCATGGAGTACACGGCCAGAGCCTTGTTCGGGTTGTCCATGTTGTAGTCGTTGTAGTACAGCAGCGCCTCGGGGTCGGCTTCCCGCGCCGCCCTGAACACGATAGCGATATACTCTTCCCCTATGGCGTTATACCAGGGAACCCGCCGCAGCGCGGCCCGCCAGTCCTGCGGGTTCGCCGGATTGTCGATAATCGCCTCATTGAGCACGTCCCACGACACTACCCTGCCCCGGAAATGATCGGCCACGGTTTTGGCGTGGGTGATAAGGTTTTCAATCGCTTCTTCGCGGCTGATGCCCTCGCGGTTTATCCATTCGGGGGACTGCTGATGCCACGCCAGGGTATGGCCGTGCACCCGCAGATCCGCGTTCAGCGCCGCGTTGACCATGTCGTCCGCTTCGTCAAAGGTAAAGACTCCCTGCTCCCGCTGCAGGTACAGGGGTTTCATGGCGTTTTCCGCCGTTACGATATCAAAATGTTTTTTGAGCGCGTCAAAGCGCGCAGTCCCGATGTCGCGGGGCGAGATGACATTGCCCACGAGGAAAAAGGAGCGGTAACGCCCTTTGAGCGTCCCATCCGCCTCCACCGCCCTCATGACATCTAACGTCACCTGCGCCTTGCGCGCCTGCTCCTGTGCGTCCGCGTCCGGCGTCACCGTTTCGGCGGGTGTAGCTGTTTCAACAGGCGTTACCGTTTCAACAGGCGCAGGCACCTCAACCGGCGCTGCCCTTTGAACGGCGGGCGGACGGTCACCGTAATCCTCATCCCGCGCCGCCCGCGCGCTGGCTATGACGCATAACAAGAGTAACGCCGTTACCGTTAATAGACGCTTCATCATGGCGCGACAAATTTTTCAGCGCGTTCCTGGCGGATAATTTCCGCGCCGGAAGCCAGCCAGTCAGCGACATTGCTGTCCCATACGCGGTCAAAATCCGTTGTGGACGCAACAATCGACTGCACGACAAAGGCCTTGGACTTATCCTGCAGCGTCTGGTTCAGCGGGCCCGCCGCCGTCAGGGGCGAAGAAGGAACAATCACCGGGCTCGGCTTGGCATTGGTCAGGGAGACATTGTACGCCTGAATGATCATCTCCGCCGGCCAGGGATAGGCGGTGGTCAGCGCCCTGATGCTGTCCATTTCGGTCTCCAAAAAGAGGCCGTTCATTATCGGGGTATAGTCGATGTTCTGCGCGCTGTTCTGTATCCAGCCATCGCTGGCCATGGGGTTAAGTTTCGGTACGCCGTCGACCATCGTGTGGACGATTCCCTCCGGCCCCGTCTGAATAAAATGGAAATTTTCATATTTGGAAAGCCAGTTGAGATAGCGCATCGCCGCGTCGGGGTTTCTGGACGCCTTGGGGATAAAGTAATTGACCCCCGCCGGATCGTAGCATATTTTGTGGGTAACGCCGTCGGCGCTGGTCATGCAGTCAAGGGCGATCCATTCGGCGTTGGGGACATTCTTGCGCAGGTCGGAGAGCAGGCGGTCGCTTTCGCGGAACGCCTGATCCCAGTTGTGACCGAACGAGCCGACCACGCCTGAGCGGATAAGGTTATTCAAAATATCGTCATCGCGGTACAGGGGGAAGTCCTTATCGATCAACCCCGCGTTGTACATTCTGTTGAGGAAACGGACGCCCTCTTTGTAGTTGGGGATCAGATTGTAGCGTTCAACAACGCCGTTAACCCACCGGTCTTTAAGGGAGACGGACGGATCGATAAACGATTCCAGAATATTCCCCGCCGACCAGCGCACGTCTTCGTTCATGATATAGGGGATAACGCGGTTGCGCCCCACTCCGCCCGGATCGCGCTCCTGAAAGGCGACCAGCGTATCGTAGAATTGCTGCGTGGTTTTGGGAACGGGCATGCCCAATTTGTCCAGCCAGTCTTTGCGCATAAAGGTATTGAGCCGCGCGACGTTCATGCGGCGCGCAGGCATGGAGAACACCTGCCCGGTCTTGACGTTCATGTTCCGGCGGATAAAATCCCTGCCGGGCAGCGCCTGATCGGGGCCCAGAAACGCCTTGAGGTCTTTGAGCGTGGTGTCAATATACGGCCCTACGTCGTACAAGCCCCCCTGCTCCGCCCAGTTGTTGATATTGTCGATACTGTAGGTGACACACACGTCGGGAGGAGTTCCCGCCGCCATCAGGTTGACCAGCGATTCTTCCTCGCGGGCGCGGGGCACCGGTTCAAATTCAACCATAATATTTTCATCTTCCAGCAGTTTTTTCTGAATCCACTCGGTCCATTTATTGTCGGTCGGGTTGGTTCTGCCGCCGTCCGTGCCGCGGTCGTACACTTCCACCTTGATCTTCGCCAGACCGCCGTGTCCTTTCGACTTACAGCTAACACCCGTGAGCAGAGCCGCAATACAACACATCATCGCAAATGCCAAAAACCGTTTGTTCATTACATTCTCCTTAAATTATGATTATAATTAGCCCTTTACCGAACCGACGGTAACGCCGTGGATAAAGTAGCGCTGCAACCAGGGATATACCACCAAAATCGGCGCCGTAGCGATAATAACCGCCGCGGCCTTTATGCCCTCGGTGGCTGCCGGAATGCCGCCGGTAACGCCTTCCTGCGCGGCAATTTCTATTGAAGAAAGATTGTTAATGATATTATACAATTTAAGCTGTATGGGGTGGAACTGGGTCGCCGAGGTAAGGAACATCAGCGCGTCGGAAAAGCCGTTCCAGCGGCCGACCGCATAGAACAGGGCAAGCGTGGCGATTACCGCGCCCGACAGCGGCAGGTATATCCTGACCAGTACGGTAAAGGGGTTCGCCCCGTCAAGTTCCGCCGATTCCCGCAGGCTGTCCGGCACGGAGTAAAAAAAGCTGCGCAGGATGATCATGTTGAACACCGAAAGGACGCCCGGCAAGATCAGCACCAGCGGGTTGTTCAACAGGCTCAGGTCCTTCATCAGAATATAGTTCGGGATTATGCCCGCGTTGAAATACATGGTAAAAATGATCAGGGTGTTGAGGACACCTTTTCCTTTAAGGTTGTCGTAGATCAGGGGAAAGGCGCAGAGCGTGGTTATGGCCAGCGACAACAGCGTACAGACCACGGTGAGGAACGCCGTCCAGACCATGGAACGCGAAAAAGCCGGATCCAAAAACACATAGGCGTAGGAATCTGACGTGGGGTTTACCGGAAACAGGGAAACCTGCCGGTTGACAATCGCCAGAGGATCGCTTAACGAACGCGCCAATATGTTTAACATGGGGAACAAACAGATCAATATGATCAGCAGGAGAAAATAGGCAACCGGCAAGTCGCCCCTTCTGCGTACCGTAGCTATGCTCATGACAACCTCCTACCACACGCCCCGCTCGCCGGCTCTTTTTGCAATACCGTTGGCGGCGAGGAGGAACAGAACGCAGACAACGGACTGGAACAGCCCGATGGCGGCGGTCAGCGAGAACTGCATTGACTTGATACCGACGCGGTACACCATGGTACTGATCACGTCCGCTACCTGTAAAACCGTGGGGTTTA
>JGI24698J34947_10001803_pt1 | contig 11420 bp, 6 predicted proteins | sample TergutMp193P3_FD_34947 | JGI IMG/M metagenome (IMG submission 34947)
TCGGGAGGTTTATGCGTATGCCGCCGCCGACGCCCCTGTACAGGTCGCCGAGGTTGATGCTTGATATGGCCGGCCACGTGTTGCCCATGTCGGAAAACATCCCCACGTAAACCTGCTGGTCGATGACCGGATAGCGAAGCGACAAATTCGTCGAGAACATGGAGATGCCGTCGCCCCTGTGCCAGTTGCGGTAGCCGCCGAACGCCCAGTCGGTATAGCCCCTTATGACCGCGTCGCCGTACGCGCCGCCGCCCGTGAAGAGGTCGTTACCCGATATGGTTATGTTTTCGCCGAGTCTCGTTATCGCGCCGAACGTCACTTGGCTGCCGAACACGAATTTGAGCGGAAGCCTGAAGTAGTTCTCGTAGGAGGCTGTGCCCTTCAGATACTTGAAGTCCCCGCCGAGGCCGGCAATTTCAGGGGTAACGGTCAGGCGCGACCCCTCGTTCGGAAACATCGGCATGTCCAAATCGTAGCGCTCGACGTTCAGCCGCAGCTTGCTCATCGTGCCGGTTTCCAAGATGTTGAGCTTGCCGATTACCGTGTCGCGCCGCGTCGTCTCCTCCCAGCTCAGCTGGTAGACGGCCTGAACGCGGAACTTGTTATCCGGCCACGACAGGCGCGAGCGGCCCACGCCAACCCGAAACCCGTAGCTCGTGGTCGTGTCGTAACCGTAGGCGCTCCACGAATACGTATATATCTGCCGGTCGGCGAACACCGTACCGGTCAGCCACCACGGGGTATCCCACGCCCACGGCTCGGTGAAACTTATCATCCCGAGCTGCCGGTAGGCCCCGTACTGGACTTCAAGTTTCAGCTCCTGCCCCGCCCCGCGGAAGTTCGGTATGGCTGTGGAGAACGTGCCGGTCAGCTTGTCCTGGTCGCTGTACGCCGCGCCCACCGTGAGCTGGCCGATATTGTCGCGCTCGGTTATGTCGAACACGAGGTCGACCGTGCCGTCGTCGTTCGGCGAGATGTCCGGCACGACGTTCGTGAAGTAGTTCAGGCGCATGATATTCTGCTGGCTCGACACCATCAGCGACTGTCGGTACCGCTGCCCGGGCATAACCGTGATTTCGCGGCGGATGACCTTCTCCATAGTCTTGCTGTTGCCGCGGACGTCGATTTTGCGCACGATGGCCGGCCGCCCCTCCACTATCTCAAACACCAAATCTATCGTGTCGGCCTTTTCCCCCCTGTACACGCGCCGGTCGTCGACCCTCACCCACAGGTAGCCCTCCTCCCGGTACGCGCTCTCTACCATGTACCTCGTCATGTCGTACTGGCTCTTCCTGAACGGCCTGCCCCGCGTAAGCGCGACCTTGGACTGCAACGTGTCCGCGTCAACGACCTTGTTGCCGGTAAACGCCACGTCCCCCGCGAAGTACTTGCGCCCCTCGCTTATGGTTATGTCTATATATATGTCGCGCTTGTCCTCGGAGTACCATACGCTGTCGCGCTCAATCGCCGCGTCCAATAAACCCCTGTCATGGTAGTGCATGACGAGCGTGTCCAGATGGGCGCGGTAAAGCTCGTAGTTGAAGTCGCCCGACCGCCACCAGCGGTTCTCCTTGGTCTTGAAGCGGCGGCCAAGCCACCGCGCCGTCACCTCCTGATTGCCCCTGAAGACAATCGACCTGACCCGCACGCGCGGCCCCTCCTTGATGACGTACTTGACTATCGCGTTGCCCGGGACGCTGGTATTGAAAACCTGCGCGTCGATTTCCGCGAGCAGATACCCCTTTTCGGCGTACATCTCGTATATCGTCTCTTTGCTCTTGTGGAGCTGCGCGTCGGTAAACGGCCTGTGCATGTCAAGGACGTTCTTCTCGTTCAGCGCCTTCCTCTTTATCTTCCTGTTGCCCTCGAACTCGATTTTGTCGAGAATAGGGAACTCCTCAAGGGACAGCGTGAGCGCCACGCTCGTGTCAGTCTCCGCGTCAATCAGAAAATCAATCTTGCGGAAAAGTCCCAAACGGTACAGCTTGCGGATAGATTCCTGCACGTCGGCCGGCGTAAAATCCCGCCCCGCACGCACCTCCAGCGCGTTCGTCACGATTTCGGGATTGGTAACCAAAAGCCCGTCGACGCGGATGGATTCAAGAACCTTGGCGTAAGCGGCGGAGGCATTGGCCAATACGGCGCATATACATATAATAAGGATAAGGAACGTCGGTTTTTTGTTCATACTCTCCCGCAAACACTCCGATTAAAAACGGCCCTCGGCCGTAAAAAATATTAAAAATAATTAGGGGAAACGGGATTTACAAATTATTATTCCACGATTTCAAAAACCTCGGCCTCCTCCGCCTTCTTAAACGCTATGCGCTCGTCCTCCACAAAAAGCGTTATCTCGTCCCCGTCGACGAACTTGCCGAGCAAAAATTCCTCGGCGAGCGGGTCTTCCACCGACCTCTGGATGGAACGGCGCAGCGGGCGTGCGCCCAATATCGGGTCGTAGCCCTTGTCAACCAAAAACTGCTTCATCTCCGGCGTGAAATCTAACTTTATGCTGCGGTCGGTAAGCCGCTGCTGCAAATCGTTCAGCTGGATGTCCACAATCTTCGCTATCTCCTCCTTGCCGAGCGCCGCGAAAACGATGGTCTCGTCTATGCGGTTGATGAACTCCGGGTTGAAAATGCGCTTCATCTCGTCCATCACGCGCGTTTTCATAGCCTCGTAGTCGGAAACGGCGTCCGTCCTGCCGAAGCCCACCGTGCCCATCCTCTTCACGTCGCGCGTGCCGGCGTTCGACGTCATGATTATTATCGTGTTCTTGAAATTCACATGCCGGCCGTAGGAATCCGTCAAAATGCCGTCGTCCAGTATCTGCAAAAGCAGGTTGAAAACGTCGGGATGCGCCTTCTCTATCTCGTCAAGCAGTATGACCGAATACGGCTTCTTGCGGATTTTCTCCGTGAGCTGCCCGCCCTCCTCGTAGCCCACGTATCCCGGCGGGGCGCCGACAAGCCGCGATACCGCGAACTTCTCCATGTACTCGGACATGTCTATGCGCACGAGCGCCTCGTCCGAATCGAAGAGCGCCTGCGACAGCGCCTTGGCAAGTTCCGTCTTCCCCACGCCCGTCGGCCCCAAAAATATAAAAGAGGCTATCGGGCGGCGGATGTTGTGCAGCCCCGCCCGCGACCGCCTGATGCTCCTCGAAATCGCGCCCAGCGCCTCGTCCTGCCCTATCACACGGCGGCGCAGCTCCTCCTCCAAATTCAAAATCTTGTGCGTCTCCTCCTCCGCGAGCCGCGTGACCGGAATCCCCGTCATCGTGGCGATGACCTCGTTCACCGTCGTCTCGTCGACCAAAAGCCTCTCCTCCGCCTTGGACTTGCGCCACAGCGCCTTCGCCTCCAAAAGCGTGCCGCTCAATTTCTCCTGCCTGTCGCGCAGGCGAGCGGCCTCCTCGAACTTCTGCTGCTCCACCGCCAGCTCCTTGTCGCGGGCGACCTCATCAATCTCCTTCTCGATTTCGCGCACCTCCGAGGGTATCTCCATGCTCGAAAGCCGCTTCCTCGCGCCCGCCTCGTCAATGACGTCAATCGCCTTGTCCGGCAGGAAACGGTCGGATATGTAGCGGTCGGAAAACTTGACCGCCATCTCAATCGCCTTGTCCGTGTATGTAACCTTGTGGTGGTCTTCGTAATTGCGCCGCAAACCAGAGAGAATCTGTATGGTTTCTGCGACGCTCGGCGGGTCGACCATTATCGTCTGGAAACGCCGCGCCAACGCGCCGTCCTTCTCTATATATTTACGGAACTCGTCAAGCGTCGTCGCGCCCACGCACTGAATCTCACCCCGCGAGAGCGCCGGCTTGAAAATATTGGAGGCGTCCAAACTGCCCTCCGAACCGCCCGCGCCGACTATCGTGTGCAGCTCGTCTATGAATATGATGACGTCCTCGTTCTTCTGAAGCTCGACAGTCAGCGCCTTCAAACGTTCCTCGAACTGCCCGCGGTATTTCGTCCCCGCGACCATCGAGGCCATGTCCATGTTTATGACGCGCTTGTTCTCCAAAACCTGCGGGATGCTCTTGTCGATTATCTTCTGCGCCAGCCCCTCGACTATCGCGGTCTTGCCGATGCCCGGCTCGCCGATAAGCACGGGATTATTCTTCCGGCGGCGGCTCAAAATCTGCACCACCCGCTCTATCTCCTTCTCGCGCCCGATGACCGGGTCGAGCTTGCCCTCCCGCGCCATGGCGGTAAGGTCGCGCCCGAAGTGGTCCATAAACGGCGTCTTGCTTTTCTCCTTGGACAGCGGCGCACCGCTGACCTCCCCGCCCTTCAGCACGCGCCCTATCTCCTCCTTGACGCGGTCGTACTCAAGCCCCGCCGCCCCAAGCGCGTTGGCCGCCGCCGACTCCGTATCCTTCATAAGGGCGAGCAAAAGGTGCTCCGTACCGATGTACTTGTGAGACATGGCCCGCGCCTCGTTGGCCGCAAGCTCAAGCACCTTCTTGGCGCGTGGCGTGAACGGAAGCATCTGGCTTATCGTCATCATCCCGCCGGCGGAAGTGACGGCCCTCTCTATGCTCTCGGTCAACTCGTCAGTATCAATCCCCATGCCGCGCATAACCGCGACCGCGACGCCGTCCCCTTCCTTGATAAGCCCAAGCAGCAAATGCTCCGTGCCGACATAGTCGTTGCCGAGACGTACCGATTCTTCGCGCGCAATTTGCATAACCTTTTTTACGCGGTCTGTGAACATGCCGTTCATCGTGTTTTTTTTATTCCTTTCAATTCAATATAAAAATCAAATTATATGGAGGGCACCCCGCCCCCATAATCAACGACTTATATGGAGGGCACCCCGCCCCTGCGGGGCGTGCCCTACCCAACCTTTTAATGCGGTCAAAATGTTAAAACCAAAACCGCATTTGTTTTGGCTAACGCCGAGATAAACAAGTTGACTTTGACTTTAACATTCTGACCGCATAAGTCTTTGGTTAGGGCTGGCCCCGTTAGGGGCCGGGTGCCCTCCATATTATTATATTATAGTTAAAAGACTATAATATTAATACAGTTTACGCAACACCCAGTTGCTTACTGTTTTTATGCCGGTATATCATTGGCCGATTTCCGTACTCTTTTTGTTACTTTCTTTTCTACCGCTTTCTTCTCCACAACGTTTTTCTTGGCAATTTTTTTCTCCGTAACCTTCTTCTCCTCTGTTTTATCCTCTACCGCCGGCGCTTTTTTCTCCCCCGACGTAAACGCCAGCCTTGCCACGTCCGCCCTTGCCTCGTCCAAATCCTCGTAGCCGCCCTTGTCGGTCATGTAGACTTGCAGGTGCGCGGGCATACATATCATTATCAGCTTGTTTATGTCGTCTATCGTCAGCTCCTTGTAGATTTCGCAGTCTATCCCAAGCCTTATCGCCGACGTCAGGCTCAGTAGCTCGGTGACGGAGAGCATCCTCGCGTTGGACAGTATCCCGTGCGCACGCCAGATTTTGTCGCTGACCTCCGACTTCGCGTCCTTCAGGAGCCGCTCCCTCGCGCCGCGCTCGTGCGAGATTATCTCCTGTATCGTCTTGCTCGTCGACTCTATGAACTCCGTCTCGCTCGCCCCCATCGTGGCCTGATTCGACAGCTGGAAAAAATTGCCCACCACGTCCGAGTTCTCGCCGAAAAAACCGCGCGTGGATATGCCCATCTGGCTCGCGCCCTGCAAAACGGGGTCGATAGCCTTCGTGAGGACGAGCCCGGGCAGGTGCATAAGGTAGGAGACGCGCAAGCCCGTCCCGGAGTTCGTGGGGCAGGCGGTGAGGTAGCCGAGCCGACCGCTGTAAGCGTACTTCACGCCCTTGCCTATCGCGTCGTCGAACTGGTTCACAGCTTTCCACAGCCGCGTAGTATGAAAACCGGAATCCATCCCCTGAATGCGCAGGTGGTCTTCCTCGTTAATCATCACGCTGAACCTGCCGGGGAGGTCGCAGACGACGCCGCGCTCGCCCTCGCCCCTCAGCATGTCCATGCTGACGCGCCGCTCCTCGGCCAAAAAATGCTGCTCTATCTTGGGCAGCCGCCCGAAGTTTACAATCACGAAATCGCTGAACAGGGGGGCGCTGAACACGGAGGTTACATCCTTGAAAATCGCCTGCTTCTCCTTGGAAGAGGCGTGCGGCGGGAACCTGTACTCCGACAGGTTGCGGGCGAGGCGTATCCTCGTCGATACGACCATGCCGCTCTCGGGCCCGCGGTTGTCGAACCACGCCGGCATCAGCCCGTAGAGGCGGAACCTGTCGGACGATGCGCCGTCGGCGGAGCCGCTCATTTCGCCACCTGCTTCCGCCCGCCGCGTATGGCGTCCCGTATAAGCGCGGCCTGCTCGAACTCCTCGTTCCTGATGGCGGCGTCCAAATCCCTGCGCAGCCTCTCCATGTCGCGCTTCCCGCCGCGCCGCGCACCCGCCCTGCCGTACGACTTCCCCTTGTGAGAAACGGCGCCGTGCACCTGAACTAATATCTTCTCTATCTGCTCCTCAAACGCTCCGTAACACTCCGCGCACCCAAGCCGGCCGCTCGAGCGGAACGCGGAGAGCTTCAGGCCGCAGTTCGGGCACAACACGTCCTCCTCCTTCTCGCGCTCCTCCTCCCGCGCCGCCTCCTTGGCCGGCTTGACGGTAACCTTGACGTGCGTCTTGCCCAGCGACGCCCCGGCGGCCTGGGCAAGCGCCTCAAGCCCCCTTATAAGCGTGTCGCCGTCAGGGAAAGGTATCCCGCGCGAACGGGCGCAGTCCTCGCACAGATGGAACGTCTGCGCCTCGTTGTCCTCGACATGCGTAAGGTGGACGATAGCCGGATTTATCTGGCAATCGTCGCACATGTCCATGAAATCATCCACATCTTCTTTCCACTCTTCTCCCAAAACAAACCGCCTTGTTGATGGGTATATAACGACGTACGTCTTACTTCATGAATATAATATATGGCAAACGCATGTACAAAACTGTTTACCGTTAATTTTGGCGTCACGGCCCCGGCGCCCCCAAAATCCCCCCTATCTCCCGAAAATTCAAAAACGCCGGCAGTTCCTTCCCGTTTTTGTTCTGGCCGCTTTTCACGCAGCTCTCCCCGCTGTAAACGACGTACCCGCGCTCAATCTTGTCCGAGAGCTTGCGGAACAGCGTTATGTTCTGGGCGAACGACGAGTTGAACGCCGCGCCGCATTTTATCTCGACCGGCACTATGCCCTCCCCCCGCGCCAGCAGCAAATCGACCTCGAGGCAGTTCTGGTTGCGGAAGTAGTAGAGGCCGCCGCGCTTGCCGCTGTTGCACCCGCACTTGAGCGCCTCGGCCACGACCATGTTCTCGAACAGGTTGCCTACGAACGGTTCGCGGGCCAGCTGTTCGGAGTTTTTTATCCCCAGCAGGTAGGCCGCCAGCCCCACGTCCGTAAAATACAGCTTGGGCGTCTTCACTATCCGTTTCCCGAAGTTGTTGAAGTACGGCCGCAGCCTGAAGATGATGAAACTCGCCTCGAGCACGGTTATCCACGTGGTGAGCGTCGTCTGCGAGACGCCCACGCCCTCGGCCAAGGCGTTGAGGTTTATTATCTGCCCCACGCGGCCGGCCAGCATTTTGAGGAACCGCCCGAAGGCGTCCGGGTTGTCCAGATTTATCAGCCGCCTGATGTCGCGCTCCATGTATTGGGCGTATATCTCCTTGTAGACTTTCTGGGGCGGGATGTTTTTCGCCTTGTAAACCCGCGGCATGAACCCGCGGAAGATGTACTGGTCGCGCTCAAGGACGTGCTCCGCCTGAGCCAGCTCCCCGATGGAGAGCGGCAGCAGGGTAAACGTCGCCGGCGGCCAGTGGGGCGGGAGCAGGATGCCCGGCCTCGCAGGCTGTACGTGGGACGTGGTGAGGATAAGGCGCCCCGGCCACTTGCCGCCGCGCACCACGGCGGTACGTATGTGCGGGACAAGCTCGGGCGCAAGCCGGAACTCGTCGATAATCAGGTTCCCCTTGTAGCGTTTGAAAAATTCGCCTGGGCACCGCCGCGCGAACTCCCTCACGTCGGGGTCTTCGAGGTTCACGCTGCGGTGCGCCGGAAACAGCTTCCGCGCGAACGTGGTCTTTCCCGCGTGGCGCGGCCCAGCGATTGTAAGCGCCGGATTGGTTTTAGCCATCTCCAGCACGATGCCCGCGGCATCTCTCCTTATCGTTACCATAATACTTCTCCTTTGATGGGGTGGATGATAAAGACAAAGCGTTAGGTTTAGGCTATTTCCAAGTCAAACATTGAAATAGCCTGATTTCATGCCGGGACGTCTCGCCGACTACCGAAAAAACGGTTAGATATTTTTTTGAGGTAAGCTTACTGCTCAGTCAGTAAAAATCAAAATTTCAAAATCTTTAAAATCAAAAAACCACAATCAAAATCATTTAAGGGGGGAAGTCTCCCCCTCGCTCCGACCAGCCGCTTTGCGGCTGTTCTCCGCTTCCCCCTCTGCGGGGGCTGGCCGCCCCCGCAACGCCCCTCCTAAAGTCAACGGCAAAACCTATACAATGTGGATTCTAAGTTTATCATACCTCACAGGCCGCTCGCGAATCGGTCAAACATTAATATAATACATGGGTATGCGGTTAATCAACGGGAAAATTTTCAATTTACAAAAAAAATTACTTTCACGCAGATAAAAAATTAACATTGTATTTTTTGACGTTGATTTTGACGTTAGGGTTCATAAGGATTTGGGTTTTAGCGTAGGGGCGTTGCGGGGGCGGAGCCCCCGCAGAGAGGGAAGCGGAGAACAGCCGCAAAGCGGCTGGTCGCAGCGAGGGGGAGACTTCCCCCCTTATTTGAATTTGATTTTGACTTTTATCTTTTGATTTTGATTTTGATTTTCATTTTCATTTTACTAAAGATTCCCGCCAATCTGCCGATAATATTAAAGAGACATTCCGTAGTAACAAATAAACAGGTTTCGAACCCCCCCCCAACAAAAAAGGGCGACCCTCGCGGGCCGCCCTTGTATACTATGCCTGCGGCTGCCACATGCCGCTTCAGTCCTCCACGTCCTGAACGTCCTGCACGCAACGAACCGAACATTTGCTGCCCCTTGCGAGGTTGCTCATGGGGACGTCCTCGTAGTCGTAGCGCATGCTCCGATAATACGCGTTTCTCATACCGAACCACGTGGCGCTCCACCAACAGCCGGTGATGTCGACATCGTAGACAGAGCCGCCCGCACTGACGAAGCCGCCGGGTAAGGCCGAAAACCCGTACTCGTCCGTACCGCCTTTACTGCCATTCCAATCCCAACCGCTCTGCGATTTCAACTTCGTACCCGCCGTCGACTCGCCGCCAACAAAATCAGTCAACTGCGTCCACTCCGCGTTGCTCGGCAAATGCCAACCCGCCGGACAAACTCCCTGACGATTTACATCTCTCTCATCATAACAACGCTGAGTATTATTGCAACTCGTGTCTATACCCATCGCCATCGCCCAATTGTACAACCTTCCATACTTCACGCAATTACTCGTTTGATTACTATAACATACGTCCTGTGTACTATCAGGAACGTTATAGTTCAAATTCTGCGCCATCCACGTTTGCGTACCTATCGTAACCTTTTTGTAAATAGTACCGTCGCGCTCATCCACAAATGTCGTTATCTCCGGCGGCGGGGGCGTTGTCGTGTCTACAAGGGTTATAACCTGCGGCAGGCTATCCCACGCCGCAGGGTTGAATACGTACACGCTGTCGCGGTAGGTATCCGGCGCAGCCGCCGATACTGTTATCTCCCAATCCCCGTCCTCAACGTCAGCCTTTTTGCCTAATTGCCGCGCGGGGGAACGCAATGCGCTTTCCGCCCCGAACGCCACGTTGATGTTCATCTTCCCGCCGCCGTGCGTCAGGCGTGCGGTAAAGGCGTTTCCGTCCATACCCTTGGCAGAGAGCATGTAGACGCCCGCCGCCACGTTGCGCCGAGACATCCCGCTTGACGTTTGTGAAGCGTCGGCCTTGCCGCGCATAATACGCTTTCCGTTTACGGAATGCAGCGCGACTTCCGCGTTCCGGTAAGATTGCGTCGGCAGGCGCAGGGTGATATTCCCGCGCGAGCCTGTAATTGTCGGCGCGTTCATTCTCCCCTGCGTCCTGACTGCGTGCCGTACCGCATCGGTTATTGAGATTTCAATCGGGAGTTTCAGGGTATCCGCGCCCTCCGTCCTGCCCTCTACGTCCATTGATACCGTATCCTCGCCCTGCGCCGCCGTAATTCTGGCGTCCACGTTTACGCGGAACGGCACGTAAGCGAACGTAGTGTCCGCCATGTGCGTCTGCGCGAACGCGCCGGACGAGAATGATACCGCCGCCACTGCCGTTACCGCACCTGCTTTAATGATTGATTTGTAATTCATCACTGCTCCTTTAAATAAGGTTATTGGTTAAACTGCTTATGCTACATACATCGTTATAATCTTATATGGAGGGCACCCGGCCGCTTCGCGGCCTGCCCTACCCAACGACTTATGCGGTCAGTATTTTAAAATCAAAACCGCATTGTCTTTGACTTTAACATTTGACTGCATTAAAAGGTTGGGTAGGGCTCGCCCCGTCAGGGGCGGGGTGCCCTCCATATTTATAATTACAGGCATTGTGCCCCCCAACATATAATCAGCATCCATCATACTACCTCATCTTCCGTGTCCCCCTCAGCCGTACCGGCTTCGGGGGTATCCGCCGCCGCCTTGTGATGTTTCCTGCCGAGCCTCGCGTTCAGAGTCGCGGTATATTTCGCGATAACGGTATTGAGCGTTTTGACGAACCGCTCGTATTGCGCGTCGCCCTCGATGACCGTAAAGGCGTTGACCCGCTCGACAATCGCGTCGTAAGCCGCGTCAAGTTCGGCCCGCGCCGTCTTGACGACGACGTCGGTTCTCGCCGCCGTCTCGCCGAAGCGTTGTTTCATGAGCGCGTCGAAGGCGTTGTTGCGCGATTCGAGTTCGATTACCCACCCGTCTATAGCCACGATTTGCGCTTGCGGGGCGTAATTCCCTTTCAATTCCTGCAGGATGTTGTAGACCGCCGAGGTTTGTTCGTTGAGCGGTTTTTTGGAGACGTCGCCGTAGGTGTCGAACAATATTTTGAGCTTTCGGGCGGCCTCGCTAACTACGGGGTCGTAGTGTTTGAGCGCCGCGGCGTTGGTTTCGGCCATGCCGGAATACATGTCGTCGCGTGCCTTGTCGGCTTCCTTGATTTTTCCGGTCAGGGCGCTTTTCGTAATCCTTTTAATCCCCTCGTCTTCCTTCTCGTAGAGGGGCGTATAGGCGTCGAACTGCGCCTGAACCTTCAGATTTTGCGGCCCTTCCTTAATGATAAGGCTGCGGAATTCGGTATGGAACTGAAAATGTTCGTCGTTCCGCAGGTTTTTTCTGTAAAACGCCTCAATTTTCAT
>JGI24698J34947_10001804_pt1 | contig 11419 bp, 13 predicted proteins | sample TergutMp193P3_FD_34947 | JGI IMG/M metagenome (IMG submission 34947)
TGGGGTACGGGCGAGGCTCCCACCGAAAGAACGGAGCCGGACTTTTCTTTGCTGCCTCCAGCCTGAACAGTTTGGTTGGGGAGCAAAACCAACACGCCTGCGATGAGCAGGCCAACAATCAATTTTTTCATTTTCTTTTATCCTCCAAAAAAATATGAATAAATTATATTACCGTTTATTTAACGTTTTGACAACAGGCGGCGGCTGATAGCCGTGCCGATCATCTGTACCGCCTCTACCAGTATCAGTATGATAACAACGGCGCCGATAGTTACGTCCGTTCTGAAACGGTAATAACCGTAGCGTATGGCAAGGTCGCCCAGGCCCCTGCCGCCAATCGCCCCAGCCATTGCCGAATAGCCGATTAAATTGATGATGGTCAGCGCCAGGCCGGAAACCAGGGCGGGCATGGCTTCAGGAATCAGCACCTTGCGGATAATCTGAAAATTCGTCGAGCCCATCGCGCGGGCGGCGGTGATCACGCCGGATTCAACTTCTAACAGGGCGGATTCGGCGACGCGGGCGACAAAGGGCGCGGCGGCTATTGACAGGGGGATTATCACCGCCGTGGGGCCGATACTGGTTTTGATGATCATTCGCGTCAGGGGTATCAGCAGGATCATCAGTATAATGAAGGGAAGGGAGCGGAACAGGTTCACGATTCGGGAAAGTATATTGTACAGTACGCGGCGGGGGACAAGGCCAGCCGGGGAAGTAACATAGAGGTAGGTTCCCAGCGGGAAACCCAACAGGCAGGCAAACAAGGTAGAGGCAAAGGTCATGTACACCGTTTCCGCCGTCGCCGCCGGCAGCATAGACAGCACTTCCAAAATTTTTTCGCTAAGCATGAACCATCTCCCGTGTCGCCGCCGCCTGCGGCGTTTCAAATACGGCGGCTACACTCCCCTTCTCCACAATTATCCCCCCGTCCAGCACCGCGACCTCATGGCATATCTCGCGGATAACTTCCATCTGGTGCGTTATCAGTATCACCGTTATTTTCAGCCGCTGCTGCAGGTCGCGGATTAACGCGAGAATCGCGCGGGTTGTCTGCGGGTCGAGGGAGCTGGTCGCCTCGTCGCAGAACAGCACCTGGGGGGTTGCCGCCAGCGCGCGGGCAATCGCCACCCGCTGTTTCTGCCCGCCGGAAAGCTCCCGCAGGCGAACCTTGCGCTTATCGGCAATGTCAACCAGTTCAAGCAGTTCGTCAACGCGCTTATCAATCTGCTTCCGGTTCATTCCGGCAATTTCCAGCGGGTAAGCGATGTTCCCCGATACGTTACGCGATCCCAGCAGGTTGAAATTCTGAAATATCATTCCCATTTTTCTGCGCCGCTCAAGCAGCGCCTTTCCCCGCAGGGTGTCTACCCGCTCGTCGTCGTAGTACACTTCCCCGGTATCGGGCGTTTCCAGCAGACTCATCACCCGCAGGAGGCTTGACTTCCCCGCGCCGCTCTTGCCGATAATGCCGTATATGCAGCCCGCCGGAATGACAAGGTCAACCCGCCTTACCGCCGTAACCGCGCCATACGATTTTGAAATACCCTTAAGAGTGATCATTATCCATTATCCCGCTATTTCCCTGAGCCGCTCGATAATGTTGATGTGCTGGGTGCAGGCTTCCTCGCACTGTCCGCAGGCGGTACATTTGCCCGCGACGGAACGATCCAGTTCCCAATGCCATTTCAGCCGGTCGGCAATCGGATCGCCGCCGCCATCGCCATTAAGAATTTTCTGGTTGTAGGTGTCCATAAACTGGGGAATGGGAACGCCCTGGGGGCAGTTGGCGGCATCGCCGCCTACGCAATAGGCGCAGCCGGTGCATATCCCTTCAAATGAGGGCTGGTCGCCGCTCTTAAGCGCCGCCAGTTCCGCCGCCGTCCGCGGCTGGTACCCTTCAATCGCCGCAAGCGCTTCCCGCACCTGCTCGGCGGTTTGAAAGCCGACCAGCGTGCTGGTAATCGCGGGGTGATCCCAAAGGAAGCGCAGGGCCGCCGCGACGATCCCCTCGCCAGGCCGCTGTATAAACGTGAACCGCTGGGGATTTTGGGGGATAACGCCGCCGCCAAGCGGGTTCATCACCACCGCGCCGAGTTTTTTTTCTTTGATCGCGTCAAACGCCGCCTGCCGCGTTCGGAAGTTGTACGCCGAATAGCCGAACAGCACCCCCTCGAACACCCCCTCCATCAGCAGCTCTTTAATTTCTTCATTAATTAAATGGCTGGATACGCAGATATGCCGGATCAGCCCCTCTTGCTTGAGTTTTCTGAACTCCTCCAAAACGCCGTCTTTTTTCCGCCCGCGCCAGTTGTCAAGACTGGCGATACACCAGATATGGTAAAAATCAATAACGGGTATATCCATTCGTTTGAGCTGCGCTTCTATCTCCTTGCGAATCGCGTCCGGTTTTGCGGCAAAGGTTTTGGTCGCCGAATAATAGGGGAGTTTGCGCCGCCTGAATTCAGCGAAACCCTTGCCAAAAACCGTCTCGCTTCTGGTCTCGAAGTAGAGCGGCGCGGTGTCAAAATAATTCACGCCGCCTTCCGCGGCGGCAACCATGGTACGGACACATTCCTCGTGGTCGTCAACATGGGCAAAACGCATACCCCCAAAACCCAGGAGCGAAACCTTCTTGCCAGTCTGACCGTATTCCCTGTACAGCATAAGCGCCTCCAGGGGTATAATAGCAGATTTTGGCAAAGTAAAAAAGAGGCGCCAAAGAAGGCGCCGCGTCAATCCGAACCTTGACAAAAAAACAAAACAGATAAAAAATTACCAATGCTCAAAAATAATATCTTTATATATTTTTCCCTGCTGGCCCTTTTGTTTTTTTCCTGCGCGACCAAACCGGAAGCCTATAAGGACATCGATCAGGCGGTGGATAAAGACGAATTCGATACGGCGGTTGAGACTTTAAGAAAGGGGCAGTCAAAAAAAAGGCCCCTTTACCCCGAAAAAAACGCCATTTCGCTGTACATCGACAAGGGGCTTTTGGAGCATTACGCGGGGAATTACGCCCGTTCTTCGCGGGATTTGCAGGAAGCCGAACGGTTAATACAGGAAGCCTTTACCAAAAGCGTTACCGCCGATATAGCCTCGTACATCACCAACGACAACACCAAGGAGTACCCCGGCGAGGATTTTGAGGATATTTATATCAACGTGTTTAACGCCCTTAATTACTACAACAGGGGGAATATTGACGGCGCGCTGGTTGAGATTCGCAAACTCACCACACCAAGCGGAAAGCTGGATATGCTTTCCCGCAAATATGAAAACGTCCGGCAGGGCGCGGGGCGCGGGGCGGCGGAAACGCTGGGCGGCTTTGGCGTTTCAATGAACGACGCGATGCCTCAGGGTAAGGCGGTTAATTTTTCCAATTCCGCCCTTGCCCGTTATTTAAGCGCCCTGTTCTATTTAAGCGATGGAAACACCGACGGCGCGCGCATAGAGTTTGAACAGCTTCATGAGGCTTTCGCTTCCAATACAAAAGTATATTATCACCCCGTTCCAAATCCGGTCATGGATATACAAACCGTTCCATCGGAAAAAGCGCGGCTTAACATTATCGGCTTTGCGGGACTGTCTCCGATAAAAGAAGAAGGTTATTTTCCCGCGTTCTTCCCGTTTACTTATTCCATACTGCGCCAGCCCATTTTTAAGCTTCCCAAATTGATTAAAAGGCCGAGCGCCATAGACCGAATTGAAGTTGTTGTGGAGGGAGAGGGCAAATTCGACCTCGAACTGCTTGAGGATATGGGCGCGGTTATTGAAGAGACCTATAACGCCCACTTTGCAAATTTATTCTTCAAAACGTATATCCGCCTGCTTACCAAGTACGCCGCCGTCGATATTGCGGCAAACATGGCAAGAGAACAGAGCGGCGAGCTTGCGGGGCTGACCGCCGCCATCGCCGGCAAGGTCGCCGCGGACGCCACCGAAGGGGCCGACATCAGAATGTCGCGGTATATACCCGACAAGGCCTATATTGGCGGCGTTAACCTTGACCCCGGAACTTATAACATCGCCGTTTATTATTATTCCGGCGGCGCCGTTGCCGCAAAGGACGAACGCAGGGGCGTCGCGGTCAGGGCAGACGCGCCCAATTTGATTGAAACCATCAGTTTGAAATAGACCTTGTAAAAGCCGCGCGCTCTTGTATATAATTTTGTATTGAAGGAGATATTAACATGAAGAAGATTGCGGGCATTGTTGGCGCGGTTCTCTTTTTATTATTGCCGTCTTCCTGCGCTTCGACGCCGAAAGTCAGCCGGATAGACGCCTCCACAAAAACCGATTTAAGCGGCTACTGGAATGACACCGATGTAAGGATCGTCTGCGGAACATTGATCGACAGCTGCCTTAACAGCGCAAAAATCGATCAGATAAGAAACGATAAGAAAAGAACGCCTACGGTTATCATTGGAAGATTCAAAAACGACAGCAGCGAACATATTGACACGGAAATTATTACCATTAACATGAGAAACGCGATAATTAACAGCGGGAAAATGGAATTTGTCGCGGGCGGCGACACAAGAAACGACATTCGCGCCGAGCGGCAGGATCAGCTATCCAACGCCAGCGAAGCCACCGCCGCCAGATTGGTCAATGAAACCGGCGCGGATTTTATGCTGACAGGCTCGGTAAAAACCATCGTTGACAAAGCGGGAAATCAGACCGCAAGGACATATTTAGTTACCGCCGAGCTGACTGACATTGAAACCAACAGAATTGTCTGGTCGGATCAAAACAGCGAAATAAAGAAAGTGGTTGTACAGCCCAAAAACAAACTATAAAAACTAAAACTGCATACCCTTAAACCGAGGTATACGGTATTTGCGGGTATCGGGAACGCGGTAACGTAATTTTTCCAGGCTGGCAATGCGCTCGCGGGGGCCGGGGTGGGTCGTATACAACCCGCCTTTTTGGGAAGGCTGAACCTTCTGCAACACCCGCAACATCTCTATAAGCGCCAACGGATCATAGCCCGCGTAAGCGAGGATCACCATAGCCTCCCAATCCGCGTTAAATTCCTGGGCCTGGGAATAGCCGTTCTTCATCAGGGTATCCACCGTTCTGGTTATCGATTCACGGAAATACAAAAGCTGTCCGGCGTTAACTGAATTTCTGGCGGCAATGTCCGCCGCGCGATCCGCCACCGCCATCATCTCGTTGGTAACCCTCATTTCATTGATAGTGTCAACGCCGTGTTTAAGTATGACGTGGGCAAGCTCATGGGCAATTACCGCCGCCAGCATATCTTCGGAAGCCGCCAATTCCGCCAGCCCTTTGGTAATGAATATATGCCCGCCGGAACTGGCAAAAGCGTTAATCTCCGCGCTGTCAAGGACAATGACATGGTAGCCGTTATACGCTACGGGCTGGGAAGAATTGATCGCCAGGGTCTGGCAGATACGGTTTACATATTGGGTCAGCTCCGCATTTTGGGTATAGGGCTTATAGAGGGCCAGAATATTCGCCGCCACCGCGCGCCCCAAATAGTACGCGTCCACCGGCGTGACTTCCGCGTTCACGCTGTTAAACGCCCTGTTCATATTCGCCAGAGCGTCACCCGCCAAGCCCTGAGCGCCGGTTCCCCGCGACTGCCCTTCGACGCGCTCCGGCAAAACAAAAAAACACGCGGCTAAAAAAAATAGCGCTAATAATTTTTGCATTTATTCCCCCCTGGAAAGGCGGCCTTCGCTGATAAAGCGCAGCAGGTCGCCGGAGGGCACGGTTATTCCTTCCATGGAGTCTACCATAGAGTAGTCCAAACCGCTTTTCTTGTACTCCATTTCCATGTCGGGGGAAAACCCCTTCCCCGCCATGGCGACTTCATTGGCGGCAACCGCGGTATTTGACGCGACAACCCGCCGCGCGCTCAGGCTCGACGACGCCACCCATCCGGTCAGGCTCCCCGCCTGAATCTGGCTCCATTTGCCGTTATCCTGGATAAGCCTTACCGCGTCTCCCAACGCAAGGCTCCCCAGGTCTTTCGCAAAAAACCCGACGGTATCTTTCACCGCCACCGTCCGCGCCGCCACATAGCGCGTACCCCGATCCGCCTGCGCAAAAACCGCAGAACCGGCGCACAACATCACTACCGACAAAAATAAAAATCGCTTCATAGGGATAATATATCCCTTATTTCAGAAAATTGCAAGCATTTTTTGAGAAAATTGAAATGTGTATACAAAAGTAGACACCTATGTATAAAAAAGTAGACACCTTGGGGAAAAATATTTTTTTATTCCCAGAATTGTCTTGAAAAAAGTTGCGGTGTGTGGTATATTACCCCTGTAAGGACGTATGTTCTTATAAAAAACAAGAAGGAGCGAATGTTATGAAAAAATTCTGTTCGATTCTCGTAGTTGTGTCCCTGGTTTTTATGGCGGCGGCTTGCGCGACCGCCAGACCCACCGGCCCGACCAACACGCCTGAATGGTTAAACGACTTACCCCCCGAGGACGTTATTTGGGGTATTGGCTCCGCCAAACAGTCCTCCCCCTCCATGTCGATGACCACGGCGGAAGCCCGCGCGAGGGTTTCCGTAGCCCGCCAGTTGGATACCAAGGTGCAGGCGATGTTTACGGACTATAACCTTGACGCGGGGAATGCCAATGCCCAGGCCAACACCTCTTTGCAGGAAAATGTCAGCCGGCAAGTTACCAACATGGACGTTTCCGGCGCGCGGCCCATCAAACGGTGGGAAGCCCCGGATGGAACATGGTGGTATCTGGTAGAGTTCAAGAAGTCCGACGCCAAGAACAGCGTAGCCAGCATACTGAAAAGTCAGGAAGCGGCCTTTGCCCAGTTCAAGGCCCAGCAGGCGCTGGATATGCTGGACTACCAGCTTGAGAAAAATGAAAGCGGCTATTACTACGACGACTATTAGAATTCAATGAGGTCGGGGGGAATTATTCGGACAGCGGCGCTGTCCGGATAATTCCTTGGAGGAACGGTGTTAAAAAAGTTCGGCGTGGTATCCGCCGTTTTAACGGCAGATACTTTTTTGTGCCTGTTATGCATGGCCTGTGTGGGGGTGTTTGCGCCAAAAGACGCTTCGCCTTCTGACGCGGCGCTTTCGGCGTCCGCCGTGTCGCCGGTACAGCCGTCTTTTTTCCCCTCCACGCCCGCCGGAAACGGGCTGGTGTTTATTGGCGCCGCCGGAAAAAGATCAAACCCCAAAGAAACACTGCAGATCGCGCTGGAAGACGCGGCGCGGCGGGTTGTTATCTTTCATGAGGTTACCGGCGAATACGCGGTTGAAAACAATATCGGCTCGGGGGCGTTTGACTATACGCATAACACCTACACGGCGCTGTACTACAACAAAGAGGGGGCAAAGCGGTATGTCGACGCCCTCCAGTTTAACGCCGATACGGACACGCTCGAAATAGAAAATACTTTTTTTGTCCGCGCCATTTATCCGGCGGGGCTGCCTGTTCCGGTAAAGTACCGTCCGGTCTACCGAGGCCCCGATCAAAAGCCCGATTGGGTGAATAATCCTCCCGCAAAAATCGAAGGCTACGAAGTGGGCGTTGGTTATTCCGCCCGTCACGCCTCGCTCGCCGACGCCTACGCCAATTCCCGCGACAACGCGATTTTTGCCATCATCAGAAATGTTAATACGGTTTCCCGCGGCAATAATGTACTTTATAATACCGGAGGGTTATTCGGATATAAAACCTCCAGCGATAATATCACCTATTCTTATGGCATCCTGACCGGTTTTTACGCGCTGGATACATGGATCGATCCCCATGCAAAAACAGTTTGGACTCTGGCAATAGCCAAAAAATTCGACTAAAAAAGGAATGATTATGAAAATTGGTTTAAGCGTATTGTGTTTTTGCCTTTTGTTGGTTTTTTCCGCCTGCGGAAGTTCGCCCGCCAATAGCGGTTCCGGCGGTTCCGGCGCTTCTTCCGGCGACAGAAACAGGCCCGTCTGGGTCGACTCCGTCGATTCGGTTTACAGCAGGGCGCGCTATGTCGCCGCGGTGGGCTACGCCGCCGACCGCGCGATGGCGGAGAAAAACGCCCTTGCCAATCTTACCGCGTTTTTCGGCCAGTCCATACAGGCGGATCAAACTATCGCCCAAACTTATCAGGAAGCGGTCAGAAACGGCGCTGTCGCCGGATGGACCGACAACCTTGCCATGCAGAACACGATCAAAACCTCGGCTTCAATGGATACGCTGATAGGGGCGGAAATCAGGGAAGTCTGGTTTGATTCAAGGAGCAACACCCACTATGCGGCGGCTGTTATGGAAAAAGCAAAAGCCGCCCAGGCGTACACCGAGATGGCGCTTGCCAACCAGAACGTCATCGACAACCTTGTCCCCATAGGGCCGGCGGGGAAAAATTCCCTGGAAGGGTTTTCGCGGTATCAATTCGCGGCGATGATAGCGGACATGAACGCGTCGTACAGAAACCTGTTAAGGCTGATAGACGCCCCCGTCCCCGCGGGGCCGGCGAACGGCGACGAATACCGTCTTGAGGCGCAGAATATCGTCAAGGCGATTCCGATTGCCATAACGGTAACCAACGATAGAGCGGGAAGGATACAGGGCGCGTTTGCCAAATCTCTTTCAGAACTGGGCTTTAGAAGCGGGGGGGGCAACTCGCGTTATACGCTACGGGTGGAGATAGCCGTTTCTCCGGTGGATCTTCCCAACAATGCGAATAAATTTGCGCGCATGGAACTGAGCGCGAATCTTGCTGATACCGCCGGCGGGTTTGTGCTGCTGCCCTACAATTTTAACAACCGCGAGGGGCATACCTCCCAATCGGAAGCCGAAAACCGCCTTTATTTAACGGCGGAGCGCAAAATCGGCGAGGAATACGCCAAATTGCTGAACGACTACCTGTCGCAACTACTGCCCAAGAGGGGTTGACGGGGGTACCATAACCGCCCGTTTTCTGCCGATAATTACCGTATGAGGCGACGACTTCCGCTTATTTTTCTCCTTTTTACCGTCCTTCCGGCGGGGGCGCAGGAGCACGACGGGGGTTTCTACCCTGAGACGCTCCGGGGGGAAATATGGGTAGAGCTTGAGCCCATGTACGGCAACAGGCCGGACGCTGAATACCCCGTAACCAGCGAAACCGCCGGCAGGCGGGCGCTGCAGGAAGCGGCCTCGTTTTATTCAGGCATGATCTACGGGTGGTCATTTCACTATGACATTGGGGAGAGGGCGAGGGGCATTGCCGAAGATTTTGACGTTTTTGAGCCTATGGGCGAGATACGCTGGGGCGACCCCGATTTGAATATTACCGAAGTAGAAGTCCGAGGGTCGCGGGTGCGGATCTGGACGGATTACCACCTGAGCGAGATTCAACAGAAACGTATGCAGGCATGGCGAATGGATATGGTTCGCAGCGCCCAGGGTATCGGCTACTGCCCGCTCACCGGCCCGTCGCCGGACTCCGGCTGGCTGGAAGTACGGAACGCCGTCCTGAAAGACGCCGCCAGAGCCGCAGTGCGGGCGATGCTCCGCGGCAGTGAGCGCAACCGCCCCAAGGAAGTAACGGGCTACATCAGCCTCGCCTCTTTTCCCCGTATCTTTATCGATTCCGGCCAATGGGTCGCCGTCGCGCGTTTCCGCGTACAGATTAACGAAATTATCCCCTTCGCGGCGTATTGATAAAAATGCGCGATGTTGACAATAGTAACCATGAATGCTACTGTATGCCGGTGGGTACATTCCGTGTTTGCCGGCCCTGTAGCTCAGTGGATAGAGCGGCCGCCTCCTAAGCGGCAGGTCGGCCGTTCGATTCGGCCCAGGGTCACTATTTTAATTCTGTTAGGTATTTCCAGTAGCGCTGGGGCATGAATCTTCGTTGTACATCGGGGTTGTTTCTGCTTTCGTTGTTGATGGTTTTATGATAATGCCGCCATAGATTTTCCCATTCGCTGTCGGGCTGGTTTTCCAAAAACGCGCGGTCTTCGCCGGCGTAAAAAAATTCAAGCTTTGCGCCGGAACCGCTTACGCCGAGACTGCGTTTTTCATCGATAATGACCCAGGGCGTCTCGCCAAAACGCTCCCTGAAATGCGGGCCCAAAGCGGGCAGTACCAGATGATCCGGCTCGCAATGGGCGATGTATACGCCCTGTTCATCAGGGCAGAAACGCAGTAACCCCATCAGCCGGTGGATCTCGCGCCAGACCTTGTACGCCGCTTCCAGCACGGCCCGCGCGTCCGCGTCGCCGCGGTCGGCTGCCGCCGTTTCCGCCGCCCTCCGCTGGGCGTCAGCCGCGGTTGCCGCATCAGCCGCCGCGAGAATTTTTTGCCCAAAGCGGATTGTTTCCGCAATAACGGGGAGTTCGCTCATCCACGCGCGCGCAATCGCTCCAAAGGCGTCTACAGAAAGCTCAAACAGGCGGCGCGCGTTGGGCGGCAAAACGGCAAGGTTCATGCCGTTGGACGTATACAGGGCGGCAATGATGTCGATGTCGGCTTTGTCCGGCGGTAAAAACCGGCTTTCGCTTGGGGCGGCGCCGAACAGTTCGCCCTGCCAGTCGCCGCCCGCCGAATCGTCCGCTTCAACACCGCGCGCGCTATCCCCGCTTATAACGGCAAGCAATTGATAAAGACCAATATTCATATTAACCTATACCCCGTGCGGCGGCTAGCCGCACATTAAAATCGAATATGAAACTTTGTTTCATACCGACACTATACATTAGTTTAGTATACTACGCAAGGCGTATCTCAATATAATTATCCTCAATAAAGGAAACAACCATGGGAAGAATCAAGAGCGCGCTGGAAATCGCTCTGGAACGAACCGAAACGGTAAAGACCGACAAGGCAAGTATCGGCCTATATGAAGCAAAACAGCAGGGGAAGAAACTCGCCAACGCCCTCCTTGCCGACCCGTCAAAAAAGCTGGAAGACGAACTGAAAAAATTCCCCGTCGAACAGCAGGAAAGCCTGAAGCAGGGCGTTTTTGACGTGCTGATTCCCCAAGTCGCCCTTCCCGCCGCCGCGGAGGATCTTCAGCGCGTTGAGACCGCGGGCAAGGGCCTGCGCGCGCTGATAAGCGACGGGCGTTTTGCCGCCATGTTCAAGGAATTTCTCGATGTCCTTAACCACTACTTTGGCGAAGCGGCCCACTACGAGCAGGCGATACGCCAGCAATACGCCCCCAAACTCCGCCAGAAAGAGGAGGAGCTTTCCCGCCGCATGGGCAGGGAAGTCCGCCTTGACCCGTTTCAGGATCCGGAATTCGTCGCCTTTTACAACCAGAACCTCAACGCCCTCAAAGCCAATTATCAGGTTGCCGTCGATCAAATGAGGAATGAGACGGTGAGAATTTGGGAAGAACAACTCGGGAACCATTCTTGAACCCTGAATCTTCAATCGCGGAACGCTGGAATAACCGCGCCCTGTTCAGCCTGTTGTGGCCGCTC
>JGI24698J34947_10001805_pt1 | contig 11419 bp, 11 predicted proteins | sample TergutMp193P3_FD_34947 | JGI IMG/M metagenome (IMG submission 34947)
CCCCCTTCCCGCCCTGCACGGGAAGCCCCGAAGGCTTGTCGAAAACCATGCAAAGATCGTTTTCAAATAATACGGGTATTTTCCTCAAGCTTTCCACCTTTTAGTCTATAATAATAACATGAAAGAAAAAAACTATTTGCCATTGAATTTTACCTTTTCCTCCGTGGCGCTCCGTGTATTCCTCCGTGCCCTCTGTGGTTTTTTATTCTTGTTATCCACTCCCCTCTTTTCCAGCCCCTTAAGCTCCCCGAGCTGGGGGTTCAGCCTTGACCTCCCCGAGGACTACGTGTATACGGGCGGAGACGGGCGGGACAGATTTTCCTTTGCGAATGCGGACGGCGCGCAGTTTGACCTTGCAGTTTATGCGGCGGGATTGTCCGCCTCCTATGCGTCGGTTGAGGAAATGGCCAAAGACGTTCACTTGAGGCTTAATAACTCGGGTGATATGGACTCGTTTGTATACAGGGACAAAAAGGCGTATCTTCTTGAGTTGTCTTTCACGCTGGGAAGCGGCCGTAATAGCGAACGCATGTCGGGATGGGCCCTCTGCCTTGAGCTGGGCGCGGCCGCGCCGACGCCGGGAAATGCCAGGTCAAGCCAGACTGCGAAGGCGCTGCTTCTCGCTATGGCATATGGACCGGCGGCGAGGATCCATCTTCTGCAGATGCACCTGTCGGCGCTGGACTCAATCGCCCCGGAGGAAGCGGACAAACGCGCCCCCGGCCCCATTACGGAGTATATCTATCCCAGGGAGAAGCGGACACAGGCGCGGGTTTTTGACCTCGGCAATGCCAATGGCATTGCCAACGTGAATGCCGACGGCATTTATGCCGAAATCTTTGAGGACGACGCAGAAGCGGCACAGGCCCTTGTGGACAGGGAATTCAACATACTCAGCCTTTATGCGGGAAGCGCCAGGTGGAGGGAAGCCTGGACGAGGTATTACAGGGCGATTTACCGCGATTCTTACGAGCGCCTGGCCGACATTGCCTTTCAGGTTGAGCGAAAACTGAACGTGCCATCCAGGGAAAACAGGGATTTCGCGGAGCAGGTCCTACACTGGGTTCAATCGTTTAGCTACGAACGCAACTTTGAGGGCAGCGATTTTGTCAACCTCGTAAGCGCCGCGACCGAAGGCAGGGGCGACTGCGACAGCCGCGCCATGCTTTGGGCGATAATCCTCACGCAGGCGAATATTCCCGCCGCAATGATGGTATCGCAACACTACAGCCACGCCATGGGCCTTGCGGATCTGCCTGGCCCCGGCGCCCGCTTTGAGGTGGACGGGCAGAGGCTCCTTGTGGCCGAGACCACGGCGCAAGTTTCAATCGGGCTAATCGGCGAAACGGTCAGCGAGACGGAGCACTGGCTGGGCGTGGTATTCGAGTGATCAACTCTGATTTGTCGGTATTTACAAAAATTAAGCAATATTTCATAATAACTTCCTGGAGGGGCTTAAATGTCTTTGGGCTTTAGTCAAATTGGCTTAAGTGACGATTATTTTCAGTTGTTTATAAATGAATCGCCTAAGATAAATATCATATATGGCGATTGTTTTCAGGTACTGAATACGGCATTCTCTGATAATACAATACATGCAATAGTAACTGATCCCCCTTATGGCGTGAAAGAATACAAAGAAGAGGAGCTGGAAAAAAAAAGAAATGGGAAAGGCGGCATTTGGAGATTACCCCCTTCATTTGATGGTCATACCAGATCACCCCTTCCTCGTTTTACCGCATTGAATGACAGGGAACGCAGGGAATTATCATTATATTTTTATGATTTGGGTAAATTGCTATTATCAAAGCTCTTGCCAGGCGGCCATTTATTTATTGCAAGCAATTCTTTTCTTTCGCAGCTTGTTTTCTCGTCATTAATTAATAGCGGTTTAGAATTTCGTTCAGAAATTATACGAATTGTTCAGACACTTAGGGGCGGGGATCGTCCCAAAAATGCGGAATCTGAATTTCCCGGTGTTTGTACCATGCCCAGAGGTTCTTATGAACCATGGGGACTTTTCCGTAAACCATTGCCTGATAAAATGACCATAGCCGAATGCTTACGCAAATATCAAACAGGCGGTTTGCGTAGAACCAATGATGACAAACCATTTTCCGATGCGCTAACTATAGGGAAGACATCAAAAAATGAACGCCTAATTTGTAACCATCCGAATATTAAACCACAAAGTTTAATGCGAAAATTGGTTTATTCAGCGTTACCATTGGGGCAAGGTATAATAGTTGATCCATTTATGGGTTCCGGTTCAACACTCGCGGCGGCGTTACATTGCGGATATGAGGCAATCGGAATTGAGAAGGAAGCGAATTTTTACCATCTTGCTAAAGAAAGTATCATTCCCCTTTCAGAGATTTAAGTTTTTTTGATTCAGACAGACAGTGATTTTAATTATGTCCATAAATCCAGTTTTGAGTCATTTTTTCAAACCCGCTGTTTTTTACTGTTGCTGTAATGGTTCGCCTGCTTCCCTCATTTCGTCCCGCAAATTGCCAATCAGATTCTTCCAGTTTTGCGCCATAAACTGCCTTGAAATGAAATGGTATGGAAATATCATCATTTGGCCTTGAACATTGAAATACAAAAACCATTAACCATACATTTTCCGGGTTATGGCCTTGCCAGCCTTTTTCATATCTTGAAGCCTTTATTTCTATCCCATCGTGTGAATGCTGAACGGCATCATCAGGAAATTTTCCCTTTTCTAATAAATCCGGGTGACCATTATGATATTTATTTTTTGTTAAATGCTTGCAATATTTGGGTATGGTTATATTAATAAATTCACCGACTATACTGCTGAAATTTGCCTGCATCAATATTTTTTCAACGATAGGCATATTATTGAAAGACCGTATGCAGAATTTCACCTCCAGAAAACCCCTAAATTGTCTTTTTGATCGCTTTGTGATCAGACATATCTTTCTGTGCTGCGTGGAGCGGGGAGCCCTGCGGGCAGCATATGGCGGATCTAAAAAAAAGCAGTTGCTGTTTAGAAAATTAGAGTTGATAATAAATGAATGCGCCATCGAGCTGACCGCAGGGCTAGCCCGCTCACGCGGCGCGAGATTGATATGTAAGATAACATTTGCGATCAGAGCGACAAATCAGAGTTATGGAACGGATTGTGTATGCCTGTTATCTCTTGTGCCTGACTGTTTCTAAGTTACCATAATATAAGGAATTAGACAATCCTTTTTGTGTTTATTTGTATTTATTTGTTCCTCTATGTTACCCAATACTATAAAATATTGCTGTCATATCTGCTGTCAATTTTAGCGTTATTTATTAGGTACATGGAAAAAACACCTTTTTTGGCTATACAGACCATTATATAAATTCCCTCTAAAACGTTAATAGCAGCCCTTAGACACGCTCAAAGAACCATTGCCGTATCATTTCACCTTAAACGCCTTCCACGCTGTTTTACGACTATTTTTTATGGTAGTAAACGAAAGGGTGTTTTGTTATAATATAAAAATTACTTTTCAATATTTAGTTTAGGCCCAAAAACTGGGATAACATTTGGGGGCACATATTTGAAAGAAACTCGCCAGGAAAAAATGTTTAAAGAAATGACAGGCATACCCGATTGGGTAGAACTTACCTTTAGCTATCAGAAGACTTTGTTGCTGATAAACAGCCATTTGAAAACCATATATGGGGATCGGGCTGATTTAAAGAAGTGTTTAGATGCTTATTTTCATAGTTCAGAATATCGCAATTCGTGTCACAACGGGAAAAAACTTGAGGATATAAAACTACTCCAACCAGATAAAATTAAGCAAATGCTACTTGAAGAAGAACAGTATTCCGCATCAGTGGAAAAACTTGAAAAATGCTATCTAAAGTTTGAGGCAGCAGCTTCGGATGAAGAAAAAAACAAGTATATATATGAATTGGCATCAATACTTGGCATTCTTCCTGAAAATGACAAACAAATATTTTTTCCTTGGATCCTTCAGAGAGAAGGCATGACAATACATGAGAAAAAGCTGTTACATAAGAAAATTGCGGAAGACATAAAGCCTTTAAGTGTTGCCGCAGAAACATTAGCAAGGTTCTTTAAACCCGGCTTACTTTCAACATTTCCAAGTGTTGGCAGCGTCATGACACAGCAGAGAGGAAAATATTTTTACCGGGGTGAAAATGCTTTTTATAGAACCTCAAAAGCAAGCGTTTTTCGAAGTAAAAATACTTTGCCTAATGAAATAAAGAATATAGTAGATTGCCTGCGTCGTGATGAATGTTGGAATTTTCTCGATAAATTTGATGCTGTAAAGCATTGGCACTGGAGTTTTGGCGAAGTTAACTATATCGCATTGGCGCAACATTATGGATTATGGACACAAATGATTGATATTACCAGTGACCTGAAGACGGCTCTATTTTTCATCTGCTGCAAATTTGGAGGAGATCGCCAGTGGCATCCTTTACAGAAAAATGAAATCAAGCATATTGATTCACGTGAAGACATTAAGAAACTCGGTGGGGATTCAAGGTATGGTATCCTTTATCGTACACCTGCTGAAATTACAGATATTAAGTGGGCTTTAGCAGATGAAAATGCAGGATGGCAAATCATTACACCAGTTGGATATCAACCCTTTATGCGTTGTAGCAATCAGTATAGTTATATGATGTTAACAAACGATAGTAAATATGACATGCTTTGCGATCCGTTGTTTGACATATATAAAATACGTTTAGACGAAGATTTTTGCAAGTTGATTTACGAGCAAATGAATTGTGGAAATAAGGTATATCCAAATGATGATATACCGGATATATCGCAGGAAATTGAAAAACTCAACAAGCAAACGATTTTTTCAGAACCAGTATTTCGTATACTTATGGCTGAAAAAAAAATAAATTTACATGCTATTGGTGTTCTTCGGGAAAAATTAGCAAAACATGGAATTGTAATACAAGGAAGATTGCAATTAATCGATCCTGAACGATTAAAACAAATAAATTCACAATATACTGCTGATATTGCACAAAAAAAGGTTAATCTATATCCTCAAATATCTCCTCTAATGATTCTTTCCGGAGACACACTTGTCGATGATGATAATAACCTGCTTTTGTAATTAATAATTTACATATATCACTAATAAAAAAATTATTCTTATGTAAACATAAATCTGGTTGAATATCTGATGCAAAATTCTTGGCACTCCGCCCCAAGATCCGCTATAAAAAGCACCGTGGGGAGCGTAAAATATTTTATCGCGCCGCGCCGGCCAATATTGTCCCTCCCCCTCGCCGCCGGGCTTCCCTCTCTCATTACAAAAAGGAGGGGTTTGCTCCCTACACCTGACCACTTGCCTTATTCCCCTTTTTTCAAGGTAACTGTAAAGCAATAGCCCAACCGCTGATTATGCCAAATCCAAAAAACAAGTGGTCAGATTTCGGTCGCAAACCCGTCCTTCAACGGCTCAAAGGGGGAGGGGAGGGTCAGCGCCCTCCCCGTGGTCGGGCGCTGAGAGGAAGAAAAAAGCGCGAACCTGTCCGAGCGGTCAGTTCCATGTTCGCGCTTTTTTCTTTTGAAGTCGTCGTCCTTGACTCCCCGGCGCGGCGCGTAAACCCTGGTCACCCGCTCCCCACGGTAAACCAAAGTGACAGCTTTATCCGCTTTTACAGCCTATTTTGGTTGTGAAGCCCTTCCCGAATCCGCTATGCGCTGGATTCTCTGTTATGGTGAAAGCCTATCTCGTAAATCCGCTTTACGCTACCCTCTCCGCTAATACCGCCCTCCTGACCGCATACGCCTTTCTTGGTTATTCCTGCTTTTACCGCTGAAACGTATGCGGTCAGGCAGGCGGCCTGATTAAGCCCCGCCGCCTCCCCGGCTCAAGCCACGCCGTGTCTTTATAGGTAAATCATATTGTAGGCGTCGCTCTCGCCGGGACTCGGCGGCTCTAGTGGTGTGATTGCTGCTCCCGACTAACCGCCTCGCTTCGCTCGGCGGCCTCCCGAAAGTGCCTACCTAAAAAAACAATGACACTTACTTATTCTGCCCCCAAAAGTTGGTAAAGTCCCATATAAAAACAAATTTATTTATTTATCTTTTTTATATGTCATTTACGACATAAAAAAAATATTTTGATAATATTTAATAAAGTATAAATAGGAAGAAACTTTGCCAAAAACCCCCAAAAACGCCTAAAAACCGATGACACTTAAATGGCATTTTTCAAAACATTAAGTGTCATTTTTTCGGCTAAGTGTCATTTTCCGGCAACAAATTTTATTGCAGGGGGGCGCACACGTCCCCAAAACTGCCATCTTTTTTCAACCAAGTAACGCGCTATGACAGAAAAAGCCCCTAAAATGCTTTTTTCCGGTAACACTTTGGGGGCGCACGGGGACGTGATACGCTCAAAATACTTTTTCCGCGGAAGCCACCACTTGCAGTGTTGCTTTATAGTATAGGTGGAAGTGACAAGGCAATATCCGGCCAGTTTATCTTCCCTGTCGTCCACACCCAGGACGGACTTGAATTGCTCAAGGGTAACGAGGGTATATAATGGCTTTTTCTGCTTGCTCATGCGTCAAAGATAAGCTCCCGTAGGAAGAAAGCGATACTACCATTTTGTAGGAATTTGGGGAAATTTGATGTTTTTGGCATAAAATGGTATCAGCTACCCGAAAAAAACGGCCTTTGCAGACCGCCGCTTAAATGGTTTGATACCTTTTTTTCAGGATATGACCCAAAATCCTGGCTCATGGAAGCAGACGGTAAATCTATCAAGGTCGGAGGACAGCACGGCCTAAATCATGGCTGGCGAGGGAGACACGCTGGCTGTCAAAGAAATGCTCCACGGCGATACAGCATACACTTGGCGGGTTGTTATCACCACAGATGAAAATATCCTTCTTCTCAGAACGTCCAGAGAATTGGTTTAAACGAGGGAGACCGCTTATCAGCTTTTTTTGGTTGGCGATCTTCTGTTTGCTTTTACGGACGGACAACCCATGCACCGTTTTTCAAATGCTTTGTCCAAAGCGAGTTCAATCGAATGATCCAATTTTTCCAAAACACCCTGTTGCAACTCTTTTATAGCTCTTTCAGGGGAAACCGCTACAGAAAACAACTCATTGGGATTTATGCCCAACGCTTCCGCCAGCCGTTCCAGCATATCAGCGGTCGGAAAATTGCGTCCTATTTCAATCATGCCAAGATAATGGGTAGACAAACCAGCCCGTTCAGCCAGCATGGGCTGTGTAATACCGAGCTTTCGTCTGTTTTCTTTCAAATTCTGTGCCAGAATTTCCCGAATATTCGACATTTTTATAGATTGCCTGTCTGTTGGGTAATTATAATTACCTTGATCTACTTGACAAACTGTATATTTTGTAGTTATTATGCTATATTGGGTAGTTTTTACATGTTTTTAGAGCAACATAGGAATTTTGAGTAAATTGCCAACATAGTTTGCGTCGCCGGACTACCCCGTATGGGGTGATACCGGTTTTTTTCCTTGTATAAACAAGAAGTCAAGGATCGCGCTATGGAAAAACAGTTGCCAAAGGAGTGTTTTTATGAAAAGTAAAATCAAGGTTTTAAAAGTTATGCAATACACAATATTAACTGTTATCACTATGACTATAATAGCATTCACACTTGTGGGTTGCGGTGGGAATGGAGACCCTATTAGTCCTCCTAGCGGCAGTGGAGACAATGGAAATGGTAGCCATATCCACAACTGGAGTGTATGGATCATTACAAGCAACGCAACCGAAACGCAAGGCGGCGTAGAAATAAGAACCTGCTCCGGTTGCGGCCAAACTCAGACACGCACAACATCCCCTACTGGTCCGGCTAATCATGTACATAGCTGGGGTAATTGGACACAAATAGCACTTGCTACTTGCACTGAGGTAGGCACTGAAATTAGGATTTGTACAATTGATCAAACGCACAAGGAAACCCAGACTATACCTGCTCTCGGTCATAATTGGAGCGCATGGGTTATTAATACCCCATCTACTGAAATACAAGGCGGCGTAGAAATAAGTAGCTGTTCCAGGTGCGGGCAAACTCAGACACGCGTAACACCTCCAACCGGCTCTGGTAACTCCGGTACATTACCTGATGCTCCGATAAATATAACTGCATCAGCGATATCTTCAAGCAGCATCACCATAAGTTGGACTCTGGTTCCCTCGGCTTATAGATACTATGTGTATCGCAGTTCAAGTGCTTCAGCTACATATAGTCGTGTGGCAATATCATCATATGCGTTTTTTACAGATTCCGGATTATCCGAAGGTAGTACGTACTTTTACAAGGTCTCTGCTTATAATGACACCGGAGAAGGTCCCCAATCTGCATCTGTTTCGGCGACAACTAGTGTTACTGTATCTACACCTATACCTAATGCTCCAACAAATGTAACTGCAACCGTGGAAGCTACTGCCAGAATCAGGGTTACCTGGTCTGCGGTTTCCGAGGCTCAGTCCTATGCAGTGTATTACAGTGTAAGTGTTGACGGTGACTATAAATATGGTATATCATCAACTACCACATCAACGATAATGGATCTCTCTCCTGAAACAGTTTATTATATCGTTGTATATGCTTTTAACAGCAGTGGTCAAAGTCCCCATTCTTCTCCTGTTTCGGTAACAACAAAAGCTATGATGCCTGGCACCGGCGGTGACATTGTGGGTAGATGGGGGATTGAAAATGGCACAAGCTATAATTTTGGTTCACGTGGCACTTACAGAGTATTTTTTTATTCAGAAATTAGATCGGAAGGTCGGTATTCCGTAAGTAATGGCATTTTAACAATGGTAAAAGATTATACATCATCTACTTATTATCTTTTTTCCTATTCTGTTTCTGAAACAGGTGATACATTAACCATTGTTAACGCGTATGGTGGAAGAGAAATCTTGCCAAGGTGGCCAAATATTTAGCTGGAGTAAAATGATTTGAGTAGGAGCAGATTATGATTTGTTTCGGCAAAGCCAATAATGATTAACGCTCTGTCGCTTGTCGTGGTTGCAAGTGGCAGTGTATTTCTTAAATTAGCTGAGCAACAGCAAGGATGTTAGAGGCATGTATTAGTGTATCCTATTGGAGTAGCATAATATGCACGAAAGCGCATGGAGGAAACATGATTATTAAAACCATTCAGGACTACGAAAATTTATGTAATCCTCAGTATTTATTTCGTGGTCAGTCCAATAAAAATTGGCCTCTTTTACCAAACGCCTATCGAAGTGATAGTAATATTAATTGTCCTGCGATTGAAAGAGAGTCCGTAGATCGATTTATTAGGCATTTGCAAGAAAACGGATATAACGACTTTCCGTGCAATTTAAATCACTTCGATTTTCTTACGAAGCCTAATAAGATTTTCCCGACGGAGGAACTGTTGCCTTATTGGGCTTTAGCCCAGCATTATGCTTTCGATTCCCAGTTTCATTGGTTAAAAACTAGTTTATTAGATGTAACGCATAATCTGGATATAGCGGCATATTTTGCGGTTGAAAAGAAAACAGAAGAGTCGACTGATGGAAGAATATTCATTTTCGATCCATCCATAATAAAAGAACCGTATAAATATTATGAACCTTTAGGTGGTTCCCGAATTGAGGCAAGGTTGGTTATCCAAGACTGTGGTTTTATTTATAGAGTGCAAATATGCGAACATGCAAGCGAATGTGCACCTTATAAAAACAAGGATTGTTTTAATGACATTGTCAAAGACACACTAATTATCCCAAAAGAATTAAAACCACAGCTTAAAGAATACTTGCAGAAAAAGTTGTTCGATTTGTTTATGTACCCTCGATTGATTTTGGGGCGAGTAACTCCTAATTTGGCTACTGCAGGTCATCACTCTTTTGAGGAGCTTGTAAATATAAACAAACCATCAGTTGAGAGAGCCGAAAGGCTAGGTGATAAACACTCTGGGTATTAACTGAAAGATATGGTATTTAGTAATTGATAACAAAAGGAGAGTAGTGTAAAAAATACCGGCGTTTTTTGAAACAACCTATTCATAAGGATTAAGAGAATTGATTTTCCGGAAAATTTTTTTGGAGCATAAATTTAAATTAATGGTGTACATACATTCATATGACAAGTCAGTATATCTTTTTCTGCCTAACGGAGGTTCTCCGTGGTGTTGTCAAATTTCCTGATCTCGATTCCTCTCCGGTTTCCATACTGGATTTAGCACGGATTTATATAAACCACAAAGGCTTGATCTTCTTCAATGCCGGCAATCTGGGGAAGTTTTGATACCTTGTGGTATGGGTACAAACCCAGCCGCCCCGGCATAGCCTCTGTCGACCTTCTCCAAATCGGATGGCCTGTTGTGTCCTTGATGTTGGCGATATGGTTCAAAAAAGTTTCATTGAGGAACCAGTAGCCGTCTTTACGCTCCTCAGCGGGTACTTTGTAAACCGCATCCTAAAAACCATTCCATATTTGCGGATATTGCGCTCAAGCCCATAATCACGGTAGGCGCAGAAAGCCGCAAACGCAGCGCCAGTTTCCCCCGGCAGCCTCTCCCAACTCTCATAAGGAAGGTGGGAAGCTTTAGCTTCCTCGATAATCTTTTCGTAGTCCCTCACTCTGCGCCCCATTCTGCCTTTTTCCCTGTCTGTGCTGGTTCCCTTTTGTGTTCTTCAAGCCATGCGTCAATGTGTTTCTTGGAAAATCTCACACTGCTCCTGATTTTGAAAAATGGAATCTCCCCGCGCATGACCATCTTCCTCAACGTCCCCTCCGCGAGTTTCACATAACCGGACAAGCCCCGGTAATCCATCACCTCGTCAGTCGGCGGCTCCACCACCTTCATTTTTTCCCCCGCATAGGCGAATGATGACTATGTGAAATCGGGAACGGTACTAGCCGACCTGCTAGGTTTTGGGAAAAAATGCAAAAAAAAGGCCGCTTCCAGCAAATGCCGGAAACGGCTCATTCTGTTTTGGGAATATTTTTACGCTATGGCTTTTTTCTTGTCCGCCGTCTTTTTCGGCTGTTTGCCTTCCTGCGTTTTCATCGGCTGGTCCTCATCCGGTGCACCCACAACCGTTTCAGGCCCCTTGAACGTCAACAGCCCCGTCTGAACGTCCCTAATCTCCGTGAACTTCCTCGTGTCAAAATGCGTATAGTGTTCGGTCATCTCCGTGGTCAAATGCCCCGTCACCGACTGCACCTTTTTCTCGGCGACATCGGACATCAGCAACAGCGTGTTCAGGAGGTGAAGTTGCTTTCGCAACAATAAGAAAGCCACGCATGGAAACTCAAATTCCGCTTCAGTTTTTCCTCGCGGCCTATCCCAATGCGCTCAAGGGCTTTGTCAAACTCGCGCCGTATCCGGTACACCGCCACCGGCGTTTCCCCGCCGTCCTCCGAAAACACAAACCCCTT
>JGI24698J34947_10001806_pt1 | contig 11417 bp, 6 predicted proteins | sample TergutMp193P3_FD_34947 | JGI IMG/M metagenome (IMG submission 34947)
GTGGGGCTGACGTAATCCCTCCCCCTCAACGCCGCCAGCGCCTGGCTGGCGCGGTAAAGGGCAAGGCTTCCCCGTGGGGAAATACCGGCCCTGAGGCTGGTGTCCTGGCGGCTGGCCTCGACAAGCGAGATAAGGTAAGTACGCACATGGGCATCGACATGGATTTGCGTCACCTGTTCTTGTAGCGCGATTGCATCGGCGGCGGAGGCCACAGGCTTGAGGTCTGTCACAGGGTGTGTAATGCGGCGCTGGCTTTCGAGCATTTTGGCCTCGGAATCAGGGTCCGGGTAGCCAATTTTTAACGATAAAAGAAAGCGGTCTTTCTGCGCTTCCGGCAGGGGAAAGGTTCCCTCGTATTCAATGGGATTTTGCGTTGCCATCACGATAAACGGCTCCGGCAGGTCCAGGCGGTTGCCGTCCACTGAAATCTGGCCCTCGGCCATTGCCTCCAGCAGGGCGGATTGGGTGCGGGGCGTGGCCCGGTTTATTTCGTCAACCAGCACAAACTGGTTCACCACAGGGCCTTTTCTGTAGACAAACTGGCCCTCGTTCTGCCTCCAGACCGATACACCAAGTATGTCCGCAGGCAAAAGATCGGGCGTGCACTGAATGCGGCTGAAACCCAGGTCCAGGCTTGCCGCGAAGGCACGGGCCAGTATCGTCTTGCCTGTCCCCGGAACGTCCTCAAGGAGTACNTGCCCTCGGGCAAGAAAAGCCGCGAGCAGCATATCGATAACGGCGGTCTTTCCCAGGAAAACCTTCTCAATATTTGACCTTACGACAGCCGCAAAACCCGCGATGGTGTTTTCGCTTTTCATAGGTAAAGAATAGCATAATAAGAAATTTTACCACAGAGGCACGGAGGCACAGAGGCAAGACAAAAGAAAAGTCTCTCACGGGGGCACAGGGGCACAGAGGAGGAAGAGGTCCTCAGACGCCCATGATACCATATTACAATAAGCCGCAAACATTATGCATACAACTAAATCCTCCATCCTTATTGAGTGTGAAAATCAGAATGTTTACACCATGGGCATACATGCCAATGTAGGCTGACCCTACGCAGGCAATTCCTGCATTTCTTGGTTTCCAAAGTATCTTTTCTTTTTCGATAATCATCGTAGAAAAGATATCCCAAAAATTCATGGTACAATTGAAAAATTCTCGTCATAACAAGCTCCTTTAGTTATAAAAAAATAACGAAAACGGCCTGTTGGCGTATATCACCTTTTGGGTTGATTTGGAGATGATTTTGGGGTGATTTATGGGTGATTGGGGGTAAACCCGTGGAAAAGGGACAAGAGGGCGGCAATATTGGAAACGCCTGTAGTTTGATAAATATGCCTTAAATGGGTTTTTACCGTACTGACAGAAATATTGAGGGCGATAGAAAGTTGTTTATACCTGACATTGCCGGCGAGTACCGCTTCGATAACCTCCAATTCGCGTCTGCTCAAATGTTGAATGAATGGCGTGTATTTATCAAACTTGCGGTCGTCTGATAATGCGCTTTCCGTTTCTTTCGTTTCAGCAGCCAAATTATCTTTTGTCAATTGTGTATACAGATAAAATAAAAACATCATGAGACCCAAAAAAAGCGTACATATAAAAGCTGAGGCCAAAAAAGATACGGACATTGCCGTCAGCATATCTTCACACCATACTACAACCGCCAAAGGAAATAAAACAAACAGCAGATTGAAAAGCACATAAAGCCTAAGAGGCGGTTTTAATCTGGTTTCACGCAGCCAGCGTGCGGCAAAAAGACAGCTAACAGCAATGAAAATATTGCTTAAAAAAATAACGCCGTAGTATATTTGGTGGTTTTGCCGGAAAAACTCCACGTAACTTAGCGAATCAAGAAACGGATGAACTACAGCAAGCATAAAATAAACAAGAGGCAAATTCGCCAAATGAACGACGCTAAAAGCAAATGAAGCGGAAATAAGCGCCCTTAAACGGTTATTACCCAATAGAACGCAGGCAAGAAAAAAAAGCGGGTAATGAATAATGGAAATACCGGTGATTGAAGCGGTAGTGGCTTGCCGGTAGATATAAAGGTTCTGCCATAGCAGACAAAGCGGGTAGCCCAATACAGCCGCCGCCATAAGTGCTATAGACCGCCAGCGAGCCTCGGGTTTATTGAGTTTGTAAAAAAGGGAATAAAAGCCTGTAGAGCCGACTAACCCCAGAAAAAAATTAAGAATGGTTTAACCTCCCCCATACACCATTATAATGGAATAAACAAAAATATCCATATTGAGCTGTAGACTTATGTTTTTATATCACAAAAAATATATAAATGGCAGTACATTTTCAGATGTCAACAAGATTTATATATTTTGTCAATATTCTCCAATATATTAAAATGAAATTGCGCCAAACGTTTTATGTAAATGATGTTTGGAGCAGGTTATAGGGTATGCGCATATTTCCGCTTCTTCTAAAACCAGCCTTTCCAACCAATCTGGAAGATACCACCACCGTTCCACCCTGCGTCTGATTTAACGAATAATCCGCCGGCCTCAAAATAGATACCTGTTATTTTGGTTAGGAAAATATCTGTGCCACCGCCGCCGCCGAATGAAAAGGCCATAGGCTTTTCAAAAAACTCTTTTGTTTCATTGGCTGTAATACCAATTCCGCCTTCAACATATCCATAGGAACGCCAATCACCTGCAACCATGCCGCCAAAAGATATTTTCTCTGAAAGCGCCATAATTCCGCCTTCTGCAAAATTACCGCCGCGAAACACGAGATGGTTCCTTATATCCAAAGCATTTCCATGAAATAGAAGAAACGTAAAATCCGCGCTTCCGCCTGTATCCATTGAACTGCTTGATAAAAATAGTCCTCCGCCAAGGCTGAACCGTGGCACAGCCTCATTTTCCTGTGTAATGGCAATACCGCAAATCCCGGTGATTAAATACGCAAAAAAAAGTAATCTTCTCATAAACACCCCCAGTGTTTTTTTAAGTGTTACTTTAAATTTTAGCAAAACGAGTTGATATAAAAATTGTGGTTTCTGGGTAAATTCAGGGAAATATATACCCATTTTCAGGTAAATTTTTATTTTGCGAATAAGGGTTTTTGGGTAAGGGGCTTTAAACAACTATTGTAAAGATTTTTGTTTATTCTTCATTCTTTAAAGTTTTTGAATTTGCAACCAGGGCAATGAGTGCATACCGTCCTGGCGCACCTGTCTTTTGATAAACGCTTTTCAACTGGGCTTCAACCGTCCCGACGGCTTTATGCAATTTATCGGCTATTTCCTTATTTGATTTTCCCAATAAAGCAAGATTAGCGACGATCTGTTCCGCTTCTGTAATCCGGTATTTTTGGGTTATTTTTTCTGTTAATCCCTGCTCAGGCTTCCATGTTGAATTTGGAGGTATAAGCGCTTTTACAGACGCTTCTATATCAGCGCGGGCGGTTTTCCAGCCTTTTGAAATTTTTATTATTGATATAGTATCTATGACCAGTATTCCAAATATCAAAACAAGAAACAGCCAGGGTATATTTTTTGATAAATGCTCGGGTTCCTGAGCAGTTTCTAAAACTTCAATCATCTGTTCATTTTTTAAAAGGTATTGCGAAAATGCGAAAATCCAAAAAATGTATAAAACAACGGCATTAATTAATGCTGGGTATTTTCGGCTAAATATAAAAAGTGCCATTGCGACAGTGGCAGTAGCAAGGCTGTAAAATGTTACAGAAAGTAAAAGACTGGTAATAAATTTCGAATTCGCCATAAATTCAATCATTTTTTCGTAAAACATCCTGTTTGCAGAATACATTATAGGTTAAATTTATGTCAATTGCATATTATTTACATTTTATTTATGTGCACATTGCACATAACTACTTATATACGAAACATATGTCATATAAACGGCAAACATCGTATGTAAGCGGATAATGCCTGCCAAAACAGTAACTTATCAAGAAAACCGTACATAAGGAGGGTTATTTGGCAATGGGTGATTTTTGAGAAAGCTGTCCTTACTCCCTTACTCCCCTACTCCCCTATTTACCTATTTACGTGTACAATATGGCAGTTACGGAGGATTTATGGCAAATTTCCATTTTGGGCCAAGGGGCCGCCCGCCCCTGGAGCACTGGATTCCTCTGAGTTTTCAACACGTTTTCGCGATGTTTGGGGCAACGATACTGGTCCCCATCCTTACGGGGCTTGATCCTGCGGCTGCCCTTTTTACGGCCGGGACTGGCACCCTGATTTATATTCTGGTAACAGGGGCGAAGATTCCCGCCTTTCTCGGTTCCTCATTCACCTTTATCGTGCCGATTATTACCGTTTCAACTGTCTATGGGATACAATACGCCATGGGGGGCGCCGTTGTGGCGGGGCTTTTCTACTGTCTTGTGGGGTTTATCATCAAATTTGCCGGGATCGGCTGGCTGGATAAGGCCCTGCCCCCTGTTGTGATTGGCTCGGTCATCATCGTAATCGGACTTAACCTGGCCCCCACCGCAATGGATATGGCCATGTACAACAACGGAACTTATAGCCTTGTGTCCCTCTCAGTCGCCGCGGTCACCCTGCTCGTGACGGTAGTAGGGACTATCTTTTTTAAGGGGTTCTTCAACACGATCCCCATACTCATAGGCCTTGTGTCCGGCTACCTATTCGCCCTCATTATGGGTTTCTTTTTTTCCGCCTATGCCCTCATTAATTTTCAGGTGGTCGCTGAAGCCCCATGGTTCAGGCTACCCGTGTTTCGGATGCCCGGTTTCAGCTTTGCCGCGTCCCTTTCCTTTGTCATAGTGTCGCTGGCGACGATTTGTGAGCACCTGGGCGACACGCTGGTTTCGAGCAAGGTCGTGGGCCAGGATTTCTACAAGAACCCTGGGCTGCACAGGACCTTGACCGGGAACGGGCTTGCCATTGCCTGGGCGGCTTTCTGGGGAGGGCCCCCCAATACCACCTACGGCGAGAATATAGGCGTTATGGCGATCACCCGCGTTTTTTCGGTTTGGGTCCTGGGCGGGGCAGCGGTCATTGCCGTGCTGCTCTCGTTCTTCAGAAAGTTCGGCGCACTCATCCAAACCATCCCCACGCCGGTGCTGGGCGGCATCTCCATGCTTCTCTTCGGGATAATCGCGTCCTCCGGGCTGCGGACCCTGGCGGAAAGCGGCGTTGACTACAAGGACAAGCGGAACCTTACCATTTCCTCGGTGATCCTGGTCATAGGCATAGGCGGCGGCAGGCTGGCCTTCGCAATTACCGGGGAAGTGGAATTTCAGCTCGCCGGTGTCGCATTGGCCACGGTGACAGGAATCATTCTCAACCTGATATTTCCCCGGGGCCGGGTGAAATAGCGGCCATAGAAAACAGATATGGAAGAATAACAGGATGCCATGTATTTTGATGATCTTGTAGAGGTTTATCACAAAGAGCGACGCGAGCGCGATATGTTTCATGATCTGATGCGCTATCGTGTGCGCGAAATTCTTCTTGTGGCGAGCCTCTATGATTCGTTTGTGCTTGAACAGGACGGGGCTCTATCGGAACAGATCTACGGGGAGTTTTTTAACCTCAGCCTTACGACAATACCGCGCGTTACCTGCGCGTACACGCCTGAATCTGCAAAGGAAATGTTTAAGCAAGGCAAATACGATATGGTCATACTCATGGCGGCCCTTGATTTTGACGGACCGCTTGAACTGGCAAAGATCCTGAAATCGTATAACCCGGAAGTCCCTGTCATGCTTTTGGCGATGAACAATTCAAGCCTGGCAGGGCTGGACACAAACAGGGCTGAATGCAAGGCCTTCATTGATAAAATATTCGTCTGGAACGGGTATTCCAAATTGTTCGTCGGGATGATCAAGTATCTCGAAGATTTGCATAACGTTGACAGCGACACGCAAACAGGCCTGGTTCAGGTTATCCTTCTTGTTGAAGATTCCATCCGGTACTATTCCCGGTTCCTGCCAAGGCTTTTCTCCGTGGTCATGACCCAGACAAAGCTCCTTGTGGAGGACGAGCGTTCAGTTGAAAAAAACAAGATCCTCAGGATGAGGTGGCGGCCGAAGATCCTTCACGCCACAAATTATGAGGAAGCCATGGAACTGTTCAGCCGCTATGAGCCGTTTCTCCTAACGGTTATTTCCGATATACGCTATGCAGTAAACGGCATTGAGGATCCTGAAGCCGGTTTTAAGTTCCTTGAAACCATAAAGTCCCGTAAACCGGATCTTCCCGTTCTCATGCAGTCAGGCGAAACGTCAAACCGCGGCAGGGCCCACGCGATGGGCGCCGAGTTTGCCGACAAGAACTCGAACACCCTGGTTCATGACATAACGGCTTATTTCCGGACCCATCTTGGTTTTGGCCCTTTTGTTTTCAGGATGCCGGACGGCAGGGAATTGGCGCGTGTTGAAAAAATGAGCGAGTTTGAAACCCAGATAAGAACCATACCCAATGAGTCCCTCCTTTACCACGCGAGCGCGAACCATTTTTCCATGTGGCTGGTTGCCAGGGGGGAAGTTCGCTTTGCAAGAATAGTCCGCGCACTGGGTCCGGATGATTTTGAAACGACCGACGCGCTGCGGGCTTTTCTTATTGGAAGCCTTGACAGGATAAACGAAGACAAGACCCGAGGCAGCATACCGTTGCTCGATTCTTCTTCCGTAAACAAAGCCACATCCGGACCGAACTCCCCACGGCAAAAACTGGTTCGGCTCGGCGGGGGGTCCATTGGCGGCAAAGGGCGCGGCCTTGCCTTTATCGGCAGCCTGATTGACAATCTCGCTTTTACCAACTTGCAGGAAAAGATGGAAATAAGGCTTCCCTATACCGCGTTAATTGGCATAGATGAATTCGAGAAATTCATGGACCGCAACAATATGTGGGGTTTTTCATGGTTTTCGCTTCCGGATGAGGAAATCAGGAAACTCTTTTTGTCGCTGTCCATGGATCCCGGCCTGCTGGAGGAATTGCGGCTGTTTTTATCCACGACTGACAAGCCTTTGGCGGTACGCTCATCCGGCTTGTTTGAAGATATGCTCATGGTCACGTTTTCAGGCGTATATGAAACCTATGTCATCCCCAACGCGGCCTCTGATATTGAGACGCGGCTTTCCCAACTGTGCGATGCCATAAAGCTTATCTACGCGAGCCTTTATCTTGAATCAACCCGCCAGTACTTTGACACGGCGTCATATAAAATCGAAGAAGAGCGCATGGCGGTGATAATCCAGGAACTGGCAGGGACGCGGCACGGCAGGTGGTTCTACCCGATAATTTCCGGAACCGCGCAGTCATACAATTATTACCCTGTTTCCTATCTCAAGCCGGACGACGGCCTTTGCATCGCCGCCATCGGGCTTGGCTGCTATGTCGTTGACGGAAGGGCGGCTTTCAGGTTTTCGCCGCGTTATCCGAAACTCGATGTCGTTTCGGCCGGGGCGCGAATTGAAGGCTCGCAGAGAAACTTCTTTGCGCTTGACATGGAACGCCCTGAGTTCAATCTTTTGCCGGGCACTGACGCGACGCTGGAATGCCTGGATATCTGTGAAGCGGAAGCCAATCCCAACTTTGGCATAACGGTAAGCACGATAAACAGGGAAGACGACAGGCTTGAACCAGGGATTGGCAACAGGGGGCCAAGGATAATTAATTTCGCGCCGATCCTCAAGTACGACATTTTTCCTTTTGCCGAGGTTGTCGATGCTGTTCTTGACATGGGGGCAAAAAGCATGGGCCTGCCGGTTGAGATCGAATTTGCCGTCACCATGGAAGATAAAAAGCCAATCTTTTATTTCCTGCAGCTTAAACCGCTCACCCAGAACACGGGCAGGCTCGATAATGATCTCAGCGTAATTAATCCCGATGACTGCTTTGTCATCTCCAGCCGGAGCATGGGAAACGGCAAGGACAGTTCCATCGGCGACATTGTATGGGTCGATCCAGAAATCTTTTCAAGTACGAAAACAGTCGAAATTGCGGAAGAAATTGACGAACTGAACGCCCTCCTAAAACAATGCAACCGTCGCTATGTCCTTATAGGCCCGGGCCGCTGGGGGACGAGGGACTTCTCACTTGGCATCCCGGTGAAATACCCGCAGATTTCCCTTGCACGTGTCATTGTCGAGACAAACCTCCCGAATTTCAGCGTTGAATCTTCCCAGGGAAGCCATTTCTTTCACAACCTGACCAGCATGAACATAGGCTACCTGTCTGTCTCACCCGGCCGTGACAGGGATCGCGTTGACTGGGAATGGCTTAAATCCCTTCCCTGTGAAAAAAAGCTGAAGTTTTGCAGGTGGAGCAGTACAAATCAGCCGCTTAATATTGTGATGGACGGACGCATTGCCCATACGGTGATTTTCAAATCCTGATTTGTCGGTGAGTTTGTTACCCAAAAACTCGAATAATCTTTGGTTGACTGGGTGGGCAAGTGTCGCGGAGAAAACGTTTATTAGACAAAAACATACTTGTGCGACCGAGTAAGCCCTGAGGGCAGCTCGATGGCGCAGGGGTTTTTCTGTCGGCCTAACCTGACCACTTAATTTATTTGCCTAGTTCTCCTTTGATACGGTTGTTATGCTTTGAAATTAAGTGGTCAGGTCACTCATGGCCTTTTTTGCGCCATATGCTGCCCTCAGGGCTTACTCGGCTCGCACCAGCAAGATATTGTCAAATAATTAATGGTTTTTTCACAGTAGTTGCTCTCCCATTTACCAATATTATTCGATTAATATGTGCAAATTACCCGATAAATTAGCATTTTTTGAATGGTTAAGAAAACATTTCTCCTTATTTCGTAGCAAGAACATTACGTAAAAGGTTATTGGCCGGCTTCGCCGGGTGAAATGCAAAATTCCACCATCTGAAAAACCTTAATTTGTCTTTTTGATCGCTTTGTTGTCTGACATATCTTTGTTGCGGCGGGAGCGGGGAGCCATGCGGGCAGCATATGGGCGGCATGTAAGGCACCCATGACCACCTGACCCTTGTGGTCAGGTGGTTCGGCCAACAAAAAAGGCATCTTCGCCCATCGAGCTGACCGCATGGCTAGCCCGCTACGCCGCGCCGGAGTGATATGTAAGACGGCGTTTGCGATCAGAGCGATAAATTAGAGTTTACAAGTGATCTTGAAGCTCACCCCATAAACCGGTATAATAACTTAAGGATAACAACAGTGTCTGAAAGCGTAACATCAAGTGGAGAAACACCAATAGGGAAAGTCATTCCCGTTTCGATAGAAGACGAAGTAAAAACAGATTACCTCAATTACGCGATGTCGGTGATCGTGGCGAGGGCCCTGCCGGACGTGCGGGACGGGCTTAAGCCGGTTCACAGGCGGCTGCTATATTCCATGGGGGAATTAGGCTTAAGGCCCAACGCTGCGACCAAGAAATGCGCCCGCATAGTCGGCGACACCATGGGAAAGTACCACCCCCACGGGGACCTTGCCCTTTACGATGCCCTCGTGCGCATGGCACAGGATTTCTCCCTACGCTACCCCCTGATTGCCAAACAGGGCAACTTCGGATCCCTCAACCCAGACCCTGCGGCAGCCATGCGGTATACCGAAGCAAAGCTCTCCCACTTCGGTGAGGAAATGCTTCAGGACCTCGGCAAGGAAACCGTTGATTTTGTTCCCAACTTCTCCGAGGAAGAGGAAGAACCGTCCGTGCTTCCCACGGTGGTACCCAACCTCCTCGTGAACGGATCCAGCGGCATCGCCGTTGGCATGGCCACTAACATGGCGCCCCACAACCTGGGGGAAGTCTGCGAGGCAATCTGCGCCTTTATCGATAACCCCGATATCTCCATGGAAGAACTCATGAAGTTCATCCATGGGCCGGACTTCCCCACGGGCGGCATAATCTTCGGCCGCCGGGGCATAAGGGAGGCGTATAGAACCGGCAGGGGCAAGATCATTGTCCGGGGACGCTTTACCGTGGAAACATCCAAGGCTGGCAAGGAGACGATTGTCTTTAACGAGCTTCCATATGGGACCTACATCAAGCCGCTGCTTGAGCGAATTGCCGTTCTTGTTCGGGACAAGGTCATTGATGGTATTTCCAGTTTCAACGATGAATCCGGCAAAGAGGAGTCTGTAAGGATAATTTTTGAGTTGAAGAAAGGCGCTATTCTCAAGGTTGTTTTGAATCAGCTCTTTTCCAATACCCAGCTCCAGTCCACCTTCGGAGTGAATAACCTTGCCCTGGTAGAGGGCAAACCCCAGTGCCTTAACCTGAAAGAGCTTGTCCATTACTTTGTGGAGCACCGGGTCGAAGTGGTTACCCGGCGCACGCGATACGATCTCAGGAAGGCCGAGGAGCGGGCCCACATCCTTGAGGGCCTCATCGTTGCACTGGCGAATATCGACGAGGTGGTGGCCCTCATCAAGGCCTCCAGGGATGTCAAGGACGCCAGGGAAAAACTTGAGGGACGCTTTCTCCTTTCAGAGGCCCAGAGCAAGGCAATCGTGGAGATGCAGCTCGGCCGCCTCACAAGCCTTGAGGTTGAAAAGATCGAACAGGAGCTGGCTGAACTCAAAACCCAAATAGCATATTACAAGTCCCTTCTTGAAGACGAAAAAAAACTGAGGGGCGTTATAAAAGAAGAAACCAAAGCCGTTGCCGAGCGTTATGGCGACAAACGCCGCACAGAAATCGTCACCGGGGAAGTCGAGAATATCAACATTGAGGATCTGATTAAAAAAGAGGAAATGATGATCCTCATTTCCAATATGGGCTATGTCAAGCGCATACCCGTTTCCAGCTACCGCAACCAGGGACGCGGCGGCAAGGGCATGCAGACCGCCAAACTTGCCGAAGACGACTTTGTGGATCAGATCTTCGTTGCTTCCACCCATGAGTACATCATGTTCATTACGAACGAAGGCAAGGCCTACTGGATGAAGGTTCACGAGCTCCCCGAGGGAAGCAGGACCAGCAAAGGGAGCCACATCAAGAGCCTGCTCACGGTTTCGGCTAACGAAGACATTACCGCGATTGTGGCCCTCAAGGACTTTACCAACGAAGACGGGCAGGGGCCATATCTATTGATGGGAACAGCCTGCGGCGTGCTCAAGAAAGTTGCGGTTAACGAATTTACCAACGCCAAAACCAGGGGCATAATTGCCATACGCCTGGACGAGGGGGATAAACTGGTCAGCGCCCTTCTTACCGGGGGAAAGGACGAGGTTGTCCTCATTTCGCGAAAAGGCCGTGCCCTGCGTACCCATGAGGAGCATATCCGGGCTATGGGCCGTTCTTCCCGGGGCGTAACCGGCATGAAACTGGGAAGCGACGATGAGCTCTCCGGCCTTATCAGGGTGAATACCGGGGAAAAAATGCTTCTCATCTCTGAGCGCGGCTTCGGCAAGAGGGTGGACTTCAGCGAGTTCAGCTCTCATGGCCGCGGCACCGGCGGGCAG
>JGI24698J34947_10001807_pt1 | contig 11415 bp, 10 predicted proteins | sample TergutMp193P3_FD_34947 | JGI IMG/M metagenome (IMG submission 34947)
AAGAACGAATAACGTTGTTTGGCAGCGAAGCGGCCGCTCAAGTGCGCCGCTATCTGGAAGAGGCGCGGCCTGCTCTGGAAAAAGGCCGGGCGCAGGGCAGGAACAGCCCGGCGCTGTTTATCGGGAAAAGCGGCAGGAGGCTGAGCCGCAAGGGTATCTGGAAGAATTTTTCCCGCGCCGCTTGCCTGGCCGGTGCCGGATCGCGGGTACACAGCCTGCGCCACAGTTTTGCGACCGATATGCTTGCGGGAGGCGCTGACCTCCGCTCCGTACAGGAATTGCTGGGGCATACTGATCTTGCCACCACGCAAATTTACACCCATGTGGAACCGGCGCTGCTGAAGGAGAGCCACCGGAAATATATGCCGCGCCTGAAAGAGTATACAGGCGGATAAGGGGGACATGAGTTTTTATGAATAACAATTTAAATTTCAAAAGGATAAGGGACACCGCGCTGGGAGTCGTGATTTTTGCCGCGATGATTATCGCGGCGGTGCTGGTTTTCCGTAACGCGATGAACAAGCCCCACCGGGAGCTGGCAAAGCGTATAGCCGAATTGAGTTCCGGCAGCAACATCCCTGACACCATTGACGGTCTGAAGCAGGCGATAGCCCTGTACGAGGCCCAGATAGAACTCAACGTAAAGGAAGGAGCGCAGACCGGCGTGTACTGGAAAATTCTCGCGGTACGGCTGGCCGACAAGGGCATGCACCGTGACGCGTTAGCCGCCCTTGAACGCGCCCTGTATTACAATGCCGCTGACCCGACGCTGCTGTATTTAACCGGAGAGTCCGCCGCCATAGTTGCGGCTAACGCCCTGCAATTTTCCGTTAGCAGCAACTCCGAGCGGGAACATTTTTATCAATTGGCGGAATCCGCCTATTTACGGGCGCTTGTGCAGGACGCGATGTATACGAAACCCATGCTGGGACTGGGACTCTTGTATACGTTTGATTTGGATCGCCCCGCCGAAGCGATACCCTATTTGCAGCGCTATCTCACTATGCTCTCAGGCAACGTTACGGCCATGTTTGTGCTCGCCAGGGCGTATTATATGATTGAAAATTACGAAGAAGCCCTTGCGCTCTACGAACGGATTTTGAACCGAAGCAAAGATCCGTCGGTACGGGCGCAGGCTCAAGATAATATAGACATTATCAGGGATTTGATATATGGATAAACGCGGCCTCCTGGATTTGATCATCGCCCGTATTCCCGGATTGTCTGTCCGCGAGAAAATTTCGTTATGCGAAAATTTTGACGGCGAAGAAGATTTTATCCGCGTGGCAACAGTATCCGGCATAAATGCCATTATCGGGCGCGAATTCGCCGGCGCGTTGAATATTGAGCAGATACGCATTCAGGCCGGCCATGACGCGCGGGCGGCGCGGGCGCGGGGCATACGCTGGGTGGCGTGGAATGATGCGGCCTATCCGCCGCTGCTCCGCGAAATATACGATCCGCCGGCAGTGCTGTTTTGCCGGGGGAACCTGCCTGACCCGGAAAAGCCGCTTGTCGCGATAGTCGGCACGCGCCGCCCCAGCCCCGGCGCGGCGCGTCAGGCGTATGACCTGGGGCGCGATCTTGGCCGCATGGGAATTTCGGCGGTGTCGGGGCTGGCGCTGGGAATTGACGCAATGTCCCACCGGGGAAACTTGGAAGGGGGCAGCCCTACCTTTGCGGTACTCGGTTCCGGGCTTGACGAAGTTTACCCCCGGACAAACCGCCTGCTGGCGCAGCGCATACTGGAAACGGGCGGCGGCCTTATTTCGGAATATCCTCCGGGAACGCCACCCTTTAAAGGGCATTTCCCCGCGCGCAACCGCATTATTTCAGGCATAGCCCGGGGCCTTGTCATTGTGGAAGCGCCTGAGTCTTCCGGCGCGTTGATTACTGCGCGTAACGCCATTGATCAAAACCGCGACCTCTGGATAGCGTCTGCGGGGGCAGTTTCATCGGGCGATGAATCTGCGGATGGCAGGCTTCGCTTCGACCGCAGAGGCTCAATAAAACTCGCGGAAAACGGGGCCAAGGTTATTCGGAGCGCTGTTGAAATTCTAAAAGAGTGGAATATGGAAATTCCTGCCTGCGAATCTGTTGATGATTTGCGCGGCAGTGATAACACCGATACCGGAAAGGCGCTGGCGGAATCGCTGGCCCGATCTTTAAATGTGGAACTGTAAGGAAAAAATATGGCAGCGCGGACAAAAACCGTAAAAAAAGCCCCAAAAGCCAAAGGGCCGGAAAAAAAGAAAAACGGCGGCGTTCAGGAAAAACGCATACTCGTTATCGTGGAGTCGCCGGCCAAGGCGGAGACCATCGAAAAATACCTGGGGCCCGATTACACGGTAAAGGCTTCGATGGGGCACTTAATCGATCTTCCCAAATCGCGGATTGCCATTGACACGGAACACAATTTTGAACCCGAATACATAACCGTGCGGGGCAGGGCGAAAATCCTGAATGAACTTCAGACTAACGCAAAAAGATCTGACATGGTGCTGCTGGCAAGCGATAATGACCGCGAGGGCGAGGCCATTGCCTGGCATTTGCGTAACGCGATTTCAGCGAAGGCCGCAAACGCGCCGATTCAGCGCATCAGCTTTAACGAGATAACGCCGCAGGCAATCAAAGAAGCGGTTGACAGCCCGCGCCCCATTGACGAGGCCAAGGTTGACGCGCAAAAAGCCCGGCGCGTGCTGGACCGCCTGGTCGGGTATAACCTGTCGCCGCTGCTCTGGAAAAAAGTCAAAAACGGGCTTTCCGCCGGGCGCGTGCAATCGGTGGCCCTGCGGCTTATCTGCGAGCGGGAAAAGGAAGTGGAAACTTTTATTCCCGTGGAGTATTGGTCGCTGGACGCGGATTTCAAAGTTGGCAGAAGCGTATACACGGCCCAACTGGCGCTGTGGAACGGGAAAAAGCCCGAACTCGGAAACGAGCAGGCGGTTAAGTCCATCATTGAAAAAATTCAGAACAGCGAATGCGTAGTTTCTGACATACGGGAAACCGAAAAAACGGTCAGGCCAAAGCCGCCGTTTACCACTTCCCAGTTGCAGCAGACGGCGGCGACACGACTGGGTTTCACCTCACGCAAGACCATGCAGTTCGCCCAGCAGTTGTACGAGGGCGTAAAGATCGGAAACGCGCGTATCGGCCTTATTACATACATGCGTACCGACTCGGTTCGCATATCCCAGACCGCCCTTGACGAAGTGAGGGAATGGCTGAAGGAAAATTATCCCAAAGAATGCCCGCCCGCTCCCATTGAGTACGCGGTTGGAAAAAAGGCGCAGGACGCGCATGAGGCGATACGGCCTACGTATACCAAATATACGCCGGAATCGATCAAGGAATATCTCAACAAGGATCAGCTCAAGCTGTACACCCTGATTTGGGAACGCTTTGTGTCCAGCCAGATGAACAACGCGAAAACCCGCACGGTCAGCGTTGATATCAAAACAGGCTCGGAGGGCGGCGAAGGGATTTTCAGGGTTGCCGGAACAAAAATTATTGAAAAGGGATTCTACAAGGTTCTCAAAATCCTTGCCACCAAAGAAGAAAAGGGGAATCCCTATCCGCTTTTAAAAACCGGCGATACGGTGGAAATTGAAAAATTTCGTCCGGAGCAGCACTTTACCCAGGGGCCGGCGCGGTATAACGACGCGACCATAGTGCGAACTCTCGAAGAAAGAGGCATAGGCCGCCCTTCTACTTACGTGCCGATTATTTCGGTGCTGCTAGACCGCTATTACGTTACGCGCTCAAGCAAGCAGTTGGTGCCGACGCTCTTGGGCCGCCTGATAAACGACGTGCTGGTTGAGTATTTTCCCCTGTACGTTGATTCCGGTTTTACCGCTTCCATGGAAACTAAACTCGACCAAGTGGAAGAAAATCAAATACAGTGGCCGGAAATGATACGGGAATTCTGGACCCCGTTCAAGTCGCTGGTTGACGAAGTCGGGAAAACCCTGGAATCGTACAAGGGCACCTTGGATGAACCGACGGATTATGTGTGCGAGAAATGCGGCAAGCCTATGGTAAAGAAACTCGGGCGCTTCGGTTTTTTTCTGGCGTGTTCCGGTTTTCCCGAATGCAGGAACAGCAAATCAATACCGCTTGCCAAATGCCCCAAATGCGGGGGCGACGTGGTAGCCCGAAAAACCAGGGGCAGGGGAAAAGAATTCTACGGCTGCGCGAATTATCCTGACTGTGATTTTGTGACTAATTTCAAGCCCGTAAACCAGGACTGCCCCAAATGCGGGTGGTTTTTGGTAGAGAATAACGACAAAAAAAGCGAAAGCGGCAAGGTTTGCATAAACCCCGATTGCGATTATTTGCACAACGCGGACGGAGAGCAGGAATTAAATGATTGAAACGCCGATGCTCGTACAGGAATACCTTTCTTATCTGCACAGCGTGCGCGGAGTCTCGGCGCATACAACGGGCGCGTACCGTAACGACCTGTTCCATTTTTTAAACTACTGCGAAAACAACGGCATTGACGCGGCGAGCGCCGGGCCTGCGGATTTGCAGGGCTTTATGGCGGATCAGAGCGTTGAAGAAAAAGCCCCGGGCAGCATCAACCGCGCCCTGTCTACAATACGGGGCTTTTACCGCTGGATGCTGCGCTTTGGAAAGCGCGGCGATAATCCCTGCGGCAGCATCCGCAATTTGAAAAACCCGCAGACCCTGCCTTCGGTGTTATGGGAACAGGAGATGGCGCGTTTCGCGGAATTGCCGGACAAGGCCGGGATACTCTGGCCCGAGCGGGACAAGGCGCTCATCATGCTGATGTACAGCGGGGGCCTGCGAATTTCAGAACTCGTTTCGCTGACTATGGAGAGCCTGCTGGACGGGCGCGACGGGGCGAGGATCATTGGCAAGGGTGGCAAGGAGCGGTATGCGTTTTTTTCCGAAGAAGCCGTAAGCGCCCTGCAAGAGTATCTGCCCCTGCGCGAGGCGCGGCTGCGCTCTGCGGGTTTAAATGATGAAATTTCGCGCGGTTCTGTTTTTATCAATTTAAAATTGCGGCCCATTAGCATACCCGGAGTCAGGTGGATAATTTCCAAATACTCCGAACATTCGGGCATGGGCAAAAATATTCATCCTCACAGCTTTCGGCACAGTTTTGCCACTCATCTCGTTAATTCAGGCTGCGACGTGCGGGTGGTGCAGGAATTGCTGGGTCATGCCAGCCTGTCTACGACTCAGCGCTACGCCCATGTCAATATCAACAGCCTGAAAAAAGTATACGCAAAAGCGCATCCCCACGGCGCGCGGAGAGGTACATTAAATGACACGTAACAAAAATCAAATCAGAAGCACGACGATTATCGCGGTGCGGAAGGACGGCAAGGTGGCAATGGCCGGAGACGGCCAGGTAACCATGGGCGAGACGGTAATGAAAAACAACGCGCGGAAGGTGCGCCGCATGATGGACGGCAAGGTGCTCTGCGGCTTTGCCGGCGCAACCGCCGACGTTTTTGCCCTGCATGACCGCTTTGAGGGCAAGCTCAAGGAATACTCAGGCGATTTGACGCGGGCAGCGGTGGAGCTTGCCAAGGAATGGCGCACGGATCGCACCCTGCGGCGGCTCGAAGCGATGCTCCTGGTCGCGGATCTTTCCAAGACCCTGCTTGTGTCCGGCACGGGCGATGTAATCGAGCCTGCCGATGACGCGCTTGCCATCGGGTCCGGGGGGAATTACGCGTTTGCCGCGGCAAAGGCGTATCTGGACGGGAGCGCTTATTCCGCGGCGGAGATTGCCGAAAAGAGTTTACAGATTGCGGGTAACATCTGCATTTATACCAATATGTGCATAACTTTGGAGGAATTAGGCTGATGAAAGAACTGAAATCCAAAACGGATTATTTGAATGACCTGACGCCGAGGCAGGTTGTCGAGGAACTCGATAAATACATAGTCGGCCAGAAAAACGCAAAACGGGCAGTGGCAGTGGCGCTGCGTAACCGTATCCGGCGGCTCAAGCTCGATCAGGAGTTGCGGGACGACATCGCCCCCAAAAACATACTCATGATCGGCCCTACCGGCGTGGGCAAAACCGAGATCGCGCGTCGGCTTGCCAAGCTGACCGGCTCTCCCTTTGTAAAAGTCGAGGCCACCAAATACACTGAGGTGGGCTATGTGGGCAGGGACGTGGAATCCATGGTGCGCGATCTTATGGCGGCGGGCTTTCAGATGGTCAGGCAGGAAATGCAGGAATCCGTCGCAGCCGAGGCGGAAAAGCGGGCCGAGGAAGCGCTGCTGGACTTGCTGCTTCCCGGTACGGCGAAAAAGCCGCGCACGCCCAAAGCCAAACCGGGCCCGGTGGTGCGGCCAATGGGCGCGTTTTCCATCAACCCCGATAATTCGGGAAACAGCCTGATTGGAACCGCCATACAGGTGGGGATACCCGTGTTTAAGCAGAGGCCGCAGCAAAAAGACGACGATGAATCCGATGAGCAGCAGGACGCCCCGTTCATCGTTGGACCGGAATCGGATTCAAGCGGCGATTACAACGCGCAGGGCGGCGCGGCAGCCGCCGGCGAAGCAGGCGACAAAACAAACACCACCCGCGAGAAATTCCGCGCCATGCTGCGGGAAGGAAAACTCGAAGAACGAACCGTTGAACTCCTGATCAGCAATAACCCCCAATTTCCCGCCTTTGAAATGATGGGGGCCAGCATGGAAGACCTGGAGGCAAGCCTTTCGGGAATAGCGGGATTTTTTGGCGGGGGGAAAAAGAAAACCGTTGTTACGGTTGCGCGGGCGCGGGAAATTATAAAAGCCGAGGAAGCCGATAAACTCGTTGACCGCGACCGGGTCAGCGAAGAAGCCCGGCAGCGGGTGGAAGAAACAGGGATTATTTTTATTGACGAGATTGACAAGATCGCCGTAAAGGGGGAGCGCGGCGGCGGCGGGCCGGATGTTTCCCGCGAGGGCGTACAGCGGGACATACTCCCCATTGTGGAGGGCGCGACCGTAAATACCAAATGGGGACAGGTCAACACCGACCACGTACTCTTTATAGCCGCCGGCGCGTTTAACATGGCCAAGCCCTCTGACCTTATCCCCGAACTTCAGGGGCGCTTCCCCCTGCGCGTTGAACTCGATTCGCTGGGCAAAGACGACTTTTTGCGTATACTCACAGAGCCGAAAAACGCGCTGACGCGGCAGTACACGGAACTGCTGGCAACCGAGGGCGTAAGAATCAACTTTACCCCCGAAGCCGTTGAGCGGCTTGCCGTGCTTGCCGCCGAGGTTAATGCCCGGCTGGAGAATATCGGCGCGCGCAGGCTCCACACGATAATGGAAACCCTGCTGGAGGAGCTTTCCTTTGAAGCGCCTGATATTGCGCCGGTCGATATTCCCATAACGGAGGAATACGTGAACCAAAAATTGTCTGATATAGCCAAAGATTACGATTTGGGCAGGTATATCCTGTAAAGGGGGATGGCGCAATTGCCGATGTTTAAAAAGGGAGATGGTTTTTAATGAATACTTTTGCACGAACAGTTGATATGCTCCACCGGGCGTTGGACGCCAATACGGTGCGGCGCTCGGTAATGGCCAATAATTTGGCTAACGCCGGCGTTCCCAATTTCAAGCGGTCTATCGTTAATTTTGAAAGCGAGCTGAAGCGGGCGCTGGACAGTGAAAAGCAAAGGCCGGCTGTGGAACTGACTCTGACGAATCCGAATCACATCCCCAATTTCAAGGAACGTGATTACCGGGATGTCGAGATTCGCCGTGTTCTGGATTACACCACCACGTATAACAATAACGGGAATAACGTAGACCCTGAAGTGGAAATGATGCTGATAACGCAGAATCAAATGACCTACGAGATGCTGGCGCAGGCGGTTACGTTTGAGTTCAGCCAGATAAATTCGGTCTTGAGAAATTAGGCATAGGGGAGAAGCATGGGAATCTTCAGTTCTATTAACATAGCGGCATCGGGCCTCAGCGCGGAGCGAGTCCGGCTGGATGTAATCGCCGACAACATGGCAAACGCGAATACCACGCGGACCGCCGAGGGCGGCCCCTTCAGGAGAAGCCGCGTCGTAATGAGGCCGAGGGTGGAAAGCCCGTACTGGCGCTCGCCGTTCCTCCCCGAATCCCTGGATAACGGAATTGGCAAGGGGGTGCGGGTCGCGGAGATTCAGAAAGACTACAGGGCGGAAAACCGCCTGCGCTGGGATCCGACCCATCCCGATGCGATAAAATCAGGGCCGCAGCAGGGTTATCTGAAACTGCCGAATGTCGACGTTGTCACCGAGATGGTTGACCTTATTTCCGCGACCCGCGCTTACGAGGCAAATGCCGCGATAATCGAGGGTTCAAAATCCATGTTCCGGCGCGCGCTGGACATAGGCGGCCGTTAGCCGATATAAACAGGAATCATAATGGGAGGGAATCATGCAAATATTCGGTAATAATGCGTATATCAACGCCGCGCATAACTATCAGGTGGCAATGCGCCTCACGCATCCCAATCACGTGGGGCCCCTGGACAGCCCCTATGCGGGAAGCGGGAACAATATTCTGCGTCTGGAAAAAAAGATTGGCGCGGACGGAGTCACCAGGGCGGGCACGTTTGAAACGGCCATGCTGCAGGCTCTGGACAAGGTGTCAGGCGCGCAGCAGCGGGCCAGCGCACTGCAACAGGAAGCCATAATCAATCCGGATTCGGTGGATGTCCAGGACATAACCATCGCGCAGGGCGAGGCCAGTATGTCGCTGAATCTTACGCGAAATATATTAAGCCGCTTGGTGCAGGGCTGGAGAGATTTGATCAATACACGGTAAGAAATCACACGGTGTTTTACCGCTAAATAAATATTTGCGTACCGTTCAGACGCATGGGGGGGACTATGAACGAGCTTATCAAGAAAATACTTTCACGGATCGCCGGACTCTGGGGCAAATGGTCGATGGTGCAGCGGATAATCCTTGTAGGGATTGCCGTTGCCGTCATTGCCGTCATTGTCGTACTGTTCAGCGTTTCATCGGCGCCGACTATGGTCAGGGTATTTACGAATCCTGTCCGGGACGAAGCGGCGCTGGATCGGATTGCCTTCAGAATTGACGAAGAAGGAATCAGCGCCACTATTACGCCAACCGGCATGATAATGGTGGATGACGCGAAAACCGCGCGGCGCATACGCACAATACTTACCAGCGAGGGGCTGATCCCCAGCGGAATGGATCCGTGGGTAATTTTTGACAAGACCGAGTGGTCAATTACCGATTTTGAGCGGAATGTCAAATTCCAGCGCGCCCAGACTAAGATGATTGAAGATCACATAAAATCAATCAGGGATGTGGATAACGCGGTAGTGGTTATCACCTTTCCCAAAAAAGAACTCTTGCGCTCGAATCAGAATCCCGTTACGGCAAGCGTAACTATCACTCCCCGCCCGGGCAGCGATATTAGCACGAACCGTAAAAAAATTGAGGGGATTCGCAAGCTCTTAAAATACGCCATTGAGGGCCTTACGGACGAAAATATCGTTATCCTCGATCACACGGGCATTGAGCTTAGTGTCAGCGGGATGGAGCCGATAGACCGAATCGAAATAATCAAAAAAGAAAGCGAAACAATACTGAAACTCGAAGACGAGTATACGAAAAAAATTCTTACCTCCCTTCAGCATACCTTCAGCGCCGACAGGGTCAGGGTGGTAAACATCAAGTTCGATATGGATATGTCCAAGAAGGCTGTTGATACCGAAGAATTTTTTCCCATTACCATTGTTCCCCGCGATCCGACCCTTGCGTATGATAATTCGGAACGGGTCAACTCAATTACCCGCTCGCAGAGCACCGCCGACACCAAATGGAAAGGCACGGGCTTTAATCCCGCGGGCCCCGCCGGAGTTGAAGGCCATGTGCCTCCCGCGTACTCGGACATGAGCAACCTCTACGGCGAAATGCAGCAAGAGACTAATACCCATAACGAAGAGATTAACCGTAAAGTTACCCAGGAAGAAAAAAGCCCCCAGATTGATCGCGTAACGGTTTCGGTAAATATTGACGGCACATGGAAGAAGAAGTATGACGAAAAGAGAAAGCCAATCGTGCTGTCCGACAACTCCATAGAGCGGGAATATATTCCCGTGTCGCCGGAAGAGCTTCGGGCGGCGCAGGCGCTTGTGCGGGACGCAATCGGGNTTAGCTCCGCGCGGGGGGATTCTGTTACCGTTGAAAATATCAAGATTGACCGGACCGCCCAGTTCCGCGAGGAAGACGAAGCGTATTTCAGAAAACAGCAGTTGCAAACAACGATAGTGGTATTCCTTTCCGGTTTGACAATACTGCTGATATCTTTCATAATTTTCAGGATGGTATCGCGGGAGATGGAAAGGCGGCGCAGGCTTGCCGAAGAGGAACGCTCCCGGCGCGAACAGGCGATGCGCGAAAGCGCCATCATGCAGGCGGAAGAGGAAGGGGTGGATGTGTCCCTCTCCGTGGAAGAGCGTACCCGTCAGGAGCTTCTGGAATCGGTTATGAATATGGCCAAAGAGCATCCGGAAGACTGCGCGCAGCTTCTCAGAACGTGGCTATTGGAGGAATAAGAAATGGCAAAAACAAGCGCTTCAATCGCGACTACAACGAGCGGCTCGAAAAAGAAAGGCCCCAAGGAATACACCGGACGCCAAAAAGCAGCCGTTTTCCTCGTAGCCATAGGCTCGGAAATTTCCGCGGAAATATTCAAGTATCTGCGGGAAGATGAAATCGAAACGCTCACCTTTGAAATTGCCCGGATGGAAACCATTGAGCCGGAGCAAAAGGACGCGATACTGCAGGAATTCCAGGAGATGATGATCGCGAATCAGTTCATCTCCACCGGCGGCATTGATTACGCGAGGGAACTCCTGGAAAAATCACTGGGCAGCCAGAAGGCCATTGACATCATCAACCGCCTTACCTCAAGCCTGCAGGTGCGGCCGTTTGACTTTATACGGCGCACCGATCCCGCGCACCTGTTAAACTTTATCCAGCAGGAGCATCCCCAGACCATCGCGCTGATCCTTGCGTATCTGGAACCGAACAAGGCTTCGGTTATTCTGCAAAGCCTCCCCCACGAGGTGCAAAGCGACGTTGCGCGGCGTATCGCCACAATGGATCGCACCAGCCCCGAAGTGTTACGCGAAGTGGAGCGCGTTCTGGAAAAGAAACTCTCCTCGCTGTCCAGCGAAGACTATACCGCAGCCGGCGGCGTTGAAAACATCGTTGAAATTCTCAACCTTGTTGACCGCGCATCGGAAAAGCAGATTATCGAAGCGCTGGAAGACGAAGACCCGGAACTTGCCGAAGAAATCAAGAAGCGGATGTTCGTGTTCGAGGATATTGTCATGCTTGACGACCGGGCGATTCAGAAGGTTATGCGCGAAGTCGATTCGCAGGAATTGG
>JGI24698J34947_10001809_pt1 | contig 11411 bp, 9 predicted proteins | sample TergutMp193P3_FD_34947 | JGI IMG/M metagenome (IMG submission 34947)
ATTATGGACGGCAGGACAAACATGGTTAAAGACGGCGACAAGATCATCATTGGCGGCTTTACGGTAGACGTTATTTCCATACCGGGACATTCGTCCGACTCTGTAGTTTACAAGATTGCCAATCTTCTTTTTACGGGCGACGTGCTTACGGCGGGTCTTGTCGGCAAAACCGCCAGCGCTTACGGCGCGACTACTCAGATGAACAAACTGCGCAGCCGCCTTCTTTCCCTTCCCGGAGATTATGTCGTGCTGCCGGGGCACGGCCCTCCCTCCACGCTGGAAGCCGAACGCCGCTTTAATACAGATATTTTCCACTACGACAAAAACCGAAGCAAAAGACCCGTATTTAAAGTAGGCCTATAATCAATTCAGCTAACGTTTGAACCGCAGCGACTCAAGCGATGATCCGCCCCTGCGTATGCCGAACCATACTTCACTGCCGGTTCTTTCGCGTAACACCCTGAAAAACGAAGCGATGTCATTTACGTTTACGCCGTTAATTGACGTAACAATGTCGCCCTGCCTCAGACCCACAATATCGGCGGGGCTTCCTGAGATAACCTGCGCCGCTACGAGCCCCCTTGCGTTATTATCAAGCTGAAGGCTTTGCCTGATTTCGTCGGTAATCGGGATAACGGTTACGCCGGGCCACAGATTTCTGTTATCTGACGCAACCTGATCTGTGCGCGCTGTAATACGGACCTGAACTGTTATTGTCTGCCTGTCCCTTATAATCGTAAATGTAGCGTTGTCTCCCGGCTTTAAATCGCCGACTATCATCTGAAGCTGATTTACGCCCCTTGTTTCCCTGCCGTTGACATGGGTAATAAAATCCCCCGGCCTTATGCCGCCTGTGTCCGCCGGAGAGCCGAAGAAAACATGTGTTGCCAGAGCGCCGCGTTTGTCTTCAAGGCCAAGACCCGTAATTGTTTCCCTGTTCGGTTCCAATAGAGAAACGCCGAGCCAGCCGTAGCTTATAGTGCCGGTTTCTATAAATTCGTCTATTGAGCGTTTTGTGTTGTTGATGGGGATTGCAAACCCAAGCCCGATACTGCCGCCGCCCGAGCTGTTACTCGCAATCCATGTATTTATGCCGATTATTTCACCTCTTATATTTATAAGCGGGCCGCCTGAATTTCCCTGATTGATTGGAGCGTCTGTTTGTATAAAATCGTTGATGTTTCCGCCGGGTCCTCCCGTGCGCCCCACCGCGCTTACTATCCCAAGCGTTACCGAAAAGTGCTGCCCAAGCGGGTTGCCAATCGCTATCGCCCAGTCTCCGACCTCGACGCTGTCGGAATTGCCAAGGGACGCAAGCGGGTGATAATCGCTGGTTCTAAATGAAATCATCGCCAGGTCTTTGCGTTCGTCTTTTCCTACCAGTTGGGCAGGGTACTCCTTGCCGTCTTTTGTCGCTACTACGATTTCCGTCGCATCGTCAACAACATGGTTGTTTGTAAGAACGTAGTAAATGCCGTTCCTCTGCCTTACAATTATTCCTGAACCGATGCCTTGGGAGCGGAATTCGCGTTCCTGGTTGCCGGGTTCCCTGTCGCGCGGACCGAAGAAAAATTCCCAGGGGATTCCGTTAAAGTTGGGAAGCTGCTGGCGTCTTATTGAAACAATCTTAAGTTCCACAACAGACGGCATAACTTTTTCAGATACGGAACGGAAAACATTCTGCAGTTCATTCGCTACGGCAAGGGAGCTTTCCGGGATAACAACGGTACTTTCCTGCGCCTGTACGCGCGCTTTTGGCGTGGAACAGGAAAATGACAGAAAAGCCAGAGAAAAGCCGAATATCGCGCCGATCAAAACCAAATTAAAAATAAGCAGGTTTTTTGACGATAGTTTTTGCATTATGTTCATAATCACTCCTGATATTGATTTTATCTGTAGTTATTCTCTATTGTAACAAATTTACAAATACCTTGAATAGTTACAACAGCCTCTTTTTTTCTAAGCGGATATTATGTACTGTTCCAGAGGATCTGTCAGAATCTCGGTACGGCCGTTGAAAATGGCGACCGTGTGTTCCCAATGGGACGAAACCTTCTCATCGGCGGTGACCACTGTCCATTCGTCTTCAAGAACCTCAACGTCATCATTTCCCATATTGATCATGGGCTCAATCGCGATAACCATGCCGTTGTTCATCTTTGGATTGGGCCCGTGCGGGTAATTTGGAACCTGCGGGTCTTCATGCAGGGAAAAGCCGACTCCGTGGCCGCAGTACTCGCGCACTATTCCGTACCCGAAAGAAACCGCGTGATTTTCCACCGCCCGGGAAATCTGTAAAAGCCTGTCCCCGGCCTTTACCGCCCCGATGCCCTTGTAAAGACATTCTACGGTGACGGAATTCAGTTTTTTTACAGCCGGCTCGACGCGGCCTGCTTCAATGCTGATCGCCTGATCGCTGATAAAGCCGCCAAGGTCTATTCCGCAGTCAAGCGAAACCAGATCCCCCTCGCGGATTCGTCTTTTTGACGGAATGCCGTGAATCACTTCCTCGTTTATCGAAATGCAAATTGACGCGGGGTACGGTTTTTTATTTTGACAGTAACCCAAGAATACAGGTTTTCCTCCCGCTTTATTTATCCAGTCCCTTACCCACTGATCGATCTCTACTGTTTGAACGCCCGGTTTTACAAGAGGAATAAGTTCGCGGTACATTGCGGAAAGCATCTTGCACGATTTTCTGATACTGTCGATCTGTTTTTCGTTTTTCAGGCGAATCATTTTTATGACCTCAATTTAGCAAGTCTTGATTTTAAGCCATGTGTCGGATATGGAACGCTTAAAGCGTTTTTCGTCCCGCGCGGAAAAACCAAGCCCCATCATAATTTCCATGCAGTCGATCCATGTCTCTTCATCAACCTGCGCCTTTAGCCGTTGCTTAACAAGCGCTTTCAGATAGCTTTCTATTTCCATCGTGAAAAGTTTGAAATAGGGACGGCGGCGTTCTTCGCCAAGAACCACTGCAAGCAGTTTGAACGCTTCAAATGAAAAGCCCCTCTTGTCAAGTTCTTCGGCGAGAATAAACTGGCAGTCCATCCAGTCCTCCCTTTCCAGATATTTTTCCATACAGAAACCAAGTCCCCCGTTTTTTCGCCAGACGGCGATAGCCCTCTCTTCCTCAAGGTGCAAAAGTTCAAAGAAAATGAGTTTTGCCTGACACTCGGGATCGTCCTGCTCCGCAAGCCATGTGCGGTAATTAAAGCCGCTCTTTTTTACAAAACGCGAATATGCCTTGTCGTATTCAAAACGGCGCTCAGGATTGGAAAGTATTTCATAGGCCCCGATAATTTTTCGCATTGCCTGCGCGTTGCCGCTTCCGGCAATGTCGGGGTGAAACAGTTTTGCTTTATCACGGAACGCTTTTTTTATTTCGGCGGATGACGCGCCCGGCTCAATTCCGAGCAGTTCGTAATGGTTATTCAATTTTGTTATGCGCCGATGCGTTTTCCCATTGCTTCGGCATGGGGGCCGTTTAGCAGGATGTCGCTCCAGTTGACGATCATTCCCTCTTTTTCCATTGCCCTCATAAGGTTTGCGAGGGCGCGTCCGCTGAAAATGCCCGTTTTTTTAATAAACGCGGCGCTCTTTTTCCCGGCAAGGGAACTGCCCGCGGCCAGTACTTTAGAAATATTGGACCGTATCTTCCCCGATAAAAACGAAATCGGCTCCGCCGCTACCGCTATATATTCATAGCCGGGAAGTTTATAACCGTCTTCCGTCCATACGTCAACTATATCCACGCGGTGTCCCATTGACTGCATTCCCTTTACAAGGGCCTGCACATAATCCGGCGGCTCTTTTTTTACCGACGGCGCGCTTATAACCGCTATTCTCATAATTTCCTTGCCTTTACGTGTGTTTATATATCTGATCAATGTCCGGCTCTTTTACAAGCAATACCGAACATTTCGCGTTCGCCATTATTTCCCGGTGTGAATGACCTAGAATATCCCTTGATTTAGCATCCTTTTCCCATCCTCCAAGCAGGATCATATCGGCTTTTTTTTCATCAGCCACAGTGAGGATTTCCGTGTGAATTGCGCCTTTGCGCATTATCCGTTCAAGTTTTACGCCTTTTGCGTGCGCAAGCTCGTCAACAAATGTAAGATAGCGGCTGCCGTTGGCTTCCAGGCTTTTTTCATATTCGACGCCTTCTTCCTGAATAAATATCTTGCTCAATGTAAGCTGTTTAATGGTCGCCGTATCAACGACATAAACCGCGGTGAGTTTACAATGGTATGATTTGGCCATTATAATGGCGTATTTTGCCGCCAGTATTGAGGCGTCAGTCCCTGTAACTACCGTTACAATGTTGTTTATAAGAGGCTTCATGTCGCTTGAGTCGATGCTCCTTTCTTCTTTAATAGCTTGCTGGTAAAAAATGAATCCCTTTCCCTTTCTTCCAACACGGATTCAATATAATTTTTTGTCTCGCTGGCGGCGGGAATAACCATTTTTTCAAGGGCATTTACTCTTCGCTGCGTCCGCCTTACTTCCCTCGCCAAACGCCAGGCAATGGTTCTGATTGCCGCCAATTCCGTACATAATTTGAGCAGTTCGAAGAATTCTAACACGGTTTCATCACATTCCGCAAATGAATTTACTGCGGAATATTTTATATCCGTAGCCGGAAGAGTAACTTCCAGACCCGGAAGCTTCATTCCGGCGGAAATCACCTGTTTTTCCCTTAACTCAAAGTTATATACGACATTTTGAGCCAGTCTCTGAGCGCGTTCTCTGCCGATTTTAACAAGCATCCGTTTCAGGCACGGATACGCGGTTTCTACGCGATTGTCCATTTCGCGTTCAAGCATTTTTACCTGTTCCACCTTGCGCATCAGTTCCGATACCAGAATTTCCCGTTTTTGTTCCAAAAGATCGTAGCCTTCACGGGCAATATTCAGTCTTTCCTTTACTTTAAGGAGGTTGCTTTTAGTCGGGGCAATCTGTTCGCGGGCCATGTGATTTAATCCTGTGTAAGCCTGTAATTAATCGGGAAAAGGAGCCCTACCAATAAATAGACCGCAATTCCAAGCTGCAGCAGCACCGGGAATCCTTTCGAGACGGAGAGCAGCCTTGCCAGAGCGCTGCCGACAAGCGAAAGGCCGCCGTTCATGCCCCATGCCCAGGGAAGCAGGTGGGGTTTTGTTTCCTGCAGGCTGTCAAGACCGTTGGGGTAGGGGATACCCATAAAGAAAGCCGGAGGCGCTATAACAAGGGCGGCAATCAGGAAACGCGTCATCATGGAAGAGGAGTGGAAAATGGCAAGGAAACCGTCAAGGCCGAATATGTAAAAGAGAAGCCCTCCTCCAACCAGCGCGCAGGCTATCGGCACGACAAAAAGCCGGTAACGCTTTAAAAGACTGCTTGTGATGTTTCCGAGTGCGGAAGAAACAAGCATTACGGTGATTACGATACTTGTTGAATAAGTGGGATTGGAAAGAAACACCGCAAGCCGCTGTATCAGGTAGATTTCTATAAGCATATAGCCAAGCCCCAGACCGGCATAGTATAGAATTACCCCGATGGTTCCCCTGTGTTTTTTAAACAAAGTTTTCCTGCGCCCAATTATTGGGATTATAATCACAATAATACCGAACAAAATCGCCTGGATCAGCATCGCGAAGAGGAGGAGATAGCCCCATTCTTCGGAAATATCCCTAAGCTGGTCAAGGTACATGGATATTTCGTCCATTTTTAGGAATCCCGTATAGTAGGGACGGGAATCCAGTATCGGCCTGATGTCAAAAATATAGTCCGCCTCGATTTTTTCCGCTTCTCCGGCAAAAAAGCGCGGAATTACAGTCCTGTACATATCCGCGTTTGTATAAGTTTCTACCGAATCGGAATCAGAACTGGAATCCTCAAATTGATGACGGTAACTGGCAAGCAGTATATCAATGTCCCTTAGGGGCAGTTCCGATTCAGGCGCATAGAAAAGCTCAAATGAACAGTTTTTGATAAAAGTGTTGAGATCGTGAATATCCCGAGTTGTCAGCGCCCCTTTCTTGACCAGAATTGTCGAAGTGGAACGTAAAAGCCCGAATGAAAAAAGACATTTTTCCGGTTCCTCGAAGCCGGATTCCTTCATCGCGCGGATAATTGTGTTTAAAAGGCGCGGCACATTCCTGGGCGGGTTCAGCCTGTCCCAAACAGTTACAGAAAGCACTCCGCCTTCTTTAAGGCCGCTGAAATACTCTTTAAACGCCTCGACTGTGTATTTAAAATCCTCGTGTACGGTATAGCCCCCTGAATCCGTCAGTCCGACGGAATCTACAAGGCTTATTTCGATTAAATCATAGGAACCTTCGTTATTGGCGCAATGGGACCGTCCCTCTCCCCGGATTACGTTGATTATGTCGGTATCCAGAAGCTTGCCTGTAAAGCGCGAAACTGTGGGGTCGCTCTTCAAAAGACGGATCATCTCCGGCGACGGATCTACAATGTCGATATTACGCGCTCCGTTGTACAGGGCTACCTGTGCGTTAATGCCGCCGCAAAGGTTAACCAAAAGGACATTTGGATCCGCAATCATCGTATAAGGAGCCGCCATTGGAAGGAAATCCATGTAGATTCTTTCTTCCTGCCGCAGGTTTCCCATTATTCCTACAGGCCCTGAACCGTCAATAAAAAGCCCCCAGTACAGCTGGGCGGGCAAATTTTCAATTTTTAACACTGCGTTGTCCGATAATCCGGGCGCAAAGTGAAAATATCTTGATGCGTACACATGAAATTCTCCGGCCGGCCCGTAAGAATGATGAACAAGGGACGAATCTGCGTATCTGCGTACATAACTTATGTCTTTATAGTCGGAAATTCTGATATTTCCCCAAAAAAACGTTAAAATTATGGAAAAAATGGTAACAATTGCAAGGGAAATTGCATAGGGAAGGGGAAAAAGCCATTTTCCGCTCTGACGGCAGCAGGCTAAAAGGGCTGCTAAAATCGTAAGCGCCAAAATCGGCAGTAAAAGGTACTGCGGGGGAAGAAAAAACATGAAAAGTACGATAAACAGGCCGCCTAAACCTGAGCCGATCATGTTCCAGAAGTATACCCCCTGTATTCTATCCCTTAAAGCGATGAATGAAATGCCGACATAGGCGGCGATTATAAAGAAGGGGAAGCCGTAAATTATATAATAAGCGCCGATAAACCAAAGCTGCCTTGTATCGGAAGCGAGAAAAATCGGGTTAAACGGAACCATTTGGGCAAGAATGACGGAAGCGGTCATAAAGACAGGAAGGGCGATAGAAAGAATCGACAAGTACATCTCGGGACGTTTATTGACGCTTTCTTCAACAAAGGTAAGGATAATTCCCGCTAATCCTATGCCTAAAAGAGCCGTAGAAATTACAAGAGATCCGAAGTTGGACCAGCTTCCGACGGAAAAAATCCGCATTACATAAAGCTCAAAGGCTATTCCCGCCGCAGAAATAAAAAATAACGCGGCCAACTGAGTTTTTTTCATTATTAAAAAAATATAACGGAATAATTAAAATTATTCAACATATACAGTATTATTAAACCGATATTTAATATTGGGAGGTATATTGACATAGATACTTTTAATCTATTACAGTCAATAGAATTATGAAAAATTTATTCATAAATTTTGCCAAAAAATCTATCCCTGCCTCTGTCGCGATAGCTGTATTTTCAGGGCTTGTGGTTGGCATTTCATTTGGTCTTTGCATTCCCGTGCTTGTAGCGTCCAGTTCGGAAAGAGTTGCAAGTTACGAAGAAATAGCCGCCGTGTCAATGGTGGAAGACGCTTTAAAACTTGCCGGGCATATTGACATCGAAGAAGCCGGTTTCAGATATGTAACCCTCCCCGGCATCCAGAAATACGACGGTCCGCGGCTGGCCCAGTCAATGCCGATAGAAACTAAGGAAACATGGCTTTCATGGATGAGCAAAAACCGCAATGATGATCCTTCTTTTCTTGAGCAGCGCTGGCAGTGGGCGCAGAATCTTGTCATTACATCGGAACTTAAACGGCCGGAAGACGTGCGCGCCTTCCTTTTAACCCCCCGTGAGCACTTTGTCCGCGCTCAAAACAAGGGCCTTGAGTATGCCGATACCTGGCTTCAAATAGGATACGGGGCTACTATTACCGATCCCGACGTAGTTTCCATGATGACTACAACCTTAAACGTCCAGCCGGGAGATAAAGTCCTTGAAATTGGGACCGGTTCGGGCTATCAATCCGCTATTTTGTCTTATTTAACAAAGGATGTATATACAATAGAGATAATTAAGCCCCTTTTTGTGGAAACAGACGCCCTTTACACCAGTTTGGAAAGGAGTTTCCCGTCTTATTCCGTTATTAACCGGAAACTCGGAGACGGCTATTACGGCTGGGAAGAATTCGCCCCGTTTGACAAAATCATTGTAACTTGTTCAATCGATCATATCCCGCCGCCCCTTTTAAGGCAATTAAAGCCAAACGGGATAATGGTTCTGCCGCTGGGTCCTCCAAACCGGCAGTATATCATGGAAATCGTCAAACACGAAGAACCGGACGGCTCAATTACCCTTAGCCGAAGGGATGTATACAACGGTCTGAGCGTTAAATTCATTCCGTTCAGGGATGACAGAGGGGCGTCTTACAGTACGCCTGTGGTAGAAAATAATGCAGAATAATAAAAAATTTGTTGACAACAAACCGATAATAATCTATAATAACGTAATGGGAGGGTTGTATTCACAGCAGAATGTGGTAAAGCGCCGGTATTCATCTGATATGAATGCCAGGCAGACCAGTTCCACGGCGGGAGGTTTTTCCGCAAGTGGAAGTAGTAAAAACAAGCCTTTTAATTTTATGGGGAACAGAATTATTAAACTTCTAGCCGTTGTCGGGAGCGCAATCCTTCGGTTTCTAATCGCCGCGGGGATACAAATTTTCAAGCTTCTGTCTTATACGGTCTTCTACACTATAAAATCTCTCTCGTTTTTGGCCGCCGGAGCTTACCGCGTCTTAAGCTTTATAGCAATCAGGGCTTACCGCGTGTTAAGTTTTATAGCAATCAAGGCTTACCGCGTTTTGAGCTTTATAGCAGTCAGAGCTTACCGCCTGTTAAGTTTTATAGCGGTCAGGGTTTACCGCTTGTTGAGCGCCGCGGCAATCAAACTTTTCAGATTTATCTTTGCGCATTTAGCAAGAATATTTGCCGTAATTAATAAGGTTTTTTCCAGATTTATTTATATTATCAGGTTTAACCCGGTAGTCCACAGAGTTATGCAGGTAGCCTGTACGGCGGCAGTTGTCACTAGCGCGGTATATTTGGTTTATTTTGCCATTGCCTCTCCTGAACTGCCCCCTGAAAATATGTTTTCAACAATAAAGGACATATCGGAAAATAACAAAATCAGCGGACATTCAAAATCGCGCGTTAATTTTTCACATGATGACGATTGGGCGGAATTGACCGCTTTTAATGATATCGAATTTGAAACGGGAGCCGGCTCTCAGGTACACGATCGCGTCCTGGACTTTGAATACCCGGTACGGCCGGGAGAGACCCTTTCTGAAATCGCCTATGCTTACGGAATTTCCTATGACTTCCTTGCCTGGTATAATAAAATAAGCAACGCCGACCGGATCCGGGTAGGAACTATTATAATCATCCCCTCGCTTGAGAATATTGAGATAAACGAGCCGATATACAAGCAGCAAAAGACAAGACAACGGCAGCCTGTAGCTTCTGCGAGAACCACCAGAAACATCGAAATTACCTATGAAAGCCGGAATAGCGGAAGCCGCTCTGGGATAACGGCGCATTTTTCCATAATAAATCCGCCGTCAAATTTAAAATCCTATGAATGGGATATGGGAGACGGAAGGCGCAGTTTCCGTCAGGATCCAAGCTATGAATATTCTGAGCCTAAAACCTATGTTGTCCGCCTGACTGCGCAGGATGACGCCGGTGTTATTTACAGATCAAATCCCCTTTATATTGATATTCCCTATCCGGCTTCCACATCGGAACATAGTACGACAGTATTTGTAACTCTTTCTTCACCTGATGAGTACTTTATCGTAAGAAACGGGACTATTTCAAAAGTCGCGAGATATGCGAATGTTGAGGATGCGCTTGATTTAAGCGAATCGGATCAGTACCTGACCAAAGTACGTTTCAGGAGAAGCGGCTATTACGGCGTTACCGTACTGGAAGATACAGGCCGTGAACAGTACTATTCAATTTTTGTCAGTCCAATTCCGACCATGCACGTTGATTATGCGACAAACAGTTTTAACTGGTATAGAACCCAGTTCAACACCGGAACGCCTTCAAATTGCGGGCCTGCCTCGGCGTCTATGGCCATTGGCTGGGGTGCGGGAAGATATTTCCCCGTTTCTTCGGTGCGTCACGCGATAGGCTGGCAGGGAGACGGCGGAACCAGTTTTGACGATCTTTTGAATGTTATAAGAGGACAGGGGGTTCCCGCAGCTATTCAACCCTTAAGAACAGTGCAGAATATCAGAGATGTGATAGATTCCGGCGGTATTGCGATTATCCTTTTCCACACAGAGGGAGTAAGAACAACAAGAAGCGATCCGGCGTCGGATCTTTTCGGGAAATATTACAACGATTCTGTCGGTCATTATGTGGTAATCAAGGGTTATTCCATGAACGGCGAGTACTTTGTTATCCATGACCCAATACCAAGCGACTGGGGAGCTAACAGTTTCCGTTATGGTGACGAACTTAGCATGATGGGCCGTAACCGTTACTTCCTTGCATCCGAAGTCCTGCGTTCCCTGCGCCGCAATGAAATGATAGTAGTGTCAGGACAAAACTAAGATTAGCAATGTTTGGAATTAGCGGCTTTTTAGCCGCTTTTTTTAAAGTTTGCCCTAAAAAAAACCGAATTTATTAGTAAATATGATTTGGGAGTGATTGAAAAATGATAGGCCGGGCGATAGTTCTCCTTCTGCTCATTATAATTCTGTCGGTGGGCGGCATTTTATGGTTCGATTTTCTTAACGTTATAGACGCAAAAACAGTTCTTGCCCCTTTTTACAAGTATATTCCATTTATACCCGGAGCCGGCAGGAGCCAGCCGAAGCAGGAGGTGGACGAAGACCTCAACCTTGACGCCGAACGGCTTGCGATACGGCTTATGGCCCTGGAACTGCAAAGTATGGAATTGGACGTTTATAGGCGGGATTTGGATAACCGTTCCGGGGAAATTGAGCAAATGGCGCAGGAACTGGAAGAACAGCGAAAAGCGGTTGAGGATATGCAGAATTCTCTCAGAGCTGAACGTCTGGATGCCGAAGATAAAAATAGGAATGTCGAGCAGAATGCCCGTTATCTGACCGGTATGCCCCCGCAAAACGCGGTTGGCATTATCGCCGCGCTGGATGATCAGGACGCTATCGACGTAAT